>FWPU01005493.1_pt1 | contig 22637 bp, 10 predicted proteins | sample 2228361 | NCBI WGS metagenome assembly FWPU01 (sample SAMEA103939777, study PRJEB20133) | metagenome
CCACCCCGCGAGGCTGGCCACAACGGCCAAGACGATGACGCGTTTCATGACGCTCCTCCCTGGCCCAACGAAACCGCCCGCTTCAACGAGGACAGCGTACCCAAGTCCCACGGGTTTGGCAATCCAGTCCGGTCGAGCCCAGATCGCCGGCGTCCACGGACGGGTCCTCGCAGGCGTGGCCGACCCCAAATTCCCTCGGGCCAGGACGACCGCCTGGCAGGTGGTCCCACACGCCGACCTCGCCCACACCCACGAATCGGGGCACGGGGTCCAGCGTGAGCCGACGCTCTGGGAGGTCGGGGGGCTGGAGTCGGGATTCGGCCGTGAGGATGCTTCTGCCCGTGCAAGCCCGCCGAACAGCGCGGGGCCCGAAGGGGGCAATGGCGCCCCCCAACACCGCCTTGTCGCTTCACTCCCGAGGAGTCGGTCCCCGGGGATCGGGGCGCTTTGAGGCCATCTCTTGGAAGGACCTCGTCGACAAGCTCGTGCACGGGGGGACACTCGCCGACGCGTACGGGTCGGGCACTTACTCCTTCGAGGGCCTCCTCTCCATCCGGGGAAACCCGGCGCCTTCCGTGCAGGCCTCCGGCAAGATAGACGCCTCGGACACTGCTTAGGCCGCCGAGGCCAAGGGAGGCAATCCCGCGGCGTTCGGGCTCAAGGCCGCGGGCGCCACCATCATCGTGGTGGACCCCTTCTTCACCCACACGGCGAAACTGGCCGACAAGTGGATCCCCATCCGCGCGGGCACGGACATGGCCTTCGTCTTTGGGATGCTCCGGCGCCTTCTGGATCAAGGGAAGATCGCCTCGGAGTACTTGGGCGTAACCGGGCCGCACCGGCTCGGAAGCGCTTACTAAGAAAAGGAGTCCGCACGCGCCGTGGCCACGAAGAGGGACGACTCGGTCAAACGGACGGACGGCGTGAGATTCGACCGCGCCGGAAAGAAGTACGGGGGAACGCTTTCGCAACCCAGCCACATGTGGTACCCGCTTGCCTCCGTGGTCTCCCAGAAAGCGATGGTGAGTGCGGCGGAAGGCTACCCGTACCAGTGCAAGGCGCTCGCCCTGTATTGTTGTAACCCCGTGTACACCACCCCGAACAACACGCCCGTCCACCAGGCGCTCACCAGGCACAACGAGGCCGGGGAGTACGCGATCCCCCTGGTTATCTCGTACACCCTCTTCCTCGACGAGACCGCGGCCCTGTCGGACTACGTGCTGCCGGATTTCTCTTACCTCGAGCGCTTATCGTCGTTCTCTCGTTCGATGCGCCACGCGGCTACATGGACCTGGGCGGGCACTGGGAGGACCCTGCCACGATCGAGGACCCCGGGGCCCCCGGCTGGGCCAAGGTCCGCTACGGCTCGTGTCTCCAGCACTTTCGGGAGAAGAACGTCCACTACAAGAACCCTTACACCGGCAAGGCCTGTCCCGGGACTCCCCGGTGGGAGGAGCCCCACCAAGGCCATCGGGGCAGCCAGTGGGACTACGGCGAACTGGCCGGAAGTGGCCTGGGGCTGGTCACGGTCAAGCGCGCCTGGCATGTGCACTCCCGTTCGACCAACAACCAGGGGCTCCTGGAGGTCGAGCCCGAGAACTTCTTGTTCATGAAGCCGGTGGACGCGCAGGCCAGGTCGTTGCGGACCGGGGACAGGGTGGGGGTGTCCGCGATCTCCTTGCCAGAAGGGAGTCCTCGGCAAGGGCCGGGTCACGCCGACCATCGCCCCTGGAGTGACCCAGTTATACCACCACATGGGGCGACAGTGGGTCGGATCAATGCCCATGTATGTGGACGGGACGGCCACTTCAACCGGGTGCCCGCGGCAGCGACCCGGGTGGTCGGAGGCGGGGAGGTGCGTTCAAGTCCGCGGTGGACGATGTCACGCCGCGGGGCGTTTTCCTTGTTGGGGCGTGGGCTCGCCTCCGTCTGGTCGCCCGGAACAAGAATCTCCCCCCCGCCGCGCAAGGGTCCTGCGGCTTTTCGGTCGAGCCGGATCCGAAGTGGCCGGCTCCGACCGCGGACCCTTCCATGACCTGCGCATCGGTGAGACGTGCACGGGGTGCCCGGTCTGCCAGGCCGTCTGCCCGTTCGGGGCCATCCAGCGGCAGGCACTGAGCGACCGGGTCTCCCCCTTCTTCGACCCGCTCGCCTGCTCGGGGTGCAACAACTGGCGCGCGGCCTGCCCAGAAGGGGCCGTCTCCCTTGGCTACCGCCTGCGCCCCACGCCTCTCGGCCGCGACGACCCGGCTCACGCTGTGCGCGTGCCGGTCGCCTCCATTCCGCTGCGACCCTGCCCTTCGTGCGGGGCCTTGCTCGGAGGGCCGCGCCAGACCTGCTGTGTGGCGCGCGACGCGAGGACGCGGCTCGCGGGATAGCGCATGGCCGCCCGAGCAAAGGCGGGCATGATCTCGGCGACGGACTCCCTGGTCACGGGCTCGCGGACGTTGTGGGCCAGGTTGGCGGACTCGCTGCAAAGGGGCCCGCTGCTGCCGCCACGCCCTCACCGACCACCATGTCCAGGTCCTTGCGAAACTCGGCGAGCGACATCACCCAGCCCCCGCCGCCCCCGCTGCCATCTCCTGTTCACGATTCGTCCCCCGTACGTCACTCGCCGGACACGAGAGGAGTTTCCCGAACGTTCGCGCGACTCACGGAATCCCATTGCTCACCTGGAGCGTGTACTCTGTCTGACCACACTGGGTTGGCGTACCCGAGGCGCGATAGACCCTGACGTAGAAGACAGCCCCGTCATCGGTGCAGTGTCGCTTGTCCTTGAGCGAATCCGTGCACTGGGTGGTGTTGTTGTTGCCAGAGCCGCCGCAACAGGGGTCGGACGTCGTGGCGCCGCCTTGGCACTCGTCCGGCCTGCAGCAGTCCCACAATCTGGGGCCAGGCGTGGTCACACACGGGTTCTGACCGGCGGCCCCGGCGCCGCTGCCGCTCGAGTGGTTCTCGTACCAGCGCACCTCCGTCGCGTTGAACGTCCCCGAGGTGCACGTCGCCTGGGTACTGCACGAGCCTCGGTACACGTTCACCCGGATGCTTCCGTCCGTAGGACTGACCACGCGAATGCGGACATCAAGACGGTCGTGGCCCGGCGAGGCGAGGGTCCCGGTGTCCGTGGAGTCCAGGGCAGTAAACCTGAACCAGTCTTCCTCGGACGCGGGGAGAATCCGACCCGTCACCGACGCCGTCGAGCCGGAGCCAGCATCCGACAACATCCCGAGGTTGAAGGCGTTCGTGCAGGTGCCATGGGCAGAGGCGTACCCATCCTGGGCGCATTCGCACCCATCCGAAAACAACCCGTTAACATTGAAGTATCCGCTATTGCACACTGCGACGCAGTGCCCCCCTTGGCATGCGGGATTTCCGTTCACCACGCCCCCACACATCGCGACCGGGTCCCCGTCATCGGTCTGGCCGTTGCAGTTGTCATCGGCCCCATTGCATACCTCTTGGGCGCCCGGACGCACGGACGCGTTCCCGTCGTTGCAGTCTCCCCCTTGAGCGACCCAGTTCTGCGAGGGGCCGCACTGGCACCGACTATTGGACGAGAGGCCGTACCCGTCATTGTCTGCGTCGTAGTAGTGGGTCGCGCACCCTTGCGCCCCGGGCTCGTCCACGTTGCCGTCGCAGTCGTCGTCCTGGTTGTTGCACGCCTCCTGCGCGCCGGGAGAGACCGCGGCCGAGGCGTCGTTGCAGTCGCCGGTCGCGGTCGCGCGATACAGCCCGAGGGGGCCGCACTGGCACCTCGAGGAGGCCGTCCCGAAGTTGTCCCCGTCGTAGTCGTAGTACCAGGGTTCGCAGCCCTGCGAGTCGTTCGGGTCCGTCACCCCGTCGCAGTTGTCGTCCATTCCGTTGCAGGCCTCGGTTGCGCCTGGTCGCACATTCACGTTTGAATCATCGCAGTCCCCGCCCTGCTGGGTCGAGTACTTCCCACTCGGGCCGCACAGGCACTTCACGTTTCCTGTTACTCCGGAATTGTCGCCGTCGTTGTCGTAGTAGTAGCTCGAGCAGCCAGAGGCCCCCTCCTCGTTTGTCTGGCCATCGCAGTTGTCGTCCACGCTATTGCAGGCCTCCACGGCGCCCGGTTTCACACCCCCGTTGGCGTCGTCGCAATCGCCTCCGCGTGTGGCGGTGTAAGGGGTCTCAGGCCCGGACAGACAGCGGGTGTCCCCCGTCACCCCGTACGTGTCGGCGTCCTGATCCTTGTAATAGGTCGTGCAGCCCTGGCACCCGGCTTCATCGGTCTGCCCGTCGCAATCCTCGTCGCGCCCGTTACCGCAGACCTCCACCGCGCCCGGGTTGGCAGCCTGGTCATTGTCATTGCAATCGCCTCCGCGTGTGGCGGTGTAAGGGGTCTCAGGCCCGGACAGACAGCGGGTGTCCCCTGGAACCCCGTAGGTGTCACCGTCCTGATCCTTGTAGTAGGTCGTGCAACCCTGGCACCCCTGCTCATCGGTGAGGTTGTCGCAGTCGTCATCCTGCTCGTTACCACATACCTCGAGGGCGCCGGGTCTTGCGTTCGGGTCGTTGTCGTCGCAATCTCCCGCTGTCGCCGCAACATACTGCCCCACAGGCGCACACAGGCATTTCTTGTCCGTTTGCGTGCCATAACCATCGCCATCCGCATCGCGGTAGTACCAGGTGCACCCTAGCCCCCCTTCTTCGTCCGTCAGCTCGTTGCAGTTGTCGTCCTTCTGATTGCAGTGCTCTCCGACCCCAGGCGAGACACTCGAGTCCGAGTCGTTGCAATCCCCGGCCTGGGCCGCCGTGTATTTCCCGCTCGGGCCGCACAGGCACTTCGATGTGGCCGCCACGCCGTACCCGTCCCCGTCGTCGTCGTAGTAATAGGTAATACACGGAGCGGCCCCCTCTTCGTCCGTCTGACCGTTGCAGGTATCGTCCACCCCGTTGCACGCCTCTGTGACCCCGGGGTTCACGCCCGCCTCGTTGTCGTTGCAGTCCCCACCTCGCGTGGCCCGATAGAGCCCCTGCGGCCCAGACAGGCACTGCGTATCCCCGCTCACCCCGTAGGCATCTGCGTCGGAGTCCTTGTAGAAGTCCGTGCAGCCCTGGCACCCAGCCTCGTCCGTTTGGCCGTTGCAGTTGTCGTCCCGGCTGTTCGCACACACTTCCGTAGCCGACGGGTTGACCGAGACCTGGCCGTCGTCGCAGTCCCCGCCCACCGTAGCACCATGAGGAATCGTGGCGGCGCACAGGCACTTCTTGTCGCCCGAGAGCCCAAAGGCATCCCCATCCGCATCCTTGAAATACCAGGTGCAGCCCTGGGCCCCCTCCTCGTCGGTGAGGCCGTTGCAGTTCGTGTCTCGGCCGTCGCACGTCTCTCCCACGCCGGGCGACACCCTCCCGTCCAGGTCATTGCAGTCGCCTCTGACCTTGGTCGAGTACGCCCCGACCGGGGCACACAGGCACCTTGAATCGGCCGCCGTACCGTAGCCATCCTGGTCATGGTCGTAATAGTAAACGTCGCATCCGCCTGCGCCCTCCTCATCGGAGATGCCGTTGCAGTTGTCGTCCATCTCGTTGCACCGCTCCTGGGCCGCGGGGTACACGAGGGCGTTCGAGTCATTACAATCCCCAAGCGCACTCACGGAATAGGGGGCTTGGGCCGCACACAGACAGCGGTAATCATCCGAGCGGCCGTAGCCATCTCCATCCGAATCCTTGAAGAAGTGGCCACACCCGGTTGAATCCGCGGCATCCGTGATCCCGTCGCAGTTGTCGTCCCTGCCGTTGCACGTCTCGGTCCGGGTCGGGTTCACCAGGGAGTTTGTATCGTCGCAATCGTTGCCCTGGGTGGCTGAATAGGCACCCTGGGCCCCGCACAAACACCGGAAGTCATTGCTCAGACCGAATCCATCGCCATCCGCATCTTTGTACAGGTCCGCACATCCTGACGCACCCTCCTCGTTCACAAGTCCGTCGCAGTCGTCATCCGAGTTGTTGGCGCAGGTCTCGAGCCCACCCGGCTTCACCAGGGCCTCGTTGTCGTTGCAGTCTCCGGCCGTGCGCGCCGTGTGGTCACCGGCCTCGGCGCACAGGCATCGGCTGTTGCCCCCATCGCCATAGCCGTCTCCATCGTCGTCCAGGTAGTAGAGGAGGCACCCTTGGGCCCCCTGTTCGTCAGTCTGGCCATCGCAGTCGTTGTCGAGGCCATCGCACAACTCGGTGGCCTGGGGATTGACGCCAGCCAGAGCATTGTTGCAGTCCGCCGCGTTGCTCGCGCTCCACAGGCCCTGTGGGGCGCAAAGGCAGCGTGAGTCAGCCCCGCCGAAGCCGTCTTCGTCCTGGTCGTAGAAATAGTGCGCGCAACCTTGCGCGCCCTCCTCATCGGTGAGGCCGTTGCAGTCGTCATCCCGGGCGTTGCATGCCTCTTTGGCTCCAGGTTTCACAGACGCCTGTGTGTCGTCGCAGTCGCCGGAAACTTCGGTCTGATAGGGCGTGGCCGCCGCGCACAGACATTTCGCCTGGAACTGCCCGAATCCGTCTCCGTCGTCATCCCGGAAGTAATAGGCACACCCGACCGCCCCTTCCGTGTCCCCTTGACCGTCACAGTCATCGTCCTGGCCATTGCAGACCTCGAAGGCCCCAGGGTGGACCTCGGCCGCCTTGTCGTTGCAGTCACCTGTCGTGGTCGCCGAGTATGTACCTTGGGGTCCGCACAGGCACTTGTGGTTCGACGCGACGCCAAAGGCATCTGCGTCACTATCCAGGTGGTAGAGGGTACAACCCGAGGCCCCCTCGTTGTCCACGACCCCGTCGCAGTTGTCGTCCGCGCTGTTGCACTCCTCGGAGGCACCCGGCTTGATGCTCGCGGCGTAGTCAAGGCAGTCTCCACCAGTCAGTGCCGTGAACGGCGCCCGGGGCGAACACAGGCAGAGAGGCTGGACCACCGGGTCTCCGAACCCGTCCTGGTCGCTGTCGGTGTAATAGAAAGTGCACCCCAACGAGTCCTGGGGGTCTATCAGGCCATCGCAGTTGTCGTCCCGCGAGTTGCACTGCTCGGTCGCACCTGGGAAGACATCGGCCCGTGCATCGTCGCAATCGCCCGGCGTGAGCGAAGTGAATACCCCGCCCCCGTAACACAGGCACTTGAAGTCGCTTGAAACCCCGTACGCATCGCCATCGTTGTCGCGGTAGTAGGTGGCGCACCCGACGGCGCCCTGCTCGTCCGTGAGGCCATCGCAGTCGTCGTCGCGCCCGTTGCACTCCTCGACGCCGGTGGGGTTCACACTGGGCCTCGTGTCGTCGCAATCGCCCGGCTGAATTGCCGTGTACGGTGCCTTGAGCGCACACAGACACCTCGACTCGTCCTGGCCAAAGCCATCCCCGTCCTCGTCGCGGAAGTACCTCGTGCACCCCGAAGCGCCCGCATCGTCCGTGATCCCGTTGCAGTCGTCGTCCTGGGCGTTGCACGACTCGGCCGCACCCGGGGCGATGTGGGGAGCGCTGTCGTTGCAGTCTCCAGACTGGCCCCCCCGGTACTTCCCAGACGGCGCGCAAAGGCACTTGGCGTCCCCGCTCCCGTATCCGTCACCATCATCGTCGTAAAAATACGGTTCGCAGTCTGTCGCACCCTCCTCGTCGGTCAGGGCATCGCAGTCGTCATCCTGGGTGTTGCAGGACTCTGGTGCATCCGGGTTCACGCCGGCCGCACTGTCGTCGCAATCACCACCCCGCACGGCCCTGAAGTCCCCGCTCGGGGCCCCGAGACACTGCGAGACCAGAGAATTCCCGTAGGTATCCCCGTCGAGGTCCTCGAAGTAAGCGGTGCAACCCTCACACCCGCCGCCCTCCGAGTCGTCGGTCTGGCCGTTGCAGTTGTCGTCCTTCCCGTTGGCGCACAGTTCCACGGCCTCCGGATGCACACCTGGGTCCTGGTCGTCGCAATCCGTCCCGAGCGCGCTGCGATACGCCCCTAGCGGACCACAGAGGCACTTGGTGTCGCCGCCACCACCGTACCCGTCCCCGTCCATGTCCTTGTAGTAGGACCCACATCCATCAGACCCCTCCCCGTCCACGACCGCGTCGCAGTTGTCATCCACTGCATTGCACATCTCGGGCGTCTCGGGGTTCACGTTGGCCGCAGAGTCGTTGCAATCCCCGCCGATCACGGCCCTGTAGAGCCCAAACGGTGCGCAACGACAGCGAAAATCCTGACCCCCGTACTGGTCGTTATCATAGTCGTAGAAGTAGATGGTACAGTCCTGGGCCCCCTCCTCGTCCACCACGCCGTCGCAGTTCTCGTCGCTTCCGTTACACACCTCCTGGATTCCCGGGCGCCGCAGGGGGTCTTGATCGTCGCAATCTCCGGATACAGTTGCCGTAAAAAGACCCCCGGCCTTGCAAAGACACTTGGCCTGCGACAAAGACCCATACCCATCCTCGTCCCCGTCCTGGTAGTAGGTCACACAGCCAGTGGACCCCTCCTCGTCCACGACCTGGTCGCAGTCGTCGTCCCGCCCGTTACATTTTTCCTCGGCCTCCGGGTAGACGTCCGCCGACACATCATTGCAATCACCACCGAGCGTCGCAGTGTATTTCTGGCCCGGAGCGCACAGACAGCGCGTCATCTCGGTCCCGTACCCGTCTCCATCCCAGTCCCGGTGGTAAACCGAGCAATCACTTGCCCCTTCCTCATCTGTCACTCCATCGCAGTCCTCGTCCACAGCGTTACAGGACTCCATGGCTCCTGGATTGACCACTGCGATTGCGTCATCACAATCTCCGGGTTGCGTAGCGTCGTAAGGCGCGCTCTTCGAGCACAGGCAGCGAAAGTCAGTGGCCACCCCGTACCCATCCCGGTCCGCATCCTTGTAATACAGCACACAACCCCACACATCCTGTGGGTCGGTCGCGCCGTCGCAGTCGTTGTCACCGCCATCGCACACCTCCGGCGCACCGGGGAATGCAGACACATCGGCGTCGTCGCAATCGCCGGATTCCAACGCGACAAACGGCTCGAACGGGGCGCACAGGCAACGTCTCGCCACGTCACCATACCCGTCCCCATCGTTGTCCTCGTGGTACCAGACGCAGCCCGCGGCCCCCTCTCCATCCGTGGCCCCATCGCAATCGTCATCCACACCATTGCATGACTCGGTTCCACCGGGAGCCACCTGTGCGTTGCCATCGTCGCAGTCCGAGCCCACGGGGCTCGTATAGGGCGGCCTGGCCGAGCACAAGCACTCGTGGGTACCGGGGCTTCCATACCCATCATCGTCCGCATCCTTGTACCACACGACGCATCCCGCTGCCCCGGCCTCGTCCGTCATCCCGTTGCAGTCGTCGTCCGATCCGTTGCAGGACTCGACGCCACCTGGTTTCACGGACGCCTTTGTGTCATCGCAGTCCCCGGCCTCGCTCGCGTGATACAAAGGCCCTGGCGCACACAGGCAGCGTGCATCTGCCGCAAGGCCGTAGCCGTCTCCGTCACCGTCCTTGAAGAAGGTCTTGCAACCGGGGGCGGCGACCGGGTCCGCCTCGTTGTCGCAGTCGTTGTCTTTTCCGTCGCAGACATCACCTGCGCCCGGGTTGACTGCGGGGTCTTCATCGTCACAGTCCCCGGGCACCAGGGCGACATGGTCCCCGCTCGGTTCACTCAAACACCGGTACTGCACCTCAACGCCATATCCATCACGGTCCCGGTCCTGGTAGTAAATCGTGCACCCCTGGCATCCCGCCTCGTCGGCCTGGCCGTCACAGTCGTCATCGCCGCCGTTTTCGCAGACCTCTGGGGCACCAGGATAAGCCGAGGCGCGCTGGTCATCACAGTCGCCAGCGACACTCGCCGTGTACGGGGCAGTCTTGACGCAGAGGCATCGAACATCGCCCACAACCCCGTATCCGTCCTGATCTGCATCCAGGAAGTAATCGCTGCATCCTTGGGCACCCGGCTGATCCGTCACGCCATCGCAATCGTCGTCGTAGCCGTTGCAGGTCTCGGTGGTCCCGGGACGCACCGCCGGATTCCCATCGTCACAGTCTCCGCCCCGCAAGGCCGTGTAGGGCTCCACGGCCTCGCACTGGCACACCGAGTCCGCGGTAAGCCCGTACCCGTCCCCGTCGCCGTCGTAGAAAAGGTGAATACATCCCGCGGCCCCGTCCTCGTCAGGTGCTCCATCGCAATCGTCGTCCTTGTCGTTGCAGACCTCGATCGCACCCGGGTTGATGCCAGCGTCCGCGTCGTTGCAGTCCCCGCCACGCGCAGCCCGATAGGCCCCGCTCGGCGCGGCCAGGCACTGCGTGTCCCCCGTGACGCCGAACGTATCTCCGTCTTCGTCGCGGTAGTAAGTGACGCATCCGACGCAGCCCACCTCATCGCTCACCCCATCGCAATCATCGTCGCGCCCATTGCCACAGACCTCATGTACCCCAGGCCGTACCGATGCCTCCAGGTCGTTGCAATCGCCCCCCACAGTGGCGGAGTGCGGCCCGGTCGGCCGACACAAGCACTTCTGGTCGCTCGTCACCCCGAAGCCGTCCTGGTCCACGTCTTTGAAGTACCACGAGCAACCTTGAGCCCCTTCCTCGTCGGTCAGATGATTGCAGTTGTCGTCCCTGTCGTTGCATACTTCGACTCGACCGGGGTTGACCGCCTTGTCCGCGTCCTCGCAGTCCCCTTCCACCGTGGCCCGATACTTCCCCGCAGGCCTGCACAGGCACTTCGCGTTGTCGGTCACCCCGTAGTTGTCGCCATCGCCGTCGTAGTAGTATGTCACGCAGCCCTCGACCCCCTCCTCGTCCGTTGCTCCATCGCAATCGTTGTCGAGATAGTCGCAGTGCTCCTTGGCGGACGGGGCCACGTTGGCCAGGGAGTCGTTGCAGTCGTCCGGAAACGTGGCGGTCCACGGCGGGGACGACTCGCACAGGCACCGCGATGGTTGTCCGCCGTGATTGTCCTGGTCCACATCCGCGTAATAGGTGGTGCACCCGGCGGCCCCAGCCTCATCTACCAGGCCGCTGCAGTTGTCGTCTCGACCATTGCACAACTCCTGCGCGCCAGGTGACATTGTCCCATCCGCATCGTCGCAATCCCCCGACACGGTCACGGCATGGGGCGCCACAGGCCCGCACAGGCACTTGTAGTCCGCCGAAAGCCCGAATCCATCTCCGTCGTCGTCGCGGTAGTGAAGGCTGCACCCCGTCGCCCCTTCCTCGTCCGGGAGCCCGTCGCAGTCGTCGTCCTCCCCATTGCAGCGCTCTGTCGCGGCTGGGTTCACCGCCTTGTCCTGGTCATTGCAGTCGCCTTTGGCCAGGGACGTGTACTGGCCGTCGGGCCGGCAGAGGCAGCGCCACTTCGTCGTGAGCCCATGGCCATCTCCATCTCCGTCAAAATAATACTTGTCACAACCAGACGCGTCTTCCTCGTCTGTCTGCCCGTTGCAGTTGTCGTCGAGCCAGTTGCAACGCTCCGTCGCACCGGGTTTGACATTCGCATTCGAGTCCAGGCAGTCCCCGCTGGCCCCGGCGCTGAAGAGCCCTTGCGGCGCACACAGACATCTCGCGGGAACTGCGGTCGTCCCGTACGCGTCTTCATCTTTATCGAAGTAGAAGTAGGTACAGCCGTCTGCGTCCGGCTCGTCCGTCAGGGCGTTGCAGTTGTCGTCCCTGCCGTTGCACGTCTCGGTCGCCCCCGGAAACACGTTGCCCTTCGCATCGTCGCAGTCCCCGGCCTCGAGCGCCGTATAGGCCCCTGCCCCGTAGCACAGGCACTTGAAGTCGTTCACCACCCCGTACGTGTCCGCGTCGTTGTCCCGGTAATGCGTCACGCACGCGACCGAGTTCTCCTCGTCCGTCAGACCGTCGCAGTCGTCGTCACGGCTGTTGCACTCCTCCACGCCGTTCGGGTTCACGCTCGCGCGGTAGTCGTCGCAGTCTCCGGCCAGGTTCGCCGTGTAAGGCGAGGCCGCCGCGCACAGGCACTTCGAGGCCTCCTGGCCCCACCCGTCCTGGTCGTTGTCCTGGTAGTACGCCTGGCACCCCGTCGCCCCCGCCTCGTCCGTCTGCCCGTTGCAGTTGTCGTCCGCCCCGTTGCATACCTCCGTCGCGCCAGGGTTCACATACGCGGCCTCGTCGTTGCAATCCCCGGACGACGTTGCCCGGTGCTTCCCGCTCGGCGCGCACAGGCACTTGAAATCCGAGGTCCCGTAGTTGTCGTTGTCGTTGTCATAGAAGTACGGCACGCAGTCCGCGGCCCCCTCCTCGTCCGTCAGCGCGTCGCAGTCGTCGTCCACCGCGTTGCAGTGCTCAGGCGCGCCCGGGTTCACCGCGGCCACGTCGTCGTTGCAGTCCCCGCCCCGCGTCGCCCGTAGGTCCCCGCTCGGCCCGGACAGGCACTCGAACACCTGCGTCTTGCCGTACGTGTCCCCGTCCACGTCCTCGAAGTAGTGGATGCAACCCTCGCACCCCCCGACCTCGTCGTCGTCTGTCTGCCCGTTGCAGTTGTCGTCCTTCCCGTTCGCGCACAACTCCTGGGCCCCGGGGTTCACGGTCACGTCCTGGTCGTCGCAGTCCGTCCCCACCGTCACCCGGTACATCCCCACGGCCGCGCACAGGCACTTCGAGTCCGCGGGGTTTCCGTACTGGTCCCCGTCCGCGTCCTTGTAAAACGCGCCACACAACTGGGCGTCCTCGGGGTCCGTGATCCCGTCGCAGTCGTCGTCCGCCCCGTTGCACTTCTCGACGGCCCCCGGCTTGATCACGCTGCTCTGGTCGTTGCAATCGCCCCCCACGGTCGCCCGGTACAGTTGCTCCGGCGCGCACAGGCACTTGAAGTCGTTCCCGCCGTAGGTGTCCCAGTCGTAGTCGTAAAAATACACCGTGCAGTCCGACGCCCCCTCCTCGTCCGTCTGGCCGTTGCAGTTGTCGTCCTGGCCGTTGCACTTCTCCTGGGCTCCGGGATTGCGCTTGGCGTCGCCGTCATCACAGTCCCCCGTGACGCTCGCGGTGTACAGGCCTGCCGACTTGCAAAGGCATCGCGCGTCCGACGCCACCCCGTACCCGTCCTGGTCCCCGTCGTAGAACCTGGTCACGCACCCGAGCGCGTCCTCCTCGTCCACCTCGGTGTCGCAGTCGTCGTCCCGGCCGTTGCAGGCCTCCATCGCGCCCGGATAGACGTTCTTGTCCACGTCGTTGCAGTCACCGCCCACGTCCGCGGTGTACTTGCCGGAGGGGTCGCACAGGCACTTCACCAGGTCCGTGCCCCAGCCATCCCCGTCGCCGTCCCGATGGTACTCGTAGCACCCGAGCGCACCCTCCTCGTCCACCCGGCCGTCGCAGTTGTTGTCCTTGCCGTCGCAGGTCTCGGCCGCCTGGGGGTTCATCACCGCGTAGTAATCGTCGCAGTCCCCTGCCTTCACCGCGTCGTAGGGCGGCTTGGGCGCGCACAGGCACACGTACTGCGTTCCCACGCCCCACCCATCGCGGTCCTGGTCCAGGAAGAACAACGTGCACCCGATCGCGTCGTCCTCGTCCGTGAACCCGTCGCAATCATCGTCCTTGCCGTTGCACCGCTCCTTGGCGTTCGGCTTCACCCCCGCGTCCTGGTCGTCGCAGTCCTCGGGGCTCGCCGTCTTCGCCGTGTAAGGGGTCTCCCCCTGGCACAGGCACTTGCTCTGCCCGGGGACACCCCACCCGTCCTGGTCCGCGTCCAGATAATGCGTGCTACAGCCCTCCGCGTTCTCCTCGTCCACCTTCCCGTCGCAGTCGTCATCCCGCCCGTTGCACGCCTCGGTCGCGCCCGGCTTCACCGTGTTGTCGTAGTCGTTGCAGTCCCCGGTCAGGAGCGACGCGTACGGCACCTCCATCTTGCACAGGCACTTCTTCTCCCCCTCCACCCCGTACGCGTCATTGTCCAGGTCCCGGTAAAACCACGAGCACCCCTCTCCCCCTTCCTCGTCCGTGAACCCGTTGCAGTCGTCGTCCTTCCCGTTCTTGCACACCTCCCCCGCCTCGGGGCTCACCGCGTCGTTGTTGTCGTCGCAGTCCCCGAATTCTTCCGCCGTGTGGTACCCCGCCGGCGCGCACAGGCAGCGCCCGTCCTCCGTCACCCCGTACCCGTCTCGGTCCAGGTCGTGGTAGTAAGTCGCGCACCCCCCCGCATCCTCCTCGTCCTCCACGCCGTCGCAGTCGTCGTCCACGAGGTTGCAGACCTCCGGCGCGCCGTGGAAGATGGCCGGGTCGTCCGGCGCGCAGTCCAGGAAGTTCGGGTCCCCATCCCCGTCCCGGTCCACGTCGCACGCATCCCCCGCCCCGTCCTGGTCCAGGTCCTCCTGGCCCGCGTTCTCCACCCCAGGGCAGTTGTCGCACGGCTCGCACGCCGGGCAATCGTTCCCCTCCACGTCCTTGCCCACGTTGGCCGCGCCGTCCCCATCCATGTCGCAGTCGCACGCGTCCCCCTCCCCGTCCCCGTCCTGGTCCGACTGGTCCGGGTTCCACACAACCTCGCAGTTGTCCTCCCCGTCCTTCACCCCATCCAGGTCCGCGTCGTCGTCGCACGCGTCCCCCAGCCCGTTTCCGTTCTCGTCCCCCTGGTCCGGGTTATAGACACTCGCGCAGTTGTCCACCGGCTCGGGCGTCGGACACCCGGGGTTGGCGTTCCCCACCCCGTCCCCGTCCATGTCGCAGTCGCACGCGTCCCCCACTTCGTCCCCATCCAGGTTCGACTGGCCCGGGTTCACCAGGAACACGCAGTTGTCCGAAGGAACCGGCTCCACGCACCCGGGGTTCGCGTTCAACACCCCGTCCCCGTCCGCGTCGCAGTCGCACGCATCCCCCTTCCCATCCTTGTCCAGGTCCTCCTGCAACGCGTTCCCAAGGCACCGGCAGTTGTCCCACCCGTTCGGGACCCCGTCGTCATCGTCGTCCCCGTCGCACGCGTCCCCGTATTCGTCGCCATCGCAGTTCTCCTGGCCAGGGTTGTCGTCCCACGGGCAGTTGTCCTCCCCGTTGAGCACCCCGTCCCCGTCCATGTCCTCGTCCACGCAGTCCGCAAGCCCGTCCCCGTCCGTGTCCAGAAACCCCTCGTCTGTCTGCCCGTCGCAGTCGCTGTCCTTCCCGTCGCACTGCTCCGCGCTCGGATATTCCCCCTCGCACAACAGGTTGCCCCCGGTGCACACCACCTTCCCGAAGCACGTCCCCCACGCATTCGTCAGCGGGCACGGCTGCCCCTGCACCCCCTCGTCCGTGTCCCCGTCGCAGTCGTTGTCTTCCCCGTCGCACACCTCCTCGGACGGGGTCTTCGCCTCGCACTCCTCCGCGCACGTCCTCAAATCCGTGCACTTCCCGTATTCGTTCTCTACATAACATTCCGTAAGATAGCCCTTGTCCTCATATTTTTCCAGACAAGGACATGCATCCCCTTCCGCCCTCCGGCACTGCTTGAGTGCGGTCCTCCCTTCCCCAGACACCTCCACGCACTCGTACCCCTCCGGACAGTCCTTGGCCGCCTGGCACTGGACCCCGCAAAACGACCCCTCCGGCCCGTACGACAGGCACCGGTTCGTCCCGCCCCACAGGTTGTTCACGCAGTCCGCGTCGTACCGGCACGGCCGGCACAGGTTCAACGCCTTGTCCACGCACCCATAGACCACGTCCGACCCCGTTCCCGCAACCGCCTGGCACGTCCACCCCGTCGGACACGACTCCTCCGACAGGCACGGCGTCATGCAGACCCACCCCGCCATCGTCTCGAGGCACAACTCCGTCTCGCACTCGTCGTTCGTCAGGCAAGGGCACCCGGGCGCACCCGGGCACCCCTCGATGACCTCGGCCTCCACCTCGGCCTCCACCTCGCCGGCCTCCGCAGCCTCCGCAGCCTCCGCGGCCTCCTCCTGGCCCGCGTCGGCCAGGTCCGGGTATTCCGGAACGATGACCGGAGGCAGTTCCTGCCGTTCGGGGACCCCCGTGTCCTTCCCCTCCTCCTCCGGCAGGTGTCCGTAGTCCGTCCCGGAGGGAGAACCGGCACCGCCGCACCCCCACCCCGCGAGGCTGGCCACAACGGCCAAGACGATGACGCGTTTCATGACGCTCCTCCCTGGCCCAACGAAACCGCCCGCTTCGATGGAGAAAGCGTACCCAAGTCCCGCGGTTTCGGCAATCCGGTCCGGCGGGCGGGTCAGGCCTCGCCGGTCAGCCAGCGGGCCACGTCCAGGTCCCCGTCCCCGGACCGCGCCACGACCACCACCGCGCCCGGGCCGTCGGGGTCGGGGAAGAACCGGGCCTGCGGACCCTCGGCCTCCAGGCGCCCCCCCAGGGCCCGCCACTCGAACCTCGCGTCCGGAGCGCCCGCGGCCATCGCGGTCAACCGGGTCACGCCGGGTTCCGATGACGCTCGCAGGCGCACCCGGAACGACCGGTCCAGGGGCAGGTCCCGCGCGGCCTGCGGAGCCGCTCCGAAGTCCGGCGGGGGCGGATCCACCGGGGGGATCTCCGGAGTCACGACCCCGGCGTCGTCCGACGGCCCGGCGTCCTCGACCACGTCGGGGGGCGGGGGGTCCACGACCAGGATCTCGTCCGACCCCGCGTCCACGGCATCCGGAGGAGGCGGGTCCACCACGAGGACCTCATCCACGCCTGCGTCCACCGCATCGGGAGGCGGCGGGTCCACCACCATCACCTCGTCCGGCGAGGGGTCCTCGCCGTCCGCCGCGTCCCGAGCGTCCGGGGGAGGCGGGTCCACGACCAGGATCTCGTCTGGCCTGGCATCCCACGGCACCGGGTCCACGACCCAGGGTTCATCGGGGGCGACGTCTTCCGCCTCCCGCACGTCCGGAACATCCGGCGGGAGTGGATCCACCACCTGGGTTCCACCCCCCCGATCGCACCCCGGCACGACCAGGGCCGCCGCGGCCAGGACCGCCGCAGCCCTCGCGCCCGCGCGCCGCGACGTTTCGCGTTCCAGGACCTGCCGCGCGTGCGTGGTCCCGTGGCGTTCGATGGCCCGCCGCAGGTCCGCCATCTCGCTCCAGAACGCCGCGTCGCGGAAGGCCACCCGCAGCGCAAGGTCCCGGGCGAACCGGGTCACCTCCGCCGGGGAGTGGGGTGCGGTCCGCGCGAACCCGTACGCCTCCTCCAGGTGGGCCAGCGTGTCCTCCCCGAACCGCCGAATGATCGCCTCGACCCGGAGGCCCAGGTCGCGCGATTCGCTCCCCGGATGGAAGTGGCGCACGAGTGCGGCCAGGTAGCCCAGGCTCGACGCCTCGTTCGCCGTGGACTGCGGCCCGAAGTTCCGCCCCCCGAACGCCACCGCCAACACCCGGAAGCACATCTCCGCGCGCGGGTCCTCGATCGTGTATGAATACCCTTCGAGCCCCCCGCGCAGGCGCCCGCGGCTCTTGAGGGACCGTTCCAGGAACGACCCCGGATAGACCTCGGTCCGGCAGAAGTTCCACGGGAAGTCACAGAAATCCTTCAGGAACGCAAGGTTCTCGCCCACGTCCTCGAGGCGGGTGTCCGGCTCGAACAGCAGGATGTTGAAGCAGGCATAGACACCGGCCCCGCGCAGCAGCGTCAGGGCCCGACGGCACGTGGCCACATCCGTGTCCCGGCCCAGGTGGTCGAGCCCTGCCTGCGAGCCGTTCTCGATCCCGACATAGACCCGCACGAGCCCCAGGCGGCGGGCCTCGTCCAGGACCTCGGCCGTGACCTCGTCGGGGCGACACTTGGCCACGACCCCGATCCGGCCCACGCCACGACGTTCGAGGGACAGCCGAAGTGCCCGCAGGCGCGCGACGGTCCGCGCGGGCCGTTTCAGAAAGAAGTTTTCGTCATGAAAACAGAAGACGCGCACGCGGAGCCGGTGATACAGGTCGGCCATCTCGTCGGCCAGGGCCTCCGGGTCTCGGAAGCGCACGCGCGGCCCCCCGCGGCCACGGTGGAAGGTCTGGATGGAGCAGTACGCGCACCGCTGCCAGCACCCTCGGCTCCCCACGACGGGGGCGAACGGGAGGCCGGCGTGTCTCGCGGGGAACGCGTCCCGCGCAGGCGGCGCGAGGGTGTCGAGGTCGCGCACGGCGGGACGCGGCGGGGTGGCTCCGGGCCGGCCCCCGGGCAGGCGGAAGGCGATGCCGGGGATCGCGGCCAGGCGGGACGCGAGGTCCGGCGGCGCCTCGCGTGGCACATTCCGCCCGGCCGGGGCTGGCCACGAGCGAGCCGCGAGCGCTGCGGCCAGGTCCACGATCGTCTCCTCGCCGTCGTGGCGCACCACGAGGTCCACCCAGGGGTACGCCTGGAGCACGGCCCCGGGCCTCGCGGTCGGGACGTGCCCGCCCCAGACGATCGGGGCCGTGACACCCGCCCCGCGCAACGCCCTGGCGAGGTCGCGGAACTCGGTGACGCGGTGCTGAAACGCGACAGACATGCCCACCAGGTCGGGCGGATCCGCCCGCAACCTCCCGACGACCCCATCAAGGTCGTCCGGCCCGTCAAAGGCCACGATGTCCGCACGATGCCCGGCGGCCCGCAGGGACGCGGCCAGGTACCCGAGTGCGAGGTTCTCCTCCTGGCAGGCCCCGACCAGCGCGACGCGCATATCGCCCTCCTTTCGAGACGGGACAATTGATTATAACGGAATCCCGGCCACGCCGTTCGGGGCCGCGAAGCCTTCAGGTCGTCGGCCTGTCCACGAACCAATCCTCGTAGGCGTGGGCGCAGGCGCAGGCGGTCCGAATCCCTGGGCCAGGACGCTCCCGTGGCAGGTGATCCGACACGCCAAGGTCTCGTTTGACGGCATGGCCCCGGCCCTGTTACACCTCCCTCCGTGGACACCCCGATCTTCGCCGTCGAGGTCGCGGCGGTCGCGGTCATGGGCGCCTACGTGGGGCTGCGCTTCCGCCGGGGCCGCGCCGAAGGGCTCGCATTCCTGCGGGACGCCGCGATCGTCGGGGCGGCCGCCTGGGTCGCAGAGGACACCTGCATCCGCCTCTACGGCTTCTACGAGTACGCCCCGGGCTGGCACGGCTGGGCGGACCACGTGCCCCTGTTCATCGCCCTCATCTGGCCGTTCGTGGTCCTGTCCGCGCGGGACCTGGGCCGCCGCCTGGCCCCCTCGCGGCCCGTGCTCGCGGCCGGGGCCGTGGTGTGGGCCGACGCAACCCTGATCGAGGTGACCGCCACGACCTCGGGACTGTGGTCCTGGTCCGAGCCAGGGCCGTTCGGGGTCCCGCTCATCGCCCCCTTCGGCTGGGCGTGCTTCGCCGTGGCGGTCCTGGTCGCCCTGCAAGGTCCGTGGAGAATCCCGCGCCTGGGAGTCGTCCTCGCAGGCCCCGCCCTGACGCATGTCCTCCTGCTCGCCTCCTGGTGGGGGCTGTTCCGCTGGGTCTCCCGACCGCTGGGCGAGTGGCCCTTCACGGGGGCGACCCTCGCGGTGTGCGCTGCCTTGACGGTCCTTGCCGTGCGCCTGCGCCGCCGCGCCCGCGTTCCCCTGGACGAGATGCTCGCCCGACTGGCCGCGGCCATGGTCTTCTTCGGCCTGGTCGCGGCCCTGCACCCGGACCACGCGGCTCTCCAGGTCTTCACCGCCTCGTTCGTGCCGCCGTGGCTCGCCCTGATGAGCGGGGGTCAGTGGCCGGGACGGAACGGGTCCACCGGGAGCCCGGCCACGCGCCAGGGCAGCCGAGAACCGGCGTCTGCGCCGCCTACCTCGGGCCAGGCCGACCTCTGGGAGGCCGGACGTGTCTGGCCAACACCTCCTTGACGAAGTCCGGTAGAGGCGAACCCAGTCGCTCAGAGAGCGCTTTGAGAAGTTCGTAGTCCGCGATCTCCGGCCCACTCCAGACCAGGTCAAGCCGCCGCAAGGGTTCCGTCGCGACGTGGAGGTAGTGCTCGGGAGACGCCCAGTAGCAAATCGTGCACGCCTTGACATCTTGCCGAGTCCAGTTGCTGCAATGCTCACAAGTCCACGACTTGGCCCGATTGCACGAACGGCACACAACGAGGAATTGGCGGCGATCCAGAGCGGCGGCGGGTCTGTCACCTACCATGTCATACGGGACCCGGTGGTCTGCCTGGAGAAGCCGTCGTTCGAAACGACCGTTGCAGAATGCGCATCGGTGCGCGGATTCCGTCATCAGGGCAGTCAGGAATGCCTTGGGGAGGGCGGCCCGTCCACGCTTCTCCGCCGTCATGACCTGTTCGGGTGGGGCGAAGGAATAGACGGCCATTGGCCGCCCGGTTTCCGGGTTGCGGGCCGTTGACGAGCACACTCTCACTCCGCAATCGCTCACGTCCCGGCTTGCCCTCGGCGGATGGTCGTAACCGGCCTTCTTGAGAGTATATGTGCTGACAGCACCTGTCTCGAAGATGGATCACGCGACGAAACGCGCTCGGCGATGGAGGCCCAACAGTCGCCTGAAGAACTCCTCCGGATAACGGGACCACCTGGGATGCTGCCTGGCCTCATCGAGGTACTCGCGCCACCGGCTCGCGTCGTCGAGCCAATCGGGCACCGCCAAGGTCATTCTCCGAACAGGCCTCGTTGGACATCGCCGCGACGGGACCTGTCCCGCCGTTCACTCGCCAGCCACGCAGCAAGCGCTGGTGACAGGTAGAGGGATTCGTAGGTGTTCGCCTCCTGACCCAGCAACGTGGCCTGCGAGGACCGACCCGCATCCACCTCTACGCGAGTCAGGCCGAGCCTTTCCGGAAGGGGTTGCCCATGGCGACGGTCGCCCGTCCTCCCGTCATAACTGAGGACGTAGGCCAGATTGCGTTCGTTGAGACGCGCCAGGACTTCAACGAGTTCCTCGAGAGGCACCCCTCGAATGTAACGAGGATCACGATTCCCGCAAACCCCCTGGTACGGAGGGTCCATATAGATGACATCGCTCGGGACGGCGAGAGCGAGGACTTCGCGGTAGTCGGTTGACATGAGCGTCGTCCGTCCCGCGAGAAGGTTCGATGAGGATGCGAGGTGAAATCGCATCGCGCTCGGTCTAGCGCCCTTCCGCCGGTTATCAGGACTCTGGTTGAATTTTCCGTCCGCGTTATACCGTACCGACGCCTTGACGCACCTAGCCAACAGGAAGAGGAGCAAGTGCGGCTGGCGAGTACAGTTGAATTCCTCTCTTATCTTGTCGTAATATTCTCGCTCTCGTCCCAGTTGCTGGCACCAGAGGTCTTCGTACTGCCGGGCCAGATCAAGTGGTGACAGCAGGATTCGTTCCCACAACGCCATCAAGGCCGAGTTGATGTCGTTGAGCACGAACCTCTCGACGCGCCGCGCCGCTGCAGCGGCGAGCGACACAGCCGCCGATCCGGCAAAGGGCTCGATGAGGCGCTCGGGTGCCTGCGGGAGGTATCTCAATATGACGGGCGCCAGGGCACGTTTGCTCCCTTGGTAGGGGAAGGGTTGAGGGACGAACACCGTGGACCCCGTTCGCAAACCAGCAGGAATCGAATCTGCCCGACCCAATGCATCGCAAAGTGTGCCTCGAAGGCCCGGGAAAGTCAAACACACGAGGGATGTCCACCGGGAGCCCGGCCACGACCCAACCGACGTAGGCGAGCAGGAGCCCGGCCCCGACCCAGGTCAGGCGCACGCAGTCGCGCTCGGTGACGCGGCCGCGACGGACCATGCGCCAGAACGCTCCCCCCTGGACCACGGGGCCCGCAACCAGAATGAACGCGCGCCACTCCAGGACCCCGACCGCGTACCCCACCGCGAGGGGCAGAACGCTCAGGCCCAGGAGCCCCGCGACGATGGTGCGCCCCACGCGTTCGCCGTGGACCACCGGGAACGTGGGCACACCCGCGGCCCGGTCCCCGGCCACGTCGCGCAGGTCGTAGATCACCTCGTACGCGAGTTCCGAGCAGAAGAAGAACCCCCCGAGGACCGCCACGGCCGGCCACGAGGTCTGCACGTCCGCGGCCCGGGCCAACAGTGGATAGCCAAACACCGTCAACAAGAACCCCGTCGCGCTCGCGATGTTCTTGACCAGATAGACCTGCTTGAGCCGGATGCGACGACCGGCCCGGACCGGGATCAGCGGGAAGTTGTAGGCAAATCCCAGGAAGTGGTAAGCGACGCGCAGTGGCCAGATCCTGGGCTCCACGACCTGGACGACCGCGAATGAGGCCGCGAGCAGCGCCAGGGAGCCCGCGATCAACGGGCGCCGGTTCTCCGCCGCGAACCCGGTCCCCGCGACCCGGTTGACCGAGTCCTCGTCCCGGTCCACCACCCGGTTGACCAGGTTGACCAAAAACCAGTCCAGCCCGGCGGTCACGGCGAGCGTCACCGCCCAGTGCCCCGTGAAGAGCCAGCCGAAGACGAGCGTGCCCAGGGCCGCGATGGACACGATGTGCGGTCGGAACAGGGAAACGGGTGTGGTCACGTGGCCTTCCATCCCGTCGCGAATCCTAGCACTGGACCAGACGACCCGGGACCGGGTCGTCGTACAGGCGCACGAAGTCGTGGGGGGTGTAGGGCGCGCCAGCGGCCCGCGCGACGAGGTCGTGCAGGGGCAGGGGCGGGCGGTCCGCGTCGGGCCAGTCCACCATCATCAGGAACCGCCCCCGCGCCGGGTCCAGGCACTCCGCGACCCGGGGGTCCTGGGGTCCCGCCTCCCGTACCGCGAGGGCCGGGGGGAGGTCCAGGCCCTGCGCGGGCCTGT
>FWPU01006680.1_pt1 | contig 22629 bp, 22 predicted proteins | sample 2228361 | NCBI WGS metagenome assembly FWPU01 (sample SAMEA103939777, study PRJEB20133) | metagenome
ACAAGCGGATGCCAGTCCTGTCCGTCGTATTCCCAGGTGTCGGAGAGAGGGAAGGTGCTTGTCGGAAAGCCTCCATATCCGAAGAGGACGGCCACCTGTACAGCCACTGGTCGAGGCCCCGCGCAGTCCTGCGGCACATGGTCCGATTCTGTCCTCTCTCGGTTTTGGATGTCGGCAGGTTCTTTTCCCCTGCGACCCCATTGTCCCTTCAGCAGCAAGGGCATGTGAAACCGGTAGGGGAGTGTGGCTGCCAATACGGAAATGCTGTGGTCTCGATAGTTGCTCATGTAGACCTGCCCCCTACCGGGATGGACAGCCAGATGGGCGCGGGGGATTCCCGGCCGGGGGGACCGGTTCTTCCCGGGCCGTATCCCGGTAGCACCCGGCCCGCCCGTTGAACGAGCCGTAGAGGGTCGGGACCGGTCCTGCCACCAGCAGGCGCGGCACAAAGCCGGCCTTCCAGCCTAGGCGTTCCCAGGTTTTCCCGCCGTCGGTCGAGCGGTGATAGCGGGTGTAGAGCCTTCCTCCGGCCGGCTCCACTGCGATCCATCCGCTCAGGAAGAGGCCTCGGCGCGGGTCGTAAGGCAGGCCGGCACTCAGGTCTTCCCACGTTCTGCCGCCGTCGGTGGAGCGTTGCAGGCGTCGGCCGGCCAGGTAGAGGTCGCCGCGCAGGGCGTCCACGGCCAGGTAACCGCCATCGCCGTGGACCATCTCCCCGGTCTTTCCCCCATCGGTGGAGCGGAACGTGCCGCCGTCGGGGCTCAGGCTGGCATAGAGCGCCCCGTCCAGGGGGTGGACCAGAAGGTGTCCCACCGGAGGCGAGATAGAGGTGGGACAGCGCCGTAGCGGCTCCGGCGAGGCCGGAGACCAGTGCTCTCCCCCGTCCACCGAGCGGTACACACGCCCCATCCGGCTGCCGGCGTAGAGTACGTCCCGCCGTCCTGGGTCAACCGCCAGGGCAAAGATGCGCTCCTCCGCCAGGCCGGCGGTGAAGCGCTTCCAGGTTTGCCCACCGTCATCGGAACAGTAAACGCCGGGCATGGGGAGGAAAGAGGCCAGGTCGCGTCGGGCGGCATACAGACGCGTGGGGTCGAAAGGGTCCACCAGGAGGATGTGGGGGTAAAGCAGTTGACGGCTCCAGAGCGACCAGTTCCTTCCCCCATCGGTCGAGTGGAACAGCCCCTCGGCCCCGCCCAGGTAGAGCCGCCGGCCGTCGTGGGGGTCCACCGCTACCGCTCCCACCGGTCCGCTGGCGATCTCCAAGACCCCGATCGGCCCGTTGGGGAATCTGGCCCGGGCCACCGTTGTCCATCCCCAGGACGATCCCCACAGGGGCATCAAGAGCCCCAAGAGAAGCACCAAGCCAAAAAATACGCCGCCTTTCATCATCCCCTCCTTGCTGCTACTCCCGTCGGACCGCTCCGGGATTGTTCTTCTGCCCTCCTTTCTTTTTGCTACTATTATAGCACAACTCGTTCGCTTTGTCAAGTGTTTTTTAAACCGACTTTTGACCGGTGTGATGCGGTTGAAACACTTGGTCGAAAATCGGCTGCTTCACTGGAAACTCTTCGGCATCTCAGGCCCGGCGGGCCGGCGGCGAATCGATCTGTGGGGCGGCGAGGCCTATCCCTCGAAAAAGGGAAGTTCCCGCTCGTCGTAGAACCAGGCCCCCTGCGTCTGGAGATATTCTATCGCCCGGTGGATCAGGTTATAGTGCTTCTGTTCCTGGGCGGCCAGGAATTCGTAGAGGGCCCGGCCGTCCGGATCTCCGGTCTCCTCCGCCAGACGGCGGTACATCTGATAGCCCCGATGTTCAAAATCCAGGGCCAGTTGCAGGGCCTGAAGGTCATCCCCTTCGGCCGGCAGGAGGGCGGCCAGCGCCTCGTCCTCCTGGGGAAACAGCGTCAGGACCGGATGGCCCGGTTCCAGTTCCCGCGCCCGCTCCATCTCCAGCCAGCGCCCCTCGTTGACCAGGGACCCGTACTGCACCTGGAGCAGCCGCAGGTGTATTTCCTCTTCCTTTCCCAAACTGCGAAAGACCTCCCTCCCCAAGGCCTCGCGGGTGTGCTCGGCCGCCTTGCGGTAAAAGGTTAGCCCCTGCAGTTCGGTCTGAATACCCTGATGAAGGGCCTTCAAGATAGCCTCGTGCTCTTGTTTTGTCTGCATGTCAACCTCCTATTGGCAGGGGGCGAACGAAATCCCGGACGCGAGAGAAGTATAACAAGGGGCCGGGAAAATTTCAAATTGCGGCCGAGGTGTGATATAATAGGCCCGCCAGAAAGTCAGGGGGCCAGGCGATGGAAGAACGGCTCGTCTCCGGTAAGGTGCGCGAAGAGGAACGACTGGCCGAGCAGACGCTGCGCCCCCGGTGGCTCAGCGAACTTTACGGCCAGGAAAAGGTGATTCGCAACCTCCAGGTCGCCCTGGAGGCGGCCAAGGCCCGCGGCGAAGCCCTGGACCATACCCTCTTCTACGGCCCGCCGGGCCTGGGCAAGACCACCCTGGCCCACGTCATCGCCAACGAGATGGGCGTGGGCATCCGCGTCACCGCCGGCCCGGTCATCGAACGCACCGGCGACCTCGCCGCCATCCTCACCAACTTGAAACCGGGGGACATCCTCTTCATCGACGAGGTCCACCGCCTCAACCGGGCGGTGGAGGAGGTCCTCTACCCGGCGATGGAGGACTTTTGCCTGGACCTGGTCGTGGGCAAGGGGCCCAGCGCCCGCAGCATCCGCCTGCGCCTCCCTCGCTTTACCCTCATCGGCGCGACGACCCGGCTGGCCCTGCTCACTTCGCCCCTGCGCGACCGCTTCGGACTGGTTTACCGCTTGGACTTTTATAGCCTGGAGGCCATGCTCAGGATCGTCGAACGTTCGGCCCACATCCTGGGCGTTGCCATCACCGAGGACGGAGTGCAGGAAATCGCCCGCCGTTCCCGGGGCACCCCCCGCGTGGCCAACCGCCTGCTCAAACGGGTGCGCGACTATGCCCAGGTGCTGGGCGAGAGGGAGGTCACCGCCGAAGTCGCCCGGGCGGCCCTGGCCATGTTGGAGGTGGATGAACTGGGCTTGGATGAGACCGACCGGCGGGTGTTGCGCACGATCATCGAAAAGTTCGACGGGGGACCGGTGGGCATCGCGACCATCGCCGCTGCCACGGCCGAGGAGGTGGACACCGTGGCCGATGTCTACGAACCGTACCTCCTGCAACTGGGCTTCCTCCAGCGCACCCCCCGCGGCCGGGTGGCAACGCGCCTGGCCTATGAGCATTTGGGGTTATCCTATCCTCAGGAGCGGATCGAGGTCCGGCAGAAGACCTTATGGTGAAAAGATGCGTGCCGAGGCAAAACTCTGGATGGACGACGCCCGCTACGATCTGGATACGGCCCGGGACATGCTGGAACATGGACGCTGGAATTACGCCGTATTCCTGGCCCGCCAGGCGGTGGAAAAGATGCTGAAGGCGGGCGTTCCTGCTCCGGAAACCGGTGCCCGGGGAACACAACCTTCCGGAACCGGCCCGTACCTGTTTGGGGGAAGAGATGCCCGAGGCCATTCGGCAGGCCCTGGCCCTGCTGAACCCCCACGACACGGCGGCGCGCTATGTGGATGCGGCCCTGGGCCGGCCGGCCAACCTCTATGACCGCTCTTTTGCCGAAACAACCGTCCAGGAGGCCGCGGAGGTGCTCTCGTGGCTCACCTCTCGCTTCTCGAACTGATCGCCGAGGTGCAGGCCTTCCTGTGCCGGCTCGGCGCGGAGGCCATCCTTTTCGGCTCCCGGGCCCGTGGGGAAGAACTGCTGAACAGCGACGTGGACCTAATCGTCGCTTCCCCAACCTTCGCCGGCCGACCGTTCCCCGAGCGGTTGCACCTGCTTCATGAGCCATGGGCCCTGCCCCTGTTCCTGGAAGGCTTACCCTATACCCCGGAGGAGATGGAAGAAGTGCACCAAAGCCGGGACATTGTGGCCCAGGCTCTGGAGGAGGGCATCCACATCCATGTCTGAAAGAAAGCCGGGGGAAAATACCATGGCCGGTCGGCCCCCTTCTCCCCACGAAGCAGGGCGCGGGCGCATCCTCCTCCACGTCTGCTGCGGCCCCTGCGCTACCTACCCAACCCGGTGCCTGCGGGAGGAGGGGTTCGAGGTCGTCGCTTTCTGGTACAACCCCAACATCCACCCCTTCTCCGAACACGAGCGGCGGCGGGAGGCTCTCTGCCTTTTCGCCCAGGCCGTAGACCTGCCCATCATCGAGCCCCCCGATTACGAGATGGTGTCCTTTCTGCGCGCCGTCTGCGGGCAGGAGGCCTTCCGCCAGCGCTGTGCCATCTGCTACCGGATGCGGCTGGCTGCGACCGCCCGGGCGGCACGCGCCGGAGGCTTTTCCGCCTTCACCACTACCCTTCTCATTAGCCCCCACCAGGACGAAGACCTCATCCGCACCATCGGCGAAGAGGCAGGCCAGGAGGCCGGCATCCCCTTTTACTACGAACGCTTCCGCCGGGGCTGGAGCGAGCGCGGCCGGCTGGCCAAAGCCCATGGCCTCTACCGGCAGGACTATTGCGGTTGCCTCTACAGCGAATGGGAAAGAAGAAGGGGACAGACGATCGGTCCGGAGGAGATATGATGCGGGCCTCGATGACCTGGGTTCTGGAACGATTGCGCTTCCTCCTGGAGGAGAACCGGACCGAAGCGTACTACGTCGGCGGGTGTGTGCGCGACCTCCTCCTGGGCCGGCCGCTACATGACCTGGACCTGGTAGTTGCCGGAGGAGCGATCGCCCTGGCCCGCGCCATCGCCCGCGATTTCCAGGCCGCCTTTGTCCTCCTGGACGAGGAAAACGACATCGCCCGCGTCGTCCTGCGGGGGGGCGGGAGCATCCCGGAAGGCACGGTCGACTTTGCCCGGATGCGGGGCAATCTGGCCGAAGACCTGGCCCAGCGCGACCTGACCATCAACGCCATGGCCATGTCCCCGGACAATTTTCGCCGTTATGCCCTGGGGGAGACGGATGAGCCGGTGGTGATCGATCCCTGGGGTGGGCGAGAGGACCTGCGGGCCGGCCGGTTGCGCGCCCTCTCTCGCCAGGTGCTGTACGACGACCCGCTGCGGACGATGCGGGTGGTTCGTCTGGCCGGGGAACTGGACTTTGCCGTCGAGCCGCAGACGGCCGGCTGGGTGCGGGAGGCAGCCGGCCTTCTGCCCCGGGTCTCCGGGGAGCGCGTCCGTGACGAGATCTTCCGTCTCCTATCCTGTCCCCATGCCGCGCCCTATCTCCCCCTGCTCGATGTGCTGAACCTCCTCCCCCAGGTCTGCCCGGAGGTGGTCGAAGCCCGAGAGCAACCCGATCTAGAAGGCCGCTGGGAACGAGTCTGTGCCCTGGAATGGCTGGCCGCCGTGCTGGAAGGCCGGCCCCTGCCGGAACGGGAGGAGCCTTTCTGGCGGCCTCAAGCGCTGCGCCGCTACCCGCAGCTCTCCTTTACCACGCCCTATGCCCCTCAACTCCGGCGTTACCTGGGAGAACGGCTCTCCGGGGAGCGCACCCGGCTGTCTCTGCTGAAACTGGCCGCCCTCCTGGAGCCCGGTCGGCTAGGGGAGGAAAAGGGGAGGGTCCATCGGGCCGGCCGACGCCTGCGCCTGAGCGTGCGGGAGACGCTCGCTCTGGATACGGCCGTCGCCTTGCTCGGCAATCCCCTGCTCACTACCTTCGGGGAGCCTTCCCCTCGGGATGTCTACCGCTTCTACCGCGACGGCGGAGAGAGCGCCGACGGTGTGCTCCTGCTGGCCCTGGCCGGCGAGGCGGCCCAGGCCGACCTGAACCCGGAGCGATGGGAGGAACGGGCCGGCCGGGTGCAAAAGGTCCTGGAGGTCCGCTACGTCCGGCCTGAGGTGATCGAACCACCCCGCCTGCTGGACGGGGACGACCTGATGGCCGTTCTGGGATTGCCTCCCGGCCCCCAGGTCGGGGCCTTGCTGGAGGGAATCCGCGAGGCCCAGGCCGCCGGCGAGGTGCATAGCCGCGACGAGGCCCTGGCCTGGGCCCGTCGGAAGTTGGGATCGGCCGACATATCCGCCGACGCTCCATAGGCGCGGGCGCATCCTGCGCCCCTAGACGCCGCCGAATACCCCCAAGCGGACTACAGCCGAATCACCGTTCCGCAATACTCGCAGGTGATGCTGGCCATTCCCCGCACGACCTCGACCTGCAGGGCGGCACCGCAGGTTGGGCAACACTCGGGCATCTGGGCCGGAGACGCCTGGACGATCGGCGCGGCTGCGGCCCCCACCCGCTCGCCGGCGATATCCCCGCTGCGCACCCGCCCGATCCAGGCGGCCCAGGCCTCGGAATCGGCCTCCAGCCGGAAAAGGGCCTGCCGGACATCGCCCTGGGAGAAAGCCAGTCTCAGCAGTTCCTTCTTGAACATGAGCGCTCCGCGCTCTCCGGCCTGCATCTCGGCCACCGCGCCGATCGGCGCCCCCAGCAGGACCTTTTGCACCCGCTGTTTCTCGGTGGGGATAAAGAGGAACTTGGTCGTGACCACATCCTCTTTTTGTTCAAAGATCAGGCGCTGATCGGTCAAAAAGAGGATGCCCCGCGGCCCCTCCTTCTCCTGGCGGGTGAGGTATTGGGCCGAAACCGCCTCGACCACATTTTCCTCCGGCCGCAGACGGAAAGAAGCCCCGGCGATCTGCTGAAGGAGCCAGCGTAGCGCTTCGATCTGCCGTTGGGTCTGCTGGACATTGCCCTGAAGCGTCTGAAAAGTGCCCTCGAGCGCCTCGGCTACGTCCCCGACCTGGCCTTCGAGAAAGGATACTTCCTTCTCTAGCACCTGGAGGTCGGCCGGACGGAACTCGCTGCCAAGGGCTGCCAGTCGCCTTTGCAATCGGTCCACCTGCTCCAGAAACATCCGGCTTTGCTGAGCAGCCTCGGTGTCCAGGCGCTGGCGCAAGCCCTCCCATTGCTTCTGAAGCACGTCCACCTTCTTTTCCAGGTACGCCTTGTAGATGTACCCTCCCTGCCGCACCTCCAGCAGGGCGGCCGGGAGGTCCCGAAGGGCAGCATCCAGGGTTCCCAGGCGGGCCCGCAGGTCGCTCAGCGTGGCCTGGCTGCGAAGGGCGGTCAGCCGTTTTTCCAGCGCCTCGGCTCGTTGGAAGAGTTCAGCCTGCTCTGGCGGATAGGAAGGTACAGACGGGCCGGCCTCCCGGCCCAGACGTTCGCCTACCCCTTCGACATCTTCCTTGGACCTACCCTTGAAACCCTTGGACTCTCTGGACATGGCTTCCTCCCGTGGGAATTCGATGCCTCGGGCCGGAACGCTTTCCAACAGTTTAGCACGAAAAGGGACAGGTCGCAAGTTGCCGTATTCCCTTGTGTAAAATGTTCCTTCAGTGCAATACGGGTCGGGGTGTCTCGCGGTACGCCCCTGCTCGCCGACCGCCTCCGCCAGGCCGTCCGCCTGCGCGGCTACTCCATCCGCGCCGAGAAATATGTCTATTGGTACGAACGTTTTGTCCACTTCCACGTGCGGGCGCAGCGCCGCTGCGCCTGTACCAATCTACCCCGCTACCATGGACGCACCGGAGGTCGAAGCCTTCCTTACCCACCTCGCTGCCGATGAGGGGCGGATGGCCATCCGTCCCTACTGCCTCTACCCAAAACCAGACCCTCGGTGCCCTCTTCCTCTATCGCGAGGTGCTTCACCAGGACCTGGGCTCCATTGACGCCCTGCGCCCCTAGGGCACAAGGGTGTCTGCGCAACATGATCCACACCCACCTCCTCAACCGAGGCGGCCTGGCCATAGGGGTTACTGGTGACTTGGCACAAGATCCGGTCTCCACGTCCAGGCGAGCCCCTTCATCTGCCCGGGAAAGGGCGGCGGCCCGATTTTTGTGGTATAATAACGGTAGAGCAATCGCGAGGACCGGACCATGGAGCGTCCATTTGTCCATCTGCACGTGCATACCGAATACAGCGTTCTCGACGGCTTTGCCCGCATCGAACCGCTCTGTCAGAAAGCCGCCGAACTGGGCATGCCGGCCCTGGCCATCACCGATCACGGTGTCCTCTACGGAGCCATAGATTTCTATAACACCTGCCGGGCCCATCACCTCCGCCCCATCATCGGAAGCGAGGTCTACGTCGCCCTGGACCGCCGCACCCGCCGCGACCCTTCCGACAAGCGACAGTACCACCTGGTCCTCCTGGCCCGCAATACGACCGGCTACCGCAACCTGGTCCAACTGACCACTGCCGCCCACCTGGAAGGCTTTTACTACAAGCCGCGCATTGACCATTCCCTCCTGGAGGCGCATCAAGAAGGCCTTATTGCCCTCTCCGCCTGCGGCTCCGGAGAGCCAGTCCGGCGCATCCGCGAGGGCGACCGGCAAGGCGCCCGGGCCGCCGCTGCCTGGTACCGCGACCTCTTCGGCCCGGATGGCTACTACCTGGAGCTGCAGCGCCACTCGAATATGCCCGAACTGAAGGAGCTCAACGAGGAACTGGCCCGCCTGGGAAAAGAACTGGGCATCCCGCTGGTCGTCACCAACGACCTCCACTACATCGCCCCGGAGGATGCCGAGGCCCATGACATCCTTCTCTGCCTCCAAACGAACAAGACGCGCAACGACCCCGATCGCCTGCGGATGCCCGACAAAAGTTTCTATCTGAAGAGCCCGGCGGAGATGTGGGAACTCTTCCCCGATCACCCGGAAGCCCTGGAAAACACCCTGCGCATTGCCGAGATGTGCGACCTGCACCTGGAGTTCGGGCGGGTGGAACTCCCGGACTTTCCCCTGCCGGCCGGCCACACCCCAGAAAGTTACCTGCGGCAACTCTGCGAGGAAGGACTCCACCGGCGCTACGGGGCGGGCCTCTGCCAGGAACACCGGGATCGCCTGAACTATGAACTCTCGGTCATCGAAAAGACCGGTTTCGCCCTCTACATCCTGCTCGTCTGGGATTTCGTCAACTACGCCCGCCAGAGACGCATCCCCTGCCAACCCCGAGGCTCGGCAGCCGGTTCCCTGGCCCTCTATTGCCTCGGCATCTCCAACGTGGACCCGGTGGCCCACCGCCTGGTCTTTGAACGCTTCCTCAACCCGGAACGCCACGAGATGCCCGATATTGACATGGACTTTGCCGATAGCCGCCGGCCGGAAGTCATCGACTATGTCATCCGCCGCTACGGCCAGGAGCGTACCGCCCAGATCATCACCTTCGGCACCCTGGGGGCCAAGGCGGCCGTGCGCGACGTGGGCCGCGTCCTGGGCATGCCGCTCTCCACGGTGGACCGAGTGGCCAAACTTATCCCCTCCCTCCCGGTCGGCATCACCATAGACCAAGCGATGGAACAGGTGCCCGAGCTCCGACAACTCTACGAGGCCGAACCGGCCATCCGCGAACTCGTCAGCCTTGCCCGCCGGGTCGAAGGGGTAGTACGCAACGTCGGCACCCACGCCTGCGGCATGGTGGTTTCCCGCCATCCCCTTGCCGAGATCGTCCCCCTCCAGCGCACGATCAAGGACGAGAAGGTGGTCATGGCCTGCTTCCCGATGAACACCTTGGGGGAGATCGGCCTGCTGAAGATCGACCTCCTGGGCCTGGCCAACCTGACCATCGTGGACGAGGTGCTGCGCTATATCCGTGAAAGCACCGGCCGGGAAATCTCGCTGGATGAAATTCCACCGAACGACCCCGCAACCTTCCATATGCTCAGCGAGGGGGGCACGGTGGGTGTCTTCCAGCTGGAAGGGGCCGGCATGACCCGCCACCTGATGGAACTCCGGCCAACCTCCGTAGACGACCTCATCGCCATGGTGGCGCTCTACCGCCCCGGGCCGATGGAGCACATCCCCCGCTACATCGAGGGGAAAAATCACCCCGAACGTATCACCTACCTTCATCCCAGCCTGGAGCCGATCCTGCGCGATACCTACGGCGTCATCGTCTACCAGGAGCAGGTGCTGGAGATTCTGCAGAAGATGGCCGGCTACAGCCTGGGCCATGCGGACATCGTTCGCAAGGCCATCGGGAAGAAAAAGCGCGACCTGATGGATCGGGAGGAACCCCGTTTTATCCGGGGATGTATGCAAAACGGCCTCAGCCGGGACCAGGCTCGGCAACTGTGGAAGCAGATCGAGCCTTTTGCCGGCTACTCCTTCAACAAGGCCCACGCCACCTGCTACGGAATGCTGGCCTACCAGACCGCCTACCTCAAGGCCCACTACCCGGCCGAGTATATGGCCGCCCTTCTGACCACCTATGCCGATAACACCGACAAAGTGGCCCTCTCTATCGCCGAATGCTGGAAAATGGGCGTGGCCGTCCTTCCCCCCGATGTCAACCGTTCTGCCGAGGGCTTTACCATCGAAGATGTAGGAACGGCCCTGCGGGGCGTGCGCCACCGTCGGGCCATTCGCTTCGGCCTGGGAGCGATTAAAAACGTGGGCAGCGGTCCCATCCGGGCTATCCTGGAGGCGCGGGAAAAAGGGGGAGCCTTCCGCGACCTGGATGACTTCTGCGAGCGGGTGGACTGGCGTCAACTCAATATCCGGGTCCTGGAAAGTCTGGTCAAGGCCGGGGCGATGGACTCGCTCCCCGGCCGGCGGGAACATCTCCTGGCCGATCTCTCCCGGGCGATGGCTGCCGGTGCCCAGGTACAGCGGGCACGCGAATCAGGCCAGATGTCCTTGTTCGACCTGCTAGGAGGGGGGCCGGCTTTCCGCCCTTCCCGCCCTCTTCCCGAAGTTCCCCCCCAACCTCGCCGGATACTCCTCTCCTGGGAAAAAGAACTCCTGGGCGTCTACATCTCCGCCCATCCCCTCCACGATGTCCTGCATCGTTTTTCGCCGGAAGAACGCAGGGCTTTCACCGGCATCGGGACACTCTCGGAAGAAATGGTCGGGCAGCAGGTACGGCTTCTGGGCCTCCTTACACGGGTGCGAACCCTTCGGACCAGGGACGAAAAGGGGATGGCCGTGGGGGAACTGGAGGACCTGGAAGGCAACATAGAGATCGTGGCTTTTCCCCGGGTCTATGAACGGTCCCGATCTTGCTGGCAGCCGGACAACATCGTCGTGGTAGAAGGCAAAGTGGACTTGCACAACGACCGCCTTCAGATCGTCTGCAACCGCCTTCAGGTCGTGCAGGCAACCCCGGTAGAAGGCCCTGTCGCTCCGGAGTTGATTCCCTACGAAGAAGACCTGGCTCTGCGACCGCCTCCTGCCCCATCCCTGCCCTATGAAGAGTTCGTCGTAGACGAAGAAGGTGCCGATGCGCCTCCGCCGCCTCAACCTGCTCCCGTCTCCTCCTCTCCGCAGCCCGGGGAAAGTGCGAGTGCCGCGCACTACGCCCCAACCCGGCCCCCGCTTTCCCGCCCCCGCAGCAACGGGCGACACATCTTGGTCCTCCTTCCCTCCACTTCCGATCTGGAGGACGACATCCGGAGGATGCAGCGTCTCCATGCCCTCTTCAAGGCCCACCGGGGAAACGACCGTCTGACACTCCTGGTGCAGGACGGCTCGGCGGTCATCCAGATGGAACCGCTGGAGCGCATCGCCTACTCGGAGGAACTGCGCCGGGAGATTGAGCGCCTGCTGGGAGAGGACTCGATCCAGATGCGCGAGGGGGGCGGGTGAGGGATGGCGCAACAGGACAACGGAGGAAAGAAGCCGAAGGAAAAAGAATGAAGGTGCTGAAGTTGGTGCTTCGAGGGGTGTCCGGCCTCGCCGGCAAAGTTTGGACCATCCTGCGTCAGGACATTGCCTGGGGCAAGGTCTCCGGGTGGGGCCTAGCCACGGCCTTTGCCGCCGTATGGCTTATGGAATCGACCGGCCTGCTGGCCCTATTGGTCTTTGCCCTGGGTGGCCTGTTCATTGATCGGATGTCTTCCCGTCGCCCGCTCTGGAACGGCCTCTTCTACGGCTTCTGGGGAGCCCTTTTCCTCCTGATCCTGATGAACCTCTATATCCTGGGGACACCGGAAAGGCGCCTGATGAACCCGGAGGAACTGCGTTCGGCGGGGGTGTGGGCCGGTCTGTCCGTCTTCCAGGCCCTGATGGGGGCCTGGCTCTCCGCCTCCTTCCGCCGCATAGGCCGGCCCGTTGAGCCCCGGACCGGCGCGGAGAAGCGGGAGGAGATGCCGTCCCCGGCACCGCACAAGGCCGCTCCGGGGACGGACCGGGGAGACAGGGCGGAACAACCCCGGAAGGAGCGGAAAGGAAGAGCCAGGTGATTTTCAAAAAACTTGCAGCGACTCCGATCCCTATCTGCGCCATGTCCTGCCCCGCCAATGCTTCACCGGAAGAAAAAAACCTCTCTCCTCCCACCCTGGGGCAGGCCGAGGCCCCTCGGGTTGAGGCACCGGACTGGAGGCGGGTGATCGTCACCGCCCTCGTCGTGGAAGGGGTTTTCTTTCTTTTTTATCTGGGGGCAACTTTCCTACCGTTGTTGATCTGGCCGGGCAGTTTGGTCTTTTCCCCGGCCGGCTTCTTGCTAGGACGGAAAAGCCGCCGGCCCTGGCTGGAAGGAGCCCTTTACGGCCTCCTCACCACGGCGGTGGTGGCTCTGCTCCTTTTCCTGACCGGCTTCCCCTGGGGTGTCCTCTACGCCCTCTTCCTGGTCCTGCCCCAGGGGATCTTGGGCACCTGGTTGGGATCACACTTTTTCTCGGCCCAGAGCGATGCCTCCCGGTGAAAGACCCATCGCCCCTCCCCCGCTGGGCAAAGAGGTGGGCTATGTTTGCAGGTCCGGCAAAGGGCGGCACCGCGCCGGCCGGGGACAGATGAAAGCGCGTGCAGGAGGAGATGAAAGGTGTGCCGGGACGGCTCGTTCCGCTACAAGGGCAGGCTAGCCCAGAACAGGGCAGAGGACCGATCGGGCATCTCAGGAGGCTTCGGCGTCGTCCTCTTCGATGAGCACATCGCCCCCTACTACGAGGGTTGGTTCGAGACACCGGAAGGAAAACGGGCCGACCGGCTGGAAAAAGCCCTCCTGGGGCGGTTTCTGCCCCTTCTGGGGCCGCCGGCCACCCTCCTGGAGGTCGGCTGCGGCAGCGGGCACTTTAGCCGGTGGCTCCGGGAGTGTGGGTGGCACGTCGTCGGGCTGGACCTTTCGGCCCCGATGCTGGCCGAGGCCCGGGCACGCTCCGACCTCCCGCTGGTGCAGGGCGATGCCTTGGCCCTGCCTTTCCCCGAGGCCTCCTTCGATGTCGTGGCCCTGATCACCGTGCTGGAGTTCCTGCCCTCGGCGGAGAAAGCGCTGACCGAGGCCTGGCGGGTGGCCCGACGGGGGCTACTTCTGGGAGTGCTCAACCGGCTCAGTCCCATCGCCTGGCTGCGAAGGCTGCAGGGGCGTTTCCGGCCCACAGTCTACCGTGCGGCCCGCTTCTATAGCCCCGGAGAACTAGCACGCCTGGTACGTCGGCCGGCCGGCCGGCCCCTCGTCCTGCGTTATAGCACCACCCTCTGGCCACGCTGGCTTCCCCTGGAGGGCAGTCCACTGGCCGGCGGAGCCTTTATCGCCCTGGCCGCCGGCATCGTCCCCACGTTTTCATGCTCGAAACCGGAATGATTTTCCAACCAAGGCTCCCGCGCTTTCCAGGTGTGGGAGTGTCAACGGAAACCGGGCTACCGCCCGGCCGGCCAGGTGGAAACATCGTGGGGCCAGGACCTGTTTATGGAAAAGGAGGTGTCCATGCCTGTAAAGGTGATCCACTACACCCAGATCCCGGCCGAACCGGTGGCCGAGGCCGAAGGCGCTACGATCCGCTGGCTTATCACCCAGGCAGACGGCGCACCGAATTTTGCCATGCGCCTCTTCGAACTGCCACCCGGAAGCGGCTCGCCTCACCACCACCATGACTGGGAACACGAGGTCTTTATCCTCGACGGTGAAGGCCTGTTGCGCACCGAGGCCGGTGAGATGCCCCTCCGTCCGGGTACGGCCGTCCTGGTCCCCGGTGGGGAACTGCACCAGTTCTGTAACAACAGTTCAGGGACGCTCCGTTTCCTCTGCCTGATTCCTCATCCCAGGGAATAGAATGTCCCGGGTCGAGAGGCTTCTGGAGCAGGTTTCTCGCCTGAGCCCGGCGGAACAGGTAGAATTGGTCGACCGTCTCCTGGAGCGCCTGAAGGTCGAGGGGTTTTGGCCGCCGCAGACCGGCTTCGAGGGGACAGCCGATGCTGTCCTTCTCTTCGACGGTGGCAGCCGCGGCAACCCCGGCCCTGCCTACGGGAGTTTCCTCTTCGTGTTCCCGGATGGCCGCAAAGTTCTCCGGCGGCACGAATTCGGCTCCCTGACCGGCAACCAGGCCGAGTATCGCACCCTGATCGCCGGCCTGGTGGAAGCGCTCGGTCTGCTGGGAGAGGAAAAAGCAGAACACATCGCGCTGGAGGTGCGCGGAGACAGCCGCCTGCTGGAAGAACAACTCCAGGGCCGCTGGAAAACCCGCGATCCGCAACTCCTCGCCCTTCGAGATGAGGCGAGGAAATGGCTTGGACGCTTTCGGGCCTGGCGTTTCAAGCGCATCCCCCGCGCGGAAGCGATCAAGCACCTGGGGCATTGAGGTCAGATGAAAAAAGCCACAGGAGGATGGGACGGGCCTGGCATACGGCCCGCGCCCGATGGCTGAGGCGGTTCTTCTCCTCCGGGCTCAGTTCGGCCATCGTCCGGTGCAGTTCGGGCAAAAGGAAGACGGGGTCGTAGCCAAAACCGCCTTCTCCCCGGGGCTCGTCGGCGATCTGACCGGGGCAGACACCTTCCACCGTATAGACTTCTCCCTCCGGCGTAGCGATGGCGATGACACAACGGAAGCGGGCGCTGCGCCGTTCGGGGGGAAAGCCTTCCAGCCGTCGGAGGAGGAAGCGGCAGCGTTCGGCATCGCTGCCGGCGTGGTAACGATGGGAACGCGGGCCCGGTGCGCCGTCCAAGGCGTCCACCTCCAAGCCGGAGTCATCGGCCAGGGTGATGAGGCCGCTCCGCCGGGCCAGGGTACATGCTTTCCGGCGGGCATTTTCCTCGTAGGTGTCGCCGCTCTCCTCCACTTCCCCCACCAGTCCCACCTCGGCCGGCGTGACCAATTCCAGGGGGAGGTCTCCCAGGAGGTCATGGTATTCGCGCACCTTGCCGGGGTTGGTGCTGGCCAGGAGGAGACGGGGGCGCATCTCACCCTCCCTTCGGTTCCGGCCCCTCCCAGCCCAGTATGCGCAGGAAGGCGATGTCCTCGGCGGTCAGGGAAGCACGGGAGAGGAGGTCGGGCCGGCGCGAAAAGGTCCGGCGCAACGCCTCCCGGCGTCGCCAGCGGGCGATCTCGGCGTGGTGGCCGGAGAGGAGGACCGGAGGAATGCCTAGCCCGCCGTAAGTGGCCGGCCGGGTGTAATGGGGGTATTCCAAGAGGCCCTGGTGGTGCGATTCGGCGGCCAGCGATTCCCCATCCAGTACCCCCGGCAACAGGCGCACAATGGCATCCACCAGGACCATGGCCGGCAGTTCCCCGCCGGTGAGGACGTAATCGCCGATGGAGACCTCCTCGTCCACGTGAAGGAGGCGTATCCGTTCATCCACCCCCTCGTAGTGGCCGGAGAGGAGGATCAGACGGGAGTGGCCGGCCAATTCGGCGACAAGGGGCTGGGTCAAAAGGCGGCCCTGGGGGGTAAGCAGGATGACCGGGGCCGGCCTGTCCAGGGCACGCACGGCCGAGATCGCCCGCCCCAGCACATCCGGTTTCAGCACCATGCCGGCCCCGCCCCCGTAGGGCGTATCGTCCACCGTGCGATGACGGTCGGTCGCCCAGTTGCGGATGTTGTGGAGAAAGATCTGCACCCGCCCTTCCTCCACCGCCCGTCGGATGATGCTTGCGGAAAAAGGGCCTTCGAACATGCCCGGGAAGAGGGTGAGGATGTCAATGCGCATCGCCTTCCTCGTTGGCCTCCCAAACCTGTAGACCCCGCAGGTCAAAGTTGAAGGGGACGACCTGGCCGCCGGCTTCGTCCAGTGCCTGAGCGATACGGTGTTTGCGCTCAAAGGGGCAGAGGAAAAGGAGGTAGCCGCCCCCGCCGGCCCCCAGGAGTTTCCCGCCAATGGCCCCGGCCCGCCGGCCGGCCTCATAGAGCGTATCAATGGCCGCGTTGCTGATGCCATCGGCCAGACGTTTCTTGTTTTCCCATTCCTCATGCAAAAGGCGACCAAAGTCGTTCAACTTTCCCTGGAGAAGGGCGTTCTTCATGGCGACGGCCAACGCCTTGATCTCATCCAGCGCCGCCACCACCTCCTTCTTCCGGCTTACATAGCCGGAGATCTGTCGGTCCAGGATGTGGTCGGCCAGGCGCGTCTTCCCGGTGTAGCAGAGGAGGAGACGGTACTGGAGCTCGTTCAGAGTGGTGCGCTTGATGCGCAACGGGTTGACCACCACATCGTCGCCCAGGAACTCGATGAAGTTAAAGCCGCCGAAGGTGGCGGAAAACTGGTCTTGCCAGCCACCCGGGACCCCCAGTTCCACCCGTTCGATGTGGTAGGCCAGGCGGGCGATCTCGTACTCATCCAGGGAGCGGTTCAGCCAGCGCAGGAAGGCCCCCAGGAGAGCCACGACCATGGCAGAGGAAGAGCCCAACCCGGAACCGGGTGGCGCATCGGTGTGGATAAACAGTTCCAACCCGTTCCCCCTGCCCAGGGTGCGCACAACAGCCTTGACCAGGTCCAATTCCCCATCGTAGGGCAACTTTTCGTTCACATTGTACTTGGCCACGATGTCATAATCCAGCGATTCGACCCGAATCTGGCCGTCCTGACGGGGGCGGAGGCTGGCATAGGCGTATTTGTCTATGGTGGCCGAAAGGACCACACCGCCCCGTTCCTGGGGATACGGCTCGACATCGGTGCCGCCCCCGGCAAAGGAGAGACGGAGCGGCGACCGGCTGCGAATGATCATCCTCATCCTCCGTAATGCTCCGCACGCCCCAAAGGGCAATGGCCTCTCAGAGGGGCGGATGGCCATCCGCCCCCGCACGCCCCGCAGCCGGGGGACGCCCGCCCGTTACGAACGGGTTCGGGCGCATCGCGATCGCCCCTTTCGGGATGTGGCAAGCAAAGAACACGTTCGCACCATCGGCCGGCCTCCTGCGGCTTACACTCCGGCTCCCATGATAGCGCAAAAGATTGTTCCTGGCAAGACGTGCTCCTTTCACGGACTGGGTGCCGGGCTCCACCCCCACGCTGGCCCAGGCAGGTTGCTGGAACTCCCTCGACGTGGCCGCGCCGGCCGAGGTGGTGGCGTCGTACTCCCCCTCGGTCTCCCGTGACCTGGTGCTGGCCGTGGCCCTGCTGCACGATGTGGGCAAGATCGAGGCCTACACGGGGGGTACCTGGCCGGACTCATCCGAAAGGGCGGCTCGCCGAGCACCTCTACCTGCGTGCATCTCGGATGTTCGACACGATGCTGTGCCGCGGCGCAGCGTCTGGAGGTGAAGCGGCGGTGGTGGTCGACGCTGCTGCCGTGGCAGCGTCACTCGACGACGGGTTGCCATTCTGAGGAGGCAACTTCCGTAACCCCCACCCGCCACCCGGAGGCATTCCGTGGGCCGGTAGCTGGCCGCTCGAAAAGAGGGGGGCAGGCACGGCCGGCCATGCCTGCCCCCCAAAAAGAGGCGAACGGGTCGGTTTAGTACATATCCCCGTATCCGCCAGGCGGTGTAGAGGGCTTTTCCTTCTCCGGAATGTCGGTCACCAGCGCCTCGGTGGTCAGGATCATCGCGGCGATGGAGACGGCGTTTTCCACGGCCGAGCGAGCCACCTTGGCCGGGTCAATGATGCCTTTCTCAAACATGTCGCCGTAATCTTCGGCCAGGACATCGAAGCCGATGCGAGGGTTATCCTTCTCCTGCTGGAGCCGCCGCACGGTGTTGACCACCACCGAGCCGTCGTAGCCGGCGTTGGCCGCGATCTGGCGCATCGGCTCCTCCAGTGCCCGACGCAGGATGGAGATGCCGGTGGCGGTGTCCCCTTCCATCCGAACATGATCCAGGGACGGGATGGCGTTGATCAGGGCCACCCCACCCCCGGGGACAATCCCTTCCTCCACCGCAGCACGGGTAGCGGAGAGGGCATCCTCCACACGATGTTTCTTCTCCTTCAGTTCGACCTCGGTGGCCGCCCCCACCTTGATCACGGCCACGCCACCCACGAGTTTGGCCAGCCGCTCCTGGAGTTTTTCCTTATCAAAGTCGGAGGTAGTTACCTCGATCTGGGCCTTGATCTGCTCGATGCGCTTCTTGATTTCCTCCTCGGAGCCGCGACCCTCAACGATGGTGGTTTCATCCTTGGTGGAGATGACCTTGCGGGCACGGCCCAGGTCGCTTACGGTGGCCGTGTCCAGGCGGCGCCCCAGTTCCTCGGAGATCAGATTGGCCCCGGTGAGGATGGCAATGTCCTGGAGCATGGCCTTGCGCCGATCGCCGAAGCCGGGCGCCTTGACCGCCAGGCAGTTGAGGGTGCCGCGTAGTTTGTTGACCACGAGGGTGGCCAGCGCCTCGCCTTCGACGTCCTCGGCGATGATCACCAGGTTCTTGGTCACCTGTAGCGCCTTCTCCAGAAGGGGCAGGATGTCGTTGATCGAGGAGATCTTCTTGTCGGTCACCAGGATGTAGACATCTTCGACGACCGCCTCCATGCGCTCCGAGTTGGTGATAAAGTAGGGGGAGATATAGCCGCGGTCGATCTGCATCCCCTCGGTGTACTCGGTCTCGAAGCCGAGGCCCTTGCCTTCCTCCACGGTGATGACCCCGTCCTTGCCGACCCTTTCCATCACCTCGGCGATCAGGTCGCCGATCTCCTTATCGGCGGCGGAGATGGCGGCGACATTGGCGATCTCGGCCCGGCCTTCGACCGCTTTGCTCTGACGGCGGATACTTTCCACAATGGCCCGGGCGCCGGCCTCCAGCCCGCGTTTGATGAGCATCGGGTTGGCTCCGGCAGCGACGTTGCGCAGGCCCTCGTTGATGATCGCCTGGGCCAGGACGGTGGCCGTCGTGGTACCGTCACCGGCCACGTCGTTGGTACGGGTGGCCGCTTCTTTCAGAAGTTGCGCCCCCATATTTTCAAAGTGATCCTCCAGTTCAATCTCCTTGGCTACCGTAACGCCGTCATGGGTAATGGTGGGGGCGCCGAACTTCTTGTCCAGGGCGACGTTGCGGCCTTTGGGCCCCAGGGTCGTCTTCACGGCCTCGGCTAGCGTGTCCATGCCACGCTTAAAGGCCCGGCGGGCATCTTCTCCGAAAACCAGTTGCTTGGCCATCCTTATCACCCTCCTGCTTCGGTGTCATCCTCACGACTCGACCACTGCCATAATGTCCTTCTCGCTGATGATGATGAACTCTTCCTCGTCTTCGGTCTTGAACTCGGTACCAGCATACTTGGCAAAGACCACCCGGTCACCCACCTTGACATCCACGGCCACGCGCTGGCCATTGTCCAGCAGACGGCCTGGGCCGACGGCGATGACCGTGCCTTCCTGCGGCTTTTCCTTGGTCGCCGTGTCAGGCAGGTAGATGCCACTCTTGGTCCTTTCCTCCCGCGCCATCGGCTTGATCACGACGCGGTCGGCTAACGGCCTCAGTTTGACCATGATCGTTCACCTCCTTCGGTTTCTTGCCCCACCCCCGGGGTGCGGGCGTAATTTTAGCACTCTTCTATTGAGAGTGCTAATATATCCTTATCATACCCGATGGGGCGCAAAAGTGCAAATCGAGAGGGAGCAGTTTAGAAGATAATGGAGAAGAATAAGAAGGCTTATCATGAAATTTACTTTTTCTATTGCATATTTTTCTCTTTCTTCTTTCTATTTTGTCTATTTTCTTTCCTTGACATAGAAGAAAAAATGTGTTATTATTACAGCAACCTTCCAGTAGATATTTCGGGAAGGTCGAGGTCGGAAACCGGGTGGTGTAAATTACTAGACAAATTGGCATAAATATGGTATAATTTAAAAAGCCCGGTCGCCCCGGGCCTTACCGTGTGTTATCGAGGTTGAAGGTATGATTCAATCTCTGATCGAGCGGGCCAAAGCACAGGGCGGGATCACGCTGGACGAGATTCTGGAGGCTTTTCCCGACCTGGAGTACCACCTGGACGAGGTGGACGAACTCTACACGACCCTTCAGGAACTCGGCGTCCCGGTGCTGGACGAGGCCGAGGAGGAAGCGCCTGCCACGGAGGCCGTCCCCGAAAAGCCTCCCGAAGAATTCGAGATGGACCTGGAGGGTATGAGCATTGACGATCCGGTGCGGATGTACTTGCACGAGATCGGCCGTGTCCCCCTTCTTACGCCGGAGGAAGAGGTTGAATTGGCCATCCGGCTGCGCGAGGGCGAACTGGCCGCCCAGCGCCTGGCCAAGGGAAATCGCTTTTCTCCCCAGGAAATCGCCCAACTGGAGGAGAAACGTCGCGCGGGCGAACAGGCCCGCCAGCACCTCATTCAGGCCAACCTCCGTCTGGTGGTGAGCATCGCCAAGAAGTATATCGGCCGGGGGATGTCCTTCCTGGACCTCATCCAGGAGGGCAACATCGGCTTGATGCGGGCCACGGAAAAGTTCGACCATACCCGCGGCTACAAGTTCTCCACCTATGCGACCTGGTGGATTCGCCAGGCCATCACCCGCTCTATCTCCGACCAGAGTCGCACCATTCGGCTGCCGGTCCACGTGGGCGAGACGATTAACCGCGTCAAGCGCATCTCCCATCGCCTCCAGCAGCAGATGGAACGCGATCCCACCACCGAGGAGATCGCGGAAGCCCTGGGGGTTGTCCCGGAGAAGGTCCGGCGGGTGATCGAAGTTTCTCGCAGCCCTGTCTCCCTGGAGATGCCCGTCGGCAAAGAGGGGGACAGCCGGATGGGCGACTTTATCGAGGACGACCGGGTAGCCCCACCCCTCGATGCGGCCGCCTACCAGTTGCTCCGGGAGCAGATCAACGAGGTGCTCCAGAAATTGCCCGAGCGGGAGCGCCGCATCATCCAGTTGCGTTTCGGCCTCAACGACGGCCGCTACCGCACCTTAGAGGAAGTGGGGAAGGAGTTCGGCATCACCCGCGAGCGCATCCGCCAGATCGAGGCCAAGGTGCTGCGGAAACTCCGCCATCCCCATTACGGTAAGAAGCTGCGTGGTTTCCTGGAGTAGATGAGGACGATTTCTATCGCTCGACGGACAGCGCGCCTCCTTCTGCGGAGCGGCGTGGTTCAGTTACGCTCCGCTGCTCCTTTTCGTTTCGCTTCCGGGCTGCTTTCCCCTATCTATTGCGATAACCGGCTGCTGATCTCCTTTCCCCGCCAGCGCCGGCAGGTGACGCTTCTTCTGGCCCGGCTTCTGCGAGAGGAAACCATCCCCGCGGATGTCATCGCCGGGACGGCCACGGCGGGCATTCCCCACGCTGCCTGGCTGGCGGCGGAGTTGTCCCTTCCGATGGTCTATGTGCGCACCCAGGCCAAGGAGCACGGCAAGGAGCAGCAGGTCGAGGGCATGCCGCCGGCCGGCCAGCGCGTCGTTGTGATCGAGGACCTGGTCACCACCGGCAGCTCGGCCCTGTCCACCGTCCAGGCCCTGCGCCAGGCCGGGGCCCAGGTCGAACACGTGCTCACCATCTTCAGTTACGGTTTCCCCACCACGGCCCATGCCTTTGCCCAGGCCGGAGTGCACCTGCACCCCCTCACCACACTGCCCATCCTCCTGGAGGTGGCCGTGGACCGGGAACACCTTACGCCGGTCGAACGTACCGTCGTCGAAGATTGGGCCCGCGATCCGCTTGGCTGGAGTCAGGCGCACGAGGCCGGCCGGTCCTCCGAGGGATAGGATGGACGCCGGAACCCGGCCAACCCGGCCATCCATCGCCGTAGCACGAGGCCGGCCGGTCCTCCGAGGGATAGGATGGACGAGACCCAGTTGCGCTTCCTTACCACTCAGGCGCTCTATGGCAAGGACCTTCCGGAGCGCCGAGCGGCCATCCGACAGTTGACCCAGGCCCGGTTGAACGATCCGGAGATTGCTGCCATCGCCCTCCGCCTGGAGGTCGCTATGGGCTGCCAGGACGAATACGTGCGCAGCGCCGCCGCCATGCTCATGGCCGGCCTGGCTCCCGTCCTCCCTCTTTCCTCCAGCCTGGCCGCCGGGCTGCTTTCCCTCAGCCGTAGCGGGGAGCCGTTCGCCCGGGAGGCCGCCCTGCGGGCCATCCTGCGCATCTGCGAGCAGGGCCGTTTCCTTTCCTCCGTAGATGCCCGTGCCCTGGCCGAACGCCTGGAGGAAGCCCGCCGCACCGAAGGCGAAATCTTCGCCCTGATCCTCTTCGAAGACGCATAGGCTTTGTCCACGCTCGGATACCCACGGCCTCTTGAACGACCCGTCGCAGCGCCGTGCAGGGCGCGACCATCCCTACCGAGAAGCGTCCGCGGGGACAACCCATCGGGTCGTCCCCCGCTCTGAATCGGGGACGGGGAGCCGTTGCCAGTAGCGCGCCGGGCGAAAATCGGGGGCGAGGCTTGGTTGGCCTCGCCCCTGCTCGCTACTTCCAACCGCCCTGGGGGGGGGGTCCCCCTGCCCCCAGGTATCGCTCGCCTTACGGTCCGTAGTTCTTGAAGACCAGCGGCAGG
>FWPU01004105.1_pt1 | contig 22626 bp, 25 predicted proteins | sample 2228361 | NCBI WGS metagenome assembly FWPU01 (sample SAMEA103939777, study PRJEB20133) | metagenome
ATGTTGGAAAATCAACTCTTCTAAATCAGATTTTGAAAGCGAGAATATCAATAGTCACCCCAAAGCCTCAAACAACAAGGGTTCCAATTCTTGGTGTTTTGAGTGAGCCTGATTATCAAATAGCATTTATTGATACTCCGGGAATGCTTGATAAAACAAAATATGAACTCCATAAACAGATGGTGAAAAGCATAGATAAGATTATAAAGGATTCTGACATTATTTTATTTATAGTTCCCCCTTGTGACCCGAGGGAGATTGAAAATATTACTATAGAAAGACTGAAAAATAATTCGAAAAAATCAATTCTCCTGATAAACAAAGTCGATACTGTGAAAAAAGAAGAGATTTTACCGCTGATTGATATTTATTCAAAAAAATATGCTTTTACTGAGATAATTCCAATATCAGCAAGTAAGGGTGATGGTATAGAAAGAATAATTCCTGCAATTGTAAGAAATTTACCCCAGGAAGAGCCTTTATATCCTGATGATATCATCTCAGACAAAACAGAAAGATTTTTTGTTGCAGAGATAATAAGAGAGAAAATATTTTTGTTTTACGGTGAAGAAATTCCCTATTCCTCTGCTGTTGAAATTGATGAGTGGAGAGAGGACGAAAAAATAATTTATATAAAAGCAATTATATATGTTGAAAAATCTTCCCAGAAGGCTGTTATAATAGGTAAAAAAGGTGCTAAAATAAAAAAACTGGGTGTTTCTGCGAGAAAGGACATAGAGAATTTTTTGAAGAAAAGGGTATATCTTGAACTCTGGGTAAAAGAAAGAGAAGGGTGGCGTCAGGATAAAGCATTTTTAAAAGAAATAGGTTATATCTCATGAAAAAACTGATTGTTAAATTGATGATGAAAAATCAATTAACGAAATCAGGCTTTAATTATTCTCATTGCATTAAAAAGGACTATGATTGCAACACCCATATCTGCGAATACCGCTTCCCACATTGTTGCAACTCCTAAAGAACCAAGAAGTATGAAAACTCCTTTTATAAGCATTACAAAAATTATATTCTGCCATACTATTTTTCTTGTTTTCTTTGCTATTTTTAAAAGTAAAGTAGTTTTTGATGGTTTATCGGTTGTTATAACAATATCGGAATTCTCTATTGCAATGTCAGAACCCATACCTCCCATTGATATTCCTATATCAGCCCTTTTTATACATGGGGCATCATTAATGCCATCACCTACAAAGGCAACTTTACCTTTTGAATATTTCATTATCTTTTCAATTTCTTCAACCTTTTCATGAGGAAAAAGATTTGCCCTGTAAAAGTCAAGCCCAAGTTTTCGGGCTACAATTTCTGCGAAAAATTTGCTGTCACCTGTGAGCATTGCAATTCTGATACCACATTTTTTCAATTCATCTATTCCTATTTTTGCGTCTTCCTTTATCTCATCGGATAAAAGAATATAACCAGCATATTTTCTATCTACAACAACATGAACTATTGTTCCTTCTCCTCTACAGATGTCATGTTCAATACCATTTTCATGAAGAAATTTGTCATTACCTGTGAAGACTTCTTTATCTTTGATTTTTGCAGTCACTCCGAGACCAGCAATTTCTCTATAATCTTTTATTAAAGATGTTTTTATATTTCCTTTATATCTGTTATATCTGTTTTTTATTGAAAGTGCTATGGGGTGATTTGAGTAATACTCAGTGTAAGCAGAAAGTTCAAGAATTTCTTCATTGCTGAATTCATTGTAAGATTTTACTTCTTTTACATCAAAGGTTCCTTTTGTCAATGTTCCTGTTTTGTCAAAGACAAAGGTTTTCACATCCTTTATAGCATCAATGAAATTTGCAGATTTGACGAGTATTCCCCTTTTTGCAAGGGTTCCGATGCTTACAAAATAGGATAAGGGAATGCTTATTACAAGAGCACAGGGACAGGAAATTACAAGCAAGACAAGTGCTCTATAAATCCATTCAGAAAACTTTGCATCCTTTATAAAAAGAGAAGGGAACAGGGCAATTCCCAGTGCAAGAAAGACAACTGCTGGTGTATAATATTTTGCAAACTGAGTTATAAATCTTTCTGTTTTTGCCTTTCTTTTTTCTGATATTTCTATTAATCTTAAGAGTTTTGAGATATGGGATTTTTCAAAGGGTTTTGTGACTTTTATTTCAATTAGCCCTTCTTTGTTTATCATCCCTGCAAAAACTTCTTTACCCTTTGCAACACTTTTGGGTATGGGCTCGCCTGTTAAAGGAGATGTATCAACGAAAGATTTTCCTTTTATAACTTTACCATCAAGGGGTATTTTTTCACCCGGTTTTACAACAATTATATTGCCCGGTTTTACCATTTTAGGAGATACTTTATGTATTTTGCCTTCTTTTTTTAGATTTGCGAAACTGGGTTGCATCTCAATCAGTAATTTAATCCTTTTTCTTGACTTGTTCAAAGAAAGTTCCTGCAAAAACTCTCCTATCATAAAGAAAAGCATTACACCAAGTGCTTCGGGAAGTTCGTGGATGGCAATTGCTCCTATAGTCGCTATACTCATAAGAGAATTTTCATCAAATATTTTTCCCTTTAAAAGATTTCTACCTGTTTTTAGAAGAATCTTATAACCTGTTATAAGATAACCTGTTAAAAAAATTAGATATTCAAAAAATGGAAAGGCGTGAAGTTTTTTCTCAAATATAAGTCCTGTCAGAAAGAAAACAGAGCCTATTGAAATAAGGATTAATTCCTTTTTTTTATTGAAAATTTTTTCTTTTTTTATTTCACACTTCTCACAGGAACTCATTTTATATTCTTTTTAAATTCATACCAGTCTTTTAAAATCTGTAGATTTTTATTTAAATACCATCTTCCAAAAGCGAATGTGCCGTAATCAGCACCTCCCATTGCAGAAGCAAATCTGATAGAATTTGAATAAAATAGCCATGTTTCAACCCACATCTTTTCTATTGCTTCATTAAATATATTGTTATTTTCCGCTATTTTGTTTTCCCATGCCTTTAAAATTATCTTTGTTGCTGTAAGAGTTGCTTCATTTGTCTCTTTAATTGTGTTCTCAAATTTTTTGAAATGACCTTCAACCCATGAATTAGAGTGGCAGAAAAGACATACCTTTTTCATCCTGTTTTCTCTTATTTCCATTTCCTTTTCATCTATAAGATATTCAGACACAAATTCCCCTGTTAGTTCTGTAGGTAAGGGCAAACCCACTTTATTTTTTATAATTGAAGTAATAGGCTTTGTTGGCTGAGGATGTGCGTATATCAATCCAAATATTCTCCAGGGAAGCCTATCATTGAATTGATGGGTTCTTTCTGCAATTATGTTTCCTTCTTGGTCAACCACTAAACTTGCATGACAGACCGCACAGGTTGGTGCTGTAAAATTTTCCCCGATTATCCATGGAACACTCTGAAAATCCCATTCTTTAAAATGGGAAAGATAGATATTTCCGTGTTTACTCACAATATAAACTTTATATGCTGGAACATCAGGACCTTTATGGCATTCTGAGCAAGTATAGGGTTTTCTTGCCATTTCTATGGAAAATGCGTGTCTTGTGTGACATGAAGTGCAGGAACCAGAAGAACCGTCAGGGTTTATTCTGCCACTACCCTGATTTGGCCATCCTTTAAGAACAGGAAATTCCATTTCTCCAAAATCAGTTTTTGTTTTTTTAAACCCCTTTACCTCTATCTTTGTTCCGTGACAGTGAAAACAGGCATCCATTTTAGTTTCTTCAGAAACCTCCTGGTAAATAAGGCTATCTTTATCGAAAATTTGAGGTCCCAGAGATGTTGCTATTAGAGTGTGATAAAGGGGGTTTTCTGATAAATTTAAATAGGCTTTTGACATTAGATTTTTACTATACTCCTGGACTTCCACGGGGTGACATATTGCACAATCTTCAGGTGAAACAACAACATGAACTTTAAACCCATTATGTTCAAATGTGTCTTTATGTTTTTCAGGATTTAATGTATGGCATTCAGCACAACCTATTACATTTAACCTCAGGTTATCAGGAACTTTTTGTGCGCTCACCTTTCTTGAAATTCTATCTTTTTTTAGAGCCTCTTCAGGAGATATTTGGGCATGAAAACTTTTTTCCCATTCTTTTACAATTCCCGGGGTTACTAACTCATGACAACCAATGCATGTTTCAGTATCTTTACTTATTCCTGCAGGATTTAGGTCAATTAAAAAGAATAAAAAAAAGACCGGGGTATAACTTATACCTCTCATATCTCTTCCCTTCAGCTTTTATATCTTTTTAAAAGTAATGAATTTGTTACAACTGAAAAAGAACTGAAAGCCATTGCTCCTGCAGCCCATTCGGGTCTAAAAGGGATTTTGAAAAGAACATAAAAAAGACCTGCTGCAAAAGGTATTAAAATTGTATTGTAAAACAATGCCCAGAAAATATTTTGTTTTATTTTTAAAAAGGTTTTATTACTCAAATCAACTGCCTTTAAAGCATCTTTTAAATCACTCTTTACAAGTATTATATCACCACTTTCTATTGCTATATCAGTTCCTGAACCTATTGCTATACCTACATCACTTTCAGCAAGGGCTGGTGCATCGTTAATTCCATCACCCACAAAGGCAACAATTTCCCCTTTTTCTTTTAACTTTCTTACCTCTTTTGCCTTATCCTGAGGAAGGACTTCTGCAATAACTTCATCAATGCCAATTTTTTTTGCGATTGCATTTGCAGTTTTTTTACTATCACCTGTTATCATAAAAATTTTCTTGTTTCTTTTCTTTAATTCTCCTATAACATCCCTTGCATTTTCCTTTTCTTTATCCGACACCGAAATTATTCCTTTTATTTCCCTGTTTATAGCAACCAGTATACAGGTTTTTCCATCCTCTTCAAGTTCTGTAATATCCTTTGTTATTTTTTGGGGTATATCTATTTTTTGTTCTTCAAGAAAGTTTTTCTTACCTGCAATTATTTCCTTTCCTTCTATGATTGCTTTTACTCCTTTCCCGCTAATTTCCTCAAACTCATTGACTTCTCTTGGTTTAATGCCACAGCTCAATGCATATTCATAAATTGCTTTTGCCACAGGATGTTCTGAATTTTTTTCAAGAGAACCTGCATATAAAAGAAAAGTTTTTTTATCAATATCATGGGTTATTAAATCATGAACCTCAGGTTTACCTTTTGTAAGGGTTCCTGTTTTGTCAAATATAAATGCTGTTATCTTTCTCGCAATCTCAAGGATTTCACCATTTCTTATTAAAATTCCCATTTCAGCTCCTTTTCCCATACCAACTGTAACTGCTGTTGGAGTCGCAAGCCCGAAGGCACAGGGACAGGCTATTACAAGGACAGAAATGAAAGAGATAAAGGCAAATAGTTTGGGGCTCATTATCTCAGGATTTCCCCAAAATGCCCAGAATATATAAGAGCCTACTGCTATGAGAAGAACAGCAGGAATAAAATAAGCAACAATCCTGTCAGCAATCCTCTGAATTGGTGGCTTTGAACCTATTGCCTCTTCCACCATCTTTATAATCTGAGATAAAAAGGTATCTTTACCTGTCTTTTCTACTTTTATTTTTAAGATGCCATTTCTGTTTATTGTGACACCTATGACCTTAGAGTTTTTTGTTTTCAGATTTGGTATTGGTTCTCCTGTGACCATTGATTCATCAACATAACTTTCACCATCTATTACAATACCATCAACAGGAATTTTCTCACCCGGTTTCACAACCACTGTATCTCCTGGAACTAACTCATCTACAGGCAATTCTATTTCTTTACCATCTTTTAAAATTCTTGCCTTTTTTGCTTGCAACTCAACGAGTTTTTTAATTGAGCCGTATGTTTTTCCCTTTGCAAGTGTTTCTAAAAACCTTCCAAGCATTAAAAATCCTGCAAGGAGCACAGAAGCTTCATAAAATACATATTCCGCGGGCAGTAAATTTACCGTAGTCAGAAAACTGGAAAGATAGGCACTTCCTATTCCAATTGAATACATAACATCCATATTCAAGTTTTTATTTATGAGTGATTTGAAAGCCTTTTTAAATATAGGAGTTGCGGTGTAAAGCAGGGCGGGAGTTGCGATTAAAAATTGAATCCATAAAAACCCTGGAAGTCTATCAAATGGTATTTTTAAAAATCGTGCATAACCGAGAAATAAAAGCAAAATTCCTGAAAAAAAACCCACAAACACCTTTCTTTTTAAATCCTTTATATTTATTTCCTGTTCTTTTTCTAACTTGTCTTTAATAACACTGTATCCGATATCCTCAATCGTTTTTATTACATCCTCAATTTTTACTTTATCAGGGTCATATTCTAAAAGAGCGGTCTCTGTTCCAAGATTTACATAGATTTCTTTTATCCCTTCAATCTTTTTAACAGAATTTTCAATTACTCTTACACAGGATGCACAGGTCATCCCTTTAATTTTTAATTTCTCTTTTTTTTCCATAAATTATCTTATAAATTTGAAAACTGTATCTGTGAGTTCTTTTATTATTTCATCACTTTTTTCACCGGATTGTATTGCTTCAACCACATGAGTCTCTATGTGGGATTCCATTATTACAAGACTTAACCTTTCAAGGGCTCTTCTAACTGCTGTAATCTGATTTATAATTTCAACACAGTATCTCCTTTCATTTATCATTCTTTCTATCCCTTGTATTTGTCCTTTAATTCTCCTTATTCTGGGAATTATTTCTTCTTTTGTATTTTCGTTCAATCTCATTTAAAAACCTCCTGTGTTTAATTTAGTTATAGTTTTTATTTAAATTTTAAAGTGTTAAAAAAGTGCTTTACACCAATATGTTTTTATTTTTTCATCAGGCTCAGTGACCAGGGCTTCTTTATAAACAGGTACATAATCGCAGAACCCATAAGAGCCATATTTTTCATAAAGTTTACCTGCTCACTCATTCTTGCACCTGGGTTCTCAACTGACCAGAAATTATGCATCATGAAAGTCACAGGCAGATAAAATACAACAAGAGCTATAACTCCTATTTCGGGATAGAACCCAAGAATTATGGTGATTCCTGCTACCAGAAGTAAAATACCTGTCACTATAACAGCAAGAGAAGCAAGGGGAACCCCTTTTGATGCTGCGTACTGACTCATTATTGACAGTTTTGTGAAGTGGGGTATACCCGTTATTATGTAGAATAACCCTACTATTATTCTTCCTATCAGAAATATTGCATTCATCTTTCACCTCCCTTTTAAAGGTTTATATTAAAATGACATTACTAAATACATGTATAGGGTATAATAATACATTTTTCTTTTCAATTTGTCAAGAGGCAAATCTTTATGTTCCTCTTGATTTTAAATTTTAAAAAATTCTTTTCTCTTTTTAAACTAATTACCCCGTACCTACACCTCGGGGGTGTAAGAAATTTATTATCTGGGGAAGTAAATGTTCTCTGTTATTACAGGTAACCCTTATTATTCTGCATCTGGAAAAGTCGTTTTCTCTTTCAAGATTTCGTAAAACCTTTTCTCCAATGGTTCCTAAGATGCGTGGTTTATCTAATGTTAAAAGATCTGTCACCCAGCCAAGAAATTTTTTGGAAAGGAGTTCCATTTTCCCTATTTCATCGATTATAAGAATTTCGCATTTACCAGGATCTATGTTGATAATTGTTTCCTCAAGATTTTTGATATGGACACCGTATTTCCCTATCTTTGGAAAATTTTTGAAATTTTTATGAGAAAGTATTTTTCTTTCACCATTGATTTTTATTATTTCAAACCCCTTTCTCTTCTGGGCTTCTCTTATTTCTTTTGTTAGGAATCCGTCTATCTGAAATGAGTTTTTTAGGTGTAGAATTGATTTTTCAATAAGGGTTGTTTTGCCGACCCTGGGAGGACCGGTAAGCAGAAGGTGTGGTTTCAACTTTCTATGAGTTGAAGAACAGCCTCTTCAGCACCATCACCTATTCTTTTACCGAGTTTTAAAATACGGGTATAACCTGATTTTTTTTCCTTAAACCTGGGTGCAATTTCTTCAAATAATTTTTTTGAAATTTCTTTGTCCTGAAGAACTTTAAATATCTGTCTTCTCCTTGCTTGATTATCTTCTTTTGCAAGGGTTATAAGCCTTTCAGCCAGTTTTCTTGTTTCCCTGGCTTTGACAATAGTGGTTTTAATTCTTCCCTTTTTAAAAAACGAGATAAGTTGATTTCTGAGAAGAGCTTTTCTATGCGCTCTTGGTCTTCCCAGTTTTTTTAGCCTGTTTTTGTGCCTCATTTATTTCCTCCTCGGTCACATATTCAGATACATCCATTTCAAAGGAAAGGTTGAATTCTGAAATCTTTTCTTTTATTTCGTCCATCGCTTTTTTGCCGAGATTTTTTATTTTAAGTATATCTTCTTCTTTTTTCTGAACAAGTTGAGCAACAATATATATTTTATCTCCATGGAGATTTGTGATAGTTCTGGGAGGAAGATCAAGAGCATCAAGTTCGCTCAGCAATAGTATTTTCATTGAATCTTTTTCTTTCTTTGGTTCTGGTTTGGTTTTTTCTATAACTAACTTCTTTTCTTTTTTAATTCCTGTTTTTTCAAAATGTTTTATTAGGATTTTTCTGGCTTCCTGTAGAGAATCAAATGGGGTAATTGAGCCATCAGTTTCTATCTCTATTACAAGTTTTTCATAGTCAGTTCTGTGTCCCACTCTTATATTTTCCACAATAAAATTGGCTTTTCTTATAGGGGAAAAATCAGCGTCTATAAATATTGTATCGTGAGGGAAAAGCCTTTTATCTATTATTGCTGTTTTTAGTTCTTCAACAGGAAGATAACCTCTTCCATTCATTACCCATACTTCCATAGCTATTTTTGCAGTTTTCATAGTAAGAGTGGCAATTTTCTGGTCGGGTGTTAGAATTTCAATTCCTGCAGGCGGACGAAATTCTTTTGCGAAAACCTCCCCATCTCCGCTGGCAGAAAGAGGCATATTCATATAAGGTGAATCATCTGTGTATTTAACCCTTACTTTTTTTAGATTTAAAATTATAATTGGGACATCCTCCAGAATACCCTTTATTGTTGAGAATTCATGGGGTACCCCATCAATTCTTACAGCAAATATGGCTGAGCCCTGAATACTTGATAAAAGAACTCTTCTCAAACTGTTTCCTATTGTAATACCTAATCCTCTCTCTAAGGGAGAAAATATATATTTACCATAATTCCCCTTTTCCTCTGCTATCTCTACCCCTTCAGGTAAAATAATGTCTTTTTTATACATCTTATCACTCCTTTTTGTTTCTTTGAATTTTACTTTGAATAAAGCTCAATAATTAAACTTTCTTTAATCGGGTGTGATACATCTTCCCTTACAGGAAGTCTCAAAACTTTCCCTTCCCATGCTTCTTTATTCAAAGATAACCAGGCTGGTAAATCAGTTACATTTCTCTTTTCAAGGGTTTCTTTTATGAATACATTTTCTCTGGATTTTTCTCTTATCCCTATTACATCTCCTTCAAAAACGAGATAGGAGGGTATATCCACTTTTTTTTCGTTAACGAGTATGTGTCCGTGAGCAACCATTTGTCTCGCTGCTTTCCTTGATGTTGCAAACCCTAATTGATATACTACATTGTCCAGTCTTCTTTCTAGAAGAGAAAGCAGATTTTCCCCTGTGTTGCCGGGCATTTTTCTTGCCATATCAAAATATCTTTTAAACTGGGATTCCAGAACACCGTAAACTCTTTTGGCTTTTTGTTTTTCCCTTAGCTGAATTCCATATATGGATAATTTCCTTCTTGCGGTAGGACCATGAATTCCAGGAGGATACTTTCTTTTCTCAAAGGTACATTTGTCTGTGAAGCATCTTGTTCCTTTAAGGAAAAGTTTTTCCCCTTCTCTTCTGCAGAGTTTGCAAACAGGTCCTGTGTATTTTGCCATTTATACTCTCCTCCTTTTAGGTGGTCTACATCCATTGTGAGGTATTGGGGTTATATCTCTTATTGCCACTACCCTGAGTCCCGCTGCGTAAAGGGTTCTTATTGCTGCTTCTCTTCCTTGACCAGGACCTTTTACTCTTATTTCAATTTCTTTCACACCTATTTCAATTGCCTTTTTAGCAACAGCCTCAGCAGCTTTGGATGCTGCGTAGGGTGTGCCTTTTCTTGTCCCCTTGAATCCTGCTGAACCAGAAGAAGCCCATGCGAGAGCATTTCCGTTTTTATCCGTAATTGTAATTATTGTATTGTTAAATGTGGACTGGATATATGCTATTGCAAAAGGTTCCTTAGCCTTCTTTTTTTCCTTTTTTCTTCTAACTTTTCTTTTAGCCATTTTTATTCTCCTTTCTTCTGTTTCAGTCTTCTAAAAACATTTCCTCTTGGACCTTTCCTTGTTCTTGCGTTGTGTCTTGTTCTCTGACCTCGCACAGGCATTCCTGATCTGTGTCTCAGTCCTTTATAACAACCTATTTCCATCAGTCTTTTTATATTTCGTTGTATTTCTGCTTTCAAAGAACCTTCAACTTTAAGTTTATCAACTTCGGATTGCAATTTACTGACCTCCTCAGTGGTTAAGTCTTTTACCTTTTTGTCAGGACTCACGCCTGTTTCTTTTAAAACTTTTTTTGATGTGGAAAGCCCTATGCCAAATATATAGGTTAATGCTATTTCAATTTTTTTATTTTTTGGTAAATCAACTCCTGCAATTCTTGCCATTTTTAACCCTGCCTCTGTTTATGTCTTGGATTTTCACATATAACCATTACTTTACCTTTTCTTTTAATTATCTTACATTTTATACATCTTTTTTTAACCGAAGATTTAACTTTCATACATTTCTCCCTTTTTAAAATCTATATCCTAAAGAAATTCTGTAATTGTCAGTTTCAAATGAGTAAACGTTTGAATCAACACCTATATCAAATATAAATGATTTAAAACTTACACCTCCTCCAAATGTGAATCCTGTTCTGTCACCTGCTCTGTCTTCAAAATAACCCATTCTGGCTGAGATAAAATCATAATAGGTGTATTCGATGCCTGCATTTTTCCATGTATCTTCCCATACATAGTCAAAACCTTCATCCCGCCAATCTTGAAAAAGATTAACTATTACCTTTGTTATTTCAAAAGCACATGTTATCTTATGGGCTTTCGTATAAAAGGGTCTGTATGAAAAGCCTGTTTTCAAAGTGTAGGGCAGTGGGTCTGCTTCTCCACCTCTTTTAGTAAATTTTACCGATGGTCCAACATGTAGAAATGATAAGCCGAAATTTAACCCTCTGGGAAATTTAAATTTATAAAGCATTCCAAAATCAAATGCATAGGTCAGTGCAGAGCCACCTCCTCCTGTTTCAGGATATATTTTTCTTACAAGCCAGTCAGGTGCAAGAAAACTGTACACTATTTTGGCACTTAGACCCAAACCCATATTTTCTCCTATTTTTATTCCATAAGTGAGACCTGTGGAAAAATCAAAATTTCTGAATCTCGCAATTGTAGAACCGTCTTGAAGAGTTGCTTCGGTTTCTCCTGTTGTCAGATATATACCATGAAAGCCTATGTTTCCATAAGGTAAAATGGGTTTTATAAATCCAAGAAATTCATAATACATGTCAGGCCATAAGCCTGTTAACCAGTTTGAGTGTTGTAATAAAATTTCATTTTTTTCAAAAAATCCAATGGTCCCAGGATTATAGTAAAGAGCAGTTGCATCATCACCTATGGATGCAAAAGCGCCACCCATTCCAACCGCACGAGCACCAGGATAAATTGTCAGAAACACCATTGTTGCGTCATTGGTAGAGCCTAATAAAATCCCACAATAAAATAACACACTTATCCATTTTTTCATAATTTTCACCCTTTGCAATTTTTTTTGTAAATTAAGTTTTTAATTATATTATATTTTGTTTTGAAAGTCAAATATATATGCTTTATAATGTAAAATAATGAAATCTTTAATTGTAGGTTCAGGTGGCAGAGAACATGCGCTGGCATACTGGTTTGCTAAATTCGGGCACGAGATAATAGGAATTCCAGGCAATCCAGGAATAGAGGATATTGGAAATACATACCCAAATTCTCCATTGGATTTTGATAAAATTAAGCAGATTGCTGAAAAAGAAAAAGTTGATGTTATTTTGCCAGGTCCTGAAGAGCCTCTTGTAAGGGGAATAAAGGACAGGCTCGGAAAGGACTTTTTTGTATATGGACCCTCTTCAAAAGAAGCTCAACTTGAGGGGAGTAAATCTTTTGCAAAAGAGTTTATGACCGAGTCAGGTGTCCCAACAGCAGGATATGAGGTGTTTGATGAGCCTGAAAAGGCTTATAATCATTTGAATAAAAGAGAAATACCCTGTGTTGTTAAAGCGTCGGGTCTTGCTGGAGGTAAAGGAAGCATTGTGTGCAGAACAGAGCAGGAAGCTCACGAGGCAGTAAAAAAAATAATGGAAGACAGGATATTCGGAGAAGCAGGGGACATTGTGATAATAGAGGATTTTCTCAAAGGTGTAGAATGTTCAATTATAGCAATTGTTGCAGGAGATGAGTATTTAATGCTTTTACCTTCCCAGGACCATAAACCCATTTATGATAATGATGAAGGTCCTAATACAGGTGGTATGGGGGCATATGCTCCTTTACCTTTTTTTAATAATGAGCTTATAGAGAAAATAGAAAATGAAGTTATAAAAAGAACTGTAAGAGGTTTTGTCAAAAGAAATTTTGATTATCAGGGTATTGTTTATACAGGATTGATGATAACAAAGGAAGGTCCTTTTGTCTTAGAGTATAATGTGAGATTTGGTGACCCTGAAACTCAACCTCTTATTTACCTGCTAAATACAGACCCTGAAATCATTATTAGAAGAACAAAAGAATTTAAACTCGGTTCCCTAAGAAGACTCGAATGGGAAAATGGTTATGCCCTATGCGTGGTGCTTGCTTCTGGAGGATATCCGGATAAGTATGAAAAAGGAAAAGAAATAAAAGGACTGGAATCTTTTAAAAATACTGATAATATTTATGTTTTTCATGCGGGAACCAGAAGAGAAAATGGGATTATTTTTACAAATGGTGGTAGAGTTCTTGGGGTTACAGCATATGGAAATACATTAAAAGATGCAAAGAACAAAGCTTATAAAGGGGTTCAAAAAATTAGTTTTGAGAATATGCATTATAGAAAAGATATAGGAGATAAAGGTTTTAAATCTCTGGAGGAACTTATATGAAAGTTATAGAGGTTTCTACGAGTAAAAGAGAAGAACTTGTGGATATAACTTCTAAGGTTATGAGTATTGTAACAAAAGAAGGATGGAGAAATGGTATACTTTTCTTATATGTCCCTCATACAACTGCTGGTATAACAATTAATGAAAATTATGATCCCTCTGTGGGCGATGATATATCCAGCAATTTAAAAAAACTTGTTCCACCAGGAAGTTTTTATAAACATACAGAAGGGAATGCTGATTCTCATATTAAGTCCACGCTCACGGGGCAGACCACTTTTATATTTCTTGAAGATGGAAAACCTGGCTTTGGCATGTGGCAGGGAATATTTTTCTGTGAATTTGATGGTCCAAGAAAAAGAAAAGTTTATTTAAAATTTTTTGAAGAAAAATAGGAAAAAATAGGAGGAAAAAATGGAAGAAATCAAAAAAGAGCATATAGATGAAGGTAAATCAATAGCATGGCTTTCCTATCTGGGTATACTTCTTCTGGTTCCACTGCTTGTTCAAAAAGATAATCCCTATACGAAATTTCATGTAAAACAGGGACTTGCACTTTTAATTGCATGGATAGTTCTTTATATTGTTGGGTTGATTCTGAGCTTTATTCCGATTCTTGGACTTTTGATATTACTTGTAGCATGGATTTTCCCTATTGTTCTGGCAATAATGGGTATAATAAATTCTGTTCAAGGTAAAATGCAAAAATTGCCTTTGATAGGAGATTTTGGAGAAAAGTTTACCTTTTAAAGAAATTTCTATAGCCATATTTTTGCTACTTCTCCTTTATCTATACGGATTTTTATATCATTCTTTTCCCCCAAATCCAGAAAAAGGATTTATTCCTTTTAGAGTCACAAAAGGGGAGAGTGTTAACCGGGTCTCTTTGAACCTGAAAAAGCATAAAATTATAGAGAATCCTTCTCTTTTTACTGCGTTTTCAATTTTCACCAGAGAAGAACACCGAATTCCATCGGGATTATATTTTCTAAAAGAAGATACGAATGAACTTCTATGCTTTAAATCAATGAGATTTAAGTTTGCTCTTTCACCTTCGTTAAAAATAACCATCCCCGAAGGTTATGATTTGATAGAAATATCAAATTTAATTTCAAGAAAAATTGATATTCCCTTTGATTCTGTTTACTCTTTTTTTACTTCAGAAGATAAGATAGAGCCTATTTTTGAAAAATTCGGAATAAAACCTGTTTCCACACTTGAAGGATATATTTTTCCGGATACATATATATTACCAGCAAGCACAACCCCATATGAGATAGCATTAAGAGCAATTAAAAAACTTCAAGAAATTCTAAAAGATATTGGTTATGATACCATCAGAAACGAGATGAGTTTGCATGATATTTTAACTCTTGCTTCGATTGTTGAAAAAGAAGCGGTATTTGACTTTGAAAAGCCAGTAATTGCTTCTGTGTTCTTTAACAGATTAGAAAAAGGTATTCCCTTACAAGCAGACCCTACTGTTAAATATGCTCTTGGAATTAAGAAAGGAAGGCTAACCCTTGAAGATATAGAAATTGCATCACCCTATAACACCTATACACACAAGGGTTTACCACCGGGACCTATATGTTCTCCCGGAAAAGCTTCATTAAAAGCGGTTTTATATCCTGAGGATACTGATTATCTTTATTTTGTGGCAAAGGGTGATGGTACCCATTACTTTTCAGAAAATTTTAAAGAACATAAAAAGAAAAAATTCATTTACATGAAAAGGTGGAATTTTTGAAACACCTTGTTGTATAATTAATACACTTAAAGGGCGCGTGGCGGAACTGGTAGACGCGCTGGGTTCAGGACCCAGTGGGAGCGATCCTGTGGAGGTTCGAGTCCTCTCGCGCCCATAAACCTTGAAGAAAAAAATTAAGAAATACAGTCAGGAAAATTTAATAAGAGAAATAGTAGATTTTTTTACCGCTTTCGGAATAAAAGAAGTTTTACAAAAAATAACAAACACTCTCGGAAAAAAGCTAAAAGTAGAAAGAGTTTCTATTTTTAAAAAGAAAGAAGGTAAAAATGCCTTTGAGTTTTTTGTATTTTCGCAAGGAGAGAAGGAATTAAAGAGATTGGAGATTCCTCTTGGTAAAGGAATAGTGGGTTGGTCTTATAAAAAGGGTTTACCTGTTATTGTAAAAGATGTGAGTCAGAATAAGCATTTTTACTCTCTGGTTGATCAGACTGTTGGATTTAAAACCCGTTCTATTATGGCTTTTCCTCTAAGACTGAAAGGGAGAAAATATGGTGTTATTGAAGTAATAAACAAAAAGAGAGGAGTTTTTACAGAAGAAGATATTGAAATATGCCGATTTCTGTCTCCCTTCATAAGCCTTGCTCTTGAGAATGCAATACTCTTTGAAAGATTGGAAAATATGTTTTTAGGAATTATAAGGTCATTTGCAAGAGCGGTTGAGGCAAAGGACCCTTATACATCAGGGCATGTAGAGAGAGTGGAAACTCTTTCTTATTTGTTTGCCAAAAAGTTAGGTCTAAGAGGCGAGAATCTGAGAATAGCAAGGATTGCTGGTATACTTCATGATGTGGGTAAAATAGGCGTTCCTGATAACATACTAGGAAAACCTTCAAAACTGACAAAAAAAGAATTTAGGATAATTAAAAAGCATGTTGTTTATTCAAGAGAGATCCTTGAACCTATAGGAGGTTTGGAAAATGTAATTCCCGGCACTTATTATCACCATGAAAGATATGATGGTAATGGTTATCCAGAAGGTAAAAAAGGAAAGGAAATACCCCTTATTGCGAGAATAATAAGCATAGTAGATGCTTTTGATGCAATGGCGTCAGACAGACCTTATAGAAAGGCTTTACCTGCTAAAACAATAATAAGAGAATTTTTAAAAAATAAAGGAAAACAGTTTGACCCTGAACTTGTTGATATTTTCTTGTCCCTTGAGGAAGTAAAAAAAATTTTAAAGACCCTTTAAAAATTTGATAAAACTAAGGTGTTGCCTTAATAATAATATTCTAAAAAACCCAAAAAGGAGGAAAAATGAAGATAGCTCCTATTGAAATAAGAAATGCAGAGTTTCCAAAAATCTTCAGAGGTTTTGACCCTGAAAGAGTTAAGAGTTTTCTTGAGACAGTTGCAGATCAAATGGAAGAACTTATAAGAGAGAATATTTCTCTTTCAGAAAGGGTTAAGGACCTTGACCTTAAAGTTGAAGATTATAGAAGGATGGAAAATATAATGAAAGAAGCTCTTCTTACAGCGCAGAAAACTACGGATGAACTGAAGAGGAATGCAGAGAAGGAAGCTGAACTCCTTATGAGAAATGCTAAAATAGAGGCTGATAAAATGGTTGAAGAGACAAAAGAAGAGTTAAAGAGATTAAAACAGGAAATAGAAGATTTAAAAGCAAGAAAGAAATCCCTTTTAATGGAATTCAGGTCTATTATAGAGACTCAGAAAAAGTGGGTTGATGCAATGCTTGAAAAAGAAACATGAATTTTCAAAAAGTCCTTGAAATATCTGAATTTTTAAAGAGTAGAGGTATAAAAGATGTAGGTATCACTATTATTCTTGGAACAGGAATTTCAAAAATAATGGATTATTTTAATCCAAAAATTGAGATATCCTATTCAGAAATCTCAGGATTCCCCATATCAACAGTAAAAGGTCATGCTGGAAAAATAGTTTTTTCTAATGTAGGAGATAAGAAAGTTCTCCTTTTCTGCGGTAGATTTCATTATTATGAAGGGTATTCTATGGAAGATGTGGTTTTGCCCACCAGGGTTTCAAAGTTTTTGGGTGCAGAGATTCTGGTAATTACAAATGCAGCAGGTGGACTTAACCCATCTTTTAAACCCGGTGACATAATGGTTATTACTGATCATATAAATCTATTTCCTGAAAATCCTTTAAGAGGCAAGAATGACGAAAAAATGGGGCTCAGATTTCCTCCAATGATAGATGCTTATGATCCGTTGCTTCGGAGGGTTTTTATTGATTCTGCTAGTGAAGATAAGATTGATCTTAAAGAAGGTGTATATGTTGGATGGCAGGGACCAAATCTTGAGACAAAGGCAGAATACAGATTTTTAAGAATAATAGGTGCTGATGCAGTAGGTATGTCTACAGTTCCAGAAGTTATAGCGGGAAAGCACCTTAATATGAAAATCCTTGGAATTTCAATAATAACGAATATGGGGATAGGAGAGATTACTTCCCCTTCTCATGAGGATGTTATAAAAGTTACAGAAAAATCATCAGAAATTCTGGGTAAAATTTTGATAAAATGGATAAAAAAATTATAATTTTTACCTTGTTATTTCTATTTTTATCCTGCAAAGAAAACAAGGTTAAAAAAGCTGAGAGACTTTTAAAAGAAGGAAGGGTAGAGGAGGCTCAATTTCTGCTTGAGAGTTATGTGCGTAAAAATGAGATGGATTCTCGTGCAATCTTTTTATTAGGTGAAGTTTATCTCACTAAGGGAGAATATTATAAAGCCATTTATAATTTTAGGAAAATACCTCAGAAAGATCTATATAAAGATGAATTGATTAATGACCTGAAATACATTTTTAATAAAACAAGATATTCTGCTCAGGAAATCGCTTATAATTCCGCAGAATTAATTACAATAATCTCGCCCGATCATTATGAAAAAGAAATTTATATGTTTCTTGGAGAAAAATATGTAGAGAAGGGCAAAGTGATTGAGGCTGAGAATATATTTAAAAAAATATGGGAGAGGGAAAAAAATTATGAAAGCTTTTTAAATTTATTAAATTTGCTTGAAGAAGAAAATGATTATTCAAAAATAATTGAACTTAAAGATTCTATACCAGAAGAATATTTGACTGATGAGGTGAATGCAATTATTGGTGATGCATTTTTTGAAACAGGGAAAATTTATTACGAAAGGGAAAAAATAGACTCTGCTCTTTTTTATATTGAGAAATTTATGCAGATAAAAAAACCCCCTATAAAGTTAGCGGAAGCTTATTATATTAAAGGGGAAATAATGCTTTTAAAAGGAGATACCCTTTCAGCAGTTCAGAATTTTTATAATGTGATAAAATTAAATCCCGCGAAGGAAATGGGATTACCACAAAAAGCAACAAAAAGAATAAAGGAACTTAAAAAATGACAGGAGTGGATATAAGAGAAATTTCAAAATATGTGGGGGAAATTGTAACAATAAAAGGCTGGCTTTATAACAAAAGGTCATCAGGCAAGATACATTTCCTTATCCTGAGAGATGGAACCGGCTATATTCAGGCAGTAGTGGAAAGAAAACATGTAAAATCTGAAATTTTTGACCTGTATGACGAGCTTACCCTTGAAAGTTCCCTTGAAGTAACTGGCAAAATAAGGGAAGATAAACGTTCTCCTTTTGGCTATGAAATGGATGTGAAAATTATAAAGGTAATACATAAAACTGTAGATTACCCGATTTCAAAAAAAGAGCATGGTGTGGGATTTCTACTTCCTATAAGACATCTCTGGCTCAGGTCAAGGAAACAATGGGCTCTTATGGTGCTCAGGCATACTGTTATAAAGGCGATAAGAGATTTCTTTGATTCACGAGGGTTTGTCCTTATAGATGCTCCGATCCTAACCCCTTCTGCCTGTGAGGGCACGACAACCCTTTTTGAAACCGAGTATTTTGGAAATAGAGCTTATCTCTCTCAGTCAGGACAACTTTACATGGAAGCTGCCTGCATAGCTTTTAAAAAGGTTTATTGTTTTGGACCTACATTCAGAGCAGAGAAAAGCAAAACAAGAAAACATTTGATAGAATTCTGGATGATTGAGCCTGAAATTGCCTTTGCAACTCTTGATGATATAATAGAGTTATCAGAGGAGTTTATAGTTCATATTATTGAAAGAGTTCTGGAACAAAATAAAGAGGAACTTAAAATTCTTGAAAGAGATATATCTAAATTAGAATCTATAAGAAAACCTTTTTATAAAATTTCTTACACAGAAGCAGTTGAATTTCTCCATAAGAACCGATTTAAAGACTTTCCATGGGGAGAGGATTTTGGAGCACCTCATGAAACAAAAATATCGAAAAACTATGAAAAACCAGTTATTGTCCATAGATATCCAAAATCTGCAAAAGCCTTTTATATGAAGGAAGACCCTGAGAATCCAGAACTGGTTTTATGTATGGACATGTTGGCACCTGAGGGTTATGGTGAAATAATAGGTGGCAGCCAAAGAGAGGATGACTATGATAAGCTTTTGAACAGAATGAAAGAGTTGGATATGCCTGTTGATGATTATAAATGGTATCTTGATTTGAGAGAATATGGTTCTGTCCCACACTCAGGATTCGGGCTTGGGCTTGAAAGAACAATTCAGTGGATTGCAGGAGTTCATCATATAAGAGAGACCATTCCTTTTCCTCGCTTACTGGAAAAAATGTACCCTTGATTTCTTTTCAAATTTCAGGTATAATTAAGTAATCATAATTTCATTGAAATATATTATAAGTGAAATGTATCAAGTTAAAAATAAAAATTATGAACCATAAACCGGAAGGGGGTGAAATATGAAAGAAAAAGAATGGGTTATATATCTGGGCAAGGCGGTTGAAAGTTTTATCAAAGACATAAAGGGCACATTTCCTGATGATACAAAAGAGCATGTCAGGAATGCAGTTAAAGAGGTTATGCTTGCCTTTAAGTCGCTCGTTGACGAAGGAATAATCCGGATGGAAAAGAAAAAAGAGAAGAAAAAAACCAGGAGAGTTAAGGTTAGTTAAAAGATAATTTTAAAAACCGCTCTTCTGTTCTTCTTCTGAAGTTCTGCTTTTAGAGATTTTTCAACGGGTCTGGAATATCCGTAAGCAGAGGCAAACATTTTTCCAGATTCAATTCCCTTTTCAATCAGGTACTTGACAATTTCAGTGGCTCTTCTTGCTGAGAGTTCCCAGTTGCTGGGGAAAAGTTCTATTTTTGTCTTTATTGGTACTCTATCAGTATGCACTCCCACTTCAATTTCTTTAAAATCTATTTTCTTTAAAAACTCATAGAATTTATCCAGTTTTTGTTTTCCTTGTTTTGATAATTCGTAGCTACCTTTTTCAAAGATTTCATCAGTTGAAATTTCAACCTCTATTCTGTTAGTTTCTTTTTTCAAAGAGAAATCACTGGAAAGACTTTTTTTAGCTTCCTCAAAAAGAGGGGGCAGGTTTTCTTTTACACTTGAAGGTGTTGTTGCTAAAATTAGGGAGTCTATTTTTCTGGCTATTTTTTTATTAAGTACTTCCCTTTCCTTTTCCAGTTCTCCAATATAGTTTTTTAATGGAGATACATATAATTTATGGTATAGAAATCCTGCTCCCAAAATAAGTATAATAATCAGTGTAAAGATGACCTCTCGCAATTTCATTTTATTTCAACTCCTCCTTGCTCAAATAAATATCTTTTAATCTTCTGGGTAGTTGTTTTTGGAAATTCTTCTTCTCTTAATGTAAAACTTCTTACTCTTTTATAATCTGCAAAGTTTTTATTTACTGTGTCAATTTCTTTCTCCATAATTTCATTCATTTTTTCATCGGTTATCTCCACTCTCTGCTCCTTTGCCCATTCATCAAGGAATTCAAAATCAGGGTGTATGATTGCATGAATCTCTTCGGTTTTTGTTCGAGGATGTATTCTTGCAAGCACAAGAACTTCCTTTATAAAAGGAGATTTTAAAAGCTCTTCTTCAATTTCCTCAGGATAAATGTTCTTACCTCCTTTCGTAACTATTACAGATTTTTTTCTACCTGTAACATAAAGAAAACCATCTTTATCAATTTTCCCCATGTCACCGGTTAAAAACCATTCATCCTGGAAAACCTTTTTTGTGGCCTCTTCATTTTTGTAGTATCCTTTCATTACAATGGAACCTTTAACTGCTATTTCTCCTATACCATCAGGGTCAGGTTCAAGTATTTTAACTTCAACTCCTGGCAAAGGTAGACCTACAGATTCATTTTTGCATTTACCGGGAAGATTCACACTCACAACAGGAGATGTTTCAGAAAGACCATAACCCTGAAAAATTGGGAACCCCATTAATTCATATTCTTTTGAAACCCATTTAGGAAGTGCTGCACCTCCTGAAATCAGGTAATTTAACCTTTCAAGTCCCAGTTGTCCCCTTACCCTTTTAAACAGAATATTTGATATCTTTTTACCACCCATCATTGAGAAAAAATTAGAAATTCCTTTAAGAGAATAAAACAGCCCTTTTTTAGCAGGTGATGCCTTTTTTAAATTCTTTTTCATACCCAACAGTAACTTTTCAAGAAGAAGAGGGACTACGAGAAAGACTGTTGGTCTTGCTGTTTTTAAATCTTCTAAAAGTTCTTTGGATTTTAATGACCTTGCAAAAAATATTGAACAACCTATGGTTAAAGGAGTTAAAAATCCACATGTCCCTTCAAATACATGATGAATTGGTAAGACAGAAAAGAATATGTCGGTCTGGTCAATTTCAAGAATTTTTAACATCATCTCTATATTTGAGAGGATATTTTTATGAGTAAGCATCACACCCTTTGAAAACCCTGTTGTGCCTGATGTATATAGGATTATTGCAATATCCTCTCTTTTTAGTTCTACTGGATTTTCAATAGGTTCAGCATTTAAAAGAATGTAATCCAGATTTGGTTCAGGATTTTCCGAACTAAAAGAAATTACTTCTGTAAGATTTTCAATATCGTCTTTTATTTCCATTATATCATCGTAAAATCTGCTGGATGTGAATAAAAGTTGGGATTCCGAGTGTCTCAATATATGAGCCCATTCTGATGGTGTTGCTCTTGAATCAAGAGGCACAACTATTCCACCTGCCCATAGTATGCCAAGATGACACATTGCCCATTCAGGACAGTTTTCACCCACAACTGCGGCTTTGTCTCCTTTTTCAAACCCCTTTGACTTTAAATATCCGGCTATTTTTTTAACATTCTCCAGAAGTTCTACATAAGTTATTTCATAAAATATATCTTTCTTTCGTATCTTTAATGCGATACCATCAGGGTTTGTTTTTGCAGAGAACACTAACCCATCTGTAATCTTATTATAACTACCAACAGGTATATCCTTCCCTTTCATAATCTTTGAATTATATAAGATTATTTGAGCTCAAGTCAAATAAAACATGTTTAAAGTGACAGGATAGAAGATGTAGTAAAAAGTATAAATCATTAACTATAAACTATACACAATAAACGCATTTACTTTTCTCGCTTTTCCCTCTGTTTTACATATTTCAACAAAACAAACCGGATAAAATTAAATTTTTCATCCTGTTGCTTTTTACTATAATTGATTCTCACTCACCTGAAAGGTTATAATTAAATTTTCTTTAACAAGGAGGAAATAATGCAGGAAGTTTTTATATTGAGTGGCGCGAGAACACCCATGGGTAGAATTCTCG
>FWPU01003400.1_pt1 | contig 22617 bp, 21 predicted proteins | sample 2228361 | NCBI WGS metagenome assembly FWPU01 (sample SAMEA103939777, study PRJEB20133) | metagenome
AACGCCCGGGAATGGTTTTTTCCTCATCCGCTTGATCTTCTGCTCCTCCTCTCACTGGAGTGTAATGCAGAAGACTCCATTTAGAAATCCGCCCCCTGTCCAATCCGCGTGCCCTACCTCAATTCCTGCAGGATGGTCCTTTGTTTTGTGTATGTATAAAGGTGCTTTGCCTGGGTCTTCCCCGGTGCAAACTTCCCGCTTCCTTTCAGCCGAGCCTCCTCTCAGAAGCACCTTGCAGAAAAGAAAAGGGGGCTAGGCCATACGACCTGACCCCCTGATTTTATTGGAGCCGGCGGGCGGGATTGAACCGTCGACCTGCTGATTACGAATCAGCTGCTCTACCGCTGAGCTACGCCGGCCTTCGCTTTTTGGATACCATGATCGGGCCGGAAAGTAAACAGAACGCGCTCCCAGGACAGAAAGGGCTTGCAGCCCCTTCACAGGCCGCGCCCGCGTTCCAGAGACCAAGGCTGGCTGCAAAGGAGCATCAACTCTTCCTGGGCGCCATTTGCTCGCAACCTTCCCAGGCGAAAGCTCCATAAGGTCTCGCGCAGCGGGGCTTCAGAACCAGAGGCGGCATGCTGGCTTGTGCCGACCTCTCCCCCACAGGGCTTTCAGCCTGAGATGCTGCCTGCCACGATGAGCCCGAAGACCATGGAAAACAGGGCGAAGCTCTCCACCACGCCCACGGCGGCGAAGCACTTGCCGAAAATCTCGGGCTTCTTCGACGAGGCGAGTATGCCTGAGGCGGCCACCTTCCCCTGATAGATGGCGGACACCATGATCCCGAGGCCGCAGAAAAGGCCGATGGCGAAAAGGGCCAGGCCAGCCCCGGAGCTGACTTTCCCCAGGAGGACGAACATGAGCACGATGCCGTAGATCGTCTGAGAGGAAGGCGCAGCCGACATGCCGATGAATTTGCCGTGTCCCTCGTCCACCTTGGCCATGACGCCATGGGAAGCTGCGCCCGCAATCCCGCATCCGATCGAGCTGCCCAGCGCAGAAAGACCGAGCGAGCACGCACAACCCGCGTATCCCAGAAGCGACCAAACGTCCATGGGTTTCCTCCTCTGCTTTCCTAACGTTCTGCGATCCTCTGAAAGGGCTTGAAGGGCAGCCCGTCTCCTTCGAAACACCACCTGTACCATTCGAGGAAATTCAGCCTGAGCCCGTGAATCACACCGCCCATCATGGCCAAAAGGAAGTTGATCGAGTGGCCCGCCAACAGCACGAGCGCCGCAAGGATCACCCCGACAAAGGGCATGCTCTCCAGAATTCGGCTTCCCAGCATATTGAAGGTCTGGGACATGTAAACCGTGGCGATCCCCAGGGCGAAGAGCCGCAGGTACGAGAGCACGTCCCCGAAGATCTGCACGATCCCGAGAAGGCCCTGGAGTCCCTCCCCGATCCGGACCAGAAATCTCTTGCTGGTCGAGGAAAACAGGAAAACGGCCCCAAGCCCCGCGACGAAGGCATACAGGGCCAGGGGATTGTCGGTGCCTTTGCCCATGCGGCTGTCGATCAGGAAATAGCCGGCCCAGATCGCGACAATCCAGCCGATGCAGCTCCAGTTCCGGCTCAGGCGGAACTTGAGAAGCTGCGAAAGGGAAATATGGGCCATCCCGATGAGAATCGAAAGAATCATCACCTGATTCTGGCCTTCCTTGGTCGTCATGTCGAACAGGCATATCCGGAGCAAAGGGCTCTGGGGACTCAGCCGGATCCCGAAATAGCTCGCCGTGATCACGCCGAAGGCCATCACCGAAAGGCTTAGAACATACAGAAGCCGGAAGAACCGGACGGCAAAGGGCGATCGGCTCGGAAACCTTCGGCGGAGATACCACGTCAGGCCGAGCATCACGAGCCCGTAGCCGGCGTCGCCGACGATCATGCCGAAAAAGACGGCAAAGCAGTACAGGACGAACGGACTCGGGTCGAAGTCCCTGTAGCTCGGGTAGCTGTAGACCTTGACGAGGTCCTCGCCCGAGTCGAAAGCAGGGGGGTTCCGGAGCAGCACGGGAACGCGCTCGTCGGGCTTCGGCTCCTCTGCATACGCGTACAAGAGGAAGGAGGAGCCGATCCGCTCCAGAAGTTCGTCCGTCGGCACGGGCGACCAGCACTGAACCACGAACAGCCGGCCGTCCAACTCCCGGCCGGCATGGAGAACCGCGCGCTGGTACTCGAGCAGGTCCGCCAGTTCCGCCTCGGCCTTTTCGAGCGCTTCCAGATGCTGGGCCAGGGCTGCGTATTCCTTTTCGATCTCCTGGAGCTTTGCCTGCTTGTAGGAGATCTCCAGGTCCACCGCGGCGGCACTCCTGGCCGGCGGGCGTTCGGGGACCACACCGAGCTGCACGGGCTCCAGAGAGAACGTCACGAAACAGACCTCGGCGGCCGATTCCCGGGTGATGTGGCAAGAGATGTCCTGCACGGGAAGGGTTTCGAAAATCTTGCGCGAGACCCGGTAGAACTGCACGTGCACGCCCCTGTTCCGGAGGGTCTCGAGATCTTCCTCGCGGAAATCGCCCCAGGGCTCCGCGGCGACGCGCTCCTTCTTGAGCGCCACAATCTCGGCAAGGAGCCTCGCCTCGAGATGGCCGAGTTCCTCACGGCGGGCGCAGATCTGACGGGCTTCGAGCTTCTTTTCGGGTTTTCCCCTCTCCCCTTTCTTGGCCAGGAACTTGCGGGTCTCGGTGACGCGCTGCAGCTCCCGGGCGAGGTCCTGGACTTGCTCGACTTCGTGCGGGTAAATGAGATGGGTGACTCCCACTTGCTGGAGACGCTCCAGGAAGCGCTCCTTTTCCGTCTCCAGGCCCACGAAGGTGATTTTTCGCATGGGGGTGATCACGTCAGACGGCCTCCCTCTGCTCGATCTTGGCCTTGGCCAGTTTCGCCCGCCCGACCGCCGCCGTCTCCTGATCGCCCAGAAAGATCCGGATCTTGCGGATGTTCTCCTTCAGTTCCGGAATGAGCTTCTTTTCGAAAAGGTTGCAACGCTGGGTCGTGATCCGGAGTTCTTCCCGGATGAGCGCTTCTTTCCGCCGGAGCACCCGCAGCTCCTCGCGAAGCGAAAGGATCCGCTGCAGCGCTTCCACGGCCCGGTCGAGCCAGCTCGGCGTGGCGAACAGCGAATAGGGGTTGGGCCGGAAGACGACGCTCAGGAACTCGGGCACCTCCACGCCGGCGATGTTGTCCGTGCCGGTCTCGACCCGATCGATCTGCACGAAGTCTTCGACGTCCACGGAGGTGTCCGAGAGCAGAAACGACCACGGCCGGACAGAGTCGACCGCGGCTGCGATCTCTTTCTGCTTCGCCAGGATCACGGGCTCGAGCTGCCGCAGAACGATCTGGAGCTGCATCTTCTTGAGCTGCAGGATGGGCAGGAACTTCTCGTACTTGGCCAGGGCGTCCCGCTGGGCCTTCAGAGCCGTTTTGTTGTACTTGACCTTTTCGCCCGCCATGGCGCTTCAAGCCTCCCCGGGATCAGGCGGCTTCCTTCGCCGCGGCGGTTTTCTCAGCAGGCCAATACTTCCGAATGAGATGGTCCTTGAGTCCGGTCTGAACGGGCTCGAAATGCCGGGCCAGGATCTCCCAGCACAGGTCCAGGGCCTTCTCGATCGGAATGTTCACGTTGAGGTCCATCAGTTCGTGTTCGAAATCCGCACCATAGGCCAGAAGCACTTCGTCCCACTTCGACAGCTTGAACCCCATGGCGATCTTGTTCCGGGACTCCCTGCAGTCCGCATACAGCCGGATCATGGTGTTCATGATGTCGTTGTGATCCTCCCGGGTCGCCTTGGACACCACATTCTGCTTGAGCCGGCTCAGGGATCCGAAGGGATCGATGACGCCGTTGTGGAGATAGAACTGCCCCTCTGTAATGTAGCCCGTGTTGTCCGGGATCGGGTGCGTGACGTCGTCGCCCGGCATGGTGGTCACGGCCAGGATCGTGATGTCCCCGAGCCCCTCGATGTCCACGGCCTTTTCGTACCGGGCCGCGAGCTGGGAGTAGAGGTCGCCCGGGTATCCCCGGTTGCTCGGGATCTGCTCCATGGAGATCGAAATCTCCTTCAGGGAGTCTGCGAAATTCGTCATGTCCGTCAGCAGCACGAGCACGCGCCGGCCCGCCTCGGCGAACCGCTCGGCCACGGCCAGGGCCATGTCCGGCACGAGAAGGCATTCCACGACCGGGTCCGAGGCCAGGTGGATGAACATGATGACCCGGTTCATCACGCCGCTTTCCTCGAAGGTGCGCTTGAAGAACACGAAATCGTCGAACTTCAAGCCCATGCCGCCCAGAATGATGATGTCCGCCTCGGCCTGCATGCCCACCCGGGCCAGGAGCTGGTTGTAGGGCTCGCCCGGGATGGAGAAAATCGGCAGCTTCTGGCTCACGACCAGGCTGTTGAAGACGTCGATCATCGGGATGTTCGTCCGGATCATCTGCCTCGGAATGATCCGGTTGGCCGGGTTGAAGGAGGGCCCCCCGATGGGGATTTCCTCTTCCACGGGCTCCGGCCCCCCGTCGATGGGATCACCGCTTCCGTTGAAGATCCGGCCCAGCATGGAGGGGCCGTAGCGGACCTGCATGGGGTGGCCGAGAAACCGGACCCTGTCGTCCGTGGACAGCCCCTTGGTGCCGCCGAAGACCTGCAGCGTGACGAGGTTCCCGGACACCCGGATGACCTGCCCCAGGGTCTTGCGGCCCGGCGACTCGATCACGGCCAGATCGCCCAGCCCCACGCCCTCGGCCTCCAGGGACGCGATGTTGCCCGTGATTTCCCGAATCTTGGTGATGATCTCTCTCACGGCTTCAGCTCTCCAGAAACGCGTTGATCTCGCCTTCGTACCGCTTGAAGTCCTCGCTCGCCCATTCGGAGGAGTTCCAGTTCTTGAACAGAGACGTCAACCGGAAAAACAGGCTCCGGGCGTCGTCCTTGTCCGTGGCGTGGATGTCCTTCTTGAGCACGGCAAAGACCTTGCGGAACACGTAGACCTGGCGCTCCATGGTGTTGGCGGCGTCCACCTTGTCGAAAGCGTTCTGCTGGAGGTAGACGGCGTCCAGGAATTCCGCCTTGAGGTAGACGAGGAAGTCCGCCAGGGAGGTCCCCTCTTCGCCCACCACGTCCATGCGCTTCTTGATCTCGTTGCCTTCGAAAATCATGCGCTGGGCTTCTTTGACCATGGAAACCCACTTCGGGTCGATCTCGTCCAGGGTCTCCCGCATCTGGTCGTTGTACTTGGACCAGGAGATGAGAGGATCGATCGCCGGGAACCGTCTGGCGTTGGACCGCGCCCAGGTCAGGCCCAGGAACGCGCCCACCACGGCGAGGGTGCCCTGGGTCACCGGCTCCTCGAAGTTGCCGCCCGCCGGGGAAACGGTCCCGATGATGCTCACCGAGCCCTCGCTTCCGTCCTCGAGCCGAACCTTGCCGGCCCGTTCATAGAACTCGGCAATGCGGGACTGCAGGTAGGCCGGGAAAGCTTCGTCGCCCGGAATCTCCTCCAGGCGGCCGCTCATTTCGCGAAGAGCCTGCGCCCAACGGGACGTCGAGTCGGCCAGCATGAGCACGTTCAAGCCCATCTGCCGGTAGTACTCGCCCAGCGTCACCGCGGTGTAGATCGAGGCCTCCCGGGCTGCCACCGGCATGGACGAGGTGTTGCAGATGATGATCGTGCGGTCCATGAGGGTCTTGCCCGTATAAGGATCGATGAGATGGGGGAATTCCCGCAGGGTCTCCACGACCTCGCCGGCCCGCTCCCCGCAGGCCGCCACGATGATGATGTCGACATTGGCGTACCGGCTGATCAATTGCTGCAAAACGGTCTTGCCGGACCCGAAGGGGCCCGGGATGCACGCCGTGCCGCCTTTGGCCACGGGATAGAAGGTGTCGATGATGCGGCAGCCGGTGACGAGAGGCTCCACCGGGAGCAGGCGCTCCCGGTACTTGCGCAGAGGGATCTTGATGGGCCACTGCTGCACCATGGTGAGGTCGTGGCGCTTGCCCTTCTCGTCCACGACCTCGGCCACCACCTGATCCACCGTGTACGATCCCGCAGGCGCAACCTTTCGGATCTCGGCCGTGCCCACGAAAGAGAAGGGGACGAAGATCTTGTGCGTGAAGATCCCCTCAGGGACCGTTCCCAGCACGCTGCCCGCCTGCACCCGGTCTCCCGCCTTGGCGACCGGCGTGAACGCCCACTGCACGGAGCGGTCGAGGCCGTCCAGATAGACGCCCCGCTTCAAGAACAGGCCGCACCGTTTGGCAAGCTCGGGCAGAGGATTCTGGAGACCGTCGTAAATCTGCCGCAGAAGCCCGGGACCCAGTTCCACGACCAGGAGATTGCCCGTGAATTCCACCTCGTCGCCGACCCGGACGCCCCGCGTGTCCTCGAAAACCTGCATGTCGCACAGTTGCCCGCGCACCCGGATGACCTCGCTCTTGAGCTTCCGGTCGCCCGTGACCACGTAGGCCACTTCGTTCTGGCGAACGTTGCTGTCGAAGGAGGCGGTGATCATGTTTCCGTATCCCGCCACGACCTTGCCCCGTACAGCCATATCAGAGTTCCTCCAGTTTCCGCACCCTTTCCAGCCCCTTTTCCGCGCTGAGGGCCAGCCGCCTTTCCAGGAGCTCCAGCCTGAGCAGATAGGACAGGACCACGTCAAAGGCGAAGTCCTCGGCCTCGACGCTTTCTTCGAGACGTTCCCAAAGGATCTGTTCCCGGACCTCCTCGAGGACTTGCGGTTCCGCCGCTTCCGCGAGGCGCTCGATCCAGGGGTAATCCCTGGAGAGTCCGAAATCCGCGGCGCCGCTCCTGCCAAGCCCTTCCACGACGTCCCCCTCGCCCACGAGGTGCTCCGAAGGGGGCAGGCCAAGCCTGCGCGCCCGGAGAGCCGCCAGGATATTTCGAAGATCCCTTTCGAATGAAAAGTACTCCCGGAGCAGAGGGCTGGAGGTGTTCGCCAGGACGAAATCATAGTACAGGCCGTACAGACGATTCGTCTCGGCCGGGCCGAAGGGCCGCCCCGCGACGGACTCGAGAAACTCCGCAAAAGGCTCGGCGACCTCTTTCGGCGCCTTGATTTGCTCCCGCCAGAATTCTTCGCTGTGCAGGGGACGTTCGACGGGCCGGACCTTGCCTTTGAGAAGACCCTCGAGGAGAAAAACGTCCCTGCCCAAAAGCACCAGCTCGACCTCGCGCCAGTCGGAGTCCGCGATCTGGTTCCGCTCTTCCAGGAAGTCCGCGAAGCCGAACTTCACCTTCCTGTCGTCCCGGTGAATCTCGGGCAGAAAAGAAACCAGAAAATAGTACTTCATTTCGTTTCAGGATTCCCGAGCTGGATGTTCTGGAACAGTTCCCGGAACCGGGGGGCAAGATAGCGAAGGAACAGAGCCAGGAAGGCATCGTCCGTAAAGTCGATTCTTACTTTTCCGTCCGAAGGGGAGATCATGAATCCGAACGAAACGCCTTCGGTCGAAAGGGTGACGCCGGCCGCTCTCTCCCCGCCTGTCTCGGACCGCGCCAGGGCGGCGACAAAATCCTGGAGTTTCTCCTTCTGCTCCGAAGACACCGAAACGAGCCAGCCGGACCCGCCCCGACTCCGCGCAAACTCGGTCACGGCGATGCGAATGAGTTCCCGGAGGAACTCGGTTTGCTCGAGAGCCGTTTGAATTCCCTTTCTCAGGGGAAGCACAAGGAAGCGGTCTTCGATGGCTCTCTTCAAATTCGTCACGAACTGGGAAGCCGCGATCTCCATGGAGGACCGAAGCTGACGCATCCGGTTCTCGGCTTCTCGTTCAGCCTGATCGAGGATGCCGGCCGCCGTCGCCTTGGCGCGGGATACGATCGTCTCCGCTTCCCGCTTGGCGTCTTCGATGATCTTGCGGGAGGTCTCTTCGGCGCTCTCGACGCCCTGTTTCTTCAAGGTTTCAATGAGCTGCTGAAGCTTCTGGTCCGTCATGCTCCTCGCTCCTTGTGGCCCCACGAAGACAACCCGCGGACAGGGATGGGTCCCGCTCGAAGCCTTTTCATCCACTTGCGGTAAAAGAAGAAGCCCGAGCCCCGGCGAGAACAGGGCGGGTCGCAAAAGAGGTTGTCTCGCCGGCGTACGACCGCCATAGAATAGACGTCCCCATGCTCTTTGTCAATATAACGACCATAACGCGACACGGTTTGATCCTGTCGGGCAGGCGGTGGTATGGTTGTCGTGTCGACGCAACCTCTGGTTCGACCGCCCGCTCCTTCTCGCGCCGTCTTGCGCGGTCGGGTTCTCCTTTCAGGCTTTCAGGCGCCCGCGGAGCGGGCCGCGAGGTTTTTTGAGATGTGCTTCTTCCGTCCCCCGCTCCGACGGAACGATCCGGACGCCGGAGCCCCGGCGCAAGAAGTCCGGCCGCCGGAACGCGGCCGCCTCCTCGCCACCCGCCTCTTTGCCCTTTTCCTGGGCCTGGCGGCCGGGACCGCCGGATGCGGCTTCTACCACGCCCGGAGCCCCGGAGAGAGAATCAGCTACGAGGAGAAGATCGGCAAGGAGTTCGCCCTGGAGGCCTCGAGCCAGCTCCGCCTCATGGACGAACCCGAAATCCTGGACTTCTCCAAGAGACTGGGAAAACGGCTCGCTGCCAACGTGTATGGATCGGCCTACACGTACAAATTCTTCGTGGTCCGGGACCCCACGATGAACGCTTTCGCGGTCCCCGGCGGATACGTCTATCTTTTCGCAGGCCTTCTGAGCACCGTGCAAACCGAGGATGAACTGGCCGCGGTCCTGGCCCACGAGATCAGCCACGTCGAGGGGAATCACTTTATCCGGGGACAGAAGAAGCTCGACGCGGCCAACATCGCGGCTGCGGCAGCCATGATCCTGGCCGCGACTCTCGGAGGAGCACAGCAGGCGGCCGCAGTGGGCACCCTTGCCCAGGCGACCCAGATCACGACCGCCCTCCATTACAGCCGCGAGTTCGAGCGCGAGGCCGACCGCGGGAGCATTTCTCTCTTGCGGGCCGCCGGGTTCGACCCCAAGGGGATTCTCACTCTCTTCGAAACGTTCCAGAGCCAGGCGCGGTTGAACGCGTCGGATTTGCCGCCGTACTTCTACACACACCCGCTGCCCATGGAGCGCCTGTACGAGGTCCGCTCCTGGATCGAGGCGACCCCGTCCTCTGCGGCAAGGAAAGATCCCGTCCGGGGATTCGACACAGCCAGCGCCACGGCCAGGCTCAGGATCCAGGACCAGCAGCAGGTCGTTGCCTCCCTGGAAGACGGCGCCCTCAAGAACCCTTCGGATGCCAGAGCGCAGTTTCTGCCCGGCTTGATATACCTCAAGATCGGCAATCTCGCCCTGGCCCTGCCGTATCTGGAAAAAGCCTTCAGCCTGGACGCCTCTCAAGCCGAGCACGCGATGTATCTGGGGCGGGCCCACTGCCTCGCCGGCAGACTCGATGCGGCCGAAGAGTTCTTGGCCGTCGCTTCCCGGCTGGAGCCGGACAATTCGATCCTCGAAGTCTTTCTGGGGGATCTTGCAACGCAGAGAGGAAGAACCGACGAGGCGCTTCGCCATTATGAAAGGGCCGTGGCCGTGAATCCAGACTCTTCCTTCGCGGAAGCCAATCTCGCCATGGCCTACGGCCGCGGAGGGCTGACGGGCAGATCCTACCTGCACCTCGCCCTGGCGTACAAGAACGCCGGGGAGTATCTCAAGAGCCTTTACTATTTCAAGAAGGCTCGCCGGCTCCTCGACAAGGACAGCAAGGACGCCAAGCTGGCCGAGGAGCAGATCCTCTGGTTCGAGGGCTGACCCATCAGGATCCCGGAACAGAAACCCCCGACCCGACGTCCAGGACCTCCAGGATCAGATAGGGCGAAAACTGCACGGCGTCGCAGGAGACAAGGACGTACCGTATCCCGTTGCGGACAAAATCCCAGGTCTTTCCTTTGGGGAGGTTCAGGTTGTGGAGATGGCCGAACACGCAGACCTGGACACCGTGTTTCTCCAGGATCCGGGTGACGACCGTCTCGGCACCCCATTCGTTCGTGGGCGGAAAGTGCGTCATGGCGATGCGCATTCTGGCTTCGGGATCCAGTGACTTCAGGGATTGCTCCAGCCTTCCGATCTCCCGCCTGAAGATTTTCTCCTCCTGGCACCGATCCTCGTTGTCTGATCCTGCGGCCGGGCCGGCTCGGGCCGACTCCGGAGTCTCCCCGGGAATCGCCCGCAAGGGATCGGGCGGCAGACCCTCGGCATCGGGCAGACTCCAGAGACGCGTGCCGGCGACCGCCACAGGACCGACCCTCAAGGAGTCGTACTGGAGGGCCGTGATCGAGGTGCCCTCGAGTTTCCTCCGGAGTCTGGAGATGCTCGGCCACCAGTAGTCGTGGTTGCCTTTGAGAATCACCTTCCGGCCGGGCAGGCGGTCGAGCCATGCGAGGTCCTCCTCAGCCTCCTCGATGCGCATGGCCCAGGAAATGTCTCCAGGCACCAGGACCAGATCGGCCGGAGACACCAGCTCCCGCCAGTTTTCGGCGATGCGGTCGGCGTGGCCCCGCCACTGTTCTCCGAAGACGTCCATGGGCTTGCCCGCCCTGTGGCTCAAGTGGAGATCCCCGATCGCAAAAACCTTCAAGGCTTCCGGTCCTTTCCCAGAGGGCGAGTTCCGAATTTGCCTGCGCCGCGCGGGGCCGTCACCTCAGGAGCAGCCGCAAGGCCAGCAGAACGAGCACGATCCCGCCGGCCAGCTCGGCGTAGGTTCCGATCCGTGCGGCCAGGGTACGGCCCAGAAGCATCCCTATCCAGGTCATGCCTCCCGCTGTGACCCCGATGAGCAGGCAAGCCCGGAGCAGGTTTCCGCCCACGAGCCCCAAGCCGAAACCCACGGCCAGGGCGTCGATGCTCGTGGCGGTCGAGAGCATGACGAGCGACCACCCCTTAGTGGGGTCCCGGGGCAGCGTCTCCCGGCCGCCCTTTCGCAGGGCGTCTCGGAGCATCCGGAACCCCACCAGAAAGAGCAGGCCCGATCCGATCCATGCCCCATAGGATCCAACCTCGCTGGACACGAAGCGCGCCGCCTGCCAGCCGATGAGGGGCATGGCGAACTGAAAAAAACCAAAATGCCAGCTCAGGCGAAAGATCTGCCTCCTGCCCGAGGCCGTCAGGCCCACGCCGATCGCCACCGAGAAGGCGTCCATCCCCAGAGCCAGGGAGAGAAGAAGAACTTCCAGAGAAGACAAGGCGGTTCCTCGTCATGCACGACCGTGCAAGCAATCCTGCGGCAAGCGGCGCCGGCAGGCAAGCAGACCGGCCTTCCGGTTCGGCCTCCTCACGGCGTGTACAGGCAAACGATCAGCTCGGTCTTGTTGCGCGAAGGGTTTCGGAGGTGATGGGGAATCGAAGCGTCGAAATGGAGGCTGTTCCCCTTCTTGAGACGATGGAGATCCTCCCCTACCTTGATGTCCACTTCCCCCTTGAACACATACACGAATTCCTCCCCCTCGTGGCGATATTCGATCATTTTGTGGTCCTGCCTGGGGTCGATCGTGACCCAGAAGGCCCGCAAATGCTTCTCTTCAGCGCCAGGCGTGAGGGTGCGGTAGGAGTAGTTCCGGGTCCTTTTCACGAAACTCTCGGCCCGCCTGCGGTCCGACCGGACCTCTGCCGCCCTTGCGAGAAACCGGGCCGGATCCACCCGAAACAGCTGAGCCGCGCGAAGGAGAAAACTCACCGACGGCGCAAGATCCCCGGTTTCGATCCGTCCCAGCTCCGAAGGACTCGTCTGGAGCGCCTCGCCCGCTTCCTCGAGCGAAAGACCGGCCTGCTCGCGGTGATCCCGCAGCATGGCTCCCAGCACCGCCCCGGACGAGGCATCGGCCTTTGCGGCCACTTCCTCCGGCGACTTTCCGTACCGGCCCACCAGGACCGACCGGGTCTTTCGGATCAACTCGGGTAGAATCTGCCCGACATCGCCCACGATCCCGAGATCGGAGACGCAGAAAACGGCCGACCGCGGATCCCGGTTCACCGAGATGACGAACTTCGCGCGCTCGATCGCCGCGGTGAACTGGACCGCGCCCGAGATGCCGAACAGCAGCAGAACCTCAGGCGACACGGACCGGCCGGTCTGGCCCACCATGCGGTCCTCCTCGATCCAGTGGGCATGCACGGCCGGCCGCGTGCCGCCCACCTCGGCGCCCAGGAGGACGGCCAGGTCTTCTAGAGCCCGGAACCTCGCGGCAGACCCCATGCCCCGGCCCCCGCAGATCACGACCCTGGCGGTCTCCAAAGCTTCCGCGCCCGCCGACGCGTCCTTTTCCGCGTGCAGCCTTCTCACCCGCTCCCGGACACCGCCTTCGGGGAAGCCCACGCGCTCCACTCGGGCGAGTCTGCGCGCTCCTCGGGCCGGCGCGGCCCCTGCGGTCTCGGATCCCAGCGCGCCCGGCCGCACGGTCGCCATCTGGGGCCGCCGGTGCGGCGTGACGATCCGGGCGTAAATCTGATCCCCAAAGGCCGGAACCGTCTGGACGAGAAGACCGGTCTCGGCATCCACGTCCAGGTCGACGCAGTCCGCGCAAAGACCGGTCCTGAGCCTGGCGGCGAGCCTCGGCGCAAGCTCCCGGCCGCAGTCGTTGGCCAAGAAGAGAAGAATCTCCGGCCTGCCATCCTTGACCAGGGCCTCCAGGACGCCGGTGAACGTCTCCTGGAGGTAGAATTCGAGCCTCGGGTCGTCGGCTACAAGAATCCGGTCCGCCCCGCAGCGCCGCCAGGGGGCCAGCCCGGATTCCAGCCCCTTTCCGAGAAGCACGAGGCTCAGGGATCCGCCCGTCTTTTCCGAGAGTCTTCGGGCCGCTCCCACAAGCCTCCGGGAGGCCATCGCCTCACGGGCCGACCGGAGGTCCCCCACGACCCAGACCGAGCCTTTCCCGTCGTCAGAACTCGGCCGGCCGCCGGTTCGAGCTTCCATCGAGCTCACGGTTCCGTCCTCTGCGAGACCCCGCGCACGACTCAGTCACCCCAGCAGGTTCCGATCCGCAAGAACAGAAAGAATCCTCTCCACAGCTTCGCCGGTCTTCGCCTCGATCCGTTCCCCGGCCCGGCGTCGCTGCCAGAACGCGTATTCCTTTGCCCGGGTGGGCGACCCTTCCCATCCCACGGAAGCGGGGTCCAGCTCGACATCTTTCAGGCCCCATCGAATCACCGAACCGCTCCCGAACGAGTCCTCCAGCGCCCGGAGGGAGAGAGCGGTGCGAGCCCGGCCGTCTCCGCGAACCGTCAGAAGGGCGGGCAGGTTCATGACAAGCCGCTCCCTCGAGCCGTCCAGGAGGCGCTCCGCCAGAACTTCCCCTTTGCGCAGTTCGAGCTTGACCACGCGGGTCGCCATGGGGACATCCAGAAACTCGGCCAGCTGGGGCCCCACCTGGCCGGTGTCGCTGTCAAGGCTTCTCGAACCGCACAGGATGAGCGTCCACCCCGGGATCCGTCGGATTCCGGCGGCCAGGGTACAGGCCGTCGCCAAAGTATCGGCGCCTGCGAAGGCCGGATCGCACAGCAGCACGGCTTGGTCCGCGCCAGCCGCGAGGGTCTCCCTGAGCACGGCCTCGGCCGCCGGTGGCCCCATGGAGACCGTAACGACTTTGCCTCCATGCCTCTGGCGGATCTCGAGGGCCTTTTCCAGGGCCGAGCGGTCGTCCGGGTTGAGCATTCCTTCGGTCCGGTCTCGATCCAACTGGAGAAAGCCGGCGCTGCGTTTGAAGACCGGCTCGCGGGGCACCTGCTTCACGCACACGATCCAGGCCGGAATCATCGCTTTCCCTTCTCCCTCAGATGGCGGGCGATGACCATCCGCTGCATTTCCGAGGTGCCTTCGTAGATCTCCGTCACTCTCGCGTCCCGGAAAAAGCGCTCGATGGGGTAGTTCTTGGTGTACCCGTAGCCGCCGTGGATCTGAACGCCCCGGGAGGCTGCCCGGGAAGCCGTCTCGCTGGCATAGAGTTTGGCCATGGCCGAAGCCGAGGAAAACGGCTCGCCCTGGTCCCGCAGCCAGGCCGCACGGTACACCAGCAGCCGCGCAGCCTCCAACTCCGTGGCCGTGTCGGCCAGGAAATTCTGGATCGTCTGGAACTGAATCAGGGCCGACCGGAACTGGTACCGCTGTGCGGCGTACTCGAGAGAGACATCCAGGCTGGCCTGGGCAATCCCGAGGGCCTGAGCGGCGATGCCGATCCGGCCCACGTCCAGCGTGGCAAGAGCCATGCGCATCCCCTGGCCCATGCTGCCGAGAAGGTTCCGGCCGGGGATCCTGCAATCCGTGAGGATGAGAGAGCACACCGGGTTGCCCCGAACGCCGCACAGGTCCTCGAGAGGCCCGACCGAAAAGCCTTTCATGCCTCTCTCGGCCACCAGGAGACTCAGCCCCCCTCTGGGATCCTCTCCGCCATCGATCCGGACCAGCACGACCGCCACGTCCGCAATCGCTCCGTTGGTCACGAAAATCTTGTTTGCGTTCACGACGTAGCCGTCCCCCGAGGGCACGGCTGTCGCCTCGATCGCCGAGATGTCCGACCCGGCATTGGCCTCGGTCAGGCAGAAAGCGCCGATCCGGTCCCCGGACGCCATGGAGGGCAGGAGACGCTCTTTTTGCTCCGGATCGCCGAAGGCCTGGATGGGGAACACGGCCACGCCGTTGTGGACGCACACGGCAAGACCGACGGCCGCGGACACCCGCGAGAGTTCCTCCACCGCGATGCAAGCGCTCACACTGTCGAGGCCGGCCCCTCCATACTCCCGAGGCACTTGAAGGCCGAACAGGTTCATGGCCTTCATTTCTTCCATGCACTCCCAGGGAAACCTCGCCTGCAGATCCAGCTCCTGGGCGATCGGAGCGAGGCGGCCTGCCGCAAACTCGCGCACAGCTCTGCGCACTGCACGTTGCTTTTCCGAAAGGCGAAATTCCAAAGCACCCCCTCGGACGGACTCGGACGACAAGGCCCTGAATGCGCGTTCGGCCCGGGCCGGAAGCCTTTCTCAACAAAAAGGAGGGGAGTTCCTTCTCCCCTCCCTTTCCGTCAGGAGCGGCTGTCGGACCCTCTGCCCTCTATTGCGAAAGAACCTTGAACTCGATCCTTCTGTTCTTGGCACGGCCCTGCTCGGTCTCGTTCGTGGCAATCGGGTAAGCCGAGCCGTATCCCTTCACCGAAAGTCTCGACGGAGCGATCCCCTTGGAAACCAGGTAATCGCGCACGGCCTGGGCTCTCTGCTGGGAAAGCCTCTGGTTGTACGCGGCCCTGCCCCTTGCGTCGGTGTGTCCCCCGATCTCCACGACCACAGACGGGTTTGCCTTGAGGGCGGCAACCGCCTCGTCCAGGATCGGATAGGATCTGGGATCGATCCGGGCGCTGTCGAAGGCAAAGGTGATCCCCTCCAGAACGCCGCCCTTGAAAGCAGAGCATCCCGAAGCGTCAACCTTGACTCCCCTGGGCGTGTCGGGGCACTGGTCAAGACCGTCGCAGACGCCGTCTCCGTCCCCATCGAGCGGACAGCCTTTTGCGTCCACGCGGCAGCCCCTGGGCGTGTTGGGGCACTGGTCGACTCCATCCGGCACGCCGTCGCCGTCCGCGTCACTCGGGCAGCCCTGCTCGTTCACCGTCACGCCGGCCGGCGTGTCGGGGCACAGATCCAGCCCGTCGAGCACGCCGTCGCCGTCGCTGTCCCTGGGGCAGCCTTTCGCATCCACCCAGGCTCCTTTGGGCGTGCCGGCGCACTGGTCGAGGCCGTCGCAAACCCCGTCTCCGTCACTGTCGAGATGGCAACCCCGGCCGTCCACGCGACACCCGGCCGGAGTCCCGGGGCACGCATCCAGATCGTCGGCAACGCCGTCGCCGTCCTCATCCTTGGCGCCACCGCCGAACAGAAACGTCAGGCCGCCGGTAACTTCGAGATTGTTCCAGTGTTTGGATCCTCTCTTGACGATATTCCCATCCGAATCGACAGCGTTGCGGATCCACTTGTCGAAAAGGATGATATGCCGCGCGTCCACGCGGAGAGCCAGGTCCTCCCATACAAACAGCTTCATGCCCAGCCCGTATCCCACTTCCGCGTCCACCTTGCTGTCGACAGTTGCTCCGTCCAGCTTCGCAAACCCGCCGCCCAAGGCGAGGTAGGGGACCAGCCTTTCCGCAAAGGCGGGCAGATGGTACAGAGTCTCAAGACGGAAGTGGTAGATGTCCATGTCCCTCCCGTCGAGGCCGGCAAACAGGCTCGAGCGGGGCAGGTCGTACTCGGATGGCGTCGCGGCAAAGGTGAACTCCAGCTCGAGGTCCCGCGTGAAGAAGTAGCCGGCCTTCAGCCCGGCGCTGTATGTGTCGGCCAGTTGCTGGTTCCCTTCCATGATGTAGATGCCGCCGAAGCCGCCAAGCTCGAAAGCGCCCTCCCGCACGTCCGCCTGCGCCGGCGCGGCCGCATAAGACACGGCAAGAGCCAGCAGCAGAGCCCAAGGCCATCTGACAAGGCTTCGTTTTCTGTCCATAGCTTTTCCCCCGTCTGACTGGTGTTGCTCCTTTACCGCCCCTTCAAGGCCGACAGCCAGATCCTGGACAGCTCCGAAAGTCCCTTATCCCATATACCATTCTCAGGTTCGATTCAACCGGTTTTGGGACGGGCCCCTTCATCCCCCCGCTCGTCCTCGTCCGGCCCGAAGGCCACCACATCTTCAATGTGGGCGCTGTTCGTAAAGAGCATGACAAGCCTGTCCATCCCGAGGGCGATCCCCGCGCTGGGCGGCATCCGGGAGAGTTGCTCCAGAAAACGGCGGGGCAAACCCATCGTCCCCTTGCCCACCGAACGCCGCTTCAGGTTGGCCTTTTCAAACCGCTGCCGCTGTTCCTCCGGGTCGGTGAGTTCGGAAAAGCCGTTGGCCAGTTCCAGTCCGCCGACGAACAGCTCGAACCGTTCGACCGTGCCGTCCTCGCCCGGTTTGCGCCGGGCCAGAGAGGCCCCAACAAGGGGAAAGTCGACGAGAAACACCGGCCTGGACGGATCCAGCCCGGGAATCACTCTCTCCGCAAAGTCCCATTCGAACCTGTCCGGATCTGGATCGCGCCAGGGATCCCAGGCAGCGAATTTCCTGAAGGCCTCCCTCACGGCAAGGCGGGGCCACGGAGGGTTCAGGTCGATCCGGATCCCCTGGTACTCCAGAGGATCCCCGAAGAGGGCCTGAAGGGCCAGGAAAAGGTCCTCGCAGTCGTTCATGAGAGCCTGATAGTCGGCGCGAGCCCGGTACCATTCGAGGAGCGTGAACTCCGTCAGGTGCGTTCTCCCTCTCTCCCCTTTGCGGTGCCTGGGGCTGATCTGAAAGATTCTCTCGAAGCCCGCGGCCAGCAAGGGCTTCATGTGGATCTCCGGGGAGGGAAGCAGGTATCCGTCCTCGGCGGCGAAGGGATCGATGTGCTCTTCCGGCAGGACCGATCGGGACCGCTGGGGCGTGGAGACTTCGACAAAATCCCGTTCGAAGAAGAAGGCCCGAACCGCTCTGTGGAGGAAATCCCGCTTGCGGAGATTCTCCCTCTTGGCCGCCAGGCGCGCGAGATCGTCCATGGGGGGCGGGGGAAGGTGCCTATTTCACGCGGGAAACGTACTGGCCCGTGCGCGTGTCGATCCGCAGGGTCTCTCCCTCTTCGATGAACAGAGGCACCTGGATCACGTAGCCCGTTTCCAAAGTTACGGGTTTCGTTGCGCCGGTCGCCGTATCTCCTTTGACGCCGGGGTCTGCCTTGACCACCTTGAGTTCCACGAAAATGGGAAGACTGACCGCCATGGGCTTCCCCTGGAAGAGGGTGACGGTCACGACGAGATTGTTCGTGAGAAAATTTTTCGCGTCCCCGACGCGATCGGCGTCCATGAAATACTGCTCGTAGGTGGACGTGTTCATGAAACAGTACGTTTCGCCTTCCTTGTACAGGAACTCCATCTGCTGCTCATCCAGGTTGGCCGGCGTGAACCGGTCGCCCGAGCGAAAGGTGCGGTCGAACTGGACGCCGGTGATGAGATTCTTGAGCCTGCACTTGTAGAGAGCCTGGCCCTTGCCGGGCTTGACGAACTCGAAGTCCGTCAGAATGTACGGCTCGCCGTCGATCTCGATTTTCAGGCCTTTCTTCAGATCACCCGCCTCGTACATGACTCCCTCTTGCGAAGTCTGGACAACACGTCACGAAGTCCCGCATGGACAGCCGCCGTCCAGCAGGGCTTTCAGGCTGGGAGTGGACCCGCATCGACGGAGAAGTCTCTTTCTCGCCTTGCCCTGGCGGCTTTTCTTCCTTTTGCGGATCCTCTTGGTCTGCATGGAGTCCGAAACCATGGTTTTGTCTCCCTGTGGCGCTGGGGGGCCTTTGCGGCGCGTGTTCGTCAAACTCGTTTATTATACTGGGACAATCAGGCTCGGTCAACTTTGCGGCTTCCTGCGGGGTTTCCCGCCGGCCCGGCGCTCTCTTTGACTTGGCCGCCTCCCCTTTGCTAGCCTTTACGGAAGCCACCGGGCGGCGCGGGCGCCCCCGTGAGAGCAACGGGCTGCCCCGGCCCGGGCAGGACGGGCCCTCTTCCTGAAACCGTGAAAAGGAGAAACGCGGTGACTCGACGCTCCTCCCTCTGTTTCGCCCTCGCCTTGGCGCTTTTCATCGTACCGGCAGCCGGCTGCGGATACAACAGACTCCAGGGGCTGGACGAAGAAGTAAAAGCCGCCTGGGCCGAAGTCCTGAACCAGTATCAGCGGCGCTTCGACCTGGTGCCGAACCTTGTCCGGACCGTTCAAGGGTATGCGGCCCACGAGGCCGAAACCCTCCAGGCCGTCGTGGAGGCCCGATCCCGGGTCGGCGGGATCCAGATCGACGAGAGCGTTCTTCAGGACCCCGAAAAATTTCGGGCTTTCCAGGAAGCACAGACAGGGCTCGGCTCTGCGCTCCAGCGGCTGCTTGTCGTGGCCGAGCAGTATCCAAACCTCAAGGCCAACGAGAACTTCCGGGATCTCCAGGCACAGCTCGAGGGCACCGAAAACCGGATCGCCGTCGCCCGCAAGCGTTACATCGAGGCCGTGATGGCCTATAACAAAGCGGTCCGGTACTTCCCGACCAACCTGACAGCCAAGTATCTTCTCCACCTCGAGCCGCGGGAGACCTTCCAGCCCGACGCGCAGCCGATCGAACGGCCTCCCGAGGTGAAATTCTGACGATGCGCAGAACGCCCCGGTGTCTCCCTGCGCTGTCCCTGTTAGTCGCGGGCATACTCTGTTTCGGGGTCCGGGACCGGATCGCGGCAGATCCGCTGCCTGTGCCCAAGCCGCAGGGCTATGTGAACGATTTTGCGGGACTCCTCGCCGACCGCCAGAGGTCCATCCTCGAAAACATACTGCGCCAGTACGAACAGAAGACCACCAACCAGGTGGTCCTCCTCGTGATCGACTCCCTTGAGGGAGAGGATCTCGAGTCGTATTCCCTGCGGGTGGCCGAAGAATGGAAGATCGGGCAGAAGGGCAAGGACAACGGCGTCCTTTTTCTGGTCGTCCTCAAGGACCGCAAGGCCCGCATCGAAGTCGGCTACGGCCTGGAAGGATCCCTGCCGGACGCTGTCGCCAGCCGGATTCTCCGGCAGATCGTGTTCCCCGCTTTCCGCCAAGGGAACTACTTTGGAGGCATCGCGGGCGGCCTCGAGGCGATTCTGCAGGCGACAGAGGGCGAATTCAAGGCGCCTGAAGGCGCCTCCGGAGCCTCGGACGGGCCGGCTCGCCTCTCGGCGAGCACTCTGCTTGTCCTGGTGATCCTTTTCCTGCTCCTCTCCTCCAGGGTGGGCCGCCTCGTGCTGCTCGGCTCCCTGTTGGGTGGAGGCAGACCCTTCGGCCGACCGCTGGGAGGCCGAGGCGGCGGGTTCTCGGGCGGGGGTGGGCACTTCGGAGGAGGCGGAGCCTCCGGGAGCTGGTGATCCGCAGTCCGGGCCTGGAGGAAGAGGAGAAGGATAGGAGGTCTCATGACCGGGCTGAGCGAGAAGGACGAGGAGACCATCCGGGAGGCGGTCCGCCGGGCCGAGGAAAAGACCTCGGGCGAGATCGTTCCCATGATCGTCCCGGCTTCGAGCCCTTACGCCGAGACCGACCTCATCGCAGGGTTTATCGGGCTTGCCTGTGCGTCCCTGGCCGCAGTCTGGCTCTTGCCGGATCCCGAATACCTGAGGCTCTTCAGCCTGCAGCTTGCTGGATGGGTCTCGGGCGTTCTGTTGTGCAAGTTCGTCCCGGCCGTAAAGAGGCTTCTGCTTTCTCCACGGGTCGCAGAAGAGGAAGTCCTGGAAAGAGCGCTGAGGGCCTTTCAGGACCTCGGCTTGCACAGGACCCGGGACCGCACGGGCATTCTGATTCTCGTCTCCCTGCTCGAGCGCCGTGTCCAGGTGCTGGCCGACACCGGGATCAATGCCCGCGTCAAACCGGGGGCATGGAATCGCGTGGTCGAGACGATCCTGGCCGGCGTCCGCAGAGGAGACCTCTGCGCAGGCCTTTGCGAGGGCATCGCTGCGTGCGGGCAGATCCTCGCGGCCGAATTCCCGATCCTGCCGGCAGACCGCAACGAACTGGCCGACGACCTGCGCAAAGGTTGACCCTGCGGCCCTGCTCTCTAGATGACGGAGCCCACGCCGGCGTAATGCCTCTGCCGTGCCGCTGGAGGCCGGGCGAGGAACGCGTCGATCTCGGCCAGCATCCGGTCCCGGTCGATCTGGAACCTTCCCTGGACGGGCAGGTAGTTGTTGGCGTGGTCGCACAGAAGGGTCGGCCCCTCTGCCCGGATCTTGTCGATGAACAGCCTGAGCTCCTGGACAGTCCCTTCAGGCGTCTGTTCCGCGAACGTGCCCGCTTTCACCTCCCGGGCCAGCCGCGACATGGGATGAATCCACAGCCGGCGAATGCGGATGAACTCAGGCACGGTCTCGTTGATCACATGGGCGCTCTCGAGGGCGTGTTCCTTCCACCGCTCCTGTCCGCCGAGCCCGAGGAGCACGTAGAAACTCAGTTCCAGTCCTGCCGCCCGCACCCGGCGGCCCGCCTCGATGAGGATCTTCTGGCTCGCTCCCTTTCTATGGAACCTCAGCACCTCATCGCAGCCCGATTCCAGCCCGACGTGCAGGCGGCTCAAGCCGTGCGCGGCCAGCTCCCTCAGCTCCTCGACGGACTTGCGGTAGAGGCTGCTGGCCCTGGCATAAGCGGTGATCCGTTCGAGCCTCGGAAAGACCTGCCGCAGCCGATCCAGGATCGGCACCAGGAATTCCACGGGCCTTTCCAGCGGGTCCGCGTCCCCCAAAAACGCGGTCGTGGCCCCGTCCCCCCAGTACAGCTTGAGGAGCTCGATGTCCCCAAGAACGTCCTCAAGAGGCCTCCGTTCAAAGGGCTGCTCGTAAAGGTCGTAGATCCCGCAGAACTTGCAGCGGTTCCAATGGCAGCCCCTCACGACCCGAAGCAGGAGACTGGCGGCCTCGCTGGGCGGCCGGATGATGAGCCCTTCCGGAACGAGCATGGAAATCATCCCCTCCACATGAGTCTTTGACATTTTTTATAGCTTACCATATGGATCTTCCTTTGTCAGAGCGGCTCGGGCCCGAGGAAATACGCAGGAACCGCCGGCCGCCTCTCCGGATGGCAGAAAAGCGAAGCCGAACAGAATGGAGACCTTCTTCGACGTCTGTGTTGTGGGCGCCGGCCCGGCAGGCTCCCTGGCCGCCGCCGAGCTTGCCGCCTCAGGGGCTCGGATCCTCCTGGTCGACCGGGCCGATTTCCCCAGAGACAAGGTCTGCGGGGACGGCGTGAGCCCGCGGGCCGTGAGAATCCTCAAATCCGCGGGCCTTTACCGTGAGGAGGTCTTTTCGGGCTTTTTCCGGATCGAGGGTGTCCGAATCCGTTCGCCGGAAGTAGCCACCCTTGAGGCCTCTTTTCAGGGCGACGCGGAGATCGGTGAAGGGTACGTCATTCCGAGAAAGGTTTTCGATCAGTTCCTGCTCGAGGCTGCCTTGCAGCGCGGGGCCGAGTTTCGCGGCCGCTGCGAGGTCCACCGTATCGAGTCCGGCCCTGGGGAGGCCCGCATTCTGGCCACGTGCGGCGGAAGCCCCTTTTCCGCCCGCAGCCGTTACATCGTGGCCGCCTGGGGCGCACAGGGAGGAAGACTGGCTTCGAAGTTCCCGCCCTGACCGATGGCTTCCATGTTCAGCGCCGTCGCCGTGCGGGCCCATTACGAAGGATTGAAGGGGCTCGGCCCCTTCATGGAAATCCACTTTGACCGGGATCTCGTTCCGGGCTACGGCTGGGTTTTCCCCACCGGTCCGCACAGCGCGAACGTCGGATACGGCATGCGCCTCGATTTTCTCCGGCGGAAGAACATCCCGCTGCGGGTCCTGTTCGAGCGGTTCCTGAAGGAAAACCCGGCCGTGAGGAGCTACATGGAGCGGGCCAGGCAGATTTCCCCTCTCCGGGGAGCTCGGATTCCCTTCCGCAGGCCCTGGCAGCCCGTGGCCAGAGGCCGGGTTCTCCTGGCCGGGGATGCGGCAGGATTCGCCGATCCCTTGAGTGGCGAGGGAATCGGCACCGCCCTCCAGAGCGGACTCTTGGCCGC
>FWPU01006683.1_pt1 | contig 22601 bp, 16 predicted proteins | sample 2228361 | NCBI WGS metagenome assembly FWPU01 (sample SAMEA103939777, study PRJEB20133) | metagenome
AAGGCGCGTTTTGGGGGGGCGACGTGGGCCCCAACCCCACGGATCGGGCGAAAAACGGCACGAAAAAGAACCTCTTGGTCGTTGGCCAAGTCGGGCCGCTGTCGGTGACGACGGCCCCGGCCAACTGGCACGATGCGGTTTGTCTGGAGGATGTGCTGAACTCCGTCGTGACCGAGCGCCCCGACCGCGCGGGGTCGGTGGTGGCGGCGAGGCGGTTGCTTCGTGACGGGCGCAGAGGGAGACGCGCTTGGCGCGATCGCCCTGCGTGACGCTGTGCGTAAACCGTGTGCCACTCTCTTGAATGCGGCCGCGGGTGAGCCTCTGGGAACAGGATCGATGCACCACGGCCGCATTCAAGCAGTGCTCCTGCAAGGCGAAGCGTCCTTGGCGGCGCGCACTGCTTGAGGCGGTGCGTCAAGCAGTGGCACACCCGTCGCGGGGCTGGCGGCCCAGCGGGGCGGTTGGTTCATCACTGGTGTAGAGAGAAACGCGCTTGGCGCGATCGCACTGCTTGACGCCGCGCGTCAAGCGTGTGCCACTTTCTTGAATGCGGCTGGTGAAGAGGTGCTGGAAAACCGATCGAGTGGGCGCGGCCGCATTCAAGCAGTGCTCCTGCAGGGCGAAGCGTCCTTGGCAGATCGCACTGCTTGAGGCGGTGCTTCAAGCAGTGCTCCTGCAGGGCGAAGCGTCCTTGGCAGATCGCACTGCTTGAGGCGGTGCTTCAAGCAGTGGCACACGGAGGAGTTGGTTGCATGGTTCGCGGCTCGCACTGCTTGACGCTGTGCTTCAAGTAGTGGCACACCTGGCGCGGGGCTGGCGGCGCGGCGGCGGACAGAGGATATTATGGCGACGTGCGGCTGTAGCCCGTCCGTCAGGGCGCCACCGACGTGCGGTCGGTGATGGCGGACGTGGGTGCGGTTCCTGAGTGGGGCCGAGGGAAACTCGTTTGGCGCCATCGCACTGCTTGACGCGGTGCGTCAAGCAGTGGCACACGGAGGCACGCTCGGTGGTGGCGACCGTAGAGCGCGCTCGTTAGGGCAGGCAGCATTTCGCCCCCATGTATGTGAAAGACTCCAGAGTTGGAACCTGGCTGGGCTTGGCCAAAGCCCGCAGACAAGCACTGGTCTGTTGGATTGTTGTTGGGTGCCAGGTTGTACTCTAGCCCCCGTGGCCGCTCCTTTAGGAAAGGGCGTACGTGGGCGCATCTGATGTGGCGGCACGCGCCAGAGAGCCCGCATGGCATGGCGATGGGGCGTCTACTCAGGTTCACCGGCGTTGCGGCCACCGGGTGTCTGACTAGCATTCTGGCGAACGCGGCTCGCACCCTTCCCACCGGTAAGCGTTGTGGAGAATGCGGTTACTCTTCCTTCTTGGCGACGCCCAACTCTTCTAGCTTCTTGGCGATGTCCTCGCCGTGGGTGTCTACGTTCACCTTACGCTCGATGTGCAGGATCTTGCCGTCCGTGCCGATGTAAAAGGTCCAGCGCTTGGGGAACCCCGTGTCGTTGTCGACCAGCCCATATTTCTTGGCCGTCTCCCGCGTGGGGTCGCTGAGAATCGGGAAGTCGAGCCCGAGCATCTCGGCGAACTCCTGGTTCTCCTTTTCCTCGTCGCAGCTTGCCGCAAAATAGGCGATGTCGAACTTCCGCAACGCGTCGCCGCTCGCACGGAGCGACTGGCACTCGCGCGTTCAGCCGCCGGTTTTTGCCTTGGGAAACCAGGCGATCACCACCACCTGCTTTCCCAGGTAGTCGGCCAGGGTATATGTCTTGCCATCGGTTCCCGGCAGCGTGAACGCGGGGGCCTCGTCTCCCACTTGCAGCTCGGCCGCGTGGCCGCGGGCCATGCCCCAGGCGGCCAGGGCCAGGGCAGCACCAAAGGTCAGAATTCGGCGCATTGTGCTTCTCTCGTCAGCCTGTGGATCAAACCGCATCTAGAGTGTTTATAGCATCGAGCCGAGACCAGGGCCAGGGCACATGACGCCGAGAAGCCACCGCAAAGCGGCCCGCGGTCCCCTCCCCTCACTGCGCGGGCCGCTGGCTGGCGGTGAGTCGTCCGCGTATCAGTTCCGACCCGGCGCATTGTGACGATGGGCCTTAGCGCAGGTATGCTTTTGGCATGCTCGAGTTTGCCGCCGGCCATAATCAAACCTGCGACGCCGCCCCAGCCGGTACATTCATGCAGCCACGGGCGAACTGCGCGCCGGAGCATGTGCCTCTTGCGCTCTTGCATTGGCAGGCAGTGCTGGTCGTGCTTACGGCCTTGGGTCCGATGGCGTGGTTGCTCGGCTGTCAGGAGCCAAACGACTGGCGGTTTGGCGGCTATGTTGAGGCCGAGAAGATCGAGGTCGGTTCGCGCGTGGGCGGTCGCGTGGCTCGAGTGCATGTGGAAGAGGGAGACGAAGTCAAGCCAGGCGATCTGCTGGTTGAATTCGAGCGGGAGCATCTGGAGGCGCAACTCGAAGAGGCCCGCCAGCGTGCCAGCCGCTTGGAAACCGCCTGGAAGAAGGCCCTGAGCGGCCCCAGGCCCCAAGAGATCGAACGGGTGCGCCAGGAGCTAGCCGCCGCCCAGGCCCGCGAGCGCCAGGCGCAAGACCAATACCGCCGCGCCGTAGAAACCGGCAAAGGCGCGGTTACCCAGGAGCGCATCGTCGAGCTTAAGGCACAGAAAGAGGTGGCAGAAAGCCAACGCCGTGCTCTGGAACAAGAGCTTTCTCTGCTCGAAGAGGGGACGCGTGCGGAGGACCGAATCATCGCCCAGCGAGAGATGGAAGAGGCCCAGGCCCGCGTACGCGTACTGCAAGACCAGCTCAACGAAAGCCGGGTGGCCAGCCCAGCCCGGGCTGTGGTCGAGGTCTGCGACCTGCAAGAGGGAGACCTGGTCGCGGCCGGCACGCCTGTGGCGACGCTGGTGCGAACCGATCAAATCTGGGTGCGCTGCTTTGTGCCGGCCACTCGGATCAGCTACATTGCACCCGGCCAGAAAGTGCGCGTCACGGTGGATGCGCGCGTCGGCGAGGTATTCGAGGGCATCGTTCTTCGTATCAACCGGGTGGCCGAGTACACGCCCCGCAACGTGCAAACCTTCGAGCAACGAGAAGAGCAGGTGTTCGGCGTGAAAGTGCGCGTGAAGGATCCGCAGGGCGTGCTGCGGCCCGGCATGGCTGCTGTGGTGAGCATTCCGGGTCCGGCAACCGCTGGCCGCTGACGCTGGTGCACCGCGAAGTCGGCCCGCCCGCCAACAGAAAACCTGGCGGCTCCGGCAACGGGTGCCTGTCGGTGTGCGCCCGCTTGGCTTATTCTCCGCCCAGCGGCTCGAACTCGAAGCCGCGCCACTTCATGGCCCGCCGCATGGGTTCGATGCGCAGCATCACCTCGCCGTTCTGAAACAGCCGGACCGTACCGCTCGACTGGCTCACCGCCACGGCGACGGCCTTGGTGGCCTTGCTGACGGCTGCCGCGGTCCAATGACGCGTGCCCAACCCCTTGGCGAGCGTGATGCCCGAGGCGGGCACGTCGATGTACTGCCCTGCCGCTTCCACGGTGCCGTCGGCACTTACGAGGATGGCCCCGTCTAGCTGTGCAATCTCCTTGATCCCCTCGCGGACCCGCGCGCTCTTCAGGTTGCGCTCTTTGCGGCTGTAGCCTTTGACGGGATCGAAGCAGATGGTGCGGCACAGCTTGCGCACGCGGGCCATGTCTCCCACCACGAACAGGGTGCCCACGGGCTTGCCTTCCCGTCCCTCGCGGCCGATTTCCAGGGCCAGGTTGAGGACGGTCTGCAAAGTGTCGAGGGGCACGCGCGTTTCGAGCTGCTGGAGGTCGCGCACCGTCAAGCGGCCGAGGTGCTCGCCCAGGTCGATGATGCTGATCGAATCCAGCACGTTTGCCTCAAAGCCGCTATAGAGGGTGACAACCCGGGCGCCGGGGGCCAGGATCTCGTCGGCCACCGCCTCGAGCATGGCTTGCGAGAGCTTGGCATAAACGGGGCTGTCTGGCATCTCCAGTACAACAGTAGATAGCCCCGCGGCTGCGGCGCCATCGAGTTCTTCGATGGTGTCGGCCGCAACAATCACCTGCACCCCCTCGGCCCGTTCGCGCAGCTCGTGCCAATTCGTGGGGCCATCCAACAGAATGAGCACGGCACTTGCCTTGGCCGCCTGGGCTAGCCGCACGGCGGCAGAATACATGGTCTCCAACTGCTGATCGAACTTTAGAGACTCCATCCGTAGCGTCTGCGCGGGAGGCGAAGGGTGAAGGAGGATAAGAACGCGCGCAACCAGGACCGTCAGCAATGTACGCCCTTTGAAGCTCGCTGCCAAGTCGAGCCGCTGTTGCAGCTCGCCGACACGGTGCGTTTGGTAGTGGGGCTCACGGGCACCGCGAGCCGAATGTATGGCTAGCCGGCAGGCAATGCCCTTTCTGGGCGGTAGCCTTGACGTCTCCCCTAAGCAAGGGGAACAAGGGGGGACGCAACCGGCGTCACCCTCCCCCATCGCCCACAACCCTGCACGTGTGCCACGGCTTGAGTGCAGCCAGGGATGAGCTTGCCTCAGCCAAAGCAGCGCGGCTCGGCCGCGTTCAAGTAGTGCGGGGCGCGCTCGGACACTGCTTGCGGTTGGCCGACAAACAGAGGCACGTGTGAGGGGGTGCTGGTCCCGTGCCACAGTCAGAGTGCCCCAAGACAGGCCAACCCTCCAGGCGAAGGCAACCCTAGGGGCACAACGGCGGTGCGCTGCCCTGGACAGGCTCTAACGCATGCCGCTCCGCTCTTCTCCTTCGAGTAGTGGGGATGCCCGTGAGGCGGTGAGAAGTGGCCGGAGCCGCGGGCGGTCGGCTACCCCTGCTGGCCAAAGGTGGCGATGTGGATGAGGCGCTGCGGAGTGATGGCAGCGTCCTGGCACCACGCCGGTTGCTGATGGCTCCCCAGGTACGCACGCCCCCACGCCTTAGTCAGGGGGAATTGCGATTCCCTCATCCTCCTTTCCTAAGGTGGAACGGCCGGTTTTTACCTCCGCTGGCTTGCCCTTAGAAAAGGGGCGAACGGCGCGAGCGGGATCCATTTCCTGCACGCCGTGCTAGCTTCCGCTTGCAAGGGGGGAACCCTGTCCATCAGCCCAACCCGTAGCAAATGGAGAGAACCCCATCCCCACACCCTATTGTCAAGGGAGGGATGGCAACGCCGCCCGGACGGCCGGCCGCTGCCGACCGAGGGCCGGCAGCGGCCAAGGGCACGCCTGGGTCCTGCCCGCCTGATGCGTTCGCTACGCTCGGGTTGCACGTGTTGGGCTGAGGCGGCGGTAAATCCGTCCGCAAGAGTTCCTGCGCGATCCGGCGGGCTCGCGGGCGGGTCTTACCTCGCCGGGCTGCGAGTGCGCCACTGCCACGCTTGGCACACTTCTCGGGCCGGCGCTGAGGCAGGAGAGGGAGGCTCACGGCACGCATTGTGCGGCATGCGTTGGCCACGGCAAGAGCCATGCTCAGCCTGCGGCCAGGTCGATCGCTCCAATCTCGGCCACAAAGCGGGCCGGCTCAGAGGCGAAGAACGCGGCGAGCACGTCGAACACAGCGTCGCTGAAACTGCCAATGTTGAGCACGTCGTCGCGTTCTGGCACCTGCGTGTTGAGGTAGGGTTGCACGTCGATGCACGCCAGCTTGGGTTGAAAGCTGCCGCGAGATGTGTCTGTTTCGCGGGCGTGCAGCCGGTGTTGGAGGCGCACAAAGCGGTCCCACTCTCGCATGACGCCCGTCTCGCCCCGCGGGCCGCTTGCAAAGGCGGCCCCGCGGTAGACCCAGCTTTGGTTGTCGCTCACCAGCACGCAGCCGATGAAGCGGCGGTGTGCGTAGCGCTCGTTGCCCTCGCGCAGGGGGAGCGAGCAATCCGTTCCGCCGCCGCCGCACTGCGCCGGGCGTTCGGCCAGGCTGAGGATCGAATCGTGCGGGTCGAGCTGCACGCGGTAGACTTGGGTGTCGAATGGCACGACCACGGACTCTGGGTGGCGGCGGAGCAGGGCCGCAGCCGCCAGGGCCGCCACATCCACGCAGCGCAGTTGGGTGGTCGCGCCGCGGCCGCGGTAGCCGGTGACAGGAGAGTACATCGAGCCTGAGACATCCAGGCCGATGACCACGGGGTCTGCAAGGGCCGGCACATTGGCGCAGGCCGCTTCGGCTGCCTGGTGCAGCGCGGCCTTGTGCTGCGGGCGCGGCTCTGTTCCCAAAAGTGCGGGCCAACGATGGGGGTGCCGATAGCTGGGATCCTTACAACGGATGTACTCCCGACGGGCAGTTGGTCCACATAGGCTTAGACGCCGATGGTCTGATTTAGTTCGCACCCAATCGAAAAGAACCCTGGGGCGAGGTCTTTCGTCGCATCGCGCTCGCTTAACAGGCGCAGCACCGCCCGCGCATGCTAGCGGTTAGATCCAGCTTGTCCCGGGTTTGCCCGGCTGTGCATGGGGTGGTGGTCCAGGCTGGGCCCCCGTGGCGATGGCGTACTCGATGCCGTAGCAGCGTGGGCAAACTGCCATGGGTGCGGAACCGGTCGAGCCATTGAACGGCTTTCGACCGTCGCTTCGTTTCTTGTCCCAGCCAACGTGGCGAGCCAAGCACACCTAATCGGTGCTCTTCTTGGTGCGCTTTGCCTTGGGCTTGAAATCCTTGAAGGGATCCTGTTTTGCCCCGCTGCTTGTCTTCTTGTCTGCGCGGTCTTTCTGGGCGGGCGGCTCGTCTGGCAAGAGGTCGAGGTCGTCGTCTGCCTCTGGGGCCGGCGGAGTGGGGTTTTGCCGTTTGAACCAGTCGTAGAATTTGCGTGTGGGCGAGCGCTCGAGATCTTCCAAACGGCGGCGTGCGGCAGCGGCGAAGAGTCCCTGCGGCCAACGCGATTCGATCTCTTCGTAGGTCTTGCGAGCACGGTCGAGGTCTGCCTGAGACTCATAGGCATGTGCCAGGCCGAAGGTGGCGCGTTCGATCAGCAAGGGATCCGTGGCGTGCTCGCGGACGTGTTGGTAGTCTTTGATGGCCGACTGCAACTGGTTGAGAGCCGTTTCGCGGTCGCGGAACATGTTCTCGACGCCTTCGGCAAGCTGGGCGTCTGCGAGGGTGAGGTGTGCCCAGAGACCGGCGGGGGTGCGGGCGTATTGCTCAGACACGTCGCGGAGGCGGTCGGTATTGCCGCGGGCAGTCAATTCGTCCAGGGCGGCGAAATATTCGACCCAGGCCTGCTCTTCCAACTGCCGGCCGCGGTTGGAATAGAAGACAAAGAGCACGATGGTCAAGAGGATGAGCAGTGCCGTGGCGGCGATGGCGCGGCCGTAGGGCCGCAGCCGGACCATCTCTTTGCCCAGCCAGTCGGCCAGCTCGTTGGTACGGAGTTCTTGGCGGCGCGCCGTTTTCATGGCAACGGATCTCAGCGGGTGCGCCCGAGAGAGCGCAATCTGTAAACACGCGACGGCGGCGCCGAAAGCCGGGCCGCCGTCTGCCTGCTCTACCGGTGCGCGAATATACCGCCGCCGGCCAAACGCGGTCAAGGTCGCGTGTCTGCGGGGTTCGTCAAGGCGGCGGATGCACTAGCCGCAGGCGTGCCGTGTCAACATTGCGGCTTTGGCACTTGCCAGCGAGGGCCGGCGGCTGTTCCATCGTGCCGGTAAGGCTGCGAAGCGAGGTAAGCCACCGCAATGGGGTGTACAGGCGTCTCGGGCCAGTCTGGAGGCGGCTTCTCGGCCGGTCGCGTGGGCATGCGTTCGCCCAGTTGCCTTTGCGTGCTCGTGCGGCAGCCCTGCGCGTCGTCAAGCGGCCGAAACCGCTCCCACGCTCGAAGGGTCGAACAACAGGGGAAAATAGGTTCCGCCCATGCGCTGGCCCTTGGGGATAACAGGAATGCCCTCCAGAAGCGGCCGATCCGAATCACTGCACACACCATCGCGGAACATGTTGATGACAGCGGCGCGCCGCGGCCGGTCGGTATGGTTCTCGTATGAGCCGTGGACCAGCAGCGGGTGATGGAATGCTGCTTCGCCGGCGCGCAGTTCGATGGCTACGGGCTGGAACGCATCCCATTGCTCGGGGGTGAGCACTTGGCGGATGGCGTCCATGTCTCCGGCCAGGCCGGTGATCGGGAGGAGGTTCCAGTGGTGGCTGCCGGGGATGTATTGCAGGCAGCCATTCGCGCGTGTGCTGTCGTCGAGGCCGATCCAGCAGGTGAGGTGGGCCATGGGCTGGGTGCGGGTCCAGTAGGAGAAGTCTTGATGCCAGGCTACCACGCCGCCGTGCCGGGCGGGCTTGCAGAAGAGCTGGTCGTGCCAGAAGCGCACGGGGCCTTGCAGCAACTGCGAGGCGGGTATGGTGATGGCGGGGTTCCAGAGCAGGTCGTGAAACGCTGGAGTAATCCGCCAGGCACCCAGGGCGTGGAACAGCACGCGGCTTGGATCGGTGGACTCGTTGGAGTGGAACTCGTAGAACAGGGAGTGGCCTGGATGGCTTGGGTCCATCAGGCCTGCAAGCTCTTCTCGCAATGCCGACAATTGCCGCTCGTTTAGCACGCGGATGCCGGCCACGTAGCCGTGCGTGCGATAATGTTCGAGCTGCTCGTCGTTCAGTTGGAACGGTTGGCAGTCTGCGGCCGTGCGCGGCCGCGGGAACAGGTCGGTGATAGGTTCATGCTTCAAGGCCAAGTCGGGTACCATTTGGTGCGCTCCAAGTAAACGGTTCTCGATTCTGCACCGGCCAGAGGCGCTAGGCAAGCGTTAGCGCTGTGCGCCACACGGCGTGCTTGCCGGCGGGCGGAGATGCGTGGCAGAACACCTTTTTGAGCCGGCATCGGCAGAAAATGCAGGCTGCTAACCGCACCGCGCGACGGAGTAATCTGCGGCACAACTGGTAGGCTTGCAACTCGGCCGCACCATGCAGCGGCGGCCGTGCTGTCCGTTTGGTGATGCCAGGTGGAAGCACAGAAAAGGCGACCGCACATGCAGCCAAAGAGGCGAACGCGCGCGGCCAGTTCGGGTGTGCAATGTCGCGGCAAGAGTGCGACAGGGGGATCGTTCTCCAACACCGGGCCGCGGCAAGGTAGCATGCAAGGGGCTATGTTGATTGGCCTGTCGCCGCAAGGTCGGGTATCGTTGTCGCGGTGTCATGGGCAACATATCGCGGCCATGCCGACCGGACTCCTGGCCAAATAATCCTAAGTTGCTGGGGCGCACAGGAGGCCGATCGGCCCGACTCGAATTGCACTCGCAGCGTCGGCCCCGGGAGGCTTGGGCCAGCCCTGAATGGCCGATATACGTGGCGATGCCGAACTACTTGCCCAACAAGTATGCCAAGAGGTGCGCCATTTCCTCGCACGTGATGCGTTGCTCGAGCCCTTCGGGCATGAGCGAGCCGGCGGCGGCCAGAGACTCGATGTTCTCGCGGAGGATGGTCTCTTCTTGTCCTTCTGCTCTGCGCAGGGTGAGGCTGGCTGCCGTCTCGGCGGCGATCAGGCCTGTAGCCAGGCGCCCGTCGTGCTGCACCACAACGTAGGCGGCGAGCTCGGGCGGAACTTCGCGGTTGGGATCCAGAATGTGCACCAGCAGCTCTTCGGGTGTGCGATGGCGCATGGCAGCCAGGTCCGGTCCGACCTGGTGCCCTTCGGCTTGCAGGCGGTGGCACGAGGAGCACTCGCGGCGGAAGATACGGCGGCCTTCGGACGCATCGGCCGGCAGGCGCAGCGCCTGAGAGTAGACTGCGAGCACCTCGTTGCGCGGGCTAAATGCACGCGCGGCAAACATGCGTGCGGCCCGCGCGCGAAGCGGCTCGTCCGGGTGGTTCAGCAGCCTTGCCCTCAGAGCGGGCGAAAGATCGTTGATGCCGACGGCTCCTTCTTCGAGCGCAGCCACCAGGGCCTCGGCACGCTCGGGGCGTGCGGCCAGCGCTGCGAGCAGTTCGCCACGCACCCCGGGGGTCAGTGCGGGGTATGCGTGCAGCAAACGCTGGGCGACTTCCGGGTCGGTGCGTGCGGCCAGGCCGCGCAAGGCCGCGAACTGCACGGCAGGCAACTCCTGCGGTACTAGCAGCGCGGCCAGGGCTGCAACGGCCCACTCACCCCCGGTGTGTGCGACTAGCTCGATGGCCGTCACGCGGTCTTCCAGCCCGCGTAGCGGGTCGGCCAGCGCCGCGCGCGCCCATGCCAGGCTGCGCCCCACCAGCCGCTCGCTCTCTGCTCCCGAGCCTGCTGCCATGGCACGTAGGTCCAATCCCCGTGACGAAAGCCCGCCTGCCAAGCTGCACAAGGCACACTGCACATCGGCAAATCGCTTGTTGCCCTCCTCCGCCCCGCCGGGACGATCTGCCGGCAGGGCCCCCTCGAGCAGCCCGGCCAGCTCTGCAAGAAATGCCTGCACCGCAGGCGGCTCCCCTCCAGCACCGATCAGAAACGCCAGCTCGCGTATCAGAGGCTTGGGAATCTGCGGCTGCTGCCAAAGCAGGCTCGCCAACGCTCGCTCGCGGCCCGCTACGCTGCTGAGCACCGCTGTGCGCACCCAAGGATTCTCGGCGTCTTGACGGGTGATTTCGGCCAGCGCCTCCAGGCCTGCGTCTCCCAGTGCTCCCAGCGTCAAGGCCGCTTGGAATCGGACCCGCACCGCCGGGTCGTGTGCGCTGCGGGCCAAGGTCTGCACAAGCCGCCCATGCTCGGCATGCGGCTGCTTTATCAACATCCTCTCGGCAACCTGCACGGCGTGTGCCCGCACGTGCAGATCCGGATCCGCAAGGGCCGACACCACGTCCTCCTCGGTGAGGGCATTCAGCCCCCACAGCGACCAGAGGGCATGCAGGCGCGCCACGGACCACTCGTGGCCTTGCAACATGGCTCGCAAGGACTCGACAGCGGCGCCATCCTGCCGCTCGTAGAGCAACCGATGCGCCGTCTCCCGCCGCCAACTGTCTCGATGCCCGAGGGCATCGACCAACTCCGCCGTGCTGGCGGCGGCCAGGTCGGGCGGCGGCACATAACAAAAACCAGCGGGAGCCAGCCGGTAGATCCGTCCCAAGTCGCGCCCGCTTTGCAAGTCGAGCTGCCGCTTGATGTCGTCCGGTATCGACCAGGGATGCTCGATCGTCTCCCGGTACATGTCGCACAAGTGCAGCGTGCCGTCGGGAGCGTTGACGATATTGACCGGCCGGAACCAATTGTCCGTCGACGTGAGAAACTCGCGCTCTGCGTCGATGCGGCGCGCCCGGTACACGACCCCGTCTTCTTCGAGTTGCTGCCGATGCACCAGGTTGCCGGCAGGCTCGCACACGTACGCCTGACCGTAGCATTCCGGCGGATACGCACCGCCCCGGTAGATGCACAGCCCGCATGCAGAAGTGATATAACCCTCAGCGGCTGTCTCGCTGCGGGGATAGACCCGGTGCGTCTCTACCGCCCAGCGACGGGCACGCAACGCCCTCCAGGGCTCCGCCGGGCTGGTGCGGTAGACACGCAACGTGTCTCCAGCCTCGGCGGCGTCGTGCAGAGGTGTACGCACGGCAAGTAACGGATGACGCGCCAGGTAACGCCGAGGCAGCAATACCTGCACCACCGGATTGCGGATGTTGCAAATAAAGCGCTCTCCCCAGTCGTCAAATGCCTGGCCAAAGCGGGCTCCACCCGAGAGCAACTCGATCCGCTCTTCATGAGGATCAAAGGCAAAATCGGCCGTACCGAGCACTGCCGGCGGTACACCCGGCCGGCGCATGCTGACGACCTCCCCTCCGTTCGTGCCGCCCGCCGCATACACCCGGTGGTCTAAGCCCCACTTCAAATTGTTCATCACGGCCTGAACGTTGAACTTGCGAAACCCGCTGAACACCAGCCTGCGTTCGTCCGCGCGGCCGTCTCCATCGTTGTCGCGCAGGTACCACACGTCGGGCGTGGCAGCCACATAGACGCCTCCCTGCCAGCACGCTAGCCCGGTGGGCCAGCTCAAGTCTTCGGCAAACACCGTGCTCTTGTCGAAGCGGCCATCCCCGTCGCTATCCACCAGCAGCCGCACCCGGCCCAGCGGCAAGGCCGCCGTCTGATCGGCGAAGGGAACGTCGTCCGCCGGGTCGGTGTAGGGGTAATCGCACATCTCGCACACGTAGGCCCGGCCATGTTCGTCATACTCCAGACAGACCGGATCGGCCACAAGCGGCTCGCTGGCGAGCAACTGGATCTCAAAACCCGGGAGGACCTGAAACGAATCCATGGCCTGCTCCGGCGCGGTGGGCGGCACGCGCGGCAGCACCCCGCCCTGCGGCCCCGTCTCGTCCACGGACGGCTGCGAAAACGCCAAGCGATCTGCCCGCACGGCGGCCAGCAACGCCGCGAGCAGCAGCGCGGCCAGACGCGCCGGCCATCCTACACAAGATTCCCGAGCGCTTGCGCGGCGTGCAGGCACGGCTATGCGCTCGTTGCCGCGGCATCGCGGCACTCGGCTTGACTGGGCAAGTGTGCAGCCGCGGCAGCTCGTGCATACGCCCCAAAGTCGTGATACCAGTGCCGCTTGACCAGCCGGTAGAACCAGCTTTTTTCGGGTATCTCTTCTCCGGGATGGAATTGCGAGGGGCGCGGTTGCATGGCGGCAACTTCGGCGAGCGCCGTTTGGCGGGCTGTGGTATCGCGGGCCTGGTGCCGCAGGACCAATGCTTGGATCAGGTCCGGCCGCTCCAGCACAATGCAGCCGCGCGTGGCCTGCGCTGCCGTCTGCCGGAAGTCTCGCAGGAATGGAGAGTCGAACTTATCGCGCAAGGGCCGCGGGTCGTGGATCGAATCGCAGGCGAATTGCACGATCGGGCAGAATTCCACATCGCCCCAGGGGCTGACATGATGGCTGATCCCGGTGGCAGCGGGGCAGAGCGCACGGCCGTCATGGTCGTAGTAGGCGTCGATGATGCCAATGGGCTTGCGGGCGCGCATCTCTACCACGAAGCGGCGGGCTGCAAGCTGCTGCTGCGGCGTGAGCGCGAGGCCGGGCTGCGGGTCCGGGCCCACCGGGCGATACACGTGGTACCACAGGTACATCACGCCCATTTCGATCAAGCGATCGACCCAAGACTCTTGCAGCAGGTCCTCGAAATTCGTCTGGCAAAGGCTGGTGCATACGCCGGTGATCAGCTTGTGGCGCAGCGCCGTCTGCAATCCTTGCATGCTCTTGCTGAATACGCCCGTCCGCCCGCGGCGCACGTCGCTGACGATCTCAGTGCCTTCGATGCTGATCAGGGGAGTGACGTTGCCCAGCCGGCGCAGCTCCCGGGCCATGTCGTCGGTAATGAAATGGCCATTGGTGAACACCTGGAAGTAGCAGTCAGGATGCCGACCGAGAATCTCCACAAGCTGCGGGTGCATGAAGGGCTCGCCCCCCAGGATGCCGAAGAAGCTGTTACCTTCGGCCTTCGCTTCGCCGATCAGGCGGTCCATTGCGGCCACGTCGATGGTCTGCTGGCGGGCAGCCACGTCCACCCAGCATCCCTGGCAGCGGAGGTTGCAGCTATTGACGATCGAGATGTACAGAAACGGCGGAAACACCCGCCCCTGCTTGAGGCGTGCCTTGAATCGCTGCACAGAGCGCAGGCCCTTGTAGCCCATGTTGTAAGCGAGTTTCCAAAGCAGCCGCTTGTCGGTCTCTACCAGCAGCCGCCAGGCCATGCGCAGGTACATCGCTCGCTCCAATAACTTTTGCCAACTGTGGAGCCAGTATAGCAGGGGAACACTGTGCGTACAGTTTCCGGATATCCGTTCCAAAGCCGCGCCGCAATGCCGATGGGCTTGCGGTTTCCGAAAGTGCAGGCGGCGAGCCCCCGTATTGATGCGGCCCGAGGCAGCATCGCGAACCTCGAAGATGACTCCAGAAAGTGCACAGCAAGCCCGGCGGGGCGAAACCCCGCCGCGCGTAGCGCCCCGGATGCGGCCAGAATCAGCGTCTCGGCGTGCCGCGGATGCCCGTTCCCTCGAGCGATGAGACGAGCCGGTTGCCAGGGCCGTCGATGAGCGCACTCCAACCACACTTGCCCGCCTGAACAAAGCCAGCTAAGGTCGCACATTACTGGAGCGTTGAGGACTTATGATGACGAGATGGTGCGCAGCCTGCTTGGCAGTGGCGGCACTTTTAGCTCGGGCGCTATCTGCGGCCCCGCCAGAGGTGCTACAGTTCGAGGTCATGTTGCCTGTCGAGGCTGCGGCAGAGGCGGGCATTCGCCGCACGGTCTCGGGCCGCCTGTACGTCTTCTTGTCTCGCCATGCGCGGCGCGAGCCCCGGTTTGGGCCAGATTGGTTTGCGCCCGAGCCCTTTTTCGGGCTGGACGTGCAAGATTGGCAGCCTGGCCACACGCGCACGCTGGGGCCCGACGCCGACGGCTTTCCCGCGCCCCTGCACGAACTGCCCGCGGGTGAGTACTACGTGCAAGCGATTTTGGATCACGATTTTTACAGCCAGCACCATGCCCGCGGTGTGGGCAATCTCTACTCACAGGTGCGCAACTGCACCCTCGACCCAAAGTCCCCTCAGACCGTGGCACTGGTCATCGACCAGGTCGTGCGAGCCGAACCCTTCCCCGAGAACGAGCACGTGAAAGAGGTCGTGCTCCGCAGCGAGCTGCTGTCTCGCTTTCATGGCCGAGAAGTGGTGGAGCGCGCGGCCGTGGTGCTGCCGGCGAGTTATGCGGAGCGGGCGGAGGCACGTTATCCGGTGGTATATCTGATCCCTGGCTTCGGAGGCTCGCACCGAGATGCACTGGTGTATGCGGGCGGCCCGCCGCCTGCGGGCGAGGGAGAGGTCGAGTTCATCCGCGTCATGCTCAGCGGGCAATGCAAGTGGGGGCACCACGTGTATGCGGATAGCGCGACGAACGGCCCGCGCGGCCAGGCGCTCGTTGAAGAGATGATTCCTTACATCGATCGCACCTACCGTACGGTGGCCGAACCCACGGCGCGGTTTGTATCTGGCCACAGTTCGGGAGGCTGGGCCAGCTTGTGGCTGCAAGTCACGTACCCGGAGATATTCGGCGGCGTGTGGAGCACGTCGCCCGATCCGGTCGATTTTCGAGACTATCAGCAGGTCGATCTGTACGCCGATCCGCCCTCAAGCCTCTATTTTGACGAACAGGGCCGCCGCCGCCCGATTGCACGCCGCGGCACGCAGCCCGTGCTCTGGTACGACTCGTTCGGCAAGATGGACGACGTGCTGGGGCGGGGCGGGCAGCTCCGCTCGTTCGAGGCCGTGTTCAGCCCGCTCGACGAACAAGGCTTGCCGCGCCGTCTCTGGGACCGGCGCACCGGCCGCATCGATCCCGAAGTGGCCCGCGCCTGGCAAGCATACGACATCCGCCTGAAGATCGAACGCAACTGGGAGACGCTCGGTCCTAAGCTCGCAGGCAAGCTGCACATTGTTACGGGCTCGCTCGATACGTTCTACCTCGAAGGTGCCGTGATCAAGCTGGCCGAAACCCTGCGGGCACTGGGCAGCGATGCGCACATCGAAGTGCTGCCCGGCAAAGACCATGGGTCGGTCCTCACGCCCGAGCTGGTGCGGCGGATGCGGCGCGAGATGTCTGAGGCGTACCTGAAATACCACGCTCACTGACGGTACATCAGCCCGGCTGAGGGTTAAGGTGCGCGGCGCACGGGCACCTGGCCCTGCGGATGGAGCCTGGGTTTCCGAGGCGTGGGCGGAAGGCCGCCTACATGCCTTCACGGCTAGGCGTGCTGTGGTGCCACATCCGGCACGCTCGAGGGTGGGGGCAACTCGAGAGGGGCAACCGAGGGTGCGGGCGTGCCGTCCGCGTCGGAGGCGGCAGATGTTGCCGCCTGCTCGGCGCTGCCGGCCGAGTGGGATGGCTGCGTGCTACTGTGCGTGGCGGCGGCGGGCCCGGCCGGGGGTAGCAAAGAAGCGATCAGTCTCACCAGCGGCTCGCGCTGCACAGGCTTGGGGGCAAACGCAGTGCAACCGGCTTCGAGGCATTTGCAGCGGTGTTCGTCGAGGGCGTGGGCCGTGAGGGCGATGATCGGTTGCGTGTAGCCGCGTTGGCGCAAGAAGCGCGTGGCCGCGCAGCCGTCGAGTAGGGGCATTTCCAGGTCCATGAGGATGGCGTCATAACGGCGCGGGCAGTCATACCAGCGGCGTCCCCAGCCCACGGCGGTAGAGAGGGCCATTTCGACGGCCTGGCGGCCGTTTTCGGCCATGTGCACTTCGGCACCAGCCTTGCGGAGGATGCAAGCCACCAGGCGGCGATTGTCGGGGGCGTCATCGGCCACCAGAATACAGCGGCCCTTGAGCAGGCCGCTCGTGGGATCTTGAACGCTGGGGGCGTCAGCCACTACGGTGTTAGGTGCATCTTCCATCTTCACCAGCGGCACGCCTTCCAGCGAGCCGAGGTCAAGAGAGAGCGTGAAGGTGCTGCCCTGGCCTGGCACGCTGACGGCTTGCAAATCCCCTCCCAGCAAGCGTGCCAATCTGCGGCTGATCGCCAGACCTAGCCCGGTGCCGCCGTACGTGCGCGTCGTGGAGGCGTCGGCCTGAGAAAAGGGCTGGAACAGGCGGCGCATCTGGTCGGGGCTGATGCCGATACCGGTGTCGATCACGTCGATTTCAAGCCTCCAGGGTTCGCCGCTATTGCGGACTGTCCTGGCCACGATGCGCACCTCGCCTGCCTCGGTGAACTTGATGGCGTTGCCCACCAGGTTCATGAGGATTTGCCGCAGCCGTGTGGGGTCTGTGGTGATGACCTCGGGCAAGGGGCCGTCCGACTCGAGCTGGAGCGCGAGGCCCTTGGCCGCGGCGCGCACGTGCAGCAGCGAGGCAACATCTTTGAGGATCTGCGCCGGAGAGCAGCGGACGCGCTCCACGTCCAGCCGGCCGGCCTCGATCTTCGAGAAGTCGAGAATGTCGTTGAGGATCTCCAGCAGATGTTCGCTGTTGCGTTTGATGGTCCGCGCTGCGTCAAGCTGCTCGGGCTGTTCCAACGTGGCCAGGAGCACGTCGCTATACCCGAGGATGGCCGTCATGGGCGTGCGGATCTCGTGGCTCATGTGGGCGAGGAACTGGCTCTTGGTCTGGCTGGCGGCCGCGGCCGCGGCGCGCTGGGCCTCGAGTGCAGACTGGCGTTCTAGCAAACGTCCCATCTCTTGCTGCAACAGGGCGTTTTCTCGAGCGATGTTGGGGAGGCGCAAGGCGTGTGGGGCGTACCGCCACAGCGCGATGGCGGAGACCCAGGCCAAGAGCGCCGTACCCAGCTTGAAGACGCCGGCCAGCCGGTGCAGGGGGAGCCAGAATGCGGCGGCATCGACAAGATGCCCCAAGCCGCACCAGAGCGCGAAGGCAGCCAGCAGCCAAAACAGGCGAGGCACAGTGGCACCGCAACGGCGCGACCAGACCAACACCAGCATCGCTGGCACGGCTGCATACGCCAGCGAAAGGGCCACATCGGCTGCGATGTGCAACCAGACAAACTGCGTGCCCCACTCTCCGCCGTACCCGCGGGTCAGAAAACGCGTGCCGTCGATGGGAAGTACATGCCAATCCAGCATGGTGCGCAATTCCGGCTGCGGCAGGCCCGGCCCTGCAAGCGAGCATTCGGGGCCATCTCAAGAACCATAGTTTGCCGTGCGAGTGCGTGCCCGAGCCTGCCCATCGGCGCACCGTATTGTTGGTGGCGGATGGGCCGATTATAACGGGATTGGTTAACGGCCAGACACTCCGCACACGCAAGCCATGTGCCCTGCACGTGTCAGGCGTCCGATTTCAAGGAGCCAGCCTATGCAACGCAATACGCGCCGCTCTTTTCTGCAACATGCTGCTGGGGCCTCCCTGGGACTCGCTGCCGCCGCCATCGCCGACTCGGCTGCGGCAGCGCGTTCGCCCAACGAACGCATCGTGCTGGCCGTGATGGGGCTGCGCGGCCGCGGCTTCTCGCTGGCCCAAGACTTCGCCGCACGCCCAGACTGCGAGGTGGCCTACCTCGCCGACTGCGATCTGAACATGGCGCGCTCGCGGGCGCCAGGCGTCGCTGAGAAGCAGAGCCGCCCGCCAACGGTCGTGCAGGACTTTCGCCGCGCGCTCGACGACCCAGCGGTCGATGCGCTGGTGATCGCCACCCCCGATCATTGGCACGCACTGGCCACGGTGCTTGCGTGCCAGGCAGGCAAGCACGTGTATGTGGAAAAGCCCGCCAGCCATACGCCGTGGGAAGGCCGCAAAATGGTCGAGGCGGCACGCAGGTACAATCGCGTCGTCCAGGTCGGCCTGCAAAACCGCAGCGCCCCCTACAACCACGAGGCTCTGGCCTACATCGCTTCCGGCAAATTGGGCCGCATCCACCTCTGCCGTGTGTTCAACCAGAAACTGTGGCCCAATCTAGACGTCGTCCCAGACTCGCCGGCACCCGCCGAACTCGATTGGGACATGTGGCTGGGCCCTGCCCCCGAATCTCCCTACAACACGAACCATCACAACAGTTGGAACCACTTCTGGCGCTACTCGGGCGGAGACATCATCAACGACGGCGTGCACCAGATGGATCTGGCACGCTGGCTGATCGGCAAGGACTATCCCCGCAGCGTCTGCTGCCACGGTGCCCGCTTCCACTCCACCGGCGCCCACGAAACGCCCGATACGCAGGTGGCCGTCTTCGAGTTCGACGACCTGATCATGACCTTCGAACTCACCCTTTACACCCCCTACATGATGAAGAGCGACATGGAGCTGCGCAACAGCGACCTGTTCCCCTACTGGCCGCAGAACGGTACGCGCGTCGAACTGTACGGCAGCGAGGGGCTGATGATCGCCGGCCGCCACGGCGACGGCTGGCAGGTCTTCGTGCGGCAGAAGCAGCGCCAGCCCGTGATTGTCGCCCAGGGCAACGGCAATTTCCCCGACCCGGAGCATCAGCAGAACTTCTGCGATGCCATCCGGGGCATCGCCCCGCCCAACGCCGACATCGAAGAGGGCCATCGCAGCACCCTGCTCTGCCAGTACGCCAACATCAGCCTGCGCTGCGGCGGCGAAAAACTGCTCATCGACCCCGAGACCGAAAAGACAAACAGCACCCAAGCCAATGCGCTGCTCAAGCGAGAGTATCGCTCGCCCTGGGTAATTCCCGAGACCGTCTGAACCGCTCAGGGCGACTGCGAGATGGGCGGGCGACGTGTTCAGCCGCCGGCTGCTTCTTCCACCCGCCCGGCTGCTTCGCACCGCTCGACGCTCCCCCGCGCCATACGCAGCCTCGATCTTGCACCAAGCAAGGGTTGCGGTTATGTACGTCTCGGCGCGGCATGCACACGGAACCGCAATTCTCCGCCTTGCGCAGCTTCGCCATGCGCGGGCCGGCCTGCCATCGTTGCTAGCACGCATGGGCCGGGACACGAAGAAGTTCTCGTCCGGCATGCCGATCCGCAAATCCCACCGGGCGGCACAACACCGCTATGACAATCAGGTTCACCATACAAGGTTCGGACGCGCACCACACATGCGATGGGCCACAGTGGCCCAGCGACGTTTCGGGAAGCCGCTGCCTGCCTTGGCCAGGGGCCATGCAGCAGCACCGATCGGCAATCGGCCAGCACGGGCGGGCAGTGCGGTTAGCATGGCTGCTTCTTCTCGTCCTGGGAGGTTGCAAAGTGTGGCGCCCCTCGAACGATCGCATCTGGTCTCCAGACCAGGCCGTGCTGCCGTACGCCGAAATCGACGGCAGCCTGGTCACCATCCATAACATCCGCAACTGTAACTATCGCAGCGAGACCGACTACACCGTCGACCACTACGATCGCACGTTCGACCTCAATGAGCTACAGACCGTCGATTTTATCGTCGTCCCCTTTGCCGAGGCCCCGCAGCTTGCCCATACCATGCTCAGCTTCGGTTTCGCCGGCAGGGACTACCTGGCCTGCTCGGTCGAAATCCGCAAAGAGCTGGGAGAAACCTACTCTCCCATCAAGGGCATGCTGCGCCAGTACGAGCTGATGTACGTGCTGGGCGACGAACGCGACCTGGTGCTGCTGCGCACGAACCATCGCCTCTCTGAGGTCTACCTTTATCGCTCGCGGGCCACGCCGCAGCAGGCGCGCGACCTGCTCCTCGACGTGCTGGCACGTGTCAACAAGCTCTACCAGGAACCCGAGTTTTACAACGCCCTGACCAACAACTGCACGACCAACATCGTGCAACACGTCAACCGACTTGCCCCGGGACGCGTGCCCTACGCACTGCCTGTATTGCTGCCCGGCTACTCCGACCGCTATGCGTACGACTTGGGCCTGCTCGATACGGACACTTCTTTCGAAGAAACCCGCGCGCGGGCCAAGATCAACATGGCTGCCTGGCTGTACCGCGACGACCCGAACTTCTCGCTGCGAATTCGCGAGCACCTCGAGCAGCACGCGAGCCCTGTGCTGGCACGGCCCGGCCTGCCGCAAGGCCGGCACTAGGCGTGCACATCTTGCTGTCGGCGCCCGGCGAGTCATTCGGCCCCGCAAGAGAGCCTTGGCGATCCTCGCTGCACGGCGCACGCGGCGGTCGTCTTGCAGCACACGATGTGATGGCGTGCCGCTCCGGCGTGCTGACCGCTGGTGTACGGTCGAACGCAACCGAGCATCTGCCGAGCTTGCGGCAGATCTTCCGATCGTCTCCAGCGCACTGAACGTACGAGCCTTGGCTCAGCGGGCATAGGCAAAAAGGAACACGTTGCCTTATCTTGTGCATCATGGCAGCCACATTGCACGAGGTCTACGAGCGGCTCTACGGCCACTACGGTCCCCAGCACTGGTGGCCGGGCGAATCTGCCCTCGAGGTCATGGTGGGAGCGGTGCTCACCCAGAATACCAACTGGAAGAACGTCGAGCGGGCCATCGAGAACCTGCGCGAGGCGGGACTCTTGGATCTCGAATCTCTGCGGCGCGTGCACGTGGAGGAGCTGGCAGAGCTGATCCGCCCCGCCGGCTACTACCGGCAAAAGGCCCGGCGGTTGCATAACCTGCTGGAAATGATCCGCCGCCGCTATGGCGGTTCGCTGGAAACGATGTTCGCCGCCGACCAGCAAACCCTGCGCCGCCATCTCCTGGAAGTAAACGGCATCGGCCCCGAGACCGCCGATTCGATCTTGCTCTATGCCGGGAACCTGCCCAGCTTTGTGGTCGATGCCTACACGGCACGCGTCTTCAAGCGGCACGGCTGGATCGAGCCGGAGGCAGATTACCACACCATTCAAGAGTTCTGCGAGTCCAACCTGCCGCGCGACACCGCGCTGTTCAACGAGTTCCATGCCCTGCTGGTACGCGTGGGCAAGGAGCATTGCGGCACCCAACCGCGCTGCCAGGGATGCCCACTCGCACCCCTATTGCCGGAAGGGGGGCCCCTGGACGCCGCTGCGCGGACAGCAAGCGACGACTGAGAAGTACAGTCGAGTGTTGATCAGCAGGGGCACAGCAGCAGACGCAGTTTGCAGATGTTCGGCGGAGACGGCATCGTGCGCAGGCATGGCCCCGGTTCGCACCGCCCCGTTGGCGGACGTGCGTGCAAGACTCGCCGGCGCAAGGCAGACCGCTCCCGCAGGCCGTAGTCTCGCCCGCGGTAGCTGCGGCATCTTGCCTCAGGATCTCGTGGTGCGTGAGCTGTTTACCGCTTCTGACCGCTATCCCATGTTTGACGCTTCCAGGGCGGTTTTGCGCGGTTAGAGGGCCTGGATTGCGGTTTTTCCCGGTGTTTGCGCGGGTCCAAGCCGTTCGTGCAGCGAAAAAGCGTAGCGACGGGCAGAATGGGTACACAAGTGCGTTGGGGCGTGAATGGTCCGTTTTCGGTGGTGATAACCAAGGCATGCTCCTGCGAACCGTGAAAGTTCCCTCAGGATCCGGCGAGGTCGAGGAATACGTACGCATCGTCGAGTCCTATCGCAAGCACGGTAAGAAGAAGCGGCTCGCGCTCGCCAATCTCAGGCCCGGCATCTGTTGCAAGAAATGCTCCCAAATCTCGCATGCGAGCTGCGCGGCACCTCGCTACCGCAAGGCATCGCAGGCGATGCAGTCCCTTTGCACGCCTGGAACTGAGGGCCGATTCTGGCTGTGCGTCGGGTGCTCAAGGAACTTGGACTATGGGCCATTCTCGACGGTCGTCTGCCCAGGCCAAACAAACGAGAAGCCCCACATGCTCTTGGCTTGGCAGACCGCGTGCTCGCCTTGGTAGCCAACCGCCTGATCCCCCCGAAAGCGAACATGCCTTGGCATGGTGGCTGGCGACGGGTCACGGCGTAATCGTCCACCAGCACTAGGAGGATGGGACGAGCCTTGGCGCGTGGGGGAGGTCGTGGAGCGACTACGGCGGCCGTGGGCACCCCTAGCCCCGACGACCAACCGTCCGTCGCCCACGATCGACCCGTGTCAGTGGGGCGCTGACTGACTGGCTACAGTCGCACGGCCCAATAAACTGCTCTCTCCACTGCCGGGCCGACCTCTGGTGACCTGGCACCGCTTCACTACCCCCCCCTAGCGCAACCTCGCCATCGGTACCCACAACGAGCGGCGGGGTTTCACCCCGCCGGGTCGACCTCTGGTGACCTGGCACCGCTTCGCTACCCCCCGGCACAACCTCGCCATCGGTACCCACAACGAGCGGCGGGGTT
>FWPU01006684.1_pt1 | contig 22590 bp, 21 predicted proteins | sample 2228361 | NCBI WGS metagenome assembly FWPU01 (sample SAMEA103939777, study PRJEB20133) | metagenome
GAGTAACTCGACAGAATATGAAGGTTCAGACTATATCAAAGAACCAATTCATAAAGTTTTCAAAGACAAAGAAATCAAGGTTTACAAAGACAGTGAACGAGCAGACGGACAAGAAACATTGGTAGCCAACGAGCCTTGGTATGTTTACAATGCCAACTACGGAACAAGTGAAGAAAAGAAATTTGTAGAACTATTTTCAAGACGATTTGAAGGACTGAATCAGAAGTTTGAAAACATTTACCTAATCCGAAACGAAAGAGAAATTAAAATCTTCGATAAACTCGGACGAGCTTTTGAGCCAGACTTTTTATTGTTCTGCAAACAACGTGACGGTGAACAAATGACTTTTCAGGTTTTCATAGAACCCAAAGGAGAGCATTTAAAAGGACACGACAAGTGGAAAGAAGACTTTTTGAAAGAAATCAGAGCTGAACAAAAGACTATCAAAATCCATACGGACACCTATTTGATAACAGCCGTTCCGTTCTATAATTACAATAACGAAAACGAATTTAAGACGACATTAGAAAACACATTAAACGAATAGGAATGCCAACGCTCAACAGCCACACACATTGCCAAGTCGCACCAGCCGACACACAATCCAAAACTTGGCAAAGAGTGTGTCTGTTCCAACGCACAACCGACAGACAATCAGGACGAAAGAAGAACACCGAACGCACAACAGCGGTTTGGCGTAATGGCGGGTTCAGTGCTTCGTATGACAGTTTTGTGGTAGGTTCAAGTGCAGTTCTTCGATTTAACTTTTGTGCATAAAATCCGCCACTACACCAAGCCGCAAACCGTTAGCGGGCAGCTTAAGAACGACACAATTAAAATAACAGAAGTATGAAAAAAATTATTATTGGACTTTTTGTAATAATCGGTTTAACAACAACCGTAAATGCTCAACAAATATCACTCTACGATAGTGAAGGTGAAGCAAGGGCATACATTGATTACGATGAAGACGCAACCATATTTATGTGGGATGGAACTCCTGTTGCATTTGTCGAAAAAGATGGAAGTGACCTTTGTGTTTTTGGTTTTAATGGCAGTTTCCTAGGATGGTATGAAGATTGCATCATCTACGATAAAAACGGTTATGCAGTAGGAGCAAGAAAGGGAGCGGTAAGTATGATAACGAAAATCGAAAGAATAAAGGGAATTCAAAAGATAACTCCAATTCGACCAATAACTCCAATAACACCAATACAGCCAATTTTAAAAAACAGTTGGAGCAACACCTCATTGACGGAGTTTCTTTTCTATGGTAAAAAATAAGCTATGCCATTGACAAAAGAAGATAGAATAGACTTGCTACATTGAAAAATCGTGTAAAAAAGGTAAAATAAGGCAATTCAGGGGAGATTATCAGAAAGGATAATGAAATGGCAAGCATATACAGCAATCTGCGCACCGAGCGTCAATATCGGGCATCAACGGGGTTAAGCGAAGCAAAGTTCAATGAGTTATTTGAAGTCTTTGAAGGGCTCTATGAGCCCAAGAAAGGCAATCCGGCCAGTCCATATGAGCCGTTATTTCAAGATAAACGAGAAGCGTTATTTTTCATTTTATTTTACTATAAGACCTATCCGACCTTACAGGTATTAGGTTTGGGGTTTGGGTGTTCAGATAAATCGGCATATGAGTATTTAGACTACATCAAGCCTGCTTTGAAAAAAGCACTGGAACTCAAAAAGCATCTTGCCTTTGAAGTATTCAGAGACCAAGCGATGGTTGATAAAGCCTTTGAGGGAGTGAGCGATATGCTCATAGACGGCTTTGAAATCGCCGTAGAACGCGATAAAGACAAACAGGCGCAGGCGGAAGACTACAGTGGTAAAAAAAATGCCATACCAAAATAGCCTTGTGCGTCGCCGATAGGGCGGGACGGGCAATCTATGTCGGAAAGTTGTCATCGGGTCGTGAAGTGGATTTTAAGTTGTTCAAAACTCAGTTAAGCCAGTTTCAGTATAACGGACGCAAAGTGTGGGTGGATTTGGGATTTTTAGGGATAAAAAAAGTCATTTAGACGCACAGATTTTTATTCCGCATAAAAAGCCCAAAGGGCAAAAACGAACCGAGGCACACAAACAAGAAAATACCCGTCTGTCAAGAGTGCGAGTCAAGGTAGAGCACGCGATTGCGGGCATCAAGCGATAGTTTATATTGCAGTATAGAAATCGGTTCAAGTTTATGCAGAAGTTAGATGAGGTTCTCCACCTGTGTGCAGGGCTATGGAATATGCGGCGAGGATTTACCGTCAATATCCCTTAAATCAAGCATTTTCAAGGGTAGTAAGTCTATTGGAAATACGACACCGAAGGCGAAAAATTAGGGACGATTTTTACATTACTTCTCCAACCACACCTCGCGGTAGTCGCGCCGATCCATCGCGTTAATCGGATAGTTGCGCACATAGGGTTGTTCAAAGCGATACAAAAGGCGGTGATACGACACAATCATCGCCGCATCATCGAGCGCGATTTTTTCCGCTTGCTTGTAGAGCGCGTATCGCTTCTGCTCGTCGGTAATTTTTAAGGCTTTGCTAAACAGCGAGTCAAAAGTGGGATTCTGATAGCGTGAAAGGTTGATGTAACTTTCTTCGTCCGTTCCCTTCGGCACAACGCCGCCGTAGACGAGGTTCAAGAACGTTTCGGGTTCGGGATAATCCGCGCCCCACGAGCCGATAAAGAATGGCAATTTCCCCAAATACGCTTGCTGTAAATGCGTCGAATACTCCGATTGCACAATCTGCACCTTCACGCCAATCTCTTGAAGCATGGCTTGGACAGCTTCGGTGACTTCTTTATTGTAGGCATACTTTGCACCGACAAACGTGTGAAGCACGAGTTCAGGTAAACCGACGCCGTTAGGGTAGCCCGCTTCGGCAAGCAACGCTTTGGCTTTTGCGACATCATAATCAATCATCATCACGTCGCGGTTGTCGTAGCCTGAAATGCCTTGTGCAACAATGCCCGTCGGCAAAATAACTTGATTTTTCAAGACATATTTAGCAATCTTCACGCGGTCAATCGCCCAACTGAACGCTTGGCGAAGTTTCGTGTTCTTGAAAAGCGAATCGGTGTAAAGCATGCCGATGTAATCAATGCGCAGTTCGGGGCAAGATTTCAACGTGTATTGCGTAAAAGGCGGCTGCACATTGCCGTTTGCATCAAAAATTTTCGCGACAAACTCTGGCGGAATGCCGACAGATTCATCGAACGTGCCTTTCTGAAATTCCAAAAATTGCGCAGAGGCTTCTTTGAGAAACTTAAACGAAATGCCGTCCAAATACGGCAACGGATTGCCGAGCGAATCGCGCCCCCAATACTTCGGATTGCGCTTCAAAACGACTTCGCGGTCTTCTTCCCACTTGACAAACATAAACGCGCCCGTGCCGACGGGATTGCGCGAAATCGACTTCCCATAATGCTTCACAGCCTCTTCGCATGTGATTGATGCAAACGACGTCGCCAAGTGATAGAGAAACGGCGCGTAAGGCTCTTTGAGCCGAATGATGAAGGTGGAATCATCTTTGACGATAAAGCCGGAAATCTCTTTGATGCGCGGCTCTTCATTTTTGCGGAGGGCTTCAATCGTAGCGTCGTAGAACTCGCGTGCGCCAAGCACACACGGCGTAAAAAACTCCGCGCCGAGCGACTGCACCCGCGCATCGACGCTGTTGGTGAGCGAGAACTTGACATCGTGCGCCGTCAGCCGCTTGCCCTTGCCGTCAGGGAAACAAGGGTTGTCGTGAAAAAATACATCGGTGCGCAAGTGAAAGGTGTAGGTCAGAGCGTCGGGAGAAATTTCCCAGCGCATGGCAAGTTCGGGAATCGGTTGGAGTGTGGCGTGGTCGAGCTCGATGAGTTGGTCGTAAATCTGCTGTGCGACGAGAATTTCGGCTTGTTTGGCGATGCGCGGCGGGTCGAGGTTGGAGATGTCGGAAGCAAGATTCGTCTTGAAAATTCCGCCTTGTTTGATTCCGCCTTTGAGAAGCGTGAAGGTTTCTTTGGAGTCGGATTTTTCTTTTTTGCTACACGCGAAAAGAAGCAATAGAAGCACGAGCCAGAAGAGCGGTGTCTTTGTCATTTGGTTGTTGATGATGGTGTCGGCTGTTGCATGCAGAAAAATAACAGGTTGCAGATAGAGAAACAACATTCTCCAAACCCCAAATTCACATCCGTTCAATCGGTGTTCTGGCTTGGAGAATAGAACACGGATTTAACAGATTGAACGGGTGTTCGCGGATTTCGTCCTCATAAAAATCCGTGTTTTATCTGCACAATCCGTTCAATCGGCGTTCTCTTGAAGCTGGAAACGGCGGGACGCTTTTTTATTTGTAGTTTTCAGAAAGCACTGCTACGAGTATGAAAACGGTTTACTGTTTAGAAACAGGCGTTCAGCGCGGCACATTCAATATGCACTTAGACGAGTGGCTTGCCGAATTTTTTGAGCGGATTGGCGTTTCGGAAGACGCAATGGTGTTACGGCTGTATGAATGGTCGCCGCCGGCGATTTCCATCGGTTATCATCAACGCGAAGCGGAATTTGATATAGAGCGATTGAAGCGAGACGGCATTGACCTTTGCCGACGACCAACTGGCGGCAGAGCCGTCTTTCACATCGAAGACCTCACTTACAGCGTAGTGATGAAAGCCACGAAGTCCAACGCCGAGCATTACGCCGAGATTCATTACGCTTTGCGACACGCACTCCAACAACTTGGCTTACAAGCCGAATTTCAAAAACAGCAATCCGATTTGCGTGCTCGCTATCAAAGACCTGAAAGCCTGTCGTGCTTTACAGCGTCGGCGCGATATGAATTGGAAGTGAATGGGAAAAAAATCATTGGCTCGGCGCAACGCCGTTTTGCTGAGACGCTCCTGCAACACGGCTCGCTGATGTGTTCAGCCAAGCACAAACGGCTTGTCAATTACCTCTTGCTTTCTGACACAGCAAAACAAGCAATGCAAAAAGACCTCGACGAAAAAACCACATCGCTTGAAGAAGTGTTGGGAAGTTGCCCCGACTTTGAAGTGCTCAAACGCGCCATGCTTTATGGCTTCGAGCAACAATTTCACGCGTTCATCAAACCGCTCGAACTTTCAACGCTTCCCATCGCTGATGCGCTCACTGCTGATTCATAACGCCGTCATTTTCGGAAAGCCGGAGTGTTCATCTGTGCTGTGCGAGAACGGCATGATAACCGCGTTTTTCACGGAACGCCAAGCCGAAAAATGTGCCGCTGACCATCGCTTGAACGCCAAAGGCAACTTGCTTCTTCCGTCTTTCTTCGATTCGCATATTCATCTCTCCGAATACGGCTTGCGATTAAACCGATTGAATCTGAACGGAAAATCGCTCGCGGAATCGCTCCGATTGATTCGCGATAAAGTCCGACAAACGCCGAAAGGCACGTGGATTACGGGCGGCGGCTGGCACAAAACCTACTTCGGCGAATTTCCAACAAAAAAACTTTTGGACGAGATTTCAACCGAACATTTCATCGCGCTTTCAAGCCAAGATTTTCACGTCGCGTGGGCAAATACGCCCGCCTTGAACGGCTTAAACGCCGAACACTTTTCAAACGAAGAACTGCCTAAAGACGCGGAGGGAAACCTAACAGGCATTGCACTCGAGCGCGCCGCACTCACGCTTGTTTCAATGGCAAAGGTTTCAATCAAAGAAATGGCAAGTGCACTTCACGCCGCACAAGCCAAACTCTTTGAGTTCGGCATTACCGATGTCTTCACGATTGAAAAAGCCGACGCGCTTCCTGCCTTTCTGGAACTTGGTGACGGCTTAAAACTCCGCGTCAAAATGGCGGTTTATGTGGAATCGCTCTCGCAGGCGAAAGACTTTCTCAAAGCCACTCCGATTCAAAACCTTTCGCTGAACGCAGTAAAACTCTTCATCGACGGCTCGCTCGGCGCGGAAACATGCGCCATGCTCGAACCCTTTGAAAACACAAGCCACTACGGCATCAGCCTTTATGCCGACGCCGACCTCGTGCAACTGTTCAAAATGATTGAGCGCGAAGGATTGAACATTGCCGTTCACGCCATTGGCGACCGTGCCGTGCGTCGCGCCCTCGATGCATTTGAAAAAATCGGCGTAACCCCACGCTCGCCCTTCCACCATCGCATTGAGCATGCGCAAATGATTCACGATGAAGATTTACATCGCTTCGCGAAACTGGGAGTCGTTGCTTCCATGCAGCCGATTCACATTCGCGAAGATATTGCGACCGCGCGTCGATTGCTCGGCAAGCGTCAGAGTGAATTGTATCGATTTCAGTCGCTTCTCAAATCGGGTGCAACGGTTGTGTTTGGAAGCGACGCGCCGATTGAAACGCCGAATGTGTTTGAGGGGCTTTATTACGCGATTGAGCGAAGAGACAAGGCAAATCAAATCTGGTATGGCGAGGAGCGTTTATCGTTTGAAGACGCCTTACGCGCCTATACTGAAACGCCGAATTTATTGATGAACACAAGCCATCGCGGGCGGTTGGAACTTGGCTATGCGGCTGATATGGTTATCGTTCCGAAAGATTTTTTGAACGAACTCATTCAAGGCAAGATGGTGCAATCGGTGATGGCGACGATTACGGCGGGAGAAATCGTCTTTGAGAACTGGTAGCGTGAGTTAGCGGGTGATGGAAAGTGCTTCAACCGAAACCCTTGTGGTGAGCGTATGCACGGGCGTTCCCCAGTAAGAGCCGGTAACGGGGGCGGTCAGTTCGGGATATGCCGAGGCGCAAACGGCGATGTGTTTGTCGCCAGCCATCACGCCGTAACTGGCATCGAAGCCGCGCCAGCCTGCATCGGGGAAATACACTTCAAGCCACGCATGAAGCTCGTGATTTTCGCCCAAGACTTCATTGTAATGATAGCCGCTTGTGAATCGCGCCGCCAATCCAAACGCTCGGCACAGTGCCATTTGAAGCACGGTAAAATCGCGGCATGAGCCTTGCTTATCGTGAAAGGTTTGAGAGGGCGAATGCGGATTACCGCGAAGGCGCGGATACTTTTTGAACTCGTGATAGATGCGCGAGGTCAAGGTCTGAACAAATTCAAGCGCGTTGTAATTGACTTCGCGGGCGATAGCGTTTCCAAATTCTAACGTGTCGCTATCCATGTCAATCGGCTCTAAACACGGACGCATAGCGGGGAAAAGCAAATCCATGTAGGGCGTATTTAATTGCCACGACGAATGAAACTGCGTTTCGCGTTGCGTGCCGACGGTCATCTCCGTTGAGACGATAAGCCAGCTGCTTTTTTCGCTGAACGACGCAATGTGAATCGTGTTGCCATGTTGCGACTCGGTAAAGAGCGAATCGGGCGTTGGGTCAATCGTGAGCGAAAAGGAAATCAGTTCTTGATGCGAATCGACACGCGGATAAAAGCGAAAGGTGTGCGGCGCCAAAAGAACAGGTTCAGGATAGCGATACTCGGTGTGATGTGTAACGCGAAGAATCATTCGGGCGAATTAGTGGGCAAAGAAGTTTTCATAAATCAGTCCGTCAATCTCGTTGAGGCGGCGTTGAATGTCGTCGAGCGACTCGTGCAAACCTTTGGCGATGATGTCTTGAATGTCGGTGTATTCCAATTCGGAGCGGAGCTGTCCGAGTTTTTTTTCCGCGCTGTTGCTGAATGTGGAAAGTGGCGTGCCCGTGATGGCGTGAAGCGACGACTCCGCCTGCATGAGCGAGAAGCGAATCGAGCGGGGAAACTCTTGATTGAAGATGAGAAATTGCGCAATGTCAGCAGGCGTGATTTTGCTGTATTGTCGGCGATACATTTGATACGCACTGGCAGATTTCAAGATGGACGTCCATTGCATCAAGTCAATCGTTGAGCCGACATCTTTCACGTCAGGAAGCAAGATGAAATACTTCATGTCAAGGAAGCGCGAGGTCTTATCGGCGCGCTCGATGAAGTGTCCGATTGTGCCAAAGTGCCAGCCTTCGGTGCGCGAGATGGTGGTATCGACGATGCCGAGAAAAAGTTGACAACTGCGTCGGACTTCGTTGAAAAAACTTGCCGCGTTGAGCCGCTTCCAATCGTGCTGACCGACGGCTTCGAGAACGAAGTGATAGGTGCGATTGATATGCTCCCACATTTCAATTGAGATGCTCTCACGCACGGTGCGGGCGTTTTCGCGGGCGGTTTTAAGACAACTCAAAATCGAGTTTGGATTGCTAACATCGGCGACCATGAAGTCAAGCACATTGTTTTTCGTCGCTTCTTCATACCGTTCCCAGAAGGCGTGCTCGTCGCCCGTCGTCAAAACAAGCGGTAGCCACTGCTCGTTGAGTCCGGGTGGCAAATCCAGAGAAATGTTCAAATTCACATTGATGAGGCGCGCGTAATTTTCCGCCCGTTCAATGTAGCGATTCATCCAGTAAATTGAATTAGCAACGCGGCTGAGCATGTGTCTGTGTTGAAGTTGAGCGAAATTACGCAACCAAAACGGTTCGTGGAAACTGAACGCGGGCAACTATGATTTTCTAATCAAAAATATATTGGCTTGATATGAAAAATTTCTTGACCGACGACCGCTTGTCGCTTTTGCTCTTTGGCTCGAGCCTGTTGATGTTTATTGCCGCAACGACAGTCTTGTATCGGTTCAGCGACGGCTTTTCGGAATCGCTCTTGGAGACGGAGGCGGGCAAAATCGCGCTCGCCGTGCTTTTCGCCGCCGTGATGCTCATTGCCGCCAACTTTGTCTATCAACTCATCATCAAATTCGCCATTCCCTTTTCGCGCCCGATGCTGATTGGCTATGTCGCCTGCGAGGTGCTTTATTCAGGCTTTATGTTCGCCTTGAATGTGTGAAAGATGTTTGGCTTTAAGATGTTCGAGCAGACCTTTGGCGGCGACTTCGCACAAATCGAGCACGAGTTCGAAAGTTTCCGCGCCTTTGGAATAGGGGTCGGGGACTTCGGTGAAACCGCTATCGGGTGCGAAGTCCATGAACGATTTGAGTTTGCGCCATTGGGTTGTGCACAGCGAGGCGACGTCGGCGTAATTACTTTTATCCATCGTGATGATGTAGTCGTAAGCGTCCAAGTCTTCGGCTTCCAAGCGTCTGGCGCGATGGGCGGTTAGGTCGTAGCCGCGTTTTTGGGCGTGTCGAATCGAGCGACTGTCTGCCATCTCGCCGATGTGATAGCCGGCGGTGCCAGCGGAATCAATCTCGAAGTAATCGCTTAATCCTTCGGATTCAACGAGTTTGCGAAAGACGGCTTCTGCCGTAGGCGAGCGGCAAATGTTACCAAGACAGACAAAGAGAATTTTGAGTTTCGGAATTGGTGAAGAGGTGTTGGACATGTTGGTGAAAATGAGTTAGGCAAGTAAAATTGGGTTATCGCGTCCTAAATCGCGCGGTGCGTCGTCGTCGGAAGGTGGCTCGTCGTCGCGAAGTTCAGAAGGCGTTAAGATTTCCAATTTTTTCTGAATTGCAGAAAGGCGTTCTTGACATGCTTTTGCGAGCCGTTGCCCTTCTTCATAGCGTTCAATCGATTCTTCCAAGCCGATGTCGCCGGATTGAATGGTCGCCGCAATTTCTTCCAAACGCGCAATCAACGCTTCGAGCGGTTGGTCAGAGTACGGTTTTGCCACAGTGTATTTGGGTTTGAGTTGATGTAAATTTCTCGATGTAAATTTTGCAAAACAAAGATACAAAATGTCGCGCCCTTTGATTACGGAAAAAGACGTGCTTTCTGCTGTGCGAAGCGGAAAACGCGAACTCTACATGCCGCACGGTGCGCTCATCACGCCGCTCGCTCGCGACGCTGCCAAAGCACATGGCTTGAACTTCGTTTCAACCAAAGAAGAGGCACAGTCGCTTCCGCCTAACGAGATGCTCACGATTGCGATAGGGTGCGACCACAGCGGATTTCAGACAAAGTTGGAACTCAAAAAATTTTTAAGTGAAAAGAACTATCGCTTGCTCGATGTTGGAACGGAATCGGAGGCAAGTTGCGATTATCCCGATTTTGCGGTGAAAGTTGGTGAAGCGATTCGGAGTGGACGCGCCACGTTCGGCATTATGATTGACGGCGTTGGCACGGCTTCTGCCGTTGTGCTGAACAAAATTCCGAGCATTCGTGCAGCACCGTGCTACAACGAATTCACCGCGAAAATCGCACGCGCACACGGCAATGCTAATGCGCTCACGCTCGGCGCACGCGCGCTCGGCATTGAAACCATGAAGTCCATCGTTCAAACCTTTCTCACAACACCGTTTGAAGGCGCACGACACGAAGCACGTCTCGAGAAAATTCGCGCCATCGAACAACACTATTCGCAAAGCCGCTTATGACGCCCAAACTCTACGCCTCGCGCGGATTCACCATCGACGAACTCGTCAGAATTTACGCCCGATATTGTGCCGACTTAGCCGACGACGAAAGCATCTGGATTGAGGGCTACGACGAATTTCTCTTCTACCGAAGCGATATTGAAATCCGCAAAGACGAACTTTCCGAAGCTCAAAAAAAGGAGGTCAATAAGTGGGATAAAGTCGTGCTTAAAAACGCATACAAATACCTCATTGAATACGAATTTGGCGACGGCTTGCTCGACGATTCGTATCGCAAAACACGCTATCCTACTTCACATTGGTGGTGGTATGTCGATAAAATCAAAAATGGAACATTAGCACCGCCAAACCTTGAACAAAACGATTAAAGCCAATGTCAGTGATTTTAATTACAGGTGCGGGCAAAGGGATTGGTCGCGCGGTTGCCATAGAATTTGCCAAACAGAAGCGCGACGATTTTTCGCCAAAACTCTTTCTGACCTCGCGCACGCTCTCGGATTTGCTCGCGCTCAAAAAAGAATGTGAAGCCATGCGCGTTGAAACCCACGTGCTCGAAGCCGAACTCTCCAAACTCGATGATGTCAATCGCATTTACGAAACCGTGCAGAGCCGATTCGGGCGCGTCGATTGCCTTGTCAATAACGCCGGCGTCGGACGATTCAAAAACATTCTCGAACTCACCGAAGAGGATTACGACTTCATCATGAACACCAACTTGAAGGGCACGTTTTTTCTGACGCAAAAAGTCTTTGCCGAAATGCAGGCGAGGCAATCGGGGCACATCTTTTTCATCACATCGGTAGCGGCGGAAACGCCCTTCGAGCAAAGCGCGCTTTACTGCGCCTCAAAATTCGGGCAAAAAGGCTTGGTAGAAGTCTTGCGACTGTATGCAAGAAAGTGCAATGTGCGAATCACCAACGTGATGCCCGGCGCAGTTGCAACGCCGATGTGGGGCGACGCCAAAGAAACACTTCGTGACAGAATGATGATGCCAGAAGACGTAGCAACGCCCATTGTCAGTGCTTATTTGCAGCCCGACAGAACTTGCGTTGAAGAAATCGTCTTGCGTCCCATCAAGGGCGACTTGTAGAAAGTGTGTTGTTGAGAACTACTTCACAAGCACGACATCGACGTGCAAGAGCAGCTTGAGGGCTTCGAGCGCATCAATGCCAACTTTGTTATTGAACGTTACTTTTTGCAAGCGTCCGACGCTGTAATGCAATTCGCCCGTGTCGCGCGAACTGGTAACGACGAGTTTCCCCGTTTCACGATTAAAGACCATGTAGGAAATCGCCCTCGAGATGGAATCGAAGTGAAGCGACCCTTTTGAAGCCGAAGAGCTGGCGGCGGGAGCCGGCGAAGACGCCCCAAGGCTCCGACTTGCCACATAGCCGATTTCGTTTTCAACGAGCGATTTCAAATCGCTGAAATCTGATTGCGAGCGGACGAGCGTATCCAGATACGTTTGCACGGTCTGCCGCAGTTGTTGAACTTGAATTGGCTTGAAGAGATAATCGCTTGCGCCAAGTTGAAACGCCGCCATAACGATTTCCTTTTCACTCATAGAACTGCATACGATTACAAAGGGAAGCGGAAGTTTTTGCTCATGCACTTTATCGAGAAACTCGAAGCCGTTTACCTCAGGCATGACGAGGTCGAGGAGAATGAGGTCGTAGCTGTTGCGTTTGAGGAATTCAAATGCTTCGCTGCCGTCGTAAGCATCATCGAACGTAACGGAAAACGGTTGAAGGGTTGATTTGTAAATCAGGTGCATATCTTGGTCGTCGTCGACAAGCAGTAGCCGGTAGGTATTCATCGCAAGAGTGAGTTAAAAGATTGGTTGTAAGGATTTGGTTTCAAGCGGCTTGGTAAGCGGGCAGTTCGACGAAAAACGTCGCGCCTTGATTTTTGCCTTCCGATTCCGCCCATACTTTTCCGCCATGCAGTTCTGTGAGTTGCTTGACGATGGAAAGCCCAAGACCCGTAGAGGCTTCGCCGCCCGTTGGCTCTGCCGAAAGCCGTTCAAATTTTCCAAAGAGTTTCTTCATATCGTCGTTCGTTAGCCCTTGTCCTTCATCGCGCACGGAAAAAATAATCGTTTTTTCGCGGTTATCGGGCGGTTGATGATGATAAATTTTAACCTCGATGTTCTTGCCTTTCGGGCTATACTTGACGGCGTTGCTGATGAGGTTGTCAAAAATTTCGCGAATGCACTCGGCATCGACGTTGGCAAAGAGGTCGCGGTCGCCAGAAAAAAGAATCTGTTGCTCTTTGCGTTCGGCTTGCGAGAGATTTTCGCGCACGGCAGAAAGCGCGATGGGATAAAGGTCGGCAAGCGAGCGAGCCAGTTGCAATTTCCCCGAGTCTATCTGCGAACTTTGAAGAATCTGCGCAATCAATTTGAACATGCGCGTCGAACTGTCGTGAATAAGGTTCAACATGCCTTCGGCTTCGGCGAGTTGGCTCAAACTGTCGCCGTTTTTAACCGATGTAAGAATAGACTGGACGAAGTCGGTGATGGTAACGATAGTGGAAAGCGGATTGCGTAGGTCATGAGCGGCAATCGAGAGCAAGTGCGATTTGAATCGGTTGGCTTCTTCGGCGTTCTTTTTATGCTGTTCCATTTCCAAAAGCACGGCGGAAAGTGCCTCATTGGCTTGTTTCAAATCTTCGGCTTGCTTTTGAAAGAGATTGGATTCGCGCCGCATTTGCTCAAGCTGGTAAACGACTTGCAAACTGCGCAACCGCTTGTCCGATTCAGTGTTGAAAACGGATTCGCGCAAGCGGTAAAATTCTTCGTAGTGTTTGAGCGCGGTCTCGAACTCGCCACGCCGCTTGTAGATTTCTGAAAGGGCTTTATGTGATTTGTAGATGAGTTCGCGGGCGTCAATTTTTTCGGCGGTGTTGAGCGCAGATTTAAGAAGCAGAATGGAATCTTGATAGTTGGAAGAAGTCGGCTCGTTTGAGGAAAGCATTAAGACGCCTTGATGATAAAGGGCATCGGCTTCGGCGTAGCGGTCGCTGATTCGATGGGCGAGAAACGCCGCATCTTGAAAGCAGGTTTTCGCCTCGCCGTAGTTGCCCGTGCGCTCGTAAAGAACGCCCATCGCGTCGAGTGCATTGATTTCGCCGGCGGGATAAGCAATGTTGCGAAAAAGTGAGAGTGCATCGGTTTGAAATGCCAACGCGGTTTGCGAGTCGCCGAGTTTGTCGTAAATGCTTCCGATGTTTGAAAGCGAGCACGCTTCGCCGTAGCGGTCGCTAACTTTCTGAAACAGCGATAAACTTTTCTGATAGACGTCCAGCGCACTGATGTAGTCGCCGAGATTGAAATACACGTCGCCGATATTGCCTTCTGCAATTGCTTGGCTACGCACGTCGCCGAGTTCTTGGGATAAAATCAAACTGCGGTGAAAGTATTCCATCGCGCTTGAGTAATCGGCGATGATGAAATAGACCGTGCCGATGTTGCTGTGGGTTCGAGCCAGCCCGTCTTTATCGTTGATTCGGCGTTGAATCTCGAAGCAACGTTGCAGATAGTCGAGCGAGGCGCGATAGTCGGAAAGATTTTGATAAACCAGCCCGATGTTGCCGAGTGCATCGGCTTCGAGCTGGTGATTTTCGGTTTGGCGAGCGCGTTCAATACAGGCGTTGAAGGCGTCTAAGGCTTCATCGTAATCGCCCAATCGCCATGCGCTGTTGCCCAGAATGAGATAGGCATGTGCTTCGCCGTCGATGTCGTCGGTTTTATTGAGTTCTAAAAGGGCTTCTTTGACGACGCGGTGCGCAAGGTCGTAATCGGCTAAGCGGTAGACGCACCACGCTTTCGTGCGCAGGCAAGTAGCAAGTGCGGTTTGTGCGTTGAATTGGTCGGCTTGCAGCAGCACGGTGTTTTGAGCAAGTAAGTTTCGCAAAGATTCCGCCGTCTCGTCGCTCAACGTGATGGCGCGGACGGAGTCGACAAGGCGCAACTCCCACGCCAATTGGCTTGCCGCGCAGGCTTTATCGAGTTCCGTCGCTGCTTGGCTTAAATCTCGCTCCAAGCGGGCTATCGTTTCATTCATAATGAGTTACTTCCGTTGAAACGGGCGAGAGGCGAATACAAAAAGTGCTTTGTCAAGATAGAAAAAATAAGCGGGTTTTCAACTTCGCCAGTCGGAAAGAAACAGATGAAAAATCAAGAGGCAAGGAGCGAGAGAAATTCCGCTTCGCTTAAAATCCTGACGCCAAGTTTTCGCGCTTTTTCAAGTTTAGAACCTGCTTCCCGACCAGCAACGACGTAATCCGTTTTTTTGCTGACACTTCCCGACACTTTGCCGCCGCGCTTCAAAACTTCCTCCGATGCCTCTTCGCGCGTAAGCGATTCGAGCGTTCCAGTAAAGACCACGGACTTTCCCGAAAAGTGCGTGCTTTGAATCGTTACGGATTTCTCGCCTTTCAGATTGACGCCAGCGCGTTTCAATTTCTCAATCAACACTTGCGTCGACGGCTTGCGGAAGTAATCATAAACGCTTTTTGCGATAATCGCACCGACTTCTTCGGTCTGTTCCAACTGCTCGAGCGAAGCGGAAGCGAGTTCATCAATGGAAGGAAACTTTTGCGCTAAAATGCGTGCCGTCGCAAGCCCGACGTGCCGAATCCCCAAGCCAAACAAGAGCCGTTCAAGTGGGCGCGATTTGCTCGTTTCAATTGCAGTCAAAAGGTTCTGCGCTGATTTTTCGCCGAAGCGTTCCAGCTCGATGAGCCGTGCTTTTTCAAGCGTATAAAGGTCGGCGACGTCGCCAATGAGACGTGCCTTCAAGAGTTGCTCGACAATGGCTTCGCCCAGATTCTCAATATCCATCGCGTTGCGCGAGGCGTAGTGCAAAATGCGCCCTTGAATTTGTGCTGGGCAGTGCTCTTCATTCGGGCAATAAAGATTGACTTCGCCTTCGGGTTTGACGAGCTCCGTTCCGCACGATGGGCAGTGTGTCGGCGGAAGAATCGGCGTTGCATCACTCGGGCGTTTTTCAGCGACAGCGCGAACAACTTTCGGAATCACATCGCCGGATTTTTCGAGCACAACCCTATCGCCGATGTGCAACCCCAGCCGCGCAATTTCATCGAAATTGTGAAGCGTCGAGCGCGAAATGGTCGAGCCTGCAAGAAAGACGGGCTCGAGTTCAGCGACGGGCGTAACCGTGCCGACGCGTCCGACTTGGTAAGTTACGGCTTTCAATGTCGTTTCGGCTTGACGCGCCGAAAACTTATATGCAATCGCCCAGCGCGGTGCCTTTGATGTTGCGCCGAGCAACTTCTGCTGACGAATGGAATTGACTTTAATCACTGCACCGTCAATATCGAAGGGCAGTTCATCTCGTTTTGCTTCCCATTCGCTTAAAAACGATTCGATTTCTTCCAGCGTCGTGGCAATCGTGCGGTGCGTGCTCACATTGAAGCCAAGCAAGTGAAGAAGCGAGAGACGCTCCCAGTGCGAGACGGTGTCGGAGAGCGAGTCGCTTGAAAGGAAGTATGCCGAAAAGGTAAGTTTGCGTTTTGCCACTTCGCGTGAGTCTTGTTGTTTGAGCGTGCCGGCGGTGGCGTTGCGCGGATTGGCAAATGGCTTATCGCTTTGTGCATTAAGCGTTTCAAAATCCTGCTTCATCATAAAGACTTCGCCGCGCACCTCGAGGTCGCCGTCGAGCAACGTTTGGGCGCGCTCGTCGGAAGGCGATTTGAGACGAAGCGGAATCGTGGGAATGGTTTTAAGATTGGCTGTAATGTCGTCGCCCGTGGTGCCGTCGCCGCGCGTTGCCCCTTGAACGAACAAGCCGTCGCGATAAAGTAGGCTGACGGCAACCCCGTCAAATTTAAGTTCGCATACAAACTCCAATTCGCTCAATCCTTCGGCGTGTAAATCCTTCTGAACGCGCTTGATGAACTCGCGCAAGTCTTCGGACGAATACGTATTTGAGAGCGACATCATGCGCTCTTTATGAACAACGGTCGGAAAAATTTTCGTAACCGTGCCGCCCACGCGTTGGCTCGGCGAATCAGGCGTAACAAGGTCGGGAAACGCCGTTTCAAGTTCAATCAATCGCTCCAAGAGCTTATCAAATTCGTAGTCGGAAATCGTGGGCTGTGCGAGCACATAGTAGTTGTAATTATGCGCTTCAATCTGCTCGTGCAGTGTTTTGAGTTCGGCTTCGGCTTGTGATTTGGTCATGTAAGTCGTTTTTGAAAGCGAAAATACGCCTTTGAAATCTTTTGAACGGAAGAGCAAACGCAAAAAAAGATTGACGATTTGATAACACAAATTTGACACTTAACAGTGCGTGGTTGCGTTTTAAGGCAAGTAACTTTGCGAACGATAATTCTGCTTGATTTTTATCTCTTGTTATGAAGCACAACACAATGATTCTTGCGCTGATTTATTCGTTTGTTGTTTCTGCTCCCGCTGTATCACAAGGGCGTTTATTTGGGCGTGTCATTGATGAGCAGGGCAAGCCTGTGCCCGCCGCGACGGTGTTCGTGAGCAGTGGTTCAATCAACCGCGCCGCGCTCACGAATGCACAAGGATACTATGTGTTTCTGGGAATTTCGGAAGGCAAGTATTCGCTCAAAGTTTTCAAGACAGGATTTCCGAAAGTTAATCGCGACGGCATTATGATTGCCTCGAACTCAACAGCGCGCCACGATTTCAAACTCGGCGACAATTCGAGTGGCTTGCAAGTGGCTTCTGCCGTTGTGCGCGAGCGTAAGAAAGAAGTTGCCAAAGTAGCAAAGCCTAAATCGGAAAAGCCGACTGAAACCATTGTGGTGAAAAACGAGGTCGGTGAAACTGAAGAATTGGACGAAAGCGAAGTTGAAGAAATCAAGAAAGCAGAAGAATCAGCAAAAGAAGAAGAACAAGCCTTGACAACTGCCGCCGAAAAGGAAGTCGCCATTGAAGGCGGAATCGCCGCGATTCAAAAGGCGATAAAGTATCCTGAAACGGCTATCAACTTAAAAATTGAAGGCAAAGTGGTGGTGCGCGTTTTTGTCGGGCGTGACGGCTCGCCGCTCCGAATGGACGTGGTAAAATCGGCGCATGAACTGCTCGATGAAGAAGCCCTCCGCGTGCTAAGCGAAAATGCGAAATTCACACCCGCCGTCGTCAACGGGCAAAATGCTATCGGTGTGATTACCGTCCCGATTACGTTCAAAATCGGCAAGGTCGTCTGGTGAAACGGTGAAGGTTATCCCCCCAACCAATCGGTCGTGTTATGTTCTTGTGTTTGTCGTAGTGAACGACGCAACGCTACGACCTCACCCCGTCCCGACTTCGTCAGGACATCCCTCTCCTTTTTAGGAGAGGGAATGATTCCGCAACGCGGAATCAAGCGTGAGGTTTGCACGGCTCGGAATGAAAACACGCTCTAATAGCACTACCCAACCAATCAAATTTTTTGATAAAAAGCATTGTAGGTGCAGTGCCTGTTCGGCACAAGACGTTGATTGGTAGCGATTAGCAAGGTAAGTTTGCGCAAAATCACACGTCAAATGAAAGTGCCGAAACCATCGAAATTGTATGAAGAACTCTCCCAGTTGCTCACCGAGCAAGTCAATCCGAACACCCGCCACATTGACGAATGTTCGCCGCTTGAAATTGCGCGCTTAATTAACGAAGAGGATAAGAAAGTTGCCGTTGCTGTCGAGCAAGAGTTGGAACAGATTGCAAAGGCGATTGACCTTGTCGCCAAAGCCTTCAAGTCGGGCGGGCGGCTGATTTACGTCGGTGCTGGCACAAGCGGACGGCTTGGCATATTGGACGCGTCGGAGTGCCCGCCTACCTTCGGTGTGAAGCCTTCACAAGTGCAGGGCATTATTGCAGGCGGAAAAAAAGCCGTCTTCAAGAGCGTAGAAGGTGCGGAGGACGACGCGCACGCGGCAAGTCGAGACTTGAAAAAAATCAAACTCGGCAAACGCGACGTGCTTTGCGGTATCAGTGCCTCCAAACGCACGCCGTTTGTCGTTGGTGCGCTCCGATATGCGAAGAAAGTCGGCGCGAAAACGATTTTCCTCACGTCAAACCCGACCGAGAAAATAAAAGCGACCGTCGTAATTCGAACGCTTGTCGGCGCGGAAGTCATTATGGGTTCAACGCGCATGAAAGCCGGCACCTCGCACAAAATGGTGCTCAATATGATTTCTACCGGCGCGATGATTCTGTGCGGAAAAACCTACGGCAACTTGATGATTGACCTCCAACAAACCAACCAAAAACTCATCGAGCGCACCAAACGCATTTTCATCTTGGCAACGGGCGACGACTACAAAACCGCCGAAACCTTCCTCAAAAAAGCGGGCGGAAACTTGAAAACCGCCGTCGTGATGCGGCTCGCCGGTGTTTCAAAAGAGGAAGCCGAAGCACGCTTGAAACAGTCGGAGGGAGTCGTCAAACGGGCGATTGCAAATCCAACATAGAAATAACCCCTCTTCGGGAAAGGACGGGCGATAGACAGCCTCACCTACCACTACTTGAACAATACGGGTCGGTTAGGATATATTCGCGACGGCGAACCCGAAACGGCATCAAGCCACGATGTGGATAATCAGAGCGTGAACAATTACGGCTACGACGCAAGCGGCAATCTCATCAGCGACGCCTCGGCGGGCGTGAGCGCGATGGGCTACAATGAGAACAATCAGCTGTTGAGGCTGACGCGAGGGGGAGCGGTGTGGCCGTATCGCTATGACGGGTCGGGCAAGCGAATAGAAAAGGTATCGCCGACGGGGGAAGTGGTGGCGTATCGACGTGGCGCGAGTGGCGAGTTCTTGGCGAGTTATCTGACGAGTGGGCAAGCGGAAAAGTTTTACGCGGGGGGAGGAAGCGGAAGGGTTGGCGAGCGGCAACGCGGTGGCGTGGCGGTATTATACTCAAACAAATATGGAAAGCGATAAACGCAATGAGTGGAAAAGTGGTCAGATAAGTAAAATTAGCGCACAAGCATGATACAGTTAGATAAAGAGAGACGATTATACTTAAAGCGGTTGCAGAAGAAAGCCGCCGACCGGCACCGGGGGTATGTCAAACTGACGACGATTTTGATAATGCGCGCTATTATCACGGCAGACTTCTCAAAGCACGGTTGGAGAAGCATCCGAGAACACGGGTGATGTATCTGCCGAGTTACGCGCCGAACTTGAACCTGATAGAACGACTGTGGAAGTATTTGAGAAAGGAAGTTATCAGCCATTATGACTACAAGAAAAAAGAGGATTTTCGAGAGGCGGTGTTAAGATTTTTCAGAAACATTCATTACCACAAACACAAACTTCAATCGCTCTTAACTTTGAAGTTCCAAATCGTCTCGCCCGCGCGATGACGAGCAACTAACTATTTTCTTTTTTATCGCATTCCTAATTTGAACGAGTATATTTTTGCCGCTTTCACGTCCGAACGGTGCTCCATTTCGGTTGTCTTTTGATGCAATCCATGGACGCACGGCATTCAACAACATTATGGACTGCGCTCGTCGCCGACGCACTGATGCTCAACCTTGCATTTTTGCTGTATGTCAAATTTCGTGAGGCGATTCCGCTCGTTCAATTCCATTCATCTTCCAAATGCTTGTACAAATAATGGATTTCTCGCTACGCTCGGAATGACTACGATATCATGACGAACACATTTTTTTGATAGTTATCAGCAGTGGCAATCAACGCGATTGGAAATTCCAAGTCAAATACACACCCTCCCCATTCATTGATTTGCTCGAGCTGCTTGAATAGCGTTTTTGTCTGGTCAGTCGGCAAAGCAGAACTTTCTACTTCCACCCTTTCGCCCTTTTCAAGTTCGGGCGTTTGAATGCGTATTGCGCCGTTCTTTACGACACCTGTGTATTGTTGGGACATATGCGTTAAGCATTTTTCTTGATGAACTCGATTTGTCGATTTGCGCCGAGTTGCACTTCTACGGTATCGCCTTCTGCAATTTCGCCTTTGAGAATTTTTTCGGCGAGCGCGTTGGTGATGTAGCGTTGCATAACGCGCTTCAATGGACGAGCACCGAAGGTCGGGTCGTAGCCGAGTTGGGCGAGCCAATCTTTGGCGGGTTCGGACAGTGTGAGCGTGATGTTTTGCTTTGCCGCCGTTTGGGCAATGCGTTGGAATTGAATATCGACAATTGCCGTGATTTCGTCGCGGGTGAGCGGCATAAACATAATCACTTCGTCGATGCGGTTGAGAAATTCGGGTCGGAGTTTTCGGCGCAAAAGTTCAAAGAGTTCCATGCGCAAGCGTGAGAGCAGTTCTTGACGGTTCTCGTCGGTCATCAGTGCGGTTTGGTCTTGAATAAGCTGCGAGCCGATGTTGGAGGTCATGATGATGATGGTGTTTTTGAAATTGACCGTATGCCCTTTGCTATCGGTGAGGCGACCGTCGTCCAAGACTTGCAAAAGGACGTTGAAGACATCGGGGTGCGCTTTTTCGATTTCATCAAGCAAGACGACGCTGAACGGACGACGTCGGACGGCTTCGGTGAGTTGACCGCCTTCATCATAGCCGACATAGCCGGGCGGCGCGCCAATGAGCCGAGAGACGCTGTAGGCTTCCATATACTCTGACATATCAATACGGACAAGCGCATTTTCATCGTCAAAAAGATATTCCGCTAAACTGCGGGCGAGTTCGGTTTTGCCGACGCCCGTAGTGCCAAGAAAAATAAACGAGCCAATGGGCTTGCGCTCGTCGGAAAGACCTGCCTTTGCGCGGCGTACGGCTTCAGAAATGGCTTTGACGGCTTCGGCTTGCCCGACAACACGCCGTCCGAGTTCTTCTTCCATGTGCAACAATTTTTCCCGTTCCGATTGGAGCATTTTGGTTACGGGAATGCCTGTCCATTTTGCCACCACTTCGGCGATTTCATTAGCGGTGATTTCTTCTTTCATCATCGCGCCGTTTTTTTGCAGTTCTTCCATCTTCGCTTTGGCGGCTTCTAACTGCTTTTGCAGGGCAATAATCCGCCCGTATCGGATTTCAGCAACTTTGCCGAAATCGCCTTGTCGCTCGGCTTCTTCGGCTTCGACCTTGGCTTGCTCAATATCGGATTTGAGCCTTCGGATTTCGGTAATAACCGCTTTTTCGTTTTGCCACTTGGCTTGAATGCGCGCTTGCTCTTCGCGCAAATCGGCAAGTTCTTTTTCAATTTCGGCTAATCGCAGTTCGGTGCTGTTCATGTGTGAAAAAGTTAGAGGTTGCTTGTTACTACGCTAATTTAAGTCAAATTTGATTTCGGCGGATTATGCGCCCAAATCGGCTCGTGTGTTTCATCAGTGTATTTTTATGATGATGAGGAATTGCTTACGTTTGAAGCAGTTCAACATCACACTGGAAAGAAGTTATGGAGTTTTTCGGCATTCCGACATCAAACGCAGATACGCAAAAGCCGTATCGCGAAGCCATCAAAGAGGTTCGGGTTATTATTCTTAATGTAGATGGCGTTCTGACCGACGGATATATTCAATACACGGAATCGGGCGATGAAATCAAGACGTTCTATGCGCGCGACGGGCTCGCCATTCGTGAAGCAATGCGGCAAGGTTTGAAAGTAACGGTCATTTCGGAGCGACAATCCCGTGCGACCATGCGGCGATTGATTGAACTCGGCGTAACCGATATTTATCTCGGCATTCGCAATAAACTTGAAACCTACGAAGAACTCAAAATTCTCTACAACGTTGAAGATAAGCATTGCCTCTACATCGGAGATGACATTTCAGACATACCCGTTTTAGAGAAGGTCGGGTTTTCATGCGCTCCCATCAATGCGATTGAATACTTGCGCAATCGCGTGGCGTATCTCTCGCCCTACGAAGGCGGCAAAGGCTGTGTGCGCGATGTGATTGAGACCGTCTTGCTCGAACAAGGCAAGTGGAAGTTTTATCAAGAAACTTAATTGACTTTGGAGGCTACCTTTCGCATATATTTTGTTTTTGTCAAAGCGATTCCAAGTTGAATCGCTTTTGTTTTTTTGATTGAACAAGCACGGCGGAATGCTTACATTCGCCTTTTGAAACGAATACCACGCAATTAAACTTGCATCAACTATGACGACTGAACTTGAACAACGTCTCGTTGAAATTTTCGGCGCAAATACGCCCTTCGTGAAAGAACTTTTCGCCGAATACGAAACTAACCCAGCCTCCGTCAAAGAACATTGGCGGAAGTTTTTTGACGACTTAAAATCCAACAAGCTCAATCTCCTTGCACTTGAAACCGACGCACAACGTAGTG
>FWPU01006685.1_pt1 | contig 22583 bp, 19 predicted proteins | sample 2228361 | NCBI WGS metagenome assembly FWPU01 (sample SAMEA103939777, study PRJEB20133) | metagenome
TTCAACCTGATCGCTGCGATTTACAACCTCGAGCTTCAGGCCAAATCATGACTTATGCAAGAGGTCTATTGCTAAAACAAGTTCACTTGCCGCGAGTTCAACTTTGTCTCGAGTTAGAATTTGTAGTTCACCAAAAAATCTCGACTCTGTGAGGATTTGTTCCAAGAGCTCCCATCGGTCAAGAATAATATCGCGTACACTATAAACTCGGGAGGGTTTTTGCAAATTGTCGAGAATTTTTCTTGTTGGCAAAGAGAATTCTCCAGGAACTTTTTCCCCCTTAACTTCTTTTGCGAATTCTCCTTGAGGGTCAATGACCAATATGCCCATTTGTACATATCGAGCATATGCCAGCATAATCATCTTTGCAAGTACTGATTTGCCTGAGCCAGTCTTTCCAAAAATACCCAAGTGATAGGCCTCTCCTGCTCCACTCCCATCTTTATCGCTATCAAAGTGTTTGAACCACAGCGGCAATTTGGGCTTGGAACCATACACATGACCAAGATAGAACAACTGTGATTGATAGGGCGAAAGTAATTCTTTCAGGATGTCGTCATCGGCAAGATAAATCGGCGTACCAGTAGCAGGGACAGTACCGAGAATACTTGGCCGATAGTTGCCATTCTCGTTAGCAAACACCGCACTGATTATCATCTGTCCCTGATGTGTGTCCTGTCGTTCGCTAATGGAATCAACTCGCCCGCGTTGACGAATCAGGCTTCGCATAGTTGGGTCTTCGTGCCAGATGTTACGAAGGGTAATCTCGGTAATTTGACCCAGCGCGTAATTGGTATAAGCGTCCTGGCTGTATGGAAAAAAAGCCAGTTCGCCAACAAGTTTTTTGTTCACTGCGCTTGCCATAATGTCGAGCGCAAGTTCGTTGGTTGATGAGGGAGACCCAATCACGCCGATTCGCTCGGCTTTAGCGACAAGTTGCTCCAGTGCCATGTTTTATGCTCCTGTTTCTGTACGATACCCATGCAGACTCATGAAAACTTCGCCAATATCACCATCGTAATTTTCGGCCAAGTTTTGACTGGCAATTTGACGAAAAACGGGGATAGAACGCGCCAGATGTTTAACCATGCGGTCAGCCATGTAAAGCGGGAACGGCTCCATGATGGCTGTTGCTTGACATTGGTGTTCAATGCCTTTGAGAACGATGCTCAAACGAGATGGATTATCTGCAATTGATTGTGCCAATTCTAATCGCAAGGCTGGCCACCACTGAACAGGACGATAGTAGATGACTTTAACCCCATTCAAAAGTTTAGTGATTTCATCCACCACCTTTTTTGTTTGTTCCTTGCCATCCTTGATTGGGGAAAGGTTGATGTGCCAATCACTTTTTGGATCTTTTAGCGTCAGTGGTCGTGTATATTCACCTGGTTCCATAACCAGACTCAGGATTCCCCGATCTTCATAGGCGCTATGCCAACCAGCCAATTCACCAACTTCGCGCTTGGTCGTATATTTTGGCATTGCCACCCAAAAATGATCAGAACGTGTGGATTGTAAAATGGTGCGATAGGCTTCCAGGTAAGAGAGGACAAATTCGAGTAGATGTTTACTCACGCGCAGGTGAGGTGCTTCCGCCACTTTGTTCAATGCTTGGTTGAAAAAGATTGTTGGTGTGGTTAGCGAGCCGTCCAGAAAAACAACTTCGTGAGGGGCGTCTTTTGCAAGTTGCATTTCATTGCCCGCCATGATACCACGCAACACTGAGCCAGTGTCGGCATGATGGATTTCAGTATTGACATATACCAAATGACGCGGTTCAGGCCAAAAGCGCGCTTCGGAGGGTGGCGTAAGACCTTCGACGGCCACCGCACCAACCGCCACCAAATCCAACGCGAGCAGACGCTCGATTGCCATGCTTCCATCTACGCCGCATGTTGTTGGAGTATTTACAAAAGGCAGAGCAGCCTGCTTTTGAATTAAGTCTTTTTTGGATAGTTCACTGCGCCAGGTTTCTTTCTTTGATTTTAGATCGCCAAAGGCGGAAAGCAACCGCTGGCTGACATCTTTAGTTTGTGTCAGCACTTCATCTACCAGCGCGGCGGGTAATTCGGCAAAGGGTGTGTTATTTGCTTCGGGCATATTCAGTTTCAGTGAAGGTCGTGATGTCTTTGAGAATCTCTTGTTTATCCCAACGATGCCAACCATCTACTCGTTCGGAACGTGGCAAAAGGTAGCGCTCTTTCCAATAAGCGGCTAAGTCCGCAAAGGGCAAGTTTTTGTAGATGGGGGTTTTATTTTTCCCGCACATATATTCTTCCAGGTTTTCAATAAGACGAAAGAGAAATGCTTCACGTTGAACGCCATGCTTGAGTAAATCAGCGGAAATATCCAAGCGATCAAGCGCCAAACGCATAAGTTGCCAAGAACGCTTGGGACCAGTGCCATATCCGCCTTTTGTGTCTACACCGATAGATTCCAGATATTCCTTGAATAATGGATACAATCTTTGCAAATGGAAATTGCCATAGCCATTGGTAAGGCCAAGTGACTCGGCTAATAACCCGCCTTTGTACTTCAAGCGATTATAAATTGAACTTCGACCAAAGGCGCTTGTGGTAGTGAGAGCCACCAAACGGGCGGGCAAAACACGCTTTTCCATCTCTGTAATCCGCCCCCTGTAAATCAATCGGTAGGCTTTTCGCACTTCATTGGAACAAACAGCCATTGCTACCATCTTACCACCGAGCAAGCGATTGTAGGGTGGTAATGCGCCTAAAGTGAAAATATCCATCGTCTGATTGACGAGTATCTCTTTTTGTTCTGGTGGATAATCAAATAGTCTATCTCGTACTGGAAACGTAATTGGCGGCGATTGCAATCCAAAAATACCAATCAATTTTCCATTGCTAGAATCGAGAATTAGATAGCGCAACCTGCGGCCAAAGCCATGCGAGTATGGAATAGACCAGTAAAACCGTGCCAGACGAAACAAGTCACCCTGCCAGCCTTCTTGAACTTGTATAAGGATAGGGCTGATATGGTGAGGAATAATTTCTTCGCCATTCGCAAAGTAGTTCCCATACTTTCTAAAGTTGCGACGAATCCATTCTAAATTCCTGCTCAAAAATTCTTCCCGCGCTGGACGATGCAAACGCTTTGCGTCTTCCTTTGATGCAAAAGAGACAAGAATCTCCCCTTGCTCATTGAGATGAAAACCCAATGAAGTCAATTCCGAGAAAATCAGCGAGCGAATTTCATCAGCATTCACGATGTTATTATACGACACATTGTATCCCGATGGCGCTTTGTGTGAGAAGTAGATCCATGCGTGGACAGGTTCAGCATATCGCTTTCCCAACGATATCGAGAGGGAGGAGTGTGCTGGCAGGAAGTCCGCAAACCAAAAGGCGGCTGTCACGCCGCCTTCCTTCGATCGCGAAGCACTCAGGGCAGGTTTTGATTCTGGGAGAGACCGTCCACGAATTTTGTCCACGGATCAACGAACAAGGGTGAGCGGTTCGGGTATTCGTGGTTTTCATTCGTGGATGGTAGGCCACCCCAATCATTGCACTCTTCCCTCGCGGCCACCTCATCCAGCGTCACTGTCAACACCTGCGCCTCGTGGGCGCATTGTTTTGATTCGGCGAAGCTAGCGTGTGATCTTTCTTCCCGAGGAAGCCGCGTCTTTCAACGTTTTCCCTGCGGGCTTGGCGGTGGTCTGTCCCGCCGCCTGCAACGCGCGTTGCCCGATCATTGTGAAGGCCGTGTTCAGCGTCTTCGATGCGGCAGCCTCATCCATGCCAGTGACGCGCGAGAGTTCCTGCACCATGCCACTGTTGCGGATCATGTTCGGGTCGAGCCGCCGGGTCGAGTTCATCGAGACCCTGTCGAAGCGTGAGGGCAGGTAGGTAGTTACTATTGCGGCGCAAATTACGGCACTGTCAACGATGAGAAACATGCCAGACGTGGTAGCCGCGAAAGTTGTTAGAGATACTCAACAAAGCCCCTGATATCGAGCCAGAAAGTTCCGATAGATTGTGAGAGGACTTAGATCACGCCTCTTTCACCTTTTCGATGATCTCCGCCACCAAATCATAGCGATGGAATTGCGGCATGATGTAGATGCCTTGCGCCCAAGCCTTGATTTGTTCGATCAACTCGACGGCCAATTCTATTCCTTCACGCTCGGCTCTTTCTCCGGCGGCTTCGATGCGCTGCAATGTCTCATCGGGAATGAATACGCCCGGTACCTCATGATGCAGGAAGGCGGCATGACGCACGCTGACTAGCGGCAGGATGCCAGCCAAAATGGGCTTGTCGAGCGGTCCATGCTGGGCTTCGTATTGCTCCAACAGCCTGGAGCCATCTTCAGGGCGGTAGATGGGCTGGGTCAGGAAGAAATCTGCTCCGTTGAGCACTTTGCGATGCAGATTCTTGATTTCGCGCTCCGGCTCTGGGGGGCAAAGGTTGAGCGCCGCCCCAACAAAGAAGTGGGTGGGCTGGCCAATGCTCGTACCCGAATGATCTATGCCAACGTTGAAACCCTGTTTGATTAGTTTGATCAGACCGGAAGGCACCAGATCATAATTATCCATGGCTTCGGGGTAATCGCCGATGGAGGTCGGGTCGCCCATCACCACGAAGACGTTGCGGATACCGAGGGCGTGCGCCGCCAACAAGTCGCCCTGGACGCGCAGCAAGTTGCGCCCGCGTGTAGGAAAATGCAGGGTTACATCTACATCCACCTGGCGCTTGATCACATCGCATACGGCCCAGGCCGACATTCTCATGCGCGCCATAGGGCTGTCGGCCACGTCGATCACGTCGGCGCCGGCATCGGCCAGGAGCGAAGCGCCGACCAGCAATTTATGGGTCGAAAGGCCGCGCGGCGGATCCATTTCCACAGCAATAGAAAATTTTCCTGCAGCCAATCTGCGCGCAAAGGACGAGGGCGGCTCGGATGACAAGACTCCCTCTTCGGCCTCTGCGGACGAGATTATCTCTACCGGCATTGGGCGGCATCCTTCTGGATATTTGTCCAGTGCAGCGCGCATGGCGGCGATATGAGCCGGCGTAGTGCCGCAGCAGCCGCCCACGATGCTGGCCCCGGCCTCACAAAAGGATAGGGCATATTCTCCAAAGTAATCGGCGTCGGCAGGATACATGATGCGCCCCCCCACTTGTTCTGGCCAGCCAGCGTTGGGCTTGACCCAAAATTTTGCCTGTGGAACCGTTTGTCGCATGATCTTGAGTAGGCGCAACAACTGAGACGGTCCACCCGAACAATTGACGCCGATGACATCCGCGCCTGTTTCGGCCAACGTGTGCGCCACTTTGGCCGGGTCATCGCCCAACAGCGTGCGATCGTCGCGCGTGAACGTGACCGAGGCCACAATGGGCAGAGGGGCTGCTTGCGGTCGTCCCTTCCTCACCTCTTGCGCCGCATGAATGGCTTCTCTGATTTCGTACAAATCGCTGATGGTTTCGATGACGATGAGGTCTGCGCCCGCTTCAGCCAGCGCAGAAATCTGTTCGTAGAAGGCCGCGCGCCCCTCTTCCAGCGACACCCGTCCGTAGGGAGCGATACGCACGCCCAGCGGCCCTACATCGCCCCCCACGAAAACCTCCTTGAACGAAGCCGCCACAACGCGCCGGGCCAGTTCCACACCGGCGCGGTTGATTTCAGCCGCCTTGCCTGCCAGGCCGTGCCGCGCCAGTTTGTAGCGATTTGCGCCGAAGGTGTTGGTCAACACCAGGCGAGCACCGGCTTCGATATACGCACGGTGGACATCGGCCACCATTGCTGGGTTGATCAAATTGAGTTCGTCGAAACACTGGTCGAAGGCCACCCCGCGCCCGTGCAGCATGGTGCCCATGGCGCCATCAGCCAGCAAGATACCCTTTTCCAAAACTTGTAAAAATGTCTGCATGTCTAGTTCCTTTTCAAGAAATTTGGTACTGCTCAGGTCAAGACCCTAAAGGTCTCCTTTGCAATCGAAAATATGTTTCAAGCCTGACCTTCCTGCAAATTCAGTCTTTCGATTTGCGGGAAAGACCTTTAGGGTCTGCATTTGCGGTATTTGTGAAAGTGGCTGAGTAGTTACGAAATTTGATAATTGCTTACTCGCCCTCACGCTTCGACTGGGTCTCGACAGGTTCGACCCGGCGGGTCTCGACAGGGTCTCGATGAACTCGACCCGGCGGCTCGACCCGGCAGGTCTCGACAGGGTCTCGATGAACTCGACCCGGCGGCTCGACCTAGCTCAGCGCAGCGCCCCCAGCCCCTTATCATCCCCGTAGGGGACTTCCGGGTGGGAGAGGGGAGCAATTCAGGACGAGGGCAGGTAATTACGAAACCTGTGGAGCGATTTTACCTGCAATCTCTCTACCGTGCATTTCCGACGAGGGCTGAAAAACGCTGATTTCGCTGATGAGAAAAGAAGAAGGCGCGTTTTGCCGCAGGTTCATGGTTGTTTGATGACAGTCAACACCGCCCCGTTGCGCTCGATGCGGTAAACGATGGGCGCCTGAGGGTAGGCAATCAGGTCCAGGTCGTAACGGCTGGTGGCTACGACGAAATCGTACCGCTCCGCGCGCTCGGCTTCGTAGGTCGAATACAGGTTCAAATCCTGGCGCAAGTATATGTGAAGCAGGTGTGCGGGGCCCTCTACCCACACATTGGCTCCCGGTGGCGCGTTTTCGTTCAGCCAGGTGGCCGCCTCACGGTACGAAATGCCCCAATAATCCAACTCGAAGCGGCGGAACGCGCCCCTTTCGCCGCCCACGAAGGAATTGTAATAGATATATTCGTAAGGATGCAGGCGAACGATACCCACCAATCCTGGCAGCACGGCCAGCGCGATCAGCCAGACGCGCCAAACGCCCTCACCCCTATCCCCTCTCCCGGTAAGAGAAGGGAACCTCTCGAAAACGACCCCTGCCATCAGAAAGACCGGCGGCAGGATGAAAAAGACTTGTCGGAAATTGTCATACAGAGGTGTGCGGGTGACGATGAAGCCGGCCAGCGGCAGGACGAACCAGACCAGCGTCAGTATCAGCAATTCGACGCCCTCCCGCTTCTTGACCAAGCCGATGATTGCCGCCGTCAAACCAGCGATGAACAACACCCAGACCGGTTCCGTCAATTGGATGCCCAGCAGCACGGGCAGATACGCAGGCGGGATGTCGGTAGAGGCATATTGCGCGCCATCGAACAGCACCTGACCAGGCCAGGGATATTGCGACATAACGCGCAAACTCTCAACCAGATGCCCGATGGGATTTGGCCACAGGTAGGGCCAGGTAGCATACATGGCCGTTAGAGCAAAGAAAGCGTAGACAAGGAGGGTGGGGATGGCTTTCATTCCTCGCTGGCGTAATGCGTAAAGCGCAATGAGTAAGCCGGCCAGCGGACCGAGGATGCGGATGGACGTAGCCACGCCAAGCAGGAGGGCTGGGAAGAGAATAGAGACCAGAGAGCGGAGAGCAGTGGGGGCGAGGCGATGATAGAGGTAGACAAGTAAACAGGTAAACAGGTAAAAGAAGGCAGCGCGGGCCTGGATGAAGAGGGTAAAGTAGCGTTGGATGTAGACCTCCGGCGCAACTTTGTGCAGGTCAGAGGCGAGGAGCGAGATGAGGTTGGGCGCCCCGCCTGCCGCAGCGCGCACGGCTGCCTCGAGCCAGGCGTGAACCAGGCCGACGCCGAGAAACAGCCCGATAACGGAAGCAAGCCAAAGGGTAGTCAGAACGAGCAGGAGACGCCTGGAGCGGGGCGAAAGTTCGGGCGGCAGGAGCGGCCGGGGCCGGTCACAGAGTCTCAATCCAAACAAGAGAGAAAGCAAAAAGAAAGAGAGAAAGGGGATGTCTTTGGGGCTGATGAAGGCATGACCCCAAAAGAGCGGCTGGGTAGCAAAGAGCGCGCTCGCGCCCAGAGCGGCCAGGGGAGAGAGCCAGCGCCGCGCCAGCACGTAGAAGGCCCACAGGCCCGCCAGAAAGGTGAAGAAGTAGAGCAGGTGGCGCAGGTCGGAGAGGCCCCAGGGCAGCAAGAGGCTCAGCGCGCGCGCAGCCAAACTGACCAGCATGACGTAGGCCGGGCCGTAGTTGTCGTAGGTATTGCCAAATTCAGGCACCTGCCCGCTGGCGGGCCAGGTGGCGTAGGCCTGGAGTGAGAGGTCGGCGTATTTGTAGAATTTGAGTTCGTCCCACGACTCGCCGTAGTGGCGCGTGAGGAGGATGCCGATCAAGGCCAGAAAGAGGGGGAAGGCAGCAAGGCGTCTATTTACCATCCAGCCATAGGTAACGTTCGATGGGGATATCTATGGGGGTGAAGACGTATCCCTTGACATAGGGCTTGACCAACTGATACGAGAGCCAATGGACGGTGAACAGCACCGGGGCGTCGTTGACGATGATTTGCTCGGCTTGCTGGTACATGGCGATGCGCCTGGTCACGTCGCGTTCGATACGGGCGGCCTCGAGCAAAGCGTCCAATTGTGGGTTGGCATAGCCGCCGTTGTTCTGCTGAGAGCTGCTATGGAAGAGGACATCGGCGAAGTTTTCCGGGTCCGGATAATCAGCGCACCAACCGCCGCCAAAAATTTGACCATGTTGGCCGGCGTAGATGCGATCGTAGTAATAGTTCGGTTCCAGGTTTTCGATGGTGATTTGCACGCCCAAGGCTTGCTGCCACATCTGGGCCAGGGCGGCTACATCTGCGCCCACGTAAGAGCCGATGCCGGCATCGGTATAGACGATGGGGGGAAGGCCCTGTGGGCCGCCGTATTTCGATTCGGCCAATAACTTTTGTGCCTGGTCAGGGTCGTAGGGCAAGCCTTTTAGAGAGATATTGAAGCCGGGCAGGCCGGGCGGGAAGGGGCCGATGGCCGGCAGGGCGTGTCCGCTCAAGACAATGTCGATGTATTTTTGGCGGTCGAAGGCCATCGAGAAGGCCTGGCGTACCTTTACATCATCGAAGGGCGGCTGGGTGACATCGAAGACCACATAACCGGTGCAAAGGCTCACGCCGGTTATCAGTTCTTTGTGGAGCGGCTCGGTGGGGTCGAGGAAGCGTTCCACCGAGTACACGTCGGTCAAATCCACCTCACCTGATTCGTACATGCGCTGGCTGTCGCCGGCATACAATTTGACGATGATGTAGGGAATGGACGGCGCGCCGAGGTAGAAATCGGCGTTGGCCTGGTAGGTCATTTGCTCGAAGCGTTTCCATTCGATGAGTTCGTAAGGGCCGGTGCCGTTAGGTTTGCGGAACCAGTTTGGGCCAGATTCCACGTTGGCGCGATCTACGACGAAGGCGGTGGGGTAGGTCAGTTTGAGCAAGAAATAGGGCTTGGGAGCGTCGATGGTCACTTGCAGGGTGTGATCGTCCAGCGCCTGCAGGCCGACCAGGTGCGCGGCGCGGCCGGTGGCCAGGTCGCGCGCGCCTACGATGTCGCCCAGGTAAGTGAGAGCGGTGTCGGAGGCCAGGTCGGGGCTGAGGGCGCGCTCCCACGAGTAGATGAAATCCGCAGCGGTGACGGGGCGGCCGTTGTGAAATCTGGCATTCTTGCGCAGGTGAAAGGTGTACACGAGGCCGTCTGCGCTCACATCCCAGGTTTCGGCCAGGTCGGAGGTCAGGTTGAGATGCGGGTCGAAGGACACCAGCCCGCTAAAGACACGCTTGTCGCCGGAGCCGTGCGTGGTGGCCGGATCGTATTCGCGCGGGTTGGTGCTTTCGCCTCCCGCCAGGACAAGGGCCTGCTGAGGCGATCCTTGAGAGGTTTCATCGGCCAAAGCGGTTTGGGCTGTGACCGTTGCCAAGGCAAGGAAGACCAGCAAGAGAAGGGCCGAAAATGTGCGCTTATTGCTTTGCATGGCTGCCTCCTTTGCGGGCGCGCAACACGAAGATGAGAGCAACGCCGCCACCGAGCAAGAACGCTACACAACAGCAGGCTGCCAGCGCGATGGTGAGCAGAACAGTTTGGTCTTCTTCAGCCAGGCTGGGCGTGCCATCCGAAAATGAAGAGGTGGGGATGACATACGGCGTGGGCGTGACAGCCAGCGACGCGCCCGCATAAGGGATGTAGGTAGGAACGAAGGTGGGTGTGGGTTGGGCAGTGGGTTGGGAAGAAGCGGAACGCGGGGCGGCCCCCACCGATTGCCGCCAGGCGTCTTCGAGGCCATCTACATCGAAGCCGTAGATGTCGAGCAGAGCGTCGTCCACTGTCGCGCCATCGCGCAGGGCGGTGAGCAAGGCAGTCATTTTGTCCTGTCCATAGGTTTGGATGAGAAAGGCCACGATGCTGTAAGACTGACTATAGGAAAGGTAGGCTTTGTCTGGCACTTCTGAGAAGCCGGCGCTGAGGGAACGCACGCTAAGCAATTGATTGCTGCGAATGGCCTGGTCGAGTTGACTACGAGAGGCGGAATCCAGCCCGCCTTCGCCATAAACGGCCAGGCCCTCGTTCAGCCAGGTGGGGACGTCGCCCAAACAGGAGAAGGTGAGGTGACCGACCAGGACATGAGTGAGTTCGTGAGCGATGGTGGAACGCCCCCATTCCAAATCGCGCGGAGAGATGCCAATGATGACAATGTCGTGTTCGGGGAAGGCCATGCCGCCCGTCCAGGAAGGCTCATAGAGGATGGCGTCCTTCATGTCCTCGGTGTTCGCGTAAATGTAAAGATGAATGGCTTTCTCGGGCTGCAAGCCGGCGTCATCGTTCAGGCGCGCCAGGGCGGTTTTGGCGGCGTTCAGCAAATCTTGAGCAAAGGTTCGATCGCCAGAATACCAGTGCAGGTAGAGCGGGTCAGAGGCAACAGTCTGCCATTCATGCAGGTCGTCAAGCCAGGTAACGGTTTTAGAGTCGGTGACGAACTGCGCTCCGCTCGCGTCGCTGTAGCGCCAGCGCCACCAGATGGTTGCGCCGGGCGGCAGGGAGCCAGATTGCCGCATTTCCCAGGTCCAGGTGGCTTGCACGGTGTTGCCCGACTCGAACTGGGGAAAGGCCTTGGCAACCACATCGCCGCAGGTGAGAGTCTCTGTGCCGTATTCCAACACGACCGAGTCAATGGGGCTACTGCTGGTGATGACAGTTCGAAAGGTGACGCTGTTGGGGAAGTCGATGGTAGGTTGATCCTGGCTCACCTGGGTAGAGGGAGCAGCGGAGGGATGTGGATAGGAGGATAGGGCGGCAGATAGGACGGCGGAGGAAGGCGGATAGAAAGATAGAGCAACGGATGGGGCGACAGAGGAAGGCGGATAGGAGGATAGGGTGGCGGAGGGAAGCGGATGGGGCAACGGATAAAAGGTTAGGGCCAGCAAGCTGAGAGCGGCATAGTGGGCAAGGCGATAGGTGGATGAAAGAAGCGAGAGTTTATTTGTCATAAAGGTCTCCGGTCGAAGAAACGGTCGGGGAAACTGGCGATGGTCATGCTGTTTCGTCTGGCTCCCCAGCCAGCGAGAAGACGGTGAAATACGCCAGGGGGCGATAGCCCAGGCGTATAGCCAGCCCCATTGCCATTTCTGATGGAACCATGATGATGCTCTTCATGCCCAGGCGGGCGGCCTCCATTTGGGCGCGTTCCACCAGCGCGGAGCCGATTCTCTGGTTACGATAGGCTGATAGCGTGTACAGGTGGTGAATATAGCCGACTTGTGGATAAATCGTGACCAATTGTATCCAGCCGGCGGCCTGGCCCTCAGGCAGGCTCTCTTGCAAAGGTCTGACCACTTCGGCGAAGAAATGATGGAGATGCTTTTCACGTAAACAATCGAGGGGGATGCGCTCGCCTTCGGTGGTGAGACTTTCGTTGGCAAACTCAGCCTGGCGGATGGTCTTAGCCGGGTGGATGTGGGTGAGGTCGTTGCGCCGACGCTGGGCCGGCAGGTCACGCCCCAAAATAGGCCCGGTGCGGACGAAGTCATAACCCAGCGATTGGTATTTGGCCTTGAGTTCCGGCTCAGAGGGCAGGGCGTGAAATACATCGAGGATGAACTTGTCGTTTGGCTGCAAGGGGTATTCTCGGATGGCCTCGGTGACGGCGCGCGGGTTGGAGCTGAGCGCCAGGAATTCGTACTGGTAGGGCAGCAGGGACGAACTGCCGTAGCGCAGCACGCCCACCGGCCCGTATGTTTCGTAGATGGCATGATGAATGACCTGGTAGACATAGGTGTAAGAAGCAATCATCGCTTCCACAGCCCAACGGCCTTCGAAGTGGGTAAGTTCTACCATGCCGGCTCTTCCAGGGTAGCCTGACCGTGTGTCAAGACGTACAGGCTGCGCGGTTGTTGGTTGCGACGCTCGAAGAGAAAGTCGGTGACGAGATAGCCAGCCGCAAAGGCCGTCTCGAAGACTTCGCGGCTAAAGAAGCGCCAGTCGCGCGCCAGGGCAAAGTCAGCCGCTTTGAGTGCCAGGAAGTCGGCCGGGATTTCGGCCAACAGGAGGGAACCTTCCAGCGGAGGCAGATGTTCGGGTGGGCAGAGCAGGCCGGAGGGTCCGAGATGAGGCATGTAGAGGGGGTGCACGTCGGCTTTGTCGAATTGTTCTAGCGTCAACGTGCCGCGCGCGCGTTTTCCCAGCCGCCGTTCGACGCGCGGCGTGTTCAGCCACCAGTCCACCTGAAAACGGTCGGAGGGCAGGCCGGCGTTCAGGCCGTCGCGCATGTCGCCATATTCGGAGCGCCGGTAGGTATTGCAGACGGCGCCCAGTTTGGCAATGTTGAGGTAGGCATTGCGGCTGAGGAGAGGGTCGTAGGTCCAGGTGATGTGATCGAGGCCCTGGTGGCGCACCATTTGCCATTGGGCGCGTTTGAGGGCAAAGCCCAGGCCGGAATCGCGCCAGTCAGGGTGGACACCCATCTGGTGAGAGCAATGTTTGGGGTGCGGTCCATCGGGCAGCATATCGAAGCCAGGGAAGCCAAACACGAAGCCTGCCAGTTCTTCTCCCACAAAGGCGCCCAAGACCAGCCCGCCGTTATGATGGACGGTGATCAGGAGGTGGGCAGGGACGATGTCGGTTTCACTGCCCGGCCAGACGATGCGCTGGAGGTCTTCAACGGCCTCCATGTCTTCGGGCGTCTCCAAAAGGCGGATGACGGGCTTGACCATGCTGAAATTATAGCAGAGAGTAAAAGAGTATCGGCAGAGTTACCCAGGATATTCGAATATCGTCTGTATCGCTTCGGCCGGTCTTTCGTCCAGGAGTCGGTATGCTTCTGCGGCCCGCTCCAGCGGGAAACGGTGTGTGATCCATTTTTCCGGTCTGAGGCGCGCCAACGCCTGCCAGGCCACCTGCAAGCGGCGGGATTTGTCCCAGCGGGCAGAAAGTTCGGGAGCAATGGTGCTGACCTGTGACGAAATCAACTTGATGCGGCTGCGATGGAAAGCGCCGCCCAAATCGAGCGGAGCGCGTTTCTCGCCATACCACGAGCCAACGAGGATGCGTCCGCCGAAGCCGGTCAGCGTCAGAGCGTCGTTCAGGGCTTCGGGCGCGCCCGATAGTTCCAGCGACAGGTCCGCGCCGCCGGGCAGCAGCAGACGCGCCCGCTCATGGAAATCGGGGGCATGCGGGTCGAGCGCCGCCGAGACGCCCAAGGACGAGGAAGCCTCTCTTCGCAACGGCCAGCAGTCACAGGTCACGAGCGAGGCGAGAGGGAATTCCATCAAGAGAGCGGCGGTCAACAATCCCACGATTCCCTGACCGAATATCAAGGCCCGTTCCCCCAAAATGGGGGCGGCGTCTTGCACCAGGTTGACGGCCGTTTCCATGTTGGGCAGAAAGCAGGCCGTTTCGGGCGCTATGTCGTCGGGCAGCGGCAACACGTCGCTGCAATGGGCGACGAAGTGAGAGACATGCGGCCGAAAGGCAAACACCAGTCGCCCTAGCCATTCACGGCCCACCCCCTTGCCAGGTTCGATTACCCGCCCGACCACCGCGTAGCCGTAGGCTAGAGGGTAGCGCAAATCACTGCTCAGGGCGTCATGCCTGTCGCTCAGGCCTTGGGGGAACTGCCCGCGATAGACCAACATCTCGCTGCCGGGGCTGATAGCCGAGCAAAGGCTTTCGACCAACACCTGCCCCTCGGCCACAGGCGGCAGCGCGATGGAACGCACGCTCACCTGGCGCGGAGCGACGAAATACACATTTTTGGCGTTCATGCCGACCCTCCTGACCAGTCAGGCCTGTGTAACTGACCGCTGTCCTCTTTGCCTTTCAAGAGCCTGGCTGGCAAGATACGGCCGGCCAGCAACAGCCCCAGGCCACCGTTCAAGATATCGCGTGCGCGTTGCAACAACGTCAGGCCAATGGCCGCCGAGGCCGGTTGCCCGAAAGCACCCAACGCAAACACCTGGCTGGCCTCCAAAGCGCCTAACCCGCCAGGCAGTGGCATCAGGAAAGCCAATTGCAGCGCCGTCAACGCCGCCAGAATTTGCACCGCTGAAAGTTGCAAACCCAAGAAGGACGCCATCAGCGCGTACTCAGCCGCCATGCCTAACACGGCCAGCAGCGAGACGCCCACCGCGCCCAACAATGCCCGCAAGTGACGCTGACAGAAATTGGCCGCCAGCCGTTCCGAGGCAAACAGCAAGCGCATCGTTTTGGATGAGGTGGGGAGAAACGGCAGGGCGCGCAGCAGGACCGATACAGGCAGGAGACGATGATACATCAGGAAAATGTGGACGAGCGGCCAACTCAACACCGCGCCCAGTACGATCAGACTCACGAGTGGGCTGCTTCCGTTATGGGGAATCAGTCCTACCCGAAAGACGGCCCAGGCCCCAATCGCCAACAGCAGAAAATTAGCCAGGAACTCGATCAACTTGTCCATCATCACCGCCGCCACAGCGCGGGCAAAGGTGAGACCGTGAAGGCTTCGCAAGGCAATCACCTGCCAGGGTTCCCCGCCTACTTGGGGGCCGGGGGTAAAGTAACTCAACCCAAAGGCAGAGAGACGATAACCAACCATGCGCAGGAACGGCACGTTGTGTTTTTCGGCGCGCACGATGAGCCACCAGCGGGCGCTCATCAGCAAGATGACCAGTGTATTGAGCGTCAGCAACAGCCCAATTTGCCAGAAATGCAGCCGCTTCAACGCTTCCCAAATGTCGGTCAATGGGACGTTGCGCAACGCCCACCCCAACAGTCCCACCAGTGCCAGGTAGATCAACGCCTGGAACACAACTTTACGCGCGTTGGAGGCCGTCATAGCACAGCCCGCCCCTCCCCGCGCGGCAGATTTGCGATCAGGCGTCTCATCTCTGCCAGCACGGCCTGATGAATGACGCGCATTTCCTTGCTGCCCAACGACGCAACCGTGATGGGCCTGCCTACCTGCACGCCCACGCTGACCGGCTTCAACCCTAACAAGACGTGCGCCAACAGTTGCAAGGCGGCGGCCAGTTTTTCCCTTTCTTCCCTGGTCTTTTTGAAACGGGTCAAAACATGCCGCGCCGTGCACTCCCAAATGACGCCGCGCACGAGCATAGGCAGGATGACCGTCTCCGGCGCCATGCGGACGAAGACGCCCACACTGTCGGTCCAGTTGTCGAGCGACCTGACCGCATCGGGGGATACGGCCGGATCGGGTTCGATGCGCCCGGCCGGGAAGGTCAAGGCAGCACCGCCGGCGCGCAGATGTCCGCTCACCTGACGCACGAGCGCCATGCGCGCGGCCGGGTCGTCTGTGACGAAGTAAAGCCGTTTACTGACCTGAGGCAGGGACCTTAGAAAAGGACGGTCGAGGGCAATGATTTTCAAGTCGGGGCGCTCCAAGGCGGCAAACAGGGCCAGCGTATCGGTCATGCCCGGATGGTTGGACAGGGCCAGGATGGGGCCGCCCTCTTTCAGTAACCCCAGCGGCTCATCATCCAAGAACAGGCGCACATCGCGCACGAAAGAGCGCAAGGTCAACCTGGAGGCGTCCGGCAATTCATACGCGCCAACGGCGGCGTCGAAATCCAACATCTGGCGGGCAAAACGCCTGGCCGGCCAGCGAAAGGAGGAACGCAGCAAGCGCGCCAAACAGGGTCGGCCCTGCCACCCAAAGGAGGCAACCAGGTCATCCAGGTTGATTTCGGTAAGCGTATCGAGGGCGGACAAATGAAGGGTCTTAATCGAGGCAGGTCGCTTTTGGCTCAGAGGCAGCCTCTGTATGGCAGTTGACAGGCTGGCTGAGTTCCATCAACAGGTCCAGGTAAAGCCTGGTCATGCCTACCGGCTGAATGCCGCGCGCTTGCACTTGAGACAACGCCAGGGCAGTCGTTTCCACATCTTCGGGACGGGTGTGCATCAGCACGATGTCGCCGTTGCGCAGTTTGGGGACCGTGTATTGCACCACGTCCTTGACCGGTCCCCCCCAGCCGGTAGACCACATGGTAGGGGTCAGGCCTTCGGCGGCGCACATCGTCAAGAAAGACGGGCTGGCATTGCCAAACGCTGGACGGGCAAAGCGGACGACCGGATCGGTCTTCAACACGGTGCGCAGGGCATCCAGCCACAGGTGATAATCTTCGGTGACTTGTTCCGCCGAAAGCACCTGGGGGTTGATATGCTCGAAGGGAAAGGTGTGATAGCCAAATTCGTAACCGCGCTGATAAAAGCGCCGCCAGATGCCGGGGTCCTTTTGCTCGTTGTTGAGCAAGGCTTCTCCCACCGGAAAGAAGGTAATGCACATGTCCGGGTAGGGGTCGTAGATTTTCTCCAGTTTTTGCAACTGAGTCACCAGGTTGCAGTCATCATACGTCAACGCCACGCGGGGATAGCGCGCGCTGCCGCGGTACAAGACAGGCTGCTGGCGCGCGGCAGCCACAGGCCGCGCATAGCGCCCAAAAGCAACACCCAGCAGGGAATACGCGCCGAGTTTGAGAAAATCGCGGCGAGAAAGACCAGACATGCCCATAGTTTAGCATTTCTGGCAAACCGTGACAAGGAAAGAATTCATAGCGCGGTCAGTGTAGGACAACTCTTGAAGAGTTGTCCCGACAAGGCGTTACTACATCTTCGATGTACCGCCGACCTGCTTGTGCTACCTGTGCCATGAGGAAGATTAGCGTTTGATTAGAATTTCACAACCCACTTGACTTTCCCCATCCAATTGCTGTATAGTAATCAGGGTAAGAAGTATTCGGCACCGCGCCCTCGGGTTGCTGTGCCTTTTGTTTGTCCACCTGTCGACAAGGAGAAGTTGATGATTCGAGTCAACGGATTGACCAAAGACTATGGCATACGCCGCGCCGTAGACAACCTGACCTTCGAGGCCGAGCAAGGCGAAATCCTGGGCTTCCTGGGTCCAAATGGGGCTGGCAAGACCACCACCATGCGCATCCTGACCGGCTACATGCCTCCTACGGAAGGAGAAGCCACCGTCGCTGGTTACGACGTGGTAGCCGAATCTCTGGAAGTGCGCCGCCGGGTCGGTTATCTGCCCGAAACTGTGCCGCTCTACCATGACATGACGGTCTTCGATTACCTGAAGTTCATGGCCAACCTGCGCCACCTGCCAGAGGCCGAAGACCGCGTAGATGAGACCCTCGAATTGGTCGGCCTGGAAGAACGGGCAGATGGCTACATCGGCAATCTCTCGAAAGGCATGCGCCAAAGAGTCGGTTTGGCTCAGGCGCTGCTGCACAGGCCAGAAGTGCTCATTTTGGACGAGCCGACCATCGGCCTCGACCCTGGCCAGGTGGTGGAAGTCCGTAACGTGATTCGCGAGATTGGCAAAGAACGCACCGTTCTGCTTTCCACGCATATCCTATCCGAAGCCCAGCAATTGTGCGACCGCGTCCTCATTATCAACAAAGGCCGCATCGTGGCCGAGGACACGCCAGCCAACCTGCAAGCCAGCCTGGTGGGCGCCGAGCGCAACCTGCTGCATGTGCGCGGCGAGGCCGAGGGCCTGGAAGAAAAATTGCTCGCCATAAAGGGCGTCAATAAAGTCCAACGCAAGGATGATGGCCTGTTCGAGTTCCAGTACGCCCCTGGACAGGATGTGCGCCCGGAGGTAGCCAAAATGGTCGTCAATGCTGGCTACGACTTATTGGAACTGCGCCCTATTGGGATGAGCCTGGAAGAAATCTTCTTGCAACTCACCCGTGAAGACGTTGCCAGCCCGGAAATGTGAGGCTCCTATGCGCAATATCTGGACAATTGCAAAACGCGAATACAAAATCTATTTCAACAGCCCGCTTGCCTATATCGTCATGCTCATCATCTTGGGCGTAATAGGCATCATCTTTGCTTACAATCTGATCAACCTGACCTCCAACCCCTTTGGTTCACCTCAAGCGCCCGACATCTCCATCGTGACCGGCCCCATGGCTTTCATGCTGGTCTTCTCGGTTCCAGCGCTGACCATGCGCCTGCTGGCCGACGAACAACGCATGGGAACGATGGAATTGCTGCTCACCGCCCCGGTGCGCGACGCGGAATTGGTGATAGGGAAATGGCTGGGTTCCTTTTTGTTCGTGCTAACCATCATCGCCATCACCCTCATCTTCCCATTGATCTTGCACAACCTGACCACGCCGGGAATAGATCAACAGTTGATGCTCTCCAGTTACTTAGGCATCATTCTGGTAGCGGCCGCCTTCCTGGCGATTGGGGTAAGCATCTCGGCCATGTTCAGCAACCAATTCGCCGCCTTCTTCCTATCTATGGGCGTGCTGGTCATCCTGTGGTTCTTGATTGGCATTCCTGCCCAGTTGTTCTTCTCCGGCGCAGATTTCTTCCGCTACGTTGACATGAATTCACGCTTCTACGATTCTCTCAATCGCGGCATCATCAACCTGTCGGACATCGTTTATTTCTTGAGCGTTACCGCGCTAGGGTTGTTCATCGGCGCGCTTGCCATTGACATTCGGAGGTGGAGATAATGAAAACCGATCCGCGCCGCTATGCACCGCTTGGGCTGATCCTCTCTGGACTGGCTTTTCTCACCATCCTCGGCGTTCTGGCCTTACGGCTTTTTACGCTGGTCGGCATGTATACGCCATCCGACCCCGCTCTGATCGACCGAATTCTCTATATTGCCATCGCCGTCTTCGTAGCCGGCTACGCCATTTTCACCATTCTGGATCCCGACCGCGTGCGGAAATTCCTGACCGGCCGGCAGGCACAATATGGCAGCAATTCGCTCGTCCTGTTCGTAGCCTTCGTGGGCATCCTGGTGGTGACCAACGTGCTGGTCAACCGCTACCCCCAACGCTGGGATGTGACCGAAGACAAGCAACATACCCTGGCTCCCGAAACCATCGAGGCGCTGAAGGCTCTGCCCGAACCTGTCACGGCTATTGCTTTCTACAGCCTGCGCATGAATGCGCAATCGGCCGAAGAACTGCTTCAAGACTTCAAGAGCAGCAGCAACGGAAAATTCGAGTATCGCTTTCTCGACCCCGACGCCAACCCCGTGCTGGCCAAGCAACTGGGCATCACCGGCGACGGCAAGATTGTGCTACAAATGGGCGAAAACAAGGAGATCGTCCCCTACGCCTCCGAACGCGAATTGACGGGCGGCTTGATACGCCTGCTCAACCCCTCCCATCCGGCCATCTACTTCCTGACCGGTGAAGGAGAACACGATATTGAAAATGCCGGCGATACCTCCTACACGCGCATCCGTGAGGTGTTGGAAAGTAAGAATTACATCGTCAAGACCATCAATTTGCAAGCCGCCAATGCCATCCCCGAGGACGCAAAAGTCATCGTCATTGCTGGCCCGTTAGTGCCGGTGCCGGAAAGTGTGGTCAACCTGCTGAAAGAATACCTGAATCAAGGCGGCAGCCTGTTAGTGATGGAAAATCCGATCCCGCTCACGCAATATGGCGATAAGGACGACCCGCTGGCTGCCTACCTGGCCTCCGAGTGGGGCATTCAATTGAACAACGACATCGTGGTAGATACCAACTCGCCCTCCTCGCCTTTCTTTGCCGTGGCGGCTCAATATAACCAACATCCTATCACCGAAAAGATGCAAGGCGTCGCGGCCATCTTCCCCTACACCCGCAGCCTGACGCTGACCGAAAACGCCACCATCACCCCCGAGCCGCTGGTCTATACCATCCAGAACTCGTGGGGTGAGAGCGACTTCGACGGCATCCAAAACCAGAACCTGCGTTACGACGATGGTGCCGACCAACCTGGTCCCATGTTGCTGGTGGCCGCCGCCGAAAACTCTAGTGCTAACAGTCGCGTGGTGGTCTTTGGTGGTTCGTCCTTTGCTCAAGATAGTAACTTCGACTTCTCCGGCAACGGCGATATACTGGTCAATTCTATAGATTGGCTGGCCGGCCAGGAAGCCGCCATTGGCATCACTGAAAAGCAAACCACCTTGCGCACCTTCAACCCGCCCGGCTCCACGCAGACCATTCTGCTGGTGGTAACTACCACGTGCCTCGTCCCGCTGGCCATCATCGTGGGCGGCGTGTACGCCTGGGTGCGACGCCGCAAGCAAGGATGAACTATGAAACGCTCGACCTGGATCGTTCTGCTGATCTTCCTGGCACTGGTGGGTACCATGATTTACCTGGACCAAAAAGAAATCGTCCCCCAGGCAATGACAGGAACGCCCACGCTTCCACCCGAAAGACTGCTCACGGAAGCGGACGGGGCGCTGACCGGCATCGAACTGTCGGACCGCGAGGGCCTCAGCGTGCGGCTGGTGAAAGACGGAGATCAATGGAGGTTGGAAAAGCCCATCGAAACGGAAGCCAACCAGGGTCTGGCGGAAGAGGCGGCCGCGCAATTGGCCGTCCTGCGCATCTTGTCCAAGCCGGGAGTTGCTCCCGTTGATGCGGGCCTGGTCTCCCCCTCTTACAGGCTCGTCGTCACGACCGCCGGCGGCGCGAAGAAAGAGCTCCTCATCGGCGACGTAACCCCCAGCAACAGCGGTTATTATGCCCAAGAGGCCGGCAGCCAGGCGGTCATCGTCCTTGACAAGTACGGCATAGATGCTCTGCGCAATTTGCTGACCGCGCCGCCTTATCTGAACACCCCTACGCCTTCGCCTACGCCGGCGCCGCCAACCGAGACGCCCACACCACAGCCAACCGAACAACAGACGAATGAAACGCCGGCAGCGCCTACGGCAACGCCTTAATCCATTACAAGTGCATAAAAGGGTATTGAATTTCTCACGAAAAAAGAGTATGCTGGACTCAACCGAACTGTTAGGAAGTGTTTTCGATGGACATGGAAAAATTATTGATTTCTGATGACGAGGAAGAATTCCCAGCCGTTGCGCGCCTCATCGAACTGGGGCGGCAAAAGTCGTATGTCACGCTGGACGATATTCTTCACTTCTTCCCAGAAGCCGAACAAGACGTGGAGCAACTGGAAGAAGCGTTCTCTGCTTTGTTGAGCGCCGGCATTCCTTTCGTAGAAGATACGGTCTCTGTCGAACCGAGCGAAGATGAACTGGTAGCCGTAGAAACGACCGAGGAGGTCGAACCAGAAGCCGAACTGACCCTCGACGATTACCTGGCAAATATAGACACAGACGACACTATCGGTTTGTATCTCAAAGAGGTCAGTCGCGTCCCCCTGTTGACTGCTACTGAGGAAGTAGAACTGGCGCAACGCATCGAGCGCGGACGAATGGCGCGCGAGGAACTGGCCAAGGGCAACGTCAGCGCCCGCCGCCGCCAGGAACTGCGCCGCCTCATCGAGGACGGCTGGGCCGCACGTGAACATCTCATCACCGCCAACTCGCGCCTGGTCATCTCGGTTGCCAAGAAATATATGGGGCGTGGCGTGCCGTTCCTCGACCTCATCCAGGAAGGCAACATTGGCCTCATTCGCGCCACCAAAAAGTTTGACTACCGCCGCGGACACAAATTCTCCACCTATGCCACGTGGTGGATTCGGCAGGCCGTGACGCGCGCCATTGCCGATCAGGGACGCACCATCCGCGTCCCCGTCCACATGGGCGACCAGATCAACAAATTGCTGCGCGTACAGCATCAGTTGACCCAACGGCTGGGGCGTGATCCAACAGTAGAAGAAGTGGCCGATGCCCTGGAAGTGCCGCCCAAGAAAGTGGAAAACATGATCCAGGTGGCGCGCCGTCCGCTCTCGCTCGAAACGCCAACCGACGACGAGGAAGATTCGGTCCTGGGCGATTTCATCGAAGATGACGAGGCCCCCCCGCCCGACGATACCGCCACCTACAATCTGCTGCGCGAACACCTGGGCGAGGTCTTGAACAACCTGCCGCCGCGCGAAGTGCGCATCCTGCAACTACGCTACGGTCTGCTCGACGGACAGGCCTACACGCTCGAAGAGGTGGGGCGCAAGATGGGCGTCACCCGCGAGCGCGTCCGTCAGATCGAAGCACAAGCCCTCAGCCGCTTGCGCCATCCCACCATCCGCCGGAAATTGCGGGATTATCTGGGAGAATAGAAAAACAAATCCGCTTTTACACCGATTTACGTTCACATTGATAACTTCGCAACTCGCAATATTCCTTCGGATGCACACGACAAAAAACCTTAGAAAACGATTGGTTGAAGGTCCAATGGTTTTCTAAGGTTTTTTTCAATGCTCGAGTTTAGACAAACGGTTTTTCCCTGACGTGGGGTCAGGGTCGTGAATTGCACCTTACCAATCGAAAATCAAGCGCTTTGTGCGCTC
>FWPU01006686.1_pt1 | contig 22581 bp, 19 predicted proteins | sample 2228361 | NCBI WGS metagenome assembly FWPU01 (sample SAMEA103939777, study PRJEB20133) | metagenome
TTTCTGGTTCCCAGATTGATGACACATCCAAGCTGTGCTTCAGCTGCCATCTGGCCACAAATTCAGCGAAGGCAAACCTGCTCAATCCTTCAAACGTGAAAAACAATGCTCAGCCTACATTTAATTTTAACGGTATCAGGTCTACGGCTGCATTGGGTACCGATCTTAGGGATGACCATCCTATAGCGTTTAACTACGCCACTGTGCAGGGTAACGCAAGCTACGAACTGCATCCAGTTGCAAACGTTACAGCGGTTTTAGGCAGTGATACCTTCGCAAATGGAGAAATGACATGTGCATCCTGTCATGATGTTCACGGAAGGGTTGTTAGTGGTAGCGTGGTGCCAGTGCTTTTGAGAAGAGCTAATAATTCCAGCATGCTCTGTCTGGCGTGTCATGTGAAGTAGTTTTTTCTGGTTAAGTTCAGGAGGGTGGGTTTATCCCACCCTTTTTTTGTATGAAAAAGAAATGTTTATGGCTTTTTGGTCTATTTCTTCTCATAATGCCAGAGGGTTTATATGCCCTCGGGGATGGGATTTCTGCAACCGCTTTCTTCATCTATGAACTTAAAGACAGGAACAACAATATTACTGGTGTTGACCAGAAGGAGACCAGTTTTGTTCAGCGTTACAATCTTGGCTACAAAAAAGATGTGCCTTTAGTTGAGGGAAGCCTCGGTTCTTTCAGTGCAGATTTTGCGGCCGGTTTAGATGTGGTGAAAAGGCATATTGAAGACAATAAGGGGCTTGACGAAACACATAATGTGGACTCCTTCAGAAACCAGTGGAATATTGGGCTTATAATTGCACCTGCAAAGTTTCCCCTGTATTTTGAGGCAAATACTGCTCGCAGTAAAAACACATATATAGATCAGGATTATCTGGTGAGGGAATCGATCACCACAAATCATAACGTAAACTTTAAATATGTAATGCCGAGATACTTTTCGTTTTTCGATCCCCGCAATAAAGGTAATGGTAACGGCTGGAGCGGAAATGGCAATGGTCTTGGTAACGGTAACGGTCTTGGAAACGGTAATGGTATATTCTTTGGCAACGGTAACGGCAATGGTAATGGATTATTTGGCAACGGCAATGGTGGTTTTTTCAGTGGCAACGGTAACGGCAATGGTAACGGTAATGGTAATGGCAACGGTAACGGCAATGGTGGATTTCGTCAGAGGGTGGGTCCTCTGGTTCCTTACGCCTATCTTTTTAGCTGGCGCAGTTACAAGAATGAAAGTGAGGGATATATAGCAAAATCAAAGAACGATTACTACACATTAAATTTAGGCTTTGTAAGATTCTGGTTAAATTCCAATTTAGATGTGGTTAGTGGAGACGGTTCGAAATCCCAAAAACTTTATGTTGAGTTTGGACAGAGAAGGTATGATGGAACCCTTATGTGGACGCTGGTGAACAACTGGATTAAGGCTGCAAGTTACTTTTCATACACGGAAGACAAGGTGAATGGTGATGTAAACAGTCAGCTTTATGAAGGCAACTTTATCTTTAACACCTTTAGAACATACTGGAGCTCAAATCTTCCAGCGCAGGTCCAGTATAGAAAGGCAGCCAGCACCAATAACCTTATAGTGAAGCTTCCATACAGTTTTTATGGAACCACATCTCACATGAACTCTTTTGGTGGCAGTCTTAATTATGAGGCAAACAAGCTGTGGCTGGATGGTGCGGACAGCACGTTAAGCAACACACTGTATAACAACTTCTCAATAAGCTTCAGAAAAAACAGCTGGGACTTAAATTCCCGTCACGACCTTGTTGTTTATCAGGACGATGTTGCTAACTCAAAGGACTACACAACCTTTAACTATAAAATTGATGGTAAATACAGCAATATTGATGTTAGGTATTCCCAGACGGCAGGTTATGAACTGACGGTACATAAGTATCTTCAAGGTGGAAACGAAAGGATGAAGCAGGTACATTCAGTCAGATACAGTGTTTCTGGACCAATAGCTGATAAGCTTTCATTTTCTGTTTCTGAGGCGTTGTCTTACTACGACGAAGGAAGTATACCTGTTACAAACAAAGATTACATTGCTCAGAACAGGGTGGTTGACACGCAGCTTGAGCCAGGGTCAAAGAGTGTAAGAAATAATCTGTCTGCCGTCCTTATGAGTAATCCTTTAGAAAACCTGTCTATGGTTTTGGCTTTAACACGTGATGATGTGTTTTATACAGAAGGGCGGGACTCAAAGATGACGGGAAGAGCAGGTATGAACTATCAGGCACTGGAGCGTATGTTGACCATGACAGGCGATTTGAGTCTTTCAAAATTAACAAGAGTCAATGGCGAAGACGAATACTCACAGATTGCAACTCTAAAGATTTCATACACACCTCTCTATAACCTGAGATCTGTAACCTCAGTTTTAACAGAAAAAACAGAGATATTGGGCAACAATATAAATTCATCAACAGAGAGGAAAACCATTACAGAGGAGCTTCAATACGCCTTCTACAAAACAGGCAGATTTGGTGATGTTGGACAAAAAAGGCTTTTTGACGTTACATTGACCGTAAAGTATGACACCTATAATGTAGATGGTGATCTGCAATATGACCTGTACAAGGGTAGTCAACCACGGTCAGAAAAAAAGGTTCTGTCTTATGGGGGAGCTTTTTCAGCCTATCCATACCGCTTTGTATCTTTGTCTGGCAGCTACAAAAATGACTATTTCAAGGAAGAGGGTGGAATTTCTGCAAGTAACCAGATATATGGACTGAATCTCGGATTTAACTTTCCCTTACTCAGTATAAACACAAGTTATAGATTTACCAGAGAAAGAATTGAAGCCAATCAGGACACACAGACTATCACAGTGAATGTAGTAAAACGTTTTTGACATTTTTGCAGCTATTCTTTAAACTCATTGCATGACATTTTTGTTTTTTGTTCTCCTCGCCCTATGCATTTTTGCTCCCTTTGAAACCTTTGGCGATGGCACAGAGTTTGCCATTTCTTCGGCAACACTTGGGATTTCACATCCGCCTTCCTATCCGCTTTTCGTTACTCTGTCAAAGCTTTTTTATTTTCTGCCCTTTGGCAACATAGCCTTAAGAATCAATCTGTTTTCAGCAGTAACGGCGGCACTGGTTGCTTATGTTGTTTTTAAATATGTAAAAGGAGAACTATTTGAACGACTTTTTCTCTCTCTTTTTACCTTTTTTTCGAAAAGTTTTTTTGTAAACGCCATGATCGGAGAGGCTTATGCCTTAAACCTGTTGTTTTTTATAGCCATTCTGTTTCTTTCAGGCGACTACGGTGATAAGAGAAGACTTTTTCTTTCTTCCTTTTTGCTTGGGCTTGGTAGTGGTAATCACCACACGATTCTTTTTCTGGTTTTTTTCATTATTTATAAAGTTTTTAAAACAAAAGGGTGTGGATACAGAGAGGTTGTGTTTTCTGCCGCTCTTTTTATCTTTGGGTTTTCTGTCTATCTCTACCTGCCCATAAGGGCGGTTCAAAACATTAACTGGAACTGGGGCAGACCGGTAAATTACGAGCTTTTCATAAACAGCTTTTTAAGACATGACTTTAAACCACAAGGTGTCGCAAGGGACTGGGAAACATTTTTCAGCCAGATAGTCACCTTTAACCCATTTGATGAGTTTGGCGTTTCAGCCGCCATTGTTGTTATAATTTTCACGTTAATGCTTTTTAAAACAAACAGAAAAAAATTTCTGGAAATTGGGGTACTTATTCTTCTTTATTCGGTCTTTATTGTGCTGCTACTGGGAAATGACTCCCTGTCAGCAGAAGAGAGAAAGGAGACCTATGCGGTGTTTTTCATACCGGCTTACTTTATCATAGGTTATGGAGCTGTGATTAATCAAAACATTGAAAAGCGAGCAAAAATGATATGTCTTTTTGCGGCGCTTACTGGTTTGATTTATCATCAGGGGTATATTATTGCCACCTTTTTAAGCTTTGATAACACAGCCTTTGCCCATGACCTTGCAAGGGCAAAGCTTATGTCCTTACCAAAGGATGGAGTGCTGTTGGTACGGGGGGGTGAACATGATTTCCCGATACTTTATCAGCAAAAGGTGACTAATCTGAGGGAGGATGTTAAGGTTATCAATTTAACAGCACTCGGTAAAAGATGGAACGCAAGGGAAAGCCTTGAGGTAGGAACCACCTACACCCCCGGCTTTGAAGGTGAAAAGGATAGTAAAAAACAGATCTTGAAGGCTGTCTTGCTGTTCCAGAAGGATTTTAAAAAGAAAAAGGTGTTTCTGAACATTTTTGATGAAAGCGAATTGCCTGAAACACTGTCATACCATGTTACAGGGCTCTTTTACAGTCTGGAGAAAACGCCTGTCACAATGTCTTTTGTGAGGGAACGCAGTCTTAAAGCTGCCCCACCTGGCTTTGCGGAGCTACTCAGAAAGGCAAGGGATTTTTATGAACAGAATGGCTATCAGGCTGAGGCAAGGTTAGCATCGGTGTATCTGAACAAGGTTGGCGAATAATTCCTTGTGTCTGCTCTTTTTACTAACAGATTAAGCATTTTTTATGTTAAAATCCCCCTATGGACGAACTACCCTTCGTTACAATTGTGGTGCCTGTAAAGCCCGGACTTACACCCGAAGTTGTGGAAGCGGTGAAAAGGCTGGATTATCCTGTGGAAAAACTGGAACTTTTCCTTGTTTACGGAAAAAATCCATCCTATCAGCGTAACAGGGTTGTGGAACAGGCAAAAGGTGATGTGATTTACTTTCTTGACAACGACTCGCTGCCTGCAAAAGGGACGCTTAAACGACTTGTGTCACACCTTAGGGATGATGTGGTTATTGCAGGTGGTCCCAGTGTTGCTCCAGAAGGGATTGGTTTTTTCCCTTACATTTTTGGGAAAACTCTGGAGTCAAAATTGTGTTCCGGGGCATCTTCCAACCGTTACAGAAGGGTGGGTGTGGTAAGGTTTACTACAGAAAAAGAGATAATTCTGTGCAACATGGTTATGAAAAAGGAGGTTTTTCTGTCCTTTGGGGGGCTGAACGAAAGACTTTATCCCAACGAAGAGAATGAGCTTATGGAGAAGGTTAAGCATGGGGGGTATAAGATTGTCTATGACCCCGATGGTTATATTGAACGTATGCCAAGACGAACAGTCAAAGCCTTTGTGAAACAGATTTTTAACTACGGCAGGGGAAGGGGTGAACAGACCGTTTTTTATCCAAAAAGCTTCAGCCTGATAAACTTTGTCCCCTTTTTTTTTCTGCTCTATTTTATCTTTGCCATCATTAAAAAGGGTGTTTTTCTCTATCCCCTAATTTTATACTTTCTGATCCTTTTTTTGGATGCCATTATAAAAATCATAAGGGAAAGGGATGGGAGGCTTTTTTTCTTACCCATTACAAGCTTTATGTTGCATATTATTTACGGTTTCGGGACGCTTTATGGTATTCTAAAGGCACCCTTTAAAAAGGCGGCTTCCATAGATATAAAGATAGAGAAGGTTCCTCTTCAGAGGGGCGTTTAAATAAAGGTTTAAAAACATTGATTTTTATGGTAATTTAAAAAAATGATTTCCATAGTTATACCATTTTATAACGAAAGAGAAAGCCTTCCCCATCTTTATGAGAGACTGGTAAGCTCATTTTCGGGAGACGATGTGGAGTTTGTCTTCGTGGACGACGGCAGTACCGACGGGGGGTTTAAAATAATAGAAGATTTGGCAAAGTCAGACAGACGGGTTAAGGGCATCTCATTCAGACGTAATTTTGGCAAGTCTGCTGCACTTTCGGCTGGTTTTAAAAAGGCTGTTGGTGATATTATCGTTACCCTTGATGCTGACCTGCAGGACAATCCGGAGGAGGTTCCTAAGCTTCTGTCAAAAATTGAAGAAGGCTATGACCTTGTGGTGGGCTGGAAATTTCCCAGACATGATCCCCTCGGCAAAAGGCTGCCCTCAAAGGTGATAAATGCTGTAACCTCATTTTTTACGGGGCTTAAAATTCACGATATGAACAGTGGTATAAAGGCAATGCGTAAAGAGGTGACGGAAGAGGTTCAGTTATATGGCGAACTGCATCGTTTTTTTCCGTCTTTAGCCTTTATGAAGGGTTTTAAGGTAAGCGAGGTTAAAGTAAAACACAGCGAAAGAAAGTTTGGCAGGAGTAAATTTGGGGCAAAACGTTTTCTTTCTGGAATTTTCGATCTGACTACCGTGTTGTTCCTCGGAAAGTTTGGGAAAAAACCTCTTCATTTTTTTGGACTTTTTGGACTATTTTTAATCTTTGTCGGGCTTGTTATTAATGGATACATTGCCTATTTGCGTTTCAGATACGGGGGCATTATGGGCAGGCTGCCTTTATTACTTTTGGGTATACTTAACGTTGTTGTTGGTGTGCAGTTTTTCTCCATAGGGCTTATTGGGGAGCTGCTTGCCAGTTACTATGCCTCGACAGTTCGTTACACGGTAAAAAGGGAAATCTGACATGAAAATCCTTGAAGTAAAACAGCTTTATTTTCCTGAAATAAAGGTTATCCGTTATGCCCGTTTTCGCGACCACAGGGGTTTTTTTACCGAACATTTCAGAAAAAGCGACATTTTTGCTCTAAATTTTTTAAAAAACTACGATTTTGTTCAGTCCAACGAGAGTTTTTCATTACCACTTACAATAAGAGGGCTACATTTCCAGTGGAATCCCTATCAGGGAAAACTTGTTAGAACTGTTTTTGGCAGGATGGTTGACCTTGTTCTTGACATAAGAAAGGGTTCGCCCCATTTCGGCAAAATTATCGCCTATGACATGCCTGCAAATAACGAGTCTGATTACGGTGAATGGATATGGATACCGCCGGGATTTGCGCACGGCAATTTCTATACAGAGGTTTCTAAGATAGAGTATTTCTGCACAGGAGAATATAACCCTGCATCAGAGGCACGCATCTCACCGTTATCACCCGATATTGACTGGTCTGCATGTGACCTTCATCTGAAAGAGGAGTTTTTCTCCATCCTGACTAGAGAGTTTCTTATATCTGAAAAGGACAGGGTGGGGCTGACACTGTCTTTGTGGCAAGATGACAGTCGTTCAGAAAACTTTTTATATCTATGAAGGTTTGTTATTTTGGCACCTTTGAGAAGGATTATCCGAGAAACGTCACCTTTATAGAGGGCTTGAGAAAAGCTGGGGTTGAGGTAACCATCTGTCACGCCTCCCTCACAGCCGATAAAGCTTCCCTGGGCAAGGTTCCATCACTGATAAAACTTTTTTTGCAATATCTGAAAGCCTATTTATACCTTATTGGCAGGGCGTTTACCTTCTCCTGCGATGCAGTAATAATCGGCTATCCTTCCCACCTTGATATGCTGATTTTTTATCCCCTTTTCAAAATAAGGAATGTTCCTGTTTTTTTCAATCCACTTGTTTCGCTCTATGACACCTTTGTTTATGACAGGGCGATGTTTAGAGCTGGCTCAGTTGTCGCAAAGCTAATCTTTTTGCTGGATAAAGCAGCCTTTTCAATGTCTGACTGCGTCTTTATAGATACAGCAACCCACAGAGATTATCTTGCAGCTCTTTTGGGCATAAATATTGATAAGTTCTGCATTGTGCCTGTTGGTGCACTAAAACAGTTTTTTTCGGATGAAAAGGTAGAGAAGGCGGAACTGTTTCAGGTGCTTTATTGTGGGAAGTATATTCCACTTCATTCAGTGGAAACGATTGTCAGGGCTGCTAAGCTTTTAATGAAATATGATGATATAAAATTCAAAATGATTGGAAAAGGACAGGAATATGATAAAATCAGAAAGATAGTCGGTGATGAAAAAATTGATAACATTGAGTTTATAGACTGGATGGAGCCTGGAGAGCTTTCCCGCGAAATAAGACGTTCTCATGTTGTGCTTGGTATCTTTAAAAAGGGTGGCAAGGCGTCAAGGGTTGTGCCGAACAAGGTGTATGATGCAATGGCAGCAGGTGCGGTGGTTGTTACTGAAGACTCGGCGGCGGCAAGAGAGTTTTTTGAAGAGGGCAGACACCTTTTTCTTGTAACCCCGGAAGATCCAGTAATGCTTGCTGAAAAGATTGTCTGGATAAAGGAGCATTACGAGACGGCAACAGAGGTGGCAAAAAGAGGCAGGGAGAGGGTTAAAGAGGTGGCTGGGCTGGAAATAATAGGAAAAATTGTGGCAAAAAGGATTGAGGAACAGATATGATTGAACTGGCATTGGTTACATCAACCTATGAAAATGTTTACAGTGGCGTTGGCACCTATGCACAGATGCTGGTAAAGGGTTTGCAGGACGCAAAAATTAAGTTTTGCGTAATCAGCCCCGATTGTCATCACGCACCGCCATTCTTTATAAAAACCCCCCTGAAGGGCTATGATATATCTCCCAACAAATGGTTGTCAAACGCCTTCTCATTCAAAAAAGTGTTGTCTGAACTTAGCGGACAGTTAAAGATGGTTCATTTTATTGATGCAAGAGAAGCTCTTTTTGCTGTAAAAAGAAAAGGAGTAAAATTCATAGGCTCTGTCCATGACACCTACAGTTTTGATTTGCAGTCTCAGGAACTGCTTAAAAGACATTTTATTGACTGGAAAAAAAGGCTTGTTTATTATTACCTTCTCTATAAATGTGAGAAAAAAAGTTATTCAAAACTTGACTTTGTTATTTCAAATACGAACTTCGTAAAGGGCAGGTTAGCTGATTTTTACGACATCGCTTCTGATCGCATCGAAACGGTGTATATTGGTTCTCCCTTGAAAAAGCTCAACAACAGAAAAGTGCTGGGTGACACCTGTGTTGTGAGCTTCATTGGAGGGAATTTTCAGCGTAAGGGGCTTATTCCACTTGCACAGGCGGTAAAAAAGTTAAAGCAGGAAGGGATTAGCATAAAACTGATTGTGGCTGGAAGAGACAACAACGAATCAGAAATTAGAAGAAAACTTGAACAGGATGGTTGCGGCGATGTAATCCATTTCTATGGTTATCTGCCCCCCCAGAACATTCCTTCTTTCCTTATGAGCAGCCACATCTTCGCCATGCCTTCCTATGTGGAGGCTTACGGTTTGGTTTATCTGGAGGCGATGGCCTGTGGTGTGCCTGTCCTCGGCACATCAATAGGCGGCACAAAAGAAATGATTCAGGATGGGATAAACGGATTTTTGTGTAACCCCTTTGATATAAACGAAATTGCTGATCGGCTGAAAAGGCTTCTGAATCCTGTAACGAGAGAGCGTATTATAGAAAAAGGTTACGAAACGGTTGACAGGTTTACAGTAGAAGCCTCCATTAGCAAAACTATTGAAATCTATCAGAGAATAAAAGTTTCTTGAAAAAAATTTTTTAATTAAATATCATAAGCCTATGTTGAAAAGGGCGCTCTTTTTTTTGATTATTTTTTTCCCGCCTCACCTCTATGCACAGGCTATGGTAAGTCTGAAAATGGTTGATCTTAAGAATAAAAACGTCATAACGCTTGGGGAAAAGGACAGGGGTAAGGTGTGGATTGACAGTGAAGGCAAAAGGGTTTTTATTTATGACGGTGATAAACTAAATGCCTTCACCATAAGAGAAAATATGCTTATTTATGCAGGAGAGCTTTTTTTTGAAAGCGACTCCATTTCCGTTACCGGTTGGGAAAAGGTGTTTGCGGAAGATGAAAAAAAGAAAAACACAAAAACAAGACTTGTGCCGAGGTTTTACGGCAGTATGCTTTTAAGGGATGTAAATCCCATGGTGATAGCTACCGATGTTAAAGGAGAAAGGCTTTTTGTAGCCGATAACAGGGGTTATATTTATGTTTTTGACATAGAAGCCAAAGAATACAAGGGAAGGCTTCTTTTTGGCAAAAAGTCGGTCAGGTATCTGAGAACATTAAAAAATGGGGGCTTGCTGATAATTTACGACGACAACAGCCTTTCTTATATTGAGCCCTACAAAATTCCCTTTTTTTCATTTTTGCAGGATTTGAAAAGTTCATACGAACTGAAAAAGTCGGTGATAATCCCTCTTAACTTTATTAGCTCTGTAAATGTTAATCCGAAGGAGGACAAGATAATTATTACAGGCGATCACAAAACCTTGATAGCGGTCAGCCTGCCATCCCTTCAGTATGAAAAGATTTATGAAGAAAGACTTTTTATAGAGTATGCAGACTTTATAGATAACGACCTTGTTCTTTATATGACACTTAAGGAAAGGAGTCTGGAGCAGAGAAGTGATTTTAAAAAAGGGCATCATTTCAGATTTCTGTCTGGCTTTTTTGATTTGAGGAGGACTATTACAGAGTCGCCCTCAGGTAGCTTTATTGTGCGTATATCAGAAAAGGACAGCCTTGACATATTTGAGATGAAGCGGCCGTCAAAACTCGGAAGCATAGATTTTGATTATAAAAATTATGGACAGCTTGTGTTCGGAAGTGATGATAAAACTATCATCGCGATTGACAAGGACAGGTCAAAAATTCTGCTTTACAGACTTCAGGAACAGCCCCAGAGGTAACCACCGTCTTTTTTAATTTTATTGCCATAAGGGTCGTTTAAAGGTAAAATTTTCTATATGTTGAAGAAGATTGTGCTTCACGGTGCCATAGACGAGCGTGTGCATTATGTGTTTTTTGCCTTTGGGCGGAATGTGCACGACAGGGCGTTTTATGCCTATCACAAAGAAGATGGTGTGGAGAGGTTTTTCTCAAAAGGCTACGGCTTTTCTCTGGATAGGTCAAAGCTTTCCTACAAAGGTGTTGGTGGGAGTTTTTGCAAATACATGTTTGGCGTGGACAGACCCTTTAAAGACCTGATCAAGCTGGAGGTAAAAAACAGACTGGTAATGTTTGGAGCCACACAAAAAAGTCATGAACAGATAGAGTTTACAGACAACATCGCCGGCAGTGACAGCTATGTAAATATTTTCAATGAAGGAAACGCTATTACTAACTACTACTTTATTGTTTTGGACGATGATGATCAGAAAAACTTCGGCAAAAAACAGGAAGAAATTTTAAAAAAGACGGGACGCATACTGAAGAGAACATCACTTGTTGAGGAAGAGCTGGATGAAGAACTGATTGAAGTTATCTACAAAAGCATAGACAAGGAAGACTGTCTTGTCATTATGCTAAAACTCTATGATGCCCTTGTGAAAGAGTTGTGGCGTCTCATGTTGAGAACCGATATTTCTGAAGCTGAACAAAGACGCATGAAGGAGCTTGAAGCGAAGGTTGACACATACCAGCTTGAAAGAATCAAGGTTGAAAGTGCCTATCTCAGAGAAGAAAACCAGAACCTTGTTAATGAATATGTGGCTGTTCTCATCAGCAGGTTTAAAGGAGAAAACCACGACGATGCAAAACTTCAGAAATTAAGGTTGATCCTGATAAGGAACGGTATACCTGCAAGCATCCTTGATAACCTTGAAAGAAGCTTTGCCGTTACAGTAACACAGGGGCAGCCAAAAGATTTTCAGACAACACTTTCAGAATTTCTTGAAACAGGCGATATTGGAAAGGAAGATCTGATAAAGCTGATATATGCCAAGAAAGATTCACTGAAGGCACGGGACATGAGTTTTGAGCAGTATTTTCTGGATCTGGGCAGAACTATTGACGAAAAGGTGTCGAAGGATGGTGACACCAGGCTTCTTGAGGGGTTCAACACAATAATCACATACTTTGACAGGTTTGATGCCACTCACCAGTTGATAACCAAAATAGCCTTTGTGCCCGAGTTTTCTATCACAGAAAACCATTTACGCAGTCTGACCAATAACTATAATATCTTTGAAGAACTCAGAAAGAAACTGTTTGTGGAGCTTTTTCTTGAAGACATTTATAAAGACCCCTATCTTACCTCTTTTGGCAGAAAGAGGATAACATTTATGGAGAACCAGCTGCCCCTGATAAGCATGGATGAAAGCATGCTGATTCCAAGCTTCTACGCCCTTAAAGGCTTTATGACTGATGAAGTAATATTTTACAAATTGATCAAGATAATAAAGGACGAATATTGGGAAATATTTTCTCTCTGGGGTGAAAAAGAAATGGAGATGGAATATTACATCTCCAGAGTGGAAGAGAAGGTAAAAGAAGAGATGGGCAGGGACACATATGTTTCAAAGCAGCTGTGGCAGGAGGTTTTCTGGCATATAAAGAAAGAGGTGTTTTTTATTACCCAGATTCTGCCACGCATTTCTGAAGAAAAGGAACAGAAACTGAAGGAAGATTTCATTGCCAACAGCGGTATGGACAGATTTTACATAGAAGAACTTGAAAAAGCATACCTTTCAAAACATGGAGCAAAATAATCTCTTTGTTGCTTTCTGTGATTTTGTAAAACGTTACTCTTTAATAGAAAAGGGCGTTGATAAAAGGATAATAGTTGCATGTTCTGGCGGTTCTGATTCGATGGTGCTTTTAGACTGCCTGTTTCGTCTGAAAGATTTTTTTGAAATAGATATTATACCTGTTCATATAAACCATCTACTGAGGGAAACATCTACTCAGGAAGCCAGCTGGTTGGCTGGAGAAATAAAGGAGAAATACGGTATTGTTCCTGTAGTAATAGCAACCAACATAAGAAAAATTGCGGAAAAAAGAAAAATAGGCATAGAAGAGTGTGGTCATCATGTAAGGAAAAATATACTTAACTGGCTGGCTGACAAACTCAATGCTACAAAGATTGCTATAGGACACAATCTGGATGACCAGGCGGAGACAGTAATCTTTAGAATAATAAGGGGAACAGGTGTTAAAGGCTTGTGTGGTATGAAGGCGGTTTCGGGCAGGTATATAAGACCTCTGCTTTTTTTTCAAAAGTCTGACATAGCCAGATATGCTCGAGAGAACAATATAAACTACGTAGAAGACAGGTCCAATTATGAGTTGCATTTTGACAGAAATGTGATAAGGCACAAAATAATGCCACTTTTTAAGGAGATAAACAAAGAGGCAAAAACACATATTTTTGACCTTTCTTTACGCTGTCAGGAACTGGATACCTTTATCAGGGAACAACAGGAAAATGTGTTTAAAAAGTATCTGGTGTTCAGCAGTGACAGGTTTCTCATATTAGAGGGGCAGATACTGAAACTGGGAGATTTTCTCTCCAAAGAACTGCTGAGACACATATATCAGGTGGCTGCGGGAACAATAAACGGTGTAGACAGTTTTCATATCAACAGGTTTTATGAAGAGGCACGAAAAAAAAAGCGGTTTTCCATGCAGTTTCCGAAGGATGTTGTTTTTACCAAATCTTCTGATATAATCTTTGTTAACAAAAAGGGTTTCCAGACATACTGGCATATCGGGAGTATCAAAAACGGAAGGATTGTTCTGCCCTTTCAACTGGGTTTTTTTGATGTGGAGATAAAGGCTGGAGATGCTGCTGATTTTGTGGTAAGAGGTTTTTCGCATGGCGATATGTGGAAAGGAGAAAAATTCAGGCACATCCTTTATGAGTTGGGTGTACCTGATGTGCTGAGAGGGTTGGTGCCTTTGTTAGCCAAAGAGAAACAGGTTTATTACACACCCCTTTGTGGTAATAAAGATTTTTTTTATGACGATGACACCACAAGCCTTAAAATAAGCTTTCTTGAAGGTGATTTATATAGTAAAATATTCAGGGCGGTATGTTAAAAAAACGATAAAACAGTAGGTAAACCGCTTTTTAAGGAAAAGGAGTTTTCATGAACAATGCTTTTAAAACTTTGGCAATATGGGTTTTAATACTTCTGAGCCTCATGTTGCTTTTTAACTACTTTAATCAGCCTGTAACGAAGGTCAGCAAGATTCTCTACAGCGATTTTTTGCTTGATGCAGAAAACGGCAAGGTAGATTCGGTGGTTATTCAGAATCAGAAGGTGTCAGGAAAATATAAGGATGGCACTGAATTCAGAACCTATCTTCCGCCGGATCCGGAAGTGTTCAAAATTCTCCGTGAAAAAGGTATAAAGGTTGAGGTAAGACCTGAAGAGACAGGTTTCTGGCAGAACGCCCTCATTTCATGGTTGCCCATGATACTTTTCATAGCTGTATGGATATTTTTTATGAGACAGATGCAGGCGGGTCAGGGTAAGGCACTGTCTTTTGGCAAGGCTCGCTTTAAAACCCAGACGGATGGCAAGAATAAGGTTACCTTTGCCGATGTGGCTGGTATTGATGAGGCTAAGGAGGAACTGAAAGAGATAATAGATTTTCTTAAGGATCCTAAAAAATTTACACGTTTAGGTGCAAAAATACCTAAGGGGGTTTTGCTTGTTGGTTCGCCGGGCACAGGGAAAACGCTTCTTGCAAAGGCAATTTCCGGTGAGGCGGGAGTGCCCTTCTTTTCCATATCGGGATCTGATTTTGTTGAAATGTTTGTTGGCGTAGGTGCTTCACGTGTGAGAGACCTTTTTGATTCTGCCAAAAAGAACGCACCCTGTATCATTTTTATTGACGAAATTGATGCGGTAGGTCGTCAAAGAGGTGCCGGTCTCGGAGGTGGACATGACGAAAGGGAGCAAACGCTGAACCAGTTGCTTGTTGAAATGGATGGTTTTGACCCCAATACAGGGATTATTGTGGTTGCAGCAACAAACAGACCTGATATTTTAGATCCTGCCTTGTTAAGACCGGGGCGTTTTGACCGTCAGGTTGTTGTGCCCAAACCGGACGTGAAGGGCAGAGAACAGATTTTGAAGGTGCACACGGCAAAAATACCGCTTGCTGCGGATGTTGACCTGGCACTTCTTGCAAGGGGAACGCCGGGATTTTCTGGTGCAGACCTTGCAAATATGGTTAATGAGGCGGCTTTGCTTGCTGCAAGGCTGGACAAAACCGAAGTGGACATGAAATGCTTTGAAATGGCAAAAGACAAGGTTATGATGGGAACAGAACGCAGGAGCATGGTTATCAGTGAGGAGGAAAAAAGGATTACGGCTTATCATGAGGCTGGGCATGCAATTGTTGCGAAGATGATACCCGGAACAGATCCTATCCATAAGGTGTCAATTATACCGAGAGGAATGGCACTTGGTTTAACGCAGCTTTTGCCGATTGATGATAAGCACAACCACACTAAGGAGTATCTTGTGAATAATCTGGCTATTCTTCTCGGTGGCAGGGCAGCTGAGGAGATAGCCTTAAACAAAATGACTACAGGGGCTGGAAACGACCTCGAAAGAGCTACAGAACTTGCAAGGAAAATGGTTTGTGAATGGGGCATGAGTGAGAAAATGGGACCTGTTACCTTTGGAAAAAGGGGAGAGCACATTTTTCTGGGAAGGGATTTTGCTGAACATAAGAACTACAGTGAAAAAACCGCTATTGAAATTGACAATGAGATACGCCGATTTGTGGAAAACAGTTATGATAGGGCAAAACAGATTATTACAGACAACCGGGAAAAGCTGGAGCAGCTTGTTGAGGCACTGCTGAAAAAGGAGACTCTTGACGCGAAGGATATAGATATTATCTTTTCTGGAGGAAGCGTTGTTTAACATCAGGCTTGTTAATATTCCCTACACTTCTGAAGCAAGGAAGCAGATAGAACAGATTGGGGCTGACCTTGGTGGTGTTGCGGCAATGTTCAGGAAAACAAAAACTGTTAACCTGAAAATTCACAATCTGAAGCTTCCACAGGCACACATTCTGAAGCAGGAGATGCTCGCCATAGGCGGAGATGCCGCTGTTGCTCGTGAGGTGCTGACAGGTGCGGTGGAAAGAACCGATGTTCTTGTTATGGGGACAGTAAAGCAGTTATACGAACTGTGCAGAAGGTTGGTTTTACAGCCCTTTTCAATGAAAAAACTGTCTGCCGAAATAAAAGAGATACTTGCCAATATAGAAAAAAAAGAGTTTAAATGGCAAATAAAAGGCAGAGAAATCTTGCTCGGAAAGGAAACCCTGATAATGGGTATTTTAAATGTTACTCCAGACTCTTTTTCTGATGGCGGACTTTACAGGGGCACCGAAGAAGCGGTAAAACGTGCAAAGGAGATGCTTGAAGAGGGTGCTCACATCATTGATGTGGGTGGAGAGTCCACAAGACCTTTTGCCGAATATGTGTCTGCTGAGGAAGAAAAAAGGCGTATTATTCCTGTCATAGAGGCGATTAAGAAAATAAGTCCGGATGTACTTGTTTCTGTTGACACATATAAGGCTGAGACGGCAGAAGCAGCTATAAAAGCAGGAGCCGATATCGTAAACGACATAAGCGGGCTTACCTTCGATGAAAACATGAAAGATGTTGTGGCAAGGTACAAGGTGGGTCTGATTTTAATGCACACGAGGGGCAAACCTCAGGAAATGCAGAAAGACACCAGCTACGATGACTTTATGGAAGAGGTTCTTTCTTCTCTCTCCTTATCAATCAATAAGGCTATGGAGGCAGGATTACCTCAGGAAAATATTGTTATTGATCCGGGTATTGGTTTTGGGAAGGCTTTTGAGCATAACCTTTTTATTTTAAGAAATCTGAAAGAATTTTCGGTGTTTGGACTGCCTTTACTTATTGGTCCTTCAAGGAAGTCTTTCATAGGCAAAATAACCGGTAAAGAGGCGGCTGTAAGGGACGAGGGAACCATGGCTACCGTTGCCATCGGAATAGCCAACGGTGCCCATATAGTAAGGGTACATAATGTCAGAATGGCAAAAGATGTAGTTTTGGTATCAGATGCGATAAAAAATGCAGAAATTTTTTAGAAGTTATGAAAAGTTTGGTATATACGATACGCTGGCAGGACATATTAGATATCGCTGTTATATCCTTTGTGATATACAAAATTCTTGTCTTTCTGAAAGGCACAAGAACACTTAAAATTCTGGTGGCAATCTCCCTGCTGCTTTTTGTAACCTACTTTGTTACCGATTTTTTTCAGCTTTCAACATTAAACTGGATTCTTAACAACTTCATATCTGCCATCTTCGTAATTCTTGTGATTATTTTTACCCCTGAAATAAGGCGTGGTCTTATGATTATGGGACGTGGAGCCATGCCGAAGGTTGCAAAAGAAGGCAGGAAGAACGAAAAAATTGACGAGGTGATAAAGGCTATCAATGCTCTTTCCTTGGGCAGGGTGGGAGCTATAATTGTTTTTCAGAGGGAAGACGACCTTAAAGAGTATATGGAAGATGCAACAATTCTGAATGCGAAGATAACGAAGGAGCTTATTTTGTCTATCTTTCATCCTGCAACACCACTACATGACGGTGCCGTAATTATAAAAGATGGCGAAATTCTTGCGGCAGGATGTTTTCTGCCGCTTACCACAAGAAGCGACCTGTCCAAAAGTCTTGGCACGAGGCACAGGGCGGCTATTGGTGTTACCGAAGAGACCGATGCCGTTTGTGTAGTCGTTTCAGAGGAAACGGGAGGCATTTCGCTGGCTGTTGATGGCAGAATTACAATGAAACTTGACGGTGAAACGCTGGAGAAACAGCTGAACAAGCTTATTTTAGGAGGCAAGAGGTTGCAGAAAAAATGAAGTTTTTCCAGAACATTTATTTAAAACTTGTAGCTTTGTTACTCGGCGTTACGCTCTGGGTCTATGTTCAGGGACGGGATATGGTGGAGACGTCAGTAAAACTGACTCTGCTGTTTTCCGGTATTCAGGACAGCCTCTATCTTGAAGATGTTTCTGTTCCGGAAGTAACGGTCTGGATAAAAGGTTCAAAACAGGCGGTTTCTCAGATTATAAGGACAGAAAAGAAACTGGATATAAATTTGAAAGGATATAAGGAGGGCAGATACTCTCTGAACATAACGCCATTCATGCTTGATTTTCCAAAAAATCTGGAGATAATTAGAATTCAGCCGGATAAGATAGCATTCCGGTTACAGCCACTTTTTCAGAAAAAACTGCCTGTAGTTGCGGATTATAATGGAAAACGGAAGTTTATCATTGAACCAAAGACCGTGATTGTAAGAGGTGACAAAAGGGTTATTGAGGGACTTAGTTATTTGACTACAGAACCATTTAGTGACGAGGGAAAAAATAAGGTTGAGGTGCGTGTCTTAACACCTTCAGAAAAGGTTAAAATTACGCCTGAAAAGGTTGAAATAACGTTCAAATAGTTTATTAGGGGTGGCTATGGGCAAACTTTTTGGTACTGATGGCATAAGGGGTGTGGCAAACCAGTATCCCGTAACGCCGGAAGTGGCACTTCGTGTTGGCAGGGCATGTGGTTATTACTTTAAAGATGGCGATAAGAAAAGGCACAAAGTTCTTGTTGGTAAAGACACAAGACTTTCAGGCTATCTTCTGGAGATGGCTATTACAGCGGGGCTTTGTTCAATGGGTGTGGATTGTGTGCTTGTGGGACCTGTCCCCACACCGGGCATTGCCTTTCTTACCCAGAGCATAAGGGCAGACGCAGGTATTGTAATTTCTGCATCCCATAACCCTTATTTTGATAATGGCATAAAAATATTCTCCTCTGACGGTTTTAAGCTGAACGACGATATTGAAGAAAGGCTGGAGCAGCTTGTGCTTACAGAAGAGATTGACAACATTAGACCCACCCATTCATCCATAGGCAGAGCAATACGTATTGACGATGCCGCGGGAAGGTATCTAAGCTATTTAAAAACCACATTTCCAAAAGAGCTTACACTTGATGGAATAAAGATTGTTGTGGATTGTGCTAACGGGGCTTTTTATAAAATTGCCCCAAAGGTTTTTGAGGAGCTTGGAGCAACGGTTGTTGCCGTTGGTGTTGCACCGGATGGGGAAAATATTAACAAAGACTGTGGAGCCTTATGTTCTTCCCACCTTGCGAAACATGTGCTGGAAGAGAAGGCAGATTTGGGTATTGCCCTTGACGGTGACGGTGACAGGGTGATTTTTTGTGACGAAAAGGGTACCGTCCTTGACGGAGACAAAATTCTTGCTATCCTTGCAAAAGACATGTTAAAGGAAGACAGACTGAAGGGCAAAACCCTTGTTGCCACCATAATGAGCAATATGGCTCTTGATGAGTTTATGGAAGGTCAGGGCGGAAAGGTTATCAAGGTGCCGGTGGGAGACAGATATGTTGTGGATGAACTGAAAAAAAATGGGCTCAATCTTGGGGGGGAACAGTCGGGGCATATTGTGATGCTTGACTACACAACCACAGGAGATGGAGTTATAGCGGCTTTGCAGGTGCTAAAGGCAATAATAAGGGAAGGCAAACCACTTTCTGAGCTTGCAGATATTATAACCCCCTATCCTCAACTGCTTTTTAGCATCAATGTGCGTGAAAAGAAGGATTTCATGGCAATAGTGGAGGTTAAAAAGGCTATAGAAGCAGCTGAAAAGGAGCTTGCCTGCGCTAAAGGCAGGATTAATGTAAGATATTCAGGAACGGAGCCAAAAATAAGGGTTATGCTGGAGTGTAAGGAAGAAAAAATCATAAAAAAATGGGAAGAAACACTGAAAGAGGTGTTGACCACACATCTTTGCTGAAAGCGAGGTTTTATGGTTAAGTTAGGTGTTAATATTGACCACGTTGCCACTTTAAGACAGGCAAGAAGGGGTAGTTATCCCGATCCTGTATATGCAGCCGTTCTTGCAGAGCTTGGCGGTGCTGATGGTATTACGGTTCATCTCAGGGAAGACAGAAGGCATATTCAGGAAAGGGACATATTTCTGTTAAGACAGGTGATAAAGACAAGGCTCAATCTTGAAATGGCTGCCACGAAAGAAATGATTGATACTGCACTGAAATTAAAACCTGAAATGGTAACACTGGTTCCTGAGAGGAGAGAAGAGCTTACCACGGAAGGCGGGCTTGATGTTATTAAAAACCGTAAAAACATAGAAAAGGTAAAGAAGGAACTTGAAAAGAACGGCATCAAGGTGTTTTTGTTTATAGATACGGTAAAAAAACAGATTGAGACAGCGGCAGCAATCGGAGTGGACGGTATAGAGATACATACAGGAAAATATGCCGATGCTGCTGATGAAGAAACACAGAAAAAGGAGCTTCTTTCGATAATAGAGGCGGCAAAATTTTCAGTAAAAAGCGGTTTAATAACCAGTGCTGGTCATGGGCTTCATTACAGAAATGTTGAAGCCATAGCGTCTATACCGGGTATTTATGAACTGAACATCGGTCACAGTATTGTTTCCCATGCTGTTTATGTGGGCATGGAAAGGGCTGTCAGAGAGATGAAAGAGATTATTTCAAGGGCTTGCAGAGATTAAAATGATTTATGGGATAGGCGTGGACATTATTGAGATTGGCAGGGTGGAAAAGGCGTTACAAAGGTTTGGTAACAGGTTTCTGCAAAAAATTTTAACCAGTCAGGAGATGAAGAAAACCGATATTAAAGAAGTGGCTGTCCGTTTTGCCGCAAAGGAGGCTTTGGTCAAGGCATTGGGAACGGGATTCAGGGGAGTGGGATTTAAGGATATAGAGATTTTAAATGACGAGAGGGGAAAGCCATACTACAGGCTCAGTGAAAGGGTATATGACAGATTCGGAAAGCTAAGCTGTCATCTTTCTTTAAGTCACGAAAGGGATTATGCTGTGGCAATGGCTGTGGTGGAAAGGCTATGAGAGTTGTTACATCAAAAGAAATGAAAGAGTTAGAAGCTAAAGCTGCAGGCATCGGTGTTTCTCCCCTTTTACTAATGGAAAATGCGGCCGTTGGCGTGGCTTCTGTGTTAAGAGAGAGCTTTCCCGGAATTGGAGGTAAAAAGGTTGTTGTGCTCTGTGGCAGAGGCAATAACGGTGGTGACGGGCTGGCGGTTGCAAGGCATTTGTTTAACCATGGGACAGACGTAAAGGTTGTGCTGGTTGATGGCGAAAAAGCCCTGCCAGAAGAAGCAGCGGTAAATCTTGGAATAGTAAAAAACATGGAGATCCCCCTGTTTCAGATAAAACAGCTCGATTCTGTCGTGAAGGACACCCTAAGGGAAGCAGACATAATTATTGACGGTCTATTCGGAACAGGCTTATCAAGAAAGGTAAATGGTGTTTATCTTGACTTAATAAACTATGTGAACAGCCTTGATAAACCTGTATCAGCTATAGATATTCCTTCAGGCATAAATGCAGACAGCGGTGAGGTTATGGGTGAGGCGATAAAGGTGGAAATAACCGTTGCTCTGGGTTTTTATAAACCGGGTCATCTTTTGTTTCCCGGGCGAGGTTATTGTGGGAGGACGGCACTGGTTGATATTTCCATTCCAGAATGCCTTTCAGCAGGAACTGCTCCTTTAAATAAAATAGAAGAAGCAGAGACAAAGAAGCTTTTTAAAAAAAGACGTCCTGACGGATATAAAAATCTTTATGGGCATGTGGTGCTAATTGGTGGCTCACCGGGCAAAACGGGTGCTGTTGTTATGGCTGCAAATGCGGCAATGCGATGTGGTGCCGGACTTGCAACGGTAGTTTGTCCCCACTCGTTAAATTATATGGTGGAAAATGCCCGTCTGGAGATTATGTCTTTTCCGGCGGGCGATATAAATGGTTATATCTCATTTGCTGCTGTTGACGGGGTCATTGAGTTTGTTGCCGACAAAGATGTGATTGTCATAGGTCCGGGTCTTTCTTCCAGCACGTTAACGGAAGAGTTTTTTGTCCATTTTTATAAAAAAGTGAAAAAGCCCATGGTTATAGATGCTGATGGGATTAATCTCATGTCCCGCAACCGGGATCTTTTAAAAGAAAAAGATTTTGATCTGGTTTTGACACCCCATGCAGGTGAAATGGCTCGGTTAGCCAATATAAACAAAGAAGAGATTTTAAAAAATCCTGTTGAAGTTGCCCGGACTTTTGCAGTCAATGAAAAGGTTTTTTTAGTGTTAAAATCTGCAACCACAGTGTTTGCTACCCCTGATGGCAGAGTTTATCTTTCCGTTTATGGTAATCCAGGTATGGCTACAGCAGGAACAGGTGACCTGCTTTCCGGTATTATAGGTGGGTTTATGGCACAGGGTTACAAAACAGAGGATGCTGTAATTCTTGCACTCACCGTGCATGGGCTTTCAGCGGATATGGCGAAAAACAGGGTTGGAGAGACAGCAATGATGGCGACAGATATTCTTGAGTTTGTGCCTGAGTTAATAAAGACATGGGAGGTTTAATATGGAAGTAAAAGAGATCATGGAGACCGATTTTCTGACAGTAAAGGGTGATATGGAACTGGGAAGTCTGGCAAAGATTTTTGTGGAAACTCAGAAAGATTATGCTATTGTTGTGGATGACAGAGGAGAAGTTGTTGGTGTTGTTACAGAAACTGACCTTATATTTCAGGAAAAAAAGCTTCATATTCCCACCGTGTTTACACTTTTTGATTCCATGATTTTTCTTGAAAGTCTGGCAAGATTTAAAGAAGAACTAAAAAAAGTGGGTGCCACCAGGGTGGAAGATATCATGACCAGTGAAGTCAGTTTTATTGAGCAAACCAGCACTGTAAAGGACGCAGCCACCATAATGCTGGAAAAGGATATCCATCACCTTCCCGTTGTTACAGACAAAAAACCGGTAGGTGTGGTTACAAAAAAGGGTTTAATTAAGGCGTTTCTGAAAGAAAGAACAGCAAACTAAATCGCCCTATGGATTTAAAAACTGTCCGGTTTTTAACAGACTGTGTTGAAAACACCATTTTCTTAGGGTAGAAGATTGGTAA
>FWPU01006687.1_pt1 | contig 22574 bp, 16 predicted proteins | sample 2228361 | NCBI WGS metagenome assembly FWPU01 (sample SAMEA103939777, study PRJEB20133) | metagenome
GGGATACCGGTGAGCAGCGGGATATATTTGATACACGTGGAAGTGCCGGGAGTAGGCGAGCGGGTATTGAAATGGTTCGGCGTGATGCGTCCTGTTGATTTGAATACGTTTTAAATTCAGATCCTCCTCTCTATACTATCTCTATAAAACCTGCGGGGTGGCATTCTGCCGCCCCGTATCTTTTTTGTTTATTGCGGAACAAACAGGTTGTGATTTGTTTCTCAAGAATTATTTTAACCTTCCGGGATTGTTTTTGATGAAGTCCTTCCAGGAATTTTTACTATTTTTTGAAGAAGAGGAAACAGCATGGATGTTTTTTTGAAAATGACAGTAAGCAACGGCAAGTGCATCAGTAGCATCGAGAAATTTGGTTTCGATTTTTTGGTTGAAAATAAAACTTAACATTCCCGCCACTTGATGTTTTTTTGCATTTCCATTACCGGTAATAGACAATTTGATTTCTTTGGGTGAATATTCTGTGATAGGGATTTTTTTATAGAGAGCGGCAGCAATGGAAGCTCCCTGTGCACGCCCAAGTTTCAGCATAGATTGAGGGTTCTTTCCATAAAATGGTGCTTCTATGGCCAACTCATCCGGCAGATATTGCTCAATGAGCGACAGGGTTTTGTCAAAAATATGTTTGAGTTTAAGATAGTGGTTGTCGATTTTATTTAGTTGAACAACTCCGACGGACAATAATTTGCAGGAATGGGGAGAGTAATTGCAAAGAATGACGGAGTATCCCATGACAATAGTACCGGGATCGATGCCGAGAATGATTTTTTCTTTTTGTTTATTCATCGGTCAAAGTTACATATTTAAGACGCAAAACTTATGAATTGGTTCTAAAATATGGTAGTTTGGTATTAAAACACAAACAAAAAAATTTAGTTTTTTTGAAAATGTCGTTAAAATTCTTTCAATCCTAAAAATGAATATCTCGGCTGATTTTTACCTTCATAAACTTGAATGGTCATTTAAAAATAATTCTATATTGATTTAACTATAGTCCATTGACTGCGCTTAAATTTTAAAAATTATTGAAAATGTAGTTCCAACACAATAATTATTATGTTTAGCGGCTAAATATATTATATTATTACATTCTTGATTTTGAAAAATATTGGAAAAAACTAAAACAGATTTTGAAAAATAACCGTAAGGCATTTAAGTGAAATTGTTTTATTAAATTTGAGCAGATTAAGCATGGCAAAGAATTGACACCATGAATTACGATATCAAAATAATCAACAATTATGAAAGTAAAGGTCGGATAGAACTTGACCGTGTGAAATTTTTGGCTACACATATCAAAAATATTGCACAGAAATCGTTATTGATATTGTTGTATGGATACAGTAAAATTTCTTTACCTTCTTCTCTTAAAAAACACTTGCAGATTTATTTAAATCAAACACAATCAAACGACGGGTATGTTGTTTTTACGATGGATGCAGATTATTTCAAAAATATCCCTTTGCAATTAAGATTGTTTGAAGATGCCCCACCATTGGATAAACTAACACCCATGGCTTTAGTAATTCAAACATTCCGTGCTGCATTGTTTGATACTGAAGATAAAAATTTATTGGATGAACCATTGATTGATGAACTATTAAAATTCAAACATTTTTTTCACGACGAGAGAGAAAAAATCTTGTTGTCCAACAGAAATACTATATCCGAAGTGGAGTTCTCCAAGCATGATATACAGAAAATAGAACAATTATACAAGTCAATTCCGGCACCACAAAAAACTACTGTAGCAGGAGAAGTAGACGAAATGAAATTTTCAAAAGAACAAGTGATACTAAAGACAGATGATAATCAGAGAGTAATTATAGTCGTGAAAAAAGATCAATTTGAATATCTGAAAGAATTTTTTGGCAAAGAAATATTGATTGAAGGTATGGCACATTTCAAACCCGGAGGGCAACTTTCTTACATTCAAATGGAAAAGTTTGATACGGCAGATTCCCATTTGATGAAAATGTTTTCCAAAAAACCTCATAAAATGACTCTGCAACAACAAATTGCCTTACAATTACGCGAAGGCAAAAAGCCCGGCCCTATTGATGAAATATTTGGAAAATGGCCAGGTGACGAATCCCTTGATGATTTGCTGAACATGCTGAAAAATCTAGAATAACCATGCCATTTGCTATTTTGGATACAAATATTTTGATACACTACCTCAAAAAAAGCTCATTGGTGGAATCAATTAAGAATTATTTGTCCAATAGGAATTTAATGCCGTTTATTTCTGTTGTATCAAAAGCAGAATTGATGGCAATTGCAAAAATAAGAGGTTGGGGAAATAAAAATGTAGAAGAATTAAATAGCATACTTGCAAACTTGAACTATGTGGACATTGAATATAACAATACCGAATTGTTAGATGCTTATGCATGGATACAGGCATATAGTCAAGGGAAATCAGTAGGACCAAATGGACAAAGGTTGCAAGTATCATCCCGTAATATGGGTAAAAACGACCTATGGATTGCCGCCACAACTTACGCCTTGAATGCGATTTTGCTAACAACTGATAATGATTTTGACCATTTGCATAATACATTCTTTGAAGTAAAAAAATTTTAGTCAATGAAAATTTTTGGAAAAAGTATAATTTATTCCGGGAAAGTTAATTTTTGAAAATTTTGAATCATGTTTAAGAAAAACTTGAATTTTACTCTTCTCATATCACGGAAAATATTCATATCTTTCTAATAAAAAATATTGATATTTGAGCGCATTAAGAAATATAGTTGAAGTATTGAAAGTATAAAAAAAGTACAACCAATGAAATCCAAAAAACAACAAACAGAAGAACCGCTCGAGAAAAAACTATGGCAGGCGGCCGACAAGCTGCGCAAAAACATGGATGCAGCCGAATATAAACATGTGGTTTTGGGGCTTATTTTCTTGAAATACATCTCCGATGCTTTCGAAGAACTTCATGCAAAGCTCAAAGAAGGAAAGGGCGAATACGAAGGCGCCGACCCCGAAGACAAAAATGAATACATAGCCGAAAAGGTGTTTTATGTTCCGCCACCGGCACGGTGGGCCTACTTGCAGGGACGCGCCAAGCTCCCCTCCATAGGTAAAGACATCGACGACGCCATGGACGCCATCGAAAAAGAAAACCCTTCGCTCAAAGGTGTGCTGCCCAAAGTGTATGCACAGGAAAAACTCGACAAAACATCGCTCGGCGGTCTGATAGACCTCATCAGCACGGCAACCATTGGCACCAAAGAAGCCCAAAGCAAAGACATTCTAGGGCAGGTGTATGAATACTTCCTCGGACAATTTGCCCTTGCCGAAGGCAAAAAGGGCGGACAGTTTTATACGCCCCAATGCGTGGTGAAGCTGCTGGTGGAAATGCTCGAGCCCTACGAAGGACGCGTCTTCGACCCCTGTTGCGGCAGCGGAGGTATGTTTGTGCAAAGCGAAAAATTCATTAAAGCCCACCGGGACTACTACAGGAAGAAAGGCAACGGCAAAAAATTATCGCTTGACCCCTCCGATTACATCTCTATTTACGGACAGGAAAGCAACCAGACCACCTGGCGTCTGTGTAAAATGAACCTTGCCATCAGAGGCATCGACAGTACCAACGTAAAATGGAACAATCAGGGCAGCTTTCTCAACGATGCCCACAAAGACCTGAAAGCCGATTTTATAATTGCAAACCCACCGTTTAATGATAGTGATTGGAGCGGTGAATTGCTGAAAAATGACCCTCGCTGGCAATATGGAACACCCCCCACAACAAATGCCAACTATGCCTGGATTCAGCACTTTTTTTACCACCTGGCACCCGGCGGCATAGCCGGATTTGTGCTTTCCAAAGGTTCGCTTACTTCGAATCAAAACCAGGAATTCGAAATCCGGAAAAACCTCATCGAAAACGACCATGTGGAATGTATTGTTAACCTGCCTGCCAAGCTCTTTTTGAATACACAAATACCCGCCTGCCTCTGGTTCATCAGAAAAAACAAAACGCAACGCAAGTGCGAAATCCTGTTTATCGACGCCCGCAATATGGGGAACCTCATCAACCGCCGCACCCGCGAACTCAGCGACGAGGACATCCGACGCATAGCCCAAACCTACCACAACTGGCGCACCGGCGAAGGCAGCTATGCCGACGAACCCGGTTTCTGCAAATGTGCCACCATCGAAGAAGTACGCGCCCTCAACTATGCTCTCACCCCGGGCCGCTATGTGGGACTGCCCGAAGAAGAGGATGATTTTAATTTTGAAGAAAGGTTTGCAAAACTCAAAGCAGAATTTGAGGCGCAATTAAAGGAAGAAGCCGAACTGAACCGGCGGATAAAAGACAACCTTGACAAAATACATTGAAGATGAATACACAATTGGCTAATTACCTGTTAGGACTTGAGAAATATGTTGTTGATAATGAAAAATTTTTAGAAAATTATCAATTGTATATCCAAAGACCTGTTCAAATAAAGTTGAAATTAGGATCAAGAGAAGATCAAGACCAAGAATTTTTGTTGGATATAAAAGAGAGCGAAAAAAAAGCTTTGAAAATTTCTCTTCATCATCAAGATGATGTGTCTAAAAATGGAATATTAAGAGTGGATTATCATTCTCGTCATAAAAATCCTGAAATGGTTTTAGATACAGTGCCTGATGAATTAAAAAAATTTGCGGGCATGTATTTAGACGATTATCCGGGACATATTCATTATGTTGTGGATGGATATAAACCTCTCGCTTGGGCTAAACCTCTGGAACATGACGATTTTCCGGTAAAAGATATAACAAATGATATTGATATTCCGGGTGCTATAAATGCTTTTTGTAATTCTATAAATTTAAAAACGAAAATTAAAATTAATCTACAATCTAAGCTTTTATGAAACTGTGGATAGATGAACTTGTAAACGAATATTATACATTCCTCAGAGACAAAACATTTGTTACGCAAAGCAATGATTCGGAATGGATTGAAATAAGCACACCATTTATAGGTTTGTTTAATGATACCATAGATATTTTTGTCAAAAAACAAGGCGATAAGATCATTTTGTCGGATGACGGAAATACACTAAGAAACCTTGAATTGAGCGGAGTTGAAATTATGCGTTCTTCTAAAAGAAAGGAGATTTTGGATAGAATACTTGCCAATTATAATATAAAACTTAATAAAGATGAACTGTTAACAGAAGCCAATAAAAAGGATTTTTCACAAAAAAAATTGAATTTTATTTCTGCCATTGCGGAAATAAACGATTTGTATGTTCTTGCAAAACACACGGTGGCTTCTATTTTTAAAGAGGATGTAAAAGCTTATTTGGATGAACAAGAAATCATTTACACACCGCATTTTATTTCAAAAGGCAGTTCCGGTTTAGAGTTCACATTTGATTTTCAGATTGCTCATAGAAATAAAGAAATCGTAATTAAGGCATTTAATACAATTAACAAGTTGAATTTACCTAATTTTCTATTTACCTGGGAAGATATAAAAAAAGAAAGACAAAGACAATCAGGAAAAAATGTAATTGGGTTGGCTTTTATTAATGATGAAGATAAAAAAATTGATCAAGAGTACATAGATGCATTAAACAAATATCAGGCAGAATATATTCTTTGGAGCGAGAGACATAAACCGGAAAATATTAGAAAATTAAAAGATGCTGCTTGAACTTAAAAATAAAGAACATGTGAGAACTGCGCAACTTTTCCTGGTCAAATAGGCAAGATTAGCAGCTGTGTTCAAAGACAAGGAAAAGTAAGAAGCACCTGTTATGTTTTAAAAAATAATAAACCATGAGCGAAAAACTGCCAAAAGATTGGAAAAGGGTTAAGTTGGGGGAAATTGCAGAACTTTCTACACATACATGGAAAGTAGGAGGTGAAAAATTGCCTTATATTGGTTTAGAACATATAGATGAAAACAGACTTCGAATAAATTCAATAGGTAGCTCTGATGATGTAAGTAGCAATAAATTTATTTTTACTGAAAAGGAATTTTTGTTTGGCAAGTTAAGACCATATTTTAGGAAACTATATAATCCAACATTTAAAGGAATATGCTCAACAGATATTTGGGTAGTGAGACCAAAAGAAAATGTAGATAAAAATTTTTTATTTTATTTATTTGCTACTAGGGAATTTATAGATTTATCCTATAATGGTGCGTCCGGAACTAGAATGCCAAGAGCAGATTGGAAATTTGTGAAAAATTCAGAATGGATCATTCCGGAAGATATAAACGAACAACGCGCCATAGCCGAAGTGCTATCCTCGCTGGACGATAAAATAGACCTGCTGCACCGCCAAAACCAAACACTGGAACAAATGGCAGAAACGCTGTTTAGAAAGTGGTTTGTGGAAGGGGCAAAAGAGGAGTGGGAGGAGAAAGGTTTAGATGAAATTGCAGAATTTTTAAATGGTTTGGCATGTCAGAAATATCCAAAAAAATACGGTGAGGTTGGGTTGCCTGTTATTAAAATTAAGGAAATGAGAAATGGCATTACTGAAAATTCTGACTGGACAACTGCTGATGTTCCCGAAAAGTATATTGTTCATGATGGCGATTTACTTTTCTCTTGGTCTGGTAGCTTAGATATAGTTCTATGGTTTGGTGCAAAAGCTGTTTTAAATCAACATATCTTTAAGGTTTCATCTAATCATTATCCACAGTGGTTTTATTATTTCTGGGTAAAGTATTATTTACCGGAGTTTAGAGATATTGCTGAAGACAAAGCAACCACTATGGGACATATACAAAGGCAACATTTGTCAGACACAAGGGTTTTGATCCCGTCTGACAAAGAACTTAAAAAAATGGATGAGATAGTTGACCCAATGTTCCAAAAGATCAAGTCAAACATGTTCCAAATCCGCACCCTTGAAAAACTACGCGACACCCTGCTGCCTAAATTGATGAGGGGGGAAATAAAAGTACAATTATGAATTACAATATAATCACACCCATACCTGAAGTCCCAAAACAAATAATTGATGCAGTAAATAACAACAAATTGGCGGTTTTTATTGGAGCCGGAGTATCACGGCTTTTGGGGAGTGCCGGTTGGGATAAACTTGCACTTGATCTTATCAATACTTGTTTTGAAAAAAAGATCATTAATTATAGAGAGTATGACTCTTTAATACAGCTTAAAGACCCTAAAAAAATAATTACTATTTGCTACCATCTTTTGAAAAAAAGTGATAATGAAGAAATTTATTATGAAACTCTTAAAAATGCTATTAAAGCTGATATAGACCGTCTAAATTCACAAAATATTTATGATGAAATATATAGGTTGAGAGCTTTATTCATTACAACAAATATTGATAGTCATTTTCATAATTACTTTGAGCAAATCAATATTGTTTTTAAAGAGAATGAATTTACAATTTTTAATATAAATAGAAATAAACTTTATCATATTCATGGCTGCTTAGAAAAAGATAGAAATTCTATTATCTTTACAGTTCCCGATTATATTAAGAGATATAACGAAGAAACATTTAAAAGGTTTTTAGAAAAAATTTTTGAAGAATATACAGTATTGTTTTTAGGATATGGATTAGAGGAATTTGAATTACTTGATTTCTTGATAACAAAATATAATAGACAGTCCGATAGTAAGGAAATAAAGCATTTCATTCTTCTTCCATTTTATCGTGGAGAGGAGAACATACTTTCATTTGAACGTTATTATTATAATTCTATGGGTATTGAGGTTATCCCTTATGAAAAAGATGAAAAGGGATATGAACAACTTTATGAAGTTCTGAAAAAATGGAGCGAAGAAATTAATCAGGTTTCTACATATTTAGATGAAACTTATAAGAATTTAGAAAAATTAGCAAATAACTATATAAATGATAAAGAATATGACGTTTTTCAACTTATAAAAAAAGATGAACCTCAAAGGAATTATTTTTTTAAATGTCTCGCTTCTACGAATAATCCATTTCCATGGTTAAAACCCTTAAAAGAAAAAGGATTTTTCAATCCGGCAAATAATCCCAAACCTCAGAAAGTCGCTGACAATAAAGAACTATATACAATACCTTATTGGAGTGTCCTTGGATATCTTGAAAATGTGGCTGTAAAAAATAAAGAAAATCCGTCGGAAGAAATCACCAATCTATTATTGGAAATAATTCAGGACATTATTGATTGCCAAAGCAAAAATGAAGAAAGAATTGATAATTACAGAACGGATTGGATAGTGATAAAAATTATTTTTTCATTGCCAATTGAAAAGATAAGCAATAATCATATAGAGTTTCTCAAAACTGCCTTAAATTCAAAATGGGACTCTTTATTGATTTCATCTGAAATAAAAGAAACCATTCTTCCCAAATTACTCCATGAAGGGGAGAATGCAAAAAATTTAATGTTAGAATTATTAAAGGTTATTCTGGATTTTAAGAAGGTTAAAAATAAATTCATCTATTCAGAAAAAGAATTTTTTGAATATACATCAATAATGGATGAATATTCCTTTTTTGATACTTTAATGACACACAAAGCACAAATTGCCAAAGTTTGTGGAGTGGATGCCATCGAAATTGCCATTCAAAAAATGAAAACCATCATTAATGAAAATGAAGGGCAATTTAGTCCTTTGGATATTCCCACTGTGGAAGATCATCCACAAACAATGTTACCCAAAAAATACCCAAATCAGCTGGTTTATTTTGTTAGAGATGTCTTATCGTATATCAAACCGGAGGATAGAAAAAGTGCTACAGAAAAATTGTTGAAAGAAGAACATCCTATTTTCAAAAGAATTGCTTTTCACACTATAAATCATTATTATGAAGATTTAAATCATTTATTGTGGAATTATAAAAAGAATCCTTTGGATGAAACGTCCGTAAAACATGAATTATACGAATTATTCAAAAATCACGCAAAAGAATTTTCAGATGAACAAATTAAAAAGATTATAGAATGGATTGAAACAAAAAACTATGAAATAATAGATAATGAACCCGACAATCAGAGAAAAGAAAAATATCTTGCATATAAAAAAAAGGAATGGCTTTCATCGCTTTTAGAATCAGGGAATGCAAACGTTCAAAAACTTTATGAAAAATATCATCATTTAAACCCGATTGAACTATCACATCCCGGGTTTATTATATGGTCTGAAACTAAAATAGGCTTCGATAATGACATCCCAGTTGAAGAATTCTTGAACAAATCCAATGAAGAAATTGTAAAATTTTTGGAGAAATATAAAGATAAACCATATAAAGAGATTAATGGAATTCCGGAATCATTTGAAAAAGCCGTTAGAACACATCCGGAAAAGTTTTTTTCGGATATGAAGCCATTTCTTCAATTACCTCGCATATTTCAACATTCTTTATTATCGGGATTAAAGGGAGTGTGGACTTCAAAGAAATATTTCGATTGGGAGGTATTGTTTGATTTCATCATTGAATTAATATCACCGAAGAGTTTTTGGAAGGAAGAAAAAGACAGGTACAAATACAGAGATGGTATACTGTCCCGCATAGCAGATCTCATTGGAGAAGGAACTAAAGATGATAACCATGCCTTTGAACCCAAACTTTTACCAAAAGCAGAAGAAATATTATTAATTCTTGCCGAAAAAACTGACTCCGAATTTCCGGATATGATAGACATTGTTATGTCGGTGTTAAATTCAACAAAAGGTAAGATATTTTCAGCCATGATCAATTATTCTCTGAGATATGCTCGTCTGAATAAAACAGAAATTGAAGAGAGATGGGTTGAAAGCATAAAAAAAGTGTTTACACAATGGCTCGACCGTGAAAAATATTCCTCAATAGAATTTTCATTGTCTATGGGTCGATATTTAGCCAATCTCTACTGGCTTGATAAAAAATGGCTGATTAAGCATATCAATCAAATTTTCCCTAAAGAAAATGAAACTCATTGGCAAGCTGCTTTTACGGGTTATCTGTTTTACACTTCGAACATCTCTCAAGATATTTATTTTTTACTCAGGGAAAACAACCACTATTGCAAAGCGATAAAAACAAACTTTAAGGATGAACAAATGACAAAAAGAGTCGCACAGCACATAACTGTAGGATATCTCTATGATTGGGAAAAATTGGATGATAAAAACAGTTTGATTTCGCAATTAATTGAAAATAAAAACGAAAAACATTATGAAGCAATTATTAATTATTTATTGCATAACAAAACAATAAACAATGAAAAAATAAAACCCCTTTGGAAGGCGTTGTTTGACAACTTAATGCAGAACATAGGCAATGAAAACAACCAAAAAAACTTGGCTGATCTTATATTATGGACAAAATTAGTGGATACCCTCGATGATGAAATTTTTGGTTGGATGCAAACAACTATAGAACTCGCCAAGAAGCACATAAATATTTTACATCTGGCTGAATACCTGTCGTATCATGCAGAAAAAACACCTGCCAAGGTTGGAAAAATATGGCTTGATCTGACAAAAGCAGAAATATTTTTATTATACAAATCTGATCTTTTACAAAAAACAGTGGAAGTTTTATATCAAAAACAGGAAAAAGAATTGGCCGATAGAATTTGCAATATGTATGGTTCCAAAGGGTATGACTTTCTACGCGACATTTACAAAAAATACAATAAAAAATGAACAAAAATTTTTACGTGCCCATAAAGTGGCAACGGCTATGTTTGTTAAATTTTTTCAATTAACACTTTCTGTAAATAAAAAAAACTAACTTTGCCGTGAATATTACATTCAGAGATAAGAAATTGAAAGAGATGTCAAATGATTACAATAAATGCCAAAAGAAAATGGGAGTACAACGGGCAAAAAAATTTTATAATCGGTTAAATCAATTAAAAGCAGCTGAAACTTTGGAAGATGTCCGACATCTCCCCGGCCACTTTCATGAACTCTCGGGCAATCGTAAAGGACAATGGGCATGTGATTTAGACCAACCCTATAGGTTGATTTTTAAACCACACGAAAACCCTGTTCCGGTGGATACAAATGGTAAATATTTGTGGAGTGAGATAAAAGGAATTGAAATTATTGAAATTATCAACTATCACGGAAAATAAAAAACATCAAACCATGAATGCAAAGAATAATGAATATCATGCTCCCATTGTATTTCACCCCGGTGAAACTTTGGCAGAGAAACTGAATGAGTTACAAATGGGGGTAAAGGAATTTGCTGTTAGAACAAACAAACCCGAAAAAACCATCATTACCATTCTGAAGGGCAAAAGCAGCATTACTCCGGAAATGGCCGTAAAATTTGAAAATGTACTCAATATACCGGCTCATTTTTGGTTGAACCTTCAGCGTAACTACGATGAATTTGTTGCCCGTCAGAAAGAAAGAGAATCTTTGAAAAAATCATTTGAATGGGTTAAAAAATTCCCCACAGCAGAAATGATAAAAAAAGGGTGGATATCTCCCCAAAAAACCGTTGAAGAGAAAACAAAAGCATTATTGGCTTTTTTTGGAATGAGTAGTCCTGAAGCGTGGGAAAATTATTTTCTTAATCAAAAACTTAAAATAGATTTTCGTATTTCCTTAGTTCATACCAAGGATCCATATGCAATCTCTGCGTGGCTGCGCAAAGGAGAACTGCAGGCGGAAGAATTACCGTCAAACACTTATGACGAAGAAAAATTTAAAGCTTCATTGCCAAAGATAAAAAGCATAATGGCAAGACATCCTCGTGATTTTTTTCAGCAGTTACAAAGTATATGTTTGAAAGCCGGCGTTAAGGTCGTTGTCACTCCCTGCATCAAAAAAGCCCCTGTGAACGGTTGCACACGTTGGCTGAATGATAATCCCCTGATTCAATTGTCCGGAAGATACAAAAGGAATGATATATTCTGGTTTACGTTCTTCCACGAGGCCGGACATATTTTATTGCATGGAAAAAAAGATATTTTCCTGGAGAATATAGATTATTCCGATAAAGATTTATCGAAAGAAAAAGAAGCCGATAACTTTGCCATAAAATGGACTTTGTCTAAAGAAGAAGAGGAGGAAATACTAAAGAGATTAGAAACAAAAAATTTCAGGTTTATAGAAGATGATATACTTGATTTTGCTAAAAAATTTAATACTCATCCTGCCATTATCATTGGACGCTTACAACACAGAAAAAAGATTCCACATTCTATCGGGAAAGAATTTTTCATATCTGTTCAATTTGAAGAAACTACCACTATATAACTTGCATTTAAAATTTTAAAAGAAATCTTTAATTTCGTAAGATGGTATGATTGAATTGGATTACACCGGAAAATTAAAGAATTATTCATTTTAAACATGCAATATATAAACGAAAGCACCCTTGAGCAATCTGCCATCGACCTCTTGCGGTCGTTGGGCTGGGAGTATGCCCACGGAAAAGATATTTCCCCCGGTGGCTTGCTATGCGAACGCGATAGCTTTGCCTAGGTGGTGCTTTCGCAAAGGTTGCGTCGGGCCATTGCTCGCCTCAACCCGCATGTTCCTGCAGAGGCACAAGAAGCCGCCCTGCGCAAGGTGCTGGACATACATACCCCCGACCTGCTGCACAACAACGAAACCTTTCACCGCCTGCTCATCGAAAAAATCAGAGTCCCCTACCGCCAGGACGGCTTCGAACGCAGCCACGAGGTGGCACTCGTTGACTTCGAACACCCCGAAAACAACGAATTTCTGGTAGTCAACCAATTTACCATCGTTGAAAACAACCGGCAAAAACGTCCCGACCTGCTGCTGTTTGTCAACGGTCTGCCCCTGGTGATTGCCGAGCTCAAAAATCCCGCCGGCGAAGAAGCCGACATCCTGCGGGCATTTCAACAAATACAAACCTACAAAGAAACCATCCCTTCGCTGTTTACTTACAACGCCTTCTGCATCATATCCGACGGACTCGAATGCCGCGCAGGCACCATCACTTCACCCATCAATCGTTTCATGGCATGGAAGTCGGCCGACGGCATCAAAGAGGCCTCGCACCTAAGGCCACAGCTGGAAACCCTCTTTAAAGGCATGCTGCAACCTGCCGTTTTATTGGATATTGTCCGCAACTTCATTGTGTTTGAAAAAGCTGCCGTACAATCACAAGACCATCATCCGTCCGTTGCCGTTAACAAAAAGATGGCAGCATACCACCAATACTACGCCGTGAACAAAGCCGTGCAATCTACCCTGGAGGCAGCCAAAGAAAATGGCGACAAACGCGGCGGTGTGGTATGGCACACACAGGGTTCGGGCAAAAGCCTAAGCATGGTTTTCTTTGCCGGCAAGATCATCACATCGCCCGAAATGCAAAACCCAACCATTGTGGTCATCACCGACCGCAACGACCTGGACGACCAGCTTTTCGACACCTTTGCCGCTTCGGTGCAGTTGTTGCGTCAGGAACCCGTGCAGGCCGAAAGTCGTGAGCATCTCAAGCAGCTGCTACGTGTAGCCGGCGGCGGTATTGTGTTTACCACCATACAAAAGTTTTTCCCCGATGACGGATCTTCTGCCTACGAATGCCTGAGCGACCGCCACAATATTGTGGTCATAGCCGACGAAGCCCACCGCACCCAATATGGCTTCAAAGCCAAAATAAATCCAAACCAGCGCATCTCCTACGGTTTTGCCAAGTACATGCGCGATGCCCTGCCCAATGCCACTTATATTGGTTTTACCGGCACTCCCGTAGAAGCCGTAGACAAAAACACCCCATTGGTTTTTGGCGACTACATAGACCGCTACGATATCAAAGACGCCGTGGAAGACGGTGCCACTGTGCCCATCTATTACGAAAGCCGTCTGGCAAAAGTCAATATCAGCGAAGAAGGGCGTCTGCTCTTAGAACAGTTGGATGAAGAGTTGGAAGAAGACGAAGAAATCACCGAAAAACAAAAAATAAAAGCCAAGTGGACAAAGCTCGAAGCCATTGTGGGGCATCCCCAACGGTTGAAAAACATTGCCCGCGATATCGTCAACCATTTTGAGCAGCGCCTGCAAGTGTTCGAAGGCAAAGCCATGATCGTAACCATGAGCCGCCGCATTGCCGCCGAACTTTATAAAGAAATTGTGGCATTGCGTCCGGAATGGCACAGCGACGACCTCCACAAGGGCGCCATCAAAGTGGTGATGACCACCCACAGCGACGACGGACCCGAAATAGCCCGACATCACACCACCAAAGATCAACGCAAAATGCTCGCAGAGCGTATGAAAAACCCTGCCGACCCGCTGAAGATAGTCATTGTGCGCGACATGTGGCTTACCGGCTTCGATGCTCCCTGCCTCAGCACCATGTACATAGACAAGCCCATGAAAGGGCACAACCTCATGCAAGCCATTGCCCGTGTCAACCGTGTGTTTAAAGACAAGCCCGGCGGCTTGATTGTCGATTACATAGGTATCGGGCAGGAATTGAAAAAGGCACTGGCATTCTACAGCGATGCCGGTGGCAAAGGCACCCCCGCCGAAAACATAGATAAAGCTCTTGAAATATTTTTAGAAAAATTCGAGGTAGTCGAGCAAATGTTTCATGAAAACAGCCAATCCCAAGCATCACTGATGGCAGCCGAACCCTCCGCATACTATTCGGGAGGTATTCAATTCAACTATCATCGCTTTTTTCAAGCAGCTCCCCATGAAAAACTGTCCGTAATCCTACAAGCCGAAGAGCATATTTTAGGGCTGCAAGACGGCAAAGAACGCTTTATTCGTGAAGTAAGCCTATTAAGCCGGGCCCTTTCGCTTTGTATCACCAAAGAAGAAGTCCGGCCCTACCTGCCCAAGGTGGCTTTCTTCCAGGCAGTAAAAGCCCGTTTGGTGAAGTTCAGCAAACTCATTGGCAGTGGTAAATCAGATGCCGAAATAGAAACAGCCATCAAACAAATCATCGACAAAGCCATCACCAGCGACCGGGTGGTTGATATTTTTGAAGCCGCGGGCTTAAACAAACCCGACATTTCAGGACTGCAAATCCTTTCTGACGAGTTCTTAATGGAAGTGCAAGGCATGCAGCATAAACGGTTGGCAGTAGAGGTATTGAAAAAACTCCTCAACGACGAAATAAAAGTGCGCAGTCGTACCAACCTTGTTTTGAGCAAAAAGTTTGCGGAGATGCTGGAGCACGCCATCAAGCGTTATCAAAACAATCTGCTCAGCACCACCGAAATCATACAGGAGCTCATCAAAATTGCCAAAGAAATAAGAGCATCGGACCAAGCGTCCGAACAGCTCGGACTCACCCCCGACGAAGTGGCTTTTTATTATGCCCTGGCAGACAATGAAAGCGCTATTCAAGTGCTGGGCGATGAAACCCTGAAAATAATTGCCCGCGAAATAGCCGACAAAGTACGCGCCAATGCCACCATCGACTGGACCATCCGCGAAAGTGCTCGCGCCAGATTGATGGCAATTGTGCGCCGCACGCTCAACAAATATGGCTATCCTCCCGACAAGCAGGAAAAAGCCATAGAAACCGTATTAAAACAGGCAGAATTGTTGGCCGATCATTACACGTCATAAATCCTGAAAACTTTCCTTATCTCATCACCTACGACTTGGTGGGCGTAGAAAGAATTTTTCTTACCAAAAAAATCGAAGGGAAATAATTGGCAAGCAAACCCATGATCACCACCACCATAAATGTTTTGACCAAATCGAACGGAACAAATTTCACAGGGTAGTAGTCAACAATCCCGTTTTCCAACGGAATCAATCCCAGGTATTGTTGAGCCAACACAAGAGCAATACCCAGTAAAGATCCGATGACAAATCCTGTGATGTTGATGATCATTCCTGAAGTGAAAAAAATTTTATGCAAAGAAGGTAATGAGGCACCAAGGGCATTGAGGATTTTGAGATCGACGGTTTTGTCTATCATAATCATGCTGATGGCGCTCACGATATTGAAAGCAGCAATCATCACAATAAACGAAAGAATGACAAAAGTGATTAATTTTTCGGTTTCGTTTGTCCTGTAAATAATTTCGTTGAGTTCATAACGGGTTTTTACAGAATAATTGTCACCGGTAATTTTTTCAATGGCACTTTTGATTTCCCCGGCTTTATTTTCATCAAGAATATCCACTTCCAGGTGTGTGCAGAGGTTTTCAAAACCGGTAATTTTCCTTGCAAAAGATAAAGACACCAAAACGTATTTGTTGTCATAATCGGGATTGATACCGAAGATGCCGGCAAGTTCCACAGGTTCCACTCTGAAAGCATCTGCAGGGTTGATTTGGGATGTTTTATGATCAGGGTTGGCGGCATAAATGTAAACCGGTTTTTGTCCGAACGATTCAAACAAATTGATACCGGCAGCCACACCATATCCGGCTACACAGTATTGGATATTTTGAAATTGCAGCAAAAAATCACCATAAACCATAAAAGAATCGATACCCGACACCTGTTTAAATTCCTCAGGAACTCCTTTCATGGTTGCTACCGTTTGTTTGTCGCCGTTTTTGAGTAAAACGGTTTCTTCCAACACCGGATAACATTTTATCACACCGTCGATAGCCAGGATTTTATTAACCAGCGAAGAATCATAGGGAAAAGTTTTTCCATGACGAATAGCAACCTTAATGTCGGGGTCAAATGAACTATACAATGATTCCACCAAATGTTGCAATCCGTTGAAAGCAGACATTATGGCAATCATGGCGGCAGTTGCCACGGTGATGCCCGCCAGCGAAACATAAGAAATGTAGTTGATGGCTTTGTGCCGTTTTTTTGCCAGAAGATAGCGAAGAGCGATGAAAAAAATAAATCTCATAGTTTAGATCCGCGATAGACCGTTTTGGTTTTTTGGGATTTTTCCAAAACCGATTGTTTCAATTGCTCCTTGTATTGCAACAATAAATTTTGCAACACCGGATCGTTCGATGCCAAAATTTCCACCGCAAGCAAGCCGGCATTTTTCGAACCATTCACAGCCACGGTGGCCACCGGAACACCTGCCGGCATTTGCACTATGGAAAGCAACGAATCCCAACCATCAATAGAATTTCGAGATAGAATAGGAACACCTATCACAGGCAGAATGGTGTATGAAGCAATCATACCCGGCAAGTGTGCAGCACCACCGGCACCGGCTATAATAACCTTCAATCCCCTTTGATGGGCCGTAATTGCATATTCGCGCATTTTGTCGGGAGTGCGATGAGCCGATACGATATCCAGTTCAAAAGGAATGTCAAATTCTTTCAAAATATCGGCAGCTTCCTGCATCACAGAAAGGTCCGAATCCGATCCCATCACAATTCCCACCAATGGATTTTTGGTCATAATCGAAAATTTAAATTTGCCGTAAATTTACAAAAAGAGATCACATTGAAAATTTTTGAAAGTCAAAATACAACGGCGTCAAAACGTGCATTCGAAACATTTTCGGCCGGAATCAATAGGTATGACATCGAAGCATCAAGAAGTTATGACAATTTGAACTTAAAAAATCAAAAACCTCATCCTTTGTTCCGGATCAATTTTCTTCAAAAAATTGCCTTTGATACCAACCCATGAGCCCTATTCATACGTTAATTTCACTTTATCGTTTTAAAAGAACACAGCACCTACTGACCATACAGGACTTTAATGATAAAAACTGTGGTTAATATTTCTTATTGGATAATGGCGGCTTAACGGCGGTTCGCTCATAGTCCGCGGGGGGCGGCCAAACGCCCGGCATCATCGCCCGGCGATCCTTCTGCCGTCGGCTGCCGGTCTCCGTGCCGGGCGGGCCGCCCCCCTTGCGGGCTATCCGCTCACCGCCTGCCGCATTAAAAAAGCCAAACCATCATATCTGCCTATTTTGCGTATATTCAATTATCTACAATCATAAAAAAAGATATTTATAAATTTCTTGGAATATTGTCATTGATTTGTTTTAAAATACTGCATAAATCTTTATCTTTGTACTTCAGGTAAAATGAACGAATGAAGGTATTTTACGTATTTATTTTATCTCTTTTTTTCGGGGTTGTGATTTCTCAAAATAATCCTGATCGATTGATCCATAAAGTTCAAACCGCCCGCCGCGATACGGCAGTGTATAATGCCTATATGGACCTGGGCAATTACTTTCAAAACTCCAATCCTGATACAGCCATTTACTACCACACAAAGGCAGAAAAAGTGGCGGAGAAAATTCCCGGTGTAGAAGGAGAATTGAGAAAAGGCGAAGCCATTCGCCAAAAAGGATGGGACAATTTTCTTTTGTCCGATTATACTCAAGCCCTTAATTTGTTTAGGAACGCTCTAAAAATTGCTGAAAAGTATATGCAGGATAAAGAATATGGATTAAAAGCAAAAACTTTATGGGCAAGAAGTATGGTAAAGATTGGGATTATTTATTATGAGCAAGACAATTTTACAAAGGCATTGGAGTGTTATTACAATGCATTGAAAATAAATGAAGAAATCGGAAATAAAAAAAGTCAGGCCGACAATTTCGTAAACATTGGGAATATTTATTATGAACAAGGGAATTATGCAAAAGCATTGGATTGTTATTTCAAAGCACTTCAAATCAGCGAAGAATTTGGGGACAAAAAAAGTCAAGCGCTCAATTTAGGGAACATTGGAATTATTTATGATGAGCAAGGCAATTCTGTTAAGGCGTTGGAGTATTATTTCAAAGCATTAAAAATAGATGAAGAATTAGGAAACAAAAATGCTATAGCAAGACATTTGGGAAACATTGGAATTGCTTATAAGGCACAAGGTAATCTTACCAAGGCATTGGAGTATTATTTCAAAGCATTAAAAATAAATGATGAAACCGGAAACAAAAAAAAAACAAGCTATCAATTTGTTAAACATTGGGAATATTTATGAGGGGCAAGGCAATTTTATTAAGGCATTAGAGTATTATTTCAAATCATTGAAAATAAATGAAGAAATCGGAAATAAAAAAAGTCAAGCCATAATTTTGGGAAACATTGGAAGTTGCTACTTTGCACTTAAACAATTTTCCAAAGCCGAAGAATTCTATAAAAAGGCCGAACAACTGAATAGAGAATTAGGCACGATTTATTTTTTGCAAAGAGATTGTGAGAAATTATCTGATTTATACGAAAAAACCGGCAAATACAAAGATGCTTTCTACTACTATAAAGAATCCGTTAAAGCCCTCGATAGCTTGAGCTCTGAACAAAACCGTAAGGCATTGCAAACCATGGAACTCAAATACCAATACGAAAAAGAACAGGCACTCAAAGAAAAAGAACATCAGAAACAATTGGAAATACAACGCAAAGAAAAAGAACGGCAAAAAGTGATTTCTTATGCCATTGGCAGCGGGTTGGTTCTGATGCTAATTTTTTCATTTGTCATATTCAACCGCCTGCAAATCACAAGAAAACAAAAGAGAATCATAGAAGAACAAAAACAACAAGTGGAATTACAAAAACAAATAGTAGAACAAAAAAACAAAGAAATCACCGACAGCATCACTTATGCCAAACGGATACAGGAAGCGATATTGCCATCTGAGAGTAAATGGAAATCCTTATTGCCTGATAGTTTTGTTTTTTACTTGCCCAAAGATATTGTGGCAGGGGATTTTTACTGGTTAGAAGAGACGGAAGATTACATATTTGTGGCAGCTGCGGACTGCACGGGACACGGCGTTCCCGGAGCAATGGTCAGCGTGGTGTGCAGCAATGCCTTGACAAAATCGGTATTGGAGGAGAAAATGATTGACACGGATAAAATTCTCAACCGCACGAAGGAAATCGTTACCGAAAAACTCTCTGCATCGGAGAAGCACATACAGGACGGGATGGATGTGGCCTTGGTGAGGATAAGTAAAAAGAACAGACAGCAGATACAATTTTCGGGGGCAAACCGTCCGTTGTTAATCGTGGGCAGTGAAGGGATGAGAGAAATAAAGGGGGACAAGCAACCGGTGGGATTGGACGACAGGAGCGGATTGTTCACAGCCAAAGAAATGGAGTTAAAGCCGGAAGAAGAAATCTTTATGTATACCGACGGCTTTGCCGACCAGTTTGGCGGAGACAAAGGCAAGAAGATGGGCAACCGACGGTTCAAAGAGATATTGCAAGAGATTTATCCCTTGTCATGTCAGGAACAGAGAGCAAAAATAAGCGAATATTTTGCGGTTTGGAAGCAAGGCGAAGAGCAACTGGATGATGTGACGGTGGTGGGGATAAAGGTATGAAAGATTGGCTTCAATTAAATTTACTAAGTTAAAAATTGTTCAATGTTCAAATTTCTAAAACCTAATTTTCTAAAATACTTACAAATAAGATTAAAATCGTAGGCACTTATTGCGTTTTATGAATGTTCAAAATACAAAAAATAAAATCTTGGGATTACATAAGTTATAAAAAAATAGCAGTGTAACTTTAATAAATTCAAAGATATTCCGGTGAAAAAGCTAACAAGTTCATAATTTTTTATTTTTTTTCGGATTTTAGTTATTTTTTATTATTTTTGCAGGCCAAAAAGCGTATGCACCGGGATACGCACAATGTTTAACCCCTCTTGCTTCCGGTCGGGCAAGATACAAATGAACAAAAACAAATTATGTCAGAAAATTTGAAAAACGTAGAACCTATTCAAGATTTTGATTGGGAACACCTCGGTAAGTATGATGTAGATTACACAGAAGCCGAAAAAAAAGAACTTGAAAAAAAGTTTAATCAAACATTAAAAACTTTCGAAGAGAAAGAAATTGTTGAGGGTACCGTTGTAGGTATTACCCCCAAAGAAGTTATTGTAAACATTGGTTACAAATCCGAAGGAGTTATTCCGGCCAATGAATTTCGTTACAATCCCGATTTAAAGGTTGGAGACAAAGTAGAAGTTTTTATTGATGCTTTAGAAGACAAAAACGGCCAATTGGTGCTATCTCACAAAAAAGCCCGTGCAATGAAAGCATGGGAACGCATCAACGAAGCACATGATAACGACGAGATTATTAAAGGATATGTTAAGTGCAGAACAAAAGGTGGCTTGATTGTGGATGTTTTTGGTATAGAAGCATTTTTGCCCGGATCACAGATTGATGTTAAACCCATTAAAGATTATGACGTGTTTGTGGGTAAAGTGATGGATTTCAAAGTGGTGAAAATCAATCCTGAATTTAAAAACGTAGTTGTTTCACACAAAGCCATCATCGAAGCGGAAATCGAAGAACAAAAGAAACAAATCATTTCCCAATTGGAAAAAGGGCAAGTTTTGGAAGGAGAAGTCAAAAACATCACCTCTTATGGTGTATTTATTGATCTTGGCGGTATTGATGGATTGATACACATCACAGATCTTTCATGGGGCAGAATTAACCATCCCGAAGAAGTTGTACAATTGGGACAAAAACTCAATGTGGTAATTTTGGATTTTGATGACGACAAAAAACGCATTGCCCTTGGATTAAAACAATTGCAGCCTCATCCCTGGGACAATCTTGATCCTGACCTGAAAGTAGGTGATAAAGTAAAAGGTAAAGTGGTGGTTGTTTATGATTACGGTGCGTTTGTTGAAATTCAGCCGGGAGTTGAAGGATTGGTACATGTATCTGAAATTTCCTGGTCAAATCATTTAAAACCTGCACAAGAATTTTTTAAAGTAGGCGATGAAGTGGAAGCTGTTATTCTTTCTCTTGACCGCAATGAAAGAAAAATGTCTCTCGGAATCAAACAATTGAAACCTGATCCTTGGATTGACATCGACATCAAATATCCTGTGGGATCACGTCACACCGGAAAAGTAACAAATATTTCCGAGTTTGGAGTGTTTGTTGAATTAGAAGAAGGTGTTGACGGCTTGGTGCACATTTCGGATTTAAGTTGGAATAAAAAAATCAAACATCCATCAGAAGTTGTTAAAGTGGGAGAAAACTTAGACGTTGTCATTCTCGGTATTGACAGAGAAAACCGTCGCTTAAGTCTGGGTCACAAGCAAATCGAAGAAAATCCATGGGATGTATTTGAAAGTGTATTTACCGAAGGAAGTGAACATGAAGGCACTGTGATCGAAGTAAATAAAAATGGTGCAGTTGTCTCCTTGCCTTACGGAATGGAAGCATTTTGTCCTAAAAAACACGCTTTCAAAGAAGACGGATCTCTATTGAAAGTCGACGATAAAGTACCTTTCAAAATCCTGGAATATAACAAAAACGCAAAGAAAATTTTAGTTTCTCATGTAGCTACTTACAAAGACCAAGAAGAACAAGAAACGAAAGGTAACAAAGAAAAAAGATCGAAATCAAAATCTAAATCGAATACACCCAAAATTGAAAAAACTACCTTGGGAGATTTGATTGATCTGAACAAATTGAAAGACAAGCTGGAAGGTGATAAAGAATAAAAAAATTCTTTTTAACAATAAAAACGGGTCAAAATGACCCGTTTTTTTATTTTCATGAGGCAACTTTCTTGCTTTTAATTACGTCTTATAGTTAGAAAGTGTTTTAAGATAAACACCTCTATTAACCTCCACCCTCAAAAATCGCCGGGTTTTCTCCTCTTTCCCGGCGATTTTTTTTCACTTTAAAATCACTATTGTCCAAAATATTTTTCAATAAAAATTTAAGCTATTGATTATCAATAACTTAAATTTTTATTT
>FWPU01006688.1_pt1 | contig 22570 bp, 19 predicted proteins | sample 2228361 | NCBI WGS metagenome assembly FWPU01 (sample SAMEA103939777, study PRJEB20133) | metagenome
CTATGAGGCCTCCCCCGAGCGTCCAGAGCAAGAGCCCGAGGCTCAAGGCCCAGGGTCCGACCCAGACGCTGGCGGGGCGCCGCCAGCCGCGGCGGAGGCCGGTGCCACTCGAGCGCCCTTCGGAGCGCGGCCGCTGCTCCCTCGTGGTCGCCCAACCGCCTGCGGACGGCAGCCTCGAGCTCGAGCGCCTCGATCGCCCACGGTGGCTGTCCTCTGGCCGCCAGGCCAGCGAGCTCGAGCGCGCGGTGGTGCTCGCCTGCGCGCGCGCAAAGCTGCGCCACCGACAGCGCATCGACCGGGTGGAGCGACGTCATCCCCGCCGTCGACCGCGCCAGCTCACCCGAGAGCGCCACCATCGCCAACAAGTCCTGCTCGTTGTGCTCGAGCACCGCGGCCATTGCTCCGCCGTCTCCGCACCGCAGCCACCGGAAGTACGCGTCGGGAATCGCCGCGCCGCCGATGTCGCCGGCCCGCGCGTGGCCGAGCACCAGCCGCTCGAGATCGACCAGTCGGGTGGCTCCGAGCCGCCGCCCGTACACCCGACGCGCGCAGTGCAGCAGGTCGACGTGGCGCGCCGGCCGAGGGCAGCACGCGCGGTTCATCACGAAGCGCGCGCGCAACAGCGGCCAGTCGAATGCCTTGCCGTTGAAGCTGATCCACGGCTCGAAGGCGCGCAGCCGCTCGGCGACGCACGAGAGCATGGCGCGTTCTTCGCCCGGCCGCCGCAGGACGAGCTGCTCGAGCCGGAGCCGGTCGCCCTCGAAGCTTCGCGCGGAGATCCATGGCTGGTCGAGGGCCGGGAACCCGAGCGATTCGAGCAGCGCGCGAACCATCGCCTTGCCACCGGCGGCTCCGGGGCCCACACAACCGGGGCAGCCGTCGGTGCACTCGCAGCCGTCGGCGAGGCGGCAGGCGCGGCGCATCCACTCGTCGCGCTCGTCGTAGAGCCGGCTCGCCAGCCCCACGCCGCCGGGCACGTGGTCGTGGACATGGATGGTCGGGGCGAACCCGGGCGTTCGGCCACGGCTGCCGACCGAGACGCCCAGATCGCGCGGGTCGGTCATCAGGCCCACGCAGGCGACGGTGTGCATCTGCATCTCCGGCAGCGCCACGTCGCCGTAGCCGACGACCTTCTCCACCACGCTCACCTCGCCGCCACCGAAGTGCACGGCCGCGCGGGCATCGGTCACCGCCACGGCGCTCCGCAATGAGACGTGGTTCGCCGGGTACGCGTCCGCCGCCCAGTGGTAGACGCGCCGGCCCGAGCCCGCCGGCGAGAGGTGAAGCACGCGGTGCGACGAGAGGAGCTCCAGCGCGTCGGCGGTGGCGCTCGGGGGCACCTCGCGGAAGCCCTCGCCCTCCTCGAACGGAAGCTCGAACGCCGCGCACTTGAGGTGCTGCACGAGGATCTCCACCGGCGTGGTCGCGCGGGTTGCCGATCGTGGCCGAGGCCATGATGAACCGCGGCGAGGAGCCGTGAAAGCGCGCCACCCGCTCGAGTCGCCTCGGCACGTTTGTCAGGTGCGAGCCGAACACGCCGCGGTAGGCGTGCAGCTCGTCGATGACGACGTACTCGAGGTTCGCGAACGACCTGGCCCACGAGGCGTGATGCGGCACGATGCCCGCGTGCAGCATGTCGGGCATGGTGATGAGCACCCCCGCCCGGTCCCGCTCCGCCACAGCTTCTCGTCGGCGCGCCAGCCCTCGACGACGGCGTCGATGCCGCGCGATGCTCCCCAGGGGGCGCGCCGCTCGCCGCGGAAGGCGCCCGGTTCCTCCCGGCTCATGCGGCGACTGCACAAGCGCTCAGGAGGCTGGACACATTTTCAGACGGCGCCCGGACGGCCGGCCGCTCGCGCACGCGCCGTGCGGCCCGACGGGCCCGAACGGTTGCGCCGCTGCGCCCCGTCCGCACCTTCGAGAGCAGAAAGGAGCGCCACATGGACCAGGTTTCGACCGAGCGCGCAGGCATCGACCTCACCGACCCCCGCGCGCGCGACCGCGTGCGCATGCACACCGCCCCTCACGTGAACGATCGCATCGACCGGCTGATGCACGCCGACGTGTACCGCTCGGCCGAGCGGGGCCGCGAGGGCATCGTCGCGCGACCCGCCGAGCTGGACCGCGAGTGGGACATCGACCGCGTGGTGATGGCCAACTTCGCCGTCGTCAGCCTCGTCACCCACGAGCTCGCGCTGCGCGTGCACCGCGTCTTCAGGTACGCCTTCCGCGCGCAACAGGCCTTTCTGCTCCTTCACGCGCTCATCGGGTGGTGCCCGCCGATCGCGCTGTTCCGGCGACTCGGCTTCCGCACGCAGAAGGAGATCGACGCCGAACGCGCCGAGCTGGTCGATCGACTCCGGCAGGCCGAAGCGCGGGCCTGACCGCCGACCCAGGTCAGCTCGTCGTCGTCGGCTACAGCCTGCGGGCCGACGCCGTTCGGCCCCGGTCCTTCTCGACGATGCCGCGCCGGTAGACGAAGTGGAGCGGATTCCGCGGCAACCGCCGCTGCCACACTTCGAAGTGCAGGTGCGGCCCGGTCACCCGACCGGTGGCGCCGGACAGGCCGATCAACTGGCCCGCGCGCACGAGCTGCCCGCGCTTCACCTTGATGCGCGAGAGGTGCGCGTACAGGGAAGTCAGCTCGTCGGCGTGCGCGAGGCGGATGGTCAACCCCGAGCCGGCAGATCGCCGCGCCGAGACGACGTAGCCCTCGGCCATCGCCAGCACCGGCGTCCCCACCGGGCAGCCGATGTCGACGCCCCGGTGCTTGCGCCGCCCGGCGCCCTCGACGGGATCCTTCCTCCGGCCGTAGCGGCTGGTGACGTCGGTGCCCGGAACGGGCCAGACGAACAGCTCCAACCCCTCCGATGGCGGCGGAGGCTCGTCGCGGACGATCGACGATGCCGCGGCCGCGACTGCCACAGGCCGCTCCGGCGCCCGCGCGGCGTTCCCCGCCCGATCCGACGCCCGCAGCGTCCAACCGGCGAAGAACGCCAGCGCCACCACCACGGCGCCCGATGCCGCCGCCAACATCCACTCGACCGGGCGCAGGCGCACGGGGATGACCACGGGGCGCGGCGTTCCCAGCTCGAACGTCACCACCACGATCTCGGTCTTCTCCGAGTGCGCAGCCTCGAAGGCCATGCTCCACCCACGACCCAGGCCTTTGAGGAGAACCTCACCGCGTCCTGAGACTGGAAGTCAAATCGCCCCGAAACGCCCGAGTGGTGCGCGGCCGACTTGCCATTGTACCGGGGGACATGGCCCGGGAGATCGACCGGGCTGCACAATGCCGCAAACCCAGCCAGCCCCGAATGGCACTCGAAATCCGGTTCGATCCTGCGGCTGAAGCACAGATGGCGCGTCTTTCCGTCCAGGCCCGCCGCGCCGTCGAGTACCTGCTCGGCGTCGTCTCGCTGTACCTCGAGATGACGCCCCGCTCCCTCCGGTCGAAGACGCCGGTGCGCGACGAGGCCGAGGAAGCGTTCGTCACCTACCGCGTCGAGGGCGACGTGGTGGTGGTGGAGAACATCGAAGCGCGCTCGTGAGCGTCGCCCGGGCGAGGCCGTCTGGATTCCGACGCCGGCCGGTGCGCGCAGCCAGTTCCACTCGGCACCTCGCTCCGTTACCACCTTGTTCGCGGCGACGAGCTGGCGGGCGCCGGCGCTCGATTGACGCAAACCCGAAGGGAGCCGAGATGAACGAGCACACGATCGGTGAAGTCGCGGGCGAGGTCTGGCGCGTGGTGGAGCGGAACGGCGGCCGGATGGACCTGAGCGCCGTGCGGCGGAACGTGCAGCCGCGGGACGGCGTCTCGGCCGATCACGGCCTGGGGTGGCTCGCGCGCGAAGGGAAGCTCACGTTCGAAACCGAGCGGGGCACCACCGTCATTTCGCTCCGCCGTTGAGCCGGCCCGCGCCTCGGGGCTGAGGCCGACCCAAAAGCACCCGCGCGCGTCCGCCCATCGGCAGCTCGGCCTCCTCGATGTCGAAGCCGAAAGAGGTGGCGAGCTCGGCGAGGTGACGCATCCACGGCCTGTAGGGCATGCCGTTGTCGGAGCAGCACGGCACGACGGCGAAGGGGATGCGGTGCCTGGCGGCGTACTCGATGATGAGGCGGGTGGCCCCGTCGGAGTGGAGCCCCACGACGAGCTCGCAATCGCACGGCTCGTCGAGGGTGAACGTGCGTTGGGCGTACTGGACGGGGAGGCGCTTGTGCCGCGTGTCGAAGGTGACGACATCGCGGCCCAGCCTGGTGAGGGCGGCGTTGAGGGCTCCCATGCCGCCGGCGACGTCGAAGATGCGGCGTGCGCCGAAGCGCTCGACGATGAGCTGTGCGAAGAGGTCGAACCGTCGCTTGTCCGCCACGCGCGTGGACTAACAGGAGCGCGCGGCGGAGCACAACGGGTGCCGCCCCCGAGCCCTGCCGCGCCAGTTGCCGGGCTCGAGCCCTGCGACTTTGGTCAGCGCGCCTGCCGCTGCCCCGCCTGGATGAGCGCGTCGATGACCACCGGATCCTTCTCTTCCTTCTTCCGCGCAGCGATGGCGTCGCGCGCGGCCCGGCTCTTCACCTCGCCCAGGGCGACCGCGGCGAAGTAACGCACGTCCTTCGACGGGTCGGAGACGGCTTTGATCAGCTCGGCCTCGGCCTCGGCGGCTCCGGCGACCGCCAGCGCCCAGGCGGCGTCCGCCCTCAGGCCCTCGTGCGGAGACGACAGGAGGGCCGCCAGGGTCTTGAAGCCCTCGGGGTCCTTCAACACCCTCAGGCCCTTGACCGCCAACCGGCGCTCGTTGAGCGGCCGCTTCTCGTCGATGGCGCGCTCGATGAGCACGGGCACCGCCCTGAGCTGCCGCAGCGAATCGGCTGCCACCCTGGGGAGCTCTTCACCCGGGCCGTCGAGCGCTCGGAGCAACGCGTCGATGCCGGCGCGGTCGCCCTTGTTGCCCAGCTCTTTCGCCGCTTGAATCTTCTGCGCGACGGGAATCTTCGGATCGTCGAGTCGCATCGCGGCGCCAGTAGAGCCTGCTCCGGCCGCGAGCACCAGAGCCAGCGGCCAGATCATCGGGGCTGGTACTGGTTGCCGCGGAAGCCGTCGGTGAAGATGCGGTTGCCGTTGATCTGCTCGAGGCGGGCCTGCATGTCGTTGATGCTCTGCCGCGCCATCACCCCGTCGAGCACCGTGAAGACGTTGTTGGTGTAGTCCTCGCCCCAGTAGAGAACGTCGGTCGAGCCGATGATGTCCAGGTTTCCCGCGTTCTTGTTGCGCGGAATGCTGCGCAGCTCGTCGACGTAGTTCCGCGTCGAGCACGCCGAGAAGAGCATCAGCTGGTATCGGTCGGTCATCTGCGTGCGGCGCAGATCGTTCGACCCGTAGGTGACGTGGCCGCGGTCGTACGTCGGACCGATGACGAAGTTGCCGGCGGCGCTGCGGATGTCGTCGAAGTCGGGGCCGGAGCCGTGGCGGGCGTGGCCGGCGTACAGCACCAGCTCGTCATTGGCGAAGGCGTTGGCGAACTGCTGCTTGGCGTTGGGCGTGTTCGGGTCGATGAGTCGGACCACCGCGGTCACGTCGCGGCCGTCCACCTGGAACGTCCTGATGAAGTAGCTGGCGCCGTTGCGGTCGCGCGCCGGGTCGAGGCCCAGCTCGCGCATCCGCTCGTCGGACAGCGACGAGACGTCGAGCGGCTGGAAGTTGCGGCGCGCCAGCTCGCCGACGATCTGTCGCCGCTGCTCGATGTGCCAGCCGTCTTCGTCGTAGCCGATGGCGATCGTGGTGTTCAGCCGGTTGTCCTGGAACATCCGGTCGTACTCGGGGTAGCGCACTCTGCTGGCTGCGGCGCGGTCGAGCGCGACCAGGGTGTCCCTGTCGAGGCGGCCCGTTTCCGGCAGGCCCGACTCGCGCTGCAGCGCGCGGATGGCCGTCTCGGTCTCGCGGCCGAACTGCCCGTCGGCGCCGTAGCGTGGAAGCTCGTAGCCCGCGGCCACGAGCGCCTGCTGCACCTTCCTCACTGGCTCGCCGCTGGCGCCACGGCTGAGCTGCACCTGGCCGGCGGCGACCTGGGCCACGGTCGCATCGTCGCGGAGGCTGGCGTTGGTGAGATTGCTCGGCGGCGTAGACGTGGCGGCCGTCGTCGTCGAGGCTCGGGTCAGCCGTTCCATCGTATCGGCGTCGAATCGGCCGGTCGGGCGGAGGTTGTGATCTCGCTGGTAGCGGAGCAGCGCCTCGCGCGTCTCGCGCCCCATGATGCCGTCGGCGCCGTAGCGGGGGAGCCGGTAGCCAGCCGCCTCGAGAGCGGCCTGGCCGCGTTGCACGGTGGGGTTGATCCGAGCCATGGGAAGGGGTTCCTGCGGTGGGGTTTGCAACCGGATTATCGGAAGCGTCACCCGCCGGTTTCTGTCGGAAACACGCCCACCTGCGAACGGGCCTCAGGAAAGGCCGCTCAGAAAACTCGAAAGCCCCGCCGGCTCGACGCCAGCAGGGCCTTCGCTTCGGAGTTGCGGGGGTAGGATTTGAACCTACGACCTTCGGGTTATGAGCCCGACGAGCTACCAGGCTGCTCCACCCCGCGTCAGGGTGCGCGACTTGTAGCCGCACCTTCGGCGGCCGTCAAGCTCTTTGCCGCCGCTGGTTTCGAAACCGTTCGGGGCTAGAGCTTTCTTCCCTTGAGGAGATCGCCCAACGTGATGCCGAACCCTTTGCTCCCCTTCTGCTGGCTCTGCTGCCAGGCCTGCATCTCCGCCCGCTCCTCGGACCGCTGCGCCGCCGAGATCGACAGGCGAATCTTCCCCGAGCCGTCGACCTCGAGGATCTCCGCCTTCACCTCCTGCCCGAGCTGAAACGCCTTCCGCATGTCGGTGCCGCGGTCGGTTCCGGTCTCGCTCGCGGGGATCAGGCCCTTGCCGCCGCTCCACGCCACGAATACGCCGTAGGGCTCGATGCGGTCGATCTTCCCGGTGACGATCTGCCCGACCTTCGGTCGCTCCGCCTTCTGCTCGAGCGGCCGCTCCTGGGGCACCGACGCGCCGCCCTCCTCATCCACCCGCCTCAGCGAGATCCGCTTCTCGTTCGCGTCGATCTTCTCGACCTGAACGGTGATCTCCTCCCCGACCTGCACCACGTCGCGCGGATGGGCGATGCGCCGGTTCGACAATGCCGAGACGTGCACCAGCCCGTCCACGCCGGGCCTCAGCTCCACGAACGCGCCGAACGGCTGCAGCCGAACGACCTTGCCCTTCAGCCGATCGCCCTCCTTGATCTCCGCCGCGGCGACCTTCCACGGGTCCTCCTGGCGAGCGCGCATCGACAGGGTGATGCGTTCCTTCTGCCTGGCCTTGTCCGGCGAATTGGGGTTCGGCGGCTCGATGCGCAGCACCTCGACCTCGACCTCGTCGCCGACCTTCACCACCTCGGTGGGGTGCCCCACCCGCGCGTGGGAAAGCTCGGAGACGGGAATGAGGCCCTCCACTCCGCCCAGGTCCACGAACGCGCCGAAATCGCGCACGCTCGTCACCTTGCCCCGCCACACCTTGCCGACGTCGAGCTGCTTGCGCGTCTTTTCGGCCTTCGCCTTCAGCTCCTCCTCCAGGAGCACCCGGCGCGACAGCACCACGGTCCGGTCGCGCACCTCCATCACCCGAAACTGGAAGCGCTCGCCCACGAGCTGATCGGGCTTGTCGACGTGCCGCACGTCGATCTGGCTCAGCGGGCAGAACGCCCGCAATTCGCCCACCGCCACCTCGAGGCCGCCCTTGTTCACCGACAGGACGAGCCCCTCGACGGGCATGCCCGACGCCCGCGCCTCCGCCAGCATGGCCAGCGACGCGGCGCTCTTCGAGAGGGCCCGCGACAGGAAGATGCCCCGCGCGCCGGCCTCCACCACGTGCGCCTCGATGGTGTCGCCGACGCCGTAGCGGAGAATGCCCTCCTCGTCCTTGAGCTCCTTCAAGTCGATCATCGCCTCGCTCTTGCCGCCGAGCGAGACGAACGCGGTGTCCGCCCCGAGCTGGAAGATGGTGCCGCTCACCTTCTCGCCGACCCGGAAGTGCCGCTTCGCGGGAGCGTCCTGCCTGCTCTGCTCGAGCATCTCGGCGAACGACTGCGACTCGGGCACCTCCTCGTACAACGCGCTCGACAAAGCGGCCTTCGGCTTCTCCTTTTCGGGCGCTTCGGCCACTGCCTGCGCGGGCAGCTCGGCCTTCTCCGCCGGCGACTGCCCGGGAGCATCGAGCGGCCGCGTCTCGACCACGCCGCTCGCCCGCTTCACCACCACCAGCGGGCCCGCCGGCCGCTTCTCCTTGCGCTCCTTCTTCTCGCGCCTTTCCCTGCGGTCTTCCCGGCGCTCGACGGGCTTCGGCTGCTCGGGCGCCCCCTCGGGTTTCGATTCCTGCTCGGGCTTGCCCCGCCGCGCCTCACCGGGCCTCCCCGCGGGAATGCCCAGCATCACGTCGCCAAAGGTGGCCCGCGGCTTCTTCGGGCCCCCACCACCTCGTCGCTCGTCACTCACTGCACACCTGCTCCGAAAGGGGCGCGCACTCTAACCGAGGAGCCCGCGCCGGCAAAACCAGGGAGAGGGGGACGCCACATGCGACAACCGAACGGTCATCGCCTCGCCGGGCATGATCTCCCGCTGCTGCCCCTCCACACCGCCGTCGCCAGAAGACGCCTGGTAGACCTCCACGCGCACGTGCGAGCCGTCGGGCGACGCGTCCTTCACCGTCAGCGTCATTCCGGGCGTCACCTGGCGCGGAAAGTCGGCCCTGAAGAGCACCGCCACCGACAGCCCCTCGCCGCTCACGCGCTCGTCGCCGCGCAACGACAGCTTCGCGTCCACCGCCGTCAGATGCAGCCGGTGCGTCGAGATGTCCAGCCAGAGCGGCCGCGCGACCATGTCCTTCAGCTTGCGCTTCAACACGCCCGCTTCGTCTGCATCGAGGCGACCGTCGCCATCGGCGTCGGCTGAGCGGCGCAACAGCTCGCTCCGTTTGCCTCCGTCGAAGTCGACCGTCACCAGCACCTCGAGCGACTTCGCCGACACGGTGATCACGGTGCGCTTGTGCACGCCCTGCGGATGCGCCGAGGCGACCGCCGCCAAGAGCACCAGCGCACAGAACGCGCCCGAAGATGCCTCACTCGACATCGGAGTGCAGCGAGCCGAACAGTCGGCGCAGATCGGGCAACTTCCGCGGGCTGAACGGGCGCGTGGCCATGAGGGGCAACTCTTTCGGCTCGATCGTCAACGGCTGCCTGCTCGAGTGCACCACCCGGATGGGGTTGGTGAAGGCGAACGGCGTCACCTGCCGGACCTGCTCGGGCCGGTACTTGCCCCACTTGCTCCCGAAGCCGAAGGCCGCTCCGACCGCGCCCACCGCCTCGTTGATGAGAATCGACTTGATCTCCGCCGGCGTGTACACGGGCCACATCGGCTCGTCGCCGCTCGCCTCCACCACGATGAACGACTCGTCGGGCAGGTTGGTGAACGTGCGCTCGACCTCGAGCCGCACCACCTCCTTCGACGGCGGCACGGGAATCTCCTCGAGCACCACCGGCACCTTGCGCACGTCCTTGCCGCCGCGCTTGATGACCACCCGTCGCACGTCGATCCAGCTCGGAGCGCGCACCACCACCCGCACCGTCGCCGTGCCGTCCTTCGAGACGACGTCGCTCCCCACCGGCTGGCCATTCACCGTCACGTCGAGGAACGGCCCGTTCGTCACCACCACGCGACCGGCCTTCAGGCCCTCGAGCACCACCTCCTCGGGCAGCGCCTGCATCGAGCCGTCGGCGACGGGCCCCACGTGCACATAGGTGCGCGGCAGCCCGGCCTCGGCGCTCGGGCCGTGCGAGTCCGAATTCCCCACCGCCACGATGCGCCGGCCCTTCCCCACCAACGTATAGAAGTCCTCCAGCGCTCCCGGGTAGACGGGCTGCGGCTGATCCACCATGCCGCCCTGGTCGTTCGGGACCTTGATGATCGTCTCGAGGATCTGATTCGCCGGAGGCAGGCAATCGGCGGTCTGCGCCCCGGTGCACGGCTGCACGTCTTTGGGCTCGGGCCCCGGAGGAGGCACCGCCGGCATTCGGTAGTGGTGCAGCTGCTCGAGGTGCTTGCCGTTGAAGACCTCGAGCAGATCGAACTCCAGCGTGAAGTTCCGCGGGTCGTACGGCGACGGAGTGCCGTCGGGTAGCGGGTCCTGATCGAGCTTGAACTGGCTGGAGTTGGGCAGCGTGGTGCCGGTGTACGCACCGAGGTTGAACGCGCTGAAGTACCCCATGATGGAGTCGCGCGGGTGGTTCACCTGCACCAGCGTCTTGCCGCTTCTGTGGCCGATGCAGCCGTTGTCGGCCGTCTTCGGGCAGCGAAGTTGGGCGAACAGCTCGCCCGGCGGCCGGCGGAACCAGTTGAAAGAGCCGTGCGTCACCGGCCCGGGATCGAGCACCAGCGGGAAGGCGTTGAAGTGGCCCATCTCGAGCGTCGTCAGCTCGAGCCCCACCGATGTCTTCACCCAGGGCTCGAGCCCCATGGCCTCGACGGTCGGAGCGAAGTCGGACACGAAGTTGTGATCGGTCGACGCGAGGTAGTCGACGCCCTCGACGGCGTAGCTGGCCACGCGGTCGGGCAGCGCCATGTGCGAGTCGACCGAGTTGGCGGAGTGCACGTGGAAGTCGCCGCTCACCCAGCCCGGCGTCGGCATCACGTGGTTCAGCACGAACGCGAGCTGGCGCTCTTCGCCCGGAGCGAGCTCGACCTCGGCGCTGGCCAGCTCGTACTCGATGCCGCGCGAGGCGTAGACCTTGTACCTGCCGGGCCGGACGGCGTGAGTTGCCGTCCCCTTCGGAGCGTAGAAGTAACGCTCGAGGTACCGCCGCGTCCTGCTGTCGCTGGTGTCGGGATCGAGGTCGCTGGGGCGGAACCGCTCGCCGACCTTCAGATCGTAGAGGAACGTGCGCGGAGGCTCGGGACCCTCGTGCTCGTACACCGCCTCGATCGAGATCTTCGCCGGCAGGCGACGCCCGGTGCCGTCGCGCACGTCGACCGAGAGGTACGCCGACCTTTCGAGCTCGAGGTGAAGCGTGGCCGCTTCTCCCTCGGAGACGTCGGCGTAGTCGGACGACACCACCGATCGATCCGCATCGACGCCGAAGACCCGGTACCTCCCCGGAGGCACCCAAGCCACGTACGTACCGTCGCTTCCGGTGCGCGCGCTGGAGACGTAGTTGCCGTTCGCGTCCTGCACCACGACGTTGACGCCGCTCAGGGCCAGCCCGGTGCCCGCTTCGCGCACGCGGCCAGACAGCGTTCCGGTCTTCACCGGCGTCCGCTCGTCGTCGATGGCGTAGACGACCTTCTGCACGGAGGCGACGTCGCCCGAGCCCACCGCGAGGAAGCCGGTGAACGAGAAGCTCTTGCCCGGAGGAAGCGATTCGGGCGGAGCGGCCCAGAACGTCGCCAGGAACGATCCGGACGCCAGCGGGATGAGCATCGAGTCGGGCCTGGCGTCGGGGTAGTACTGCTCGTTGGCCAGGTATCGGCGGCCGCCGGACGTTTTCGGGCTGGCGGTCGGGGTAGTACTGCTCGTTGGCCAGGTATCGGCGGCCGCCGGACGTTTTCGGGCTGGCGACGACGGCGTAGCTCACGCCCTCGCCCTCGGTCGTCACCATCGGCGCGACCTCGCCGGGGAACGCTTCGATCGACGCCGGCCGCTGGTACACCTCGTCGAGCCGGAAGCGCATGTCGAAGCCGGCCTTGCCGGGGACGAAGAGCCGCTGGCCCTCGCCCAGCAGCGTGATGAACCCGAACGGAATCTTCACCGGGAACGTCGCCGGCCGCGTCTTGTCGGGGTTCGTCACGGTGGTGACGATCTTCAGATACTGCCTGCCGGGCTCGAGGATGTAGTCGACGTGGTATTCGAAGGGCGCGCTCCCGAGCAGCGTGTCGTTGATTCCCTTGGTCAGCGAGAGGAAGTCGCCGCCCTTGCCGCTCACGCGGACGATGGCCGGGCCGCCGTCGCTCCCGTCGTTCACGATGGAGACCTCGGATGGCTCGATCGCCTCGAGAAAGAACGCGGGAAACATCTCGGTGAAGTAGTCGTTGCCAAAGGGGCCGACCGCGCTCGACTGCTTGCCGCCGCGCACCAGGTCGATGTCGATGAGCGAGCCGCCGAAGGCGCCGAAGCCGCGCGAGTGCCCCTTGTCCTGGATGATCGCGTGGATGATGCCGTTCGAGAGCTTGAAGTCGCCGACGTCACCCAGCGCGCGACGGCCGCCGATGAGCTGCTCGCGGCTGGTGATCTTCACCGCCGTCGCACGGCTCGGGCGAACCGAGCACCCGACCGCGGCCGCCACCGCCGCCGCGACTGCCAGGCCGACGACGCCCCAAACGACCCGCGCACGCTTGAACGACATTGTGGAAACTCCCGCTCGACGGAACCGCAGGGCCGCACGGCCGCTGGCCAGCCGCCCCACCCAAGGCTACCAGCTCACCTGGGCGAGCACGTCGATGCTGTTGTTCGGGACCTCGACCTCTTCCAGACGATGCGTGTACTGCGCCAGCACCCGGAGCGGAGCCTTGCTGGCCCGCCACCCGACCATTCCCACGAGCTCGACGAGCCGATCGTTTTCCTGCACCGAGCTGGGCTCGTAGCTGGCGCCCCGCACGCCTACCTCGAGGCCGCTCCCTTCGTGGAGGAAGCGGAGCGACCCGACGATCCCCAACGCGTTCTCGGCCGGCAGGGCCACGGTCGGGTGCGTCGTCTGCCGCATCAGCGCCACGAACAGCACCTGGAAGCCGCCGATGGACAGAGCGAGGTCCGCTCCGGTGCCGAGCCGGTTCGAGGTGAGCCGATTCGGCCGAACGCCCTCGGTGTGCTGGTCGAAGTAGCCGTTCACGCCCAGCGTCACCCGCTCGGCCCAATCGATCGCGACGCGCGCGACCGGCGCCACCACGTTGTTGTCGTTGTTGAGCACGTTGGCGCCGTTGCCGTTCACCACCGCCAGCGCGTAGCGGAAGCCGAGGCCGCCGCCGAGCCGTTCGCTGGAGATCTCCACGCCGACCTGCCGGTCGAGCGTCATGCCGGCGCGGGTGAACCCTTCTGGGGGCACGATGCCGTCGGACACGACCGATCGGGTGATGAACGGCAGCTGCCCGTCGCCGAGCAGAGTCTCCGCGTTGTACGGCGCCTTGAACTGCCCGACGCGCACCCGCGCGGCGCGGGCGGCGGACCAGGAGATGTACGCGTCCTTCAGGTCGACCACGCGATTTCCCTCGAGCGGGTCGAGCTCGCGCCGGCGCGCCACCGAGCCATCGACGGACGCGACGATCTGCAGCGCCTCCGTGGGCTCGAGCAGGAGGCCGAAGCGAATGTTCAGCAAACGGAACCCGCTGTGCGAGCCGATCAGCGCGTCGTCGCTCGCCGGCGTGGTGAAGAAGTAGCCCGCCTTGGCGTAGCCCTCGAGCTTGACTGCGTCGAGCGCGCGCCGCGGCGGCTCAGCAGCGCTCGGTCCCGTGGGCTCACCCTTCAGCTCGCCCGTCGTCGCCGGTGGCGCCTTCGATTGTGCGCCGGCCATCGACGCGCAAAGGAGCACCGCGCTGAACACCCGCATCATGTCGCCCCTCCCTCGAAGGCCTGCGGATCTAGCCTGACGACGGACTTCGCACCAGCTCACCGCGAGAGCGCCTCGCGCAAGACGCGCCCCATCGACGCGCTCGGCGGTTCCGCTTCGAGCAGCCAGGCGAGCGTCGGAGCGACGTCGATCGGCTCGGACGAGAGCGCCTCTCCGCGCTTCACCCCCGCGCCGAACCACACCAGCGGCAGCCGCCGGTCGTACAGGTGATGCGTGCCGTGCGCGGCGGCGTCGTGCGTGCCGTACTGCCAGAACGGGCGCGTCAGGAGAATGAAGTCGGGGCTGCGCTCGGCGTCCAGCCCGCGCCGGTAGAGATCGCCCACCGGGCCGTGGCGGCCAGCGATGAGCTCGTGCTTGGGCAACAGGTCCAGCACGCCCTCGGTCCTGCGCGCGGCGGCGCGGAGCGCGGCGTCGATCGAGTGGATGCGCTCTTGCGCGGTGGGGTGCACGACAAACCCGGGCGTGTACCAGCCCACGAACCAGTCGCCGGCGCCGAGCGCGGAGTCTGCGTCCTGCTCGAGCACCGGCACCATGGCGCGCACGTCGATGCGGCCCGCGTCGATTCCGCGGAGGCGGAGCTCCTCGGGCACCCGGTTGCCGCCGTGATCCGCCGTGAGCACCACCACGTACCGGCCGCGGCCGACCGAGCGATCCAGCACCTGGAGCAACCGGCCGACGGCCGCATCCAGCTCGCGGAAGCGCACCTGCACCTCGGGCGAGTCGGGGCCGAACGCGTGCGCCAGCTCGTCGAACCCCGAGAAGCTGAGCGTGAGCAGATCCGGAACGTCGTCCTTGCCGAGGCGCTCCTGCTCGAGCGCGGCGACGGCCATGTCCACGAGCATTTCGTCGGCGATCGGGTGCAGCCGCACCGCCTCCGCCTGCCGCGGCGGAGAGCTGTCCTTCTGCAACGAGTGCGGGAACTGCCGGCCGAACCCGGCGATGTCGCGCGCGTACGGGCGCTCCTTGTGCTCACCGGTGAAGCCTCCGCGCGGCAGGGACCACATGAGACCGGCGGCGAGCGCCTGCGAGAGCCGATCGTTGAACGGCTTCACCCACGGCGGCAGCTCGGTGGCGTACAGGCGGCTGGTCACGAACATCGGCCGATGCCAGTCGAGCCAGACGGCCGCGTTCGCCGAAGCGCCTGCGAGGAAGACGGCACCGCGATCCTTGCCGCTCAAAGAGATGACCTTCGCGTCCTCGAAGCTCGCCTTGAGCGCGTCGCCGAAGGCCGCAGCCTTCAGCCGGAACGGGCTCACGCCGTCGCGTGGAGGAACCGGCTCTCGGCCGACGATCGGGTAGCGGCTGTCCTCGGTCGCGTAGACCGAAGCGCGCGTCGCCGGGTCGAACCAGCTGTTCGCCACAATGCCGTGGACCGATGGGTATGTGCCCGTCGACAGCGTCGCGTGGCCGCTGGACGTCGTGGTGGGTGCCGCTTCGTAGCGACACTCGCGGTAGCGAAAGCCCTCGTTCACCAGGCGCCGGAATCCGCCCGTTGCCGCCGGGAGGTTCGCGTCGAACGTGGCGGCGGAGAGTTGATCCACGACAAGCACTACCGCCAGCCGCGGACGCTCGGCGAGCGCGGCGACTGGGAGGATCGACGCGAGGAGGAGGACCGCCCGGAACCCACGGTGCCGCGCTGGGACGGGAGCAAATGAGCCACGGAGCGTCGCCGACTCCGTACACGTCGTGAGCACACCATCGCGGACGATTGGCCCGATGTGTTGGAAGCGGGCACATGAACGCGAGCGCATCGATGCGCGGCTTACACCCGTTCGGAGCGCGGTCCAAGCGGGGCCAGATCGGTCGCGCATGCGTCGAGCTCGGCATCAAGAGCACTCGCCGCGACTCGTCCTGCGGGTACGCTGCCGCTCGTTGCGACACCTGCGCGAACGTGTCGAGAGCCACGTCGGCAGCGGGTTTGCGACCGACATGCGATTCCTCGAACGGCAGCCGCTGCTCTCGCCGTGGGCGCGCACCTCCACGTTTTCGCGAACGGCGTCGTCGACATGCCAGCGCTCGTCAAGGCTGTGTGTCGCCGGAGCGGCAATGGTTCAGCCCGCGCTCGGAGGAGCCGTGAATACCGTCGTATTCGCCTGCATCCACAACGCCGGGCGCTCGCAGATGGCGGCCGCGTTCTTCAACCAGCTCGCCGACCCTTCGAAGGCCCGCGCGGTTTCCGCCGGAACGCGGCCCGCCGACCGCGTTCATCCTGAAGTGGTGGAGGTCATGCGCGAGTCCGGCATCGACCTCTCCGGGCACGTACCCCGAAGGCTCACCGATGAGGTACTCCGCGGAGCCGTCCTGCTCGTCACCTTGGGCTGCGGCGAGGAGTGCCCGGTCGCTGTGGGGCTCCGCCGCGACGATTGGCCGATCGAGGATCCGAAGGGAAAGCCGCCGGAACACGTGCGGCGCATTCGCGACGAGGTCCGCGCCCGCGTCGAGTCACTCGTGCGCGTGGAGGGCTGGAGCAAACACAGAGCCTGAGCTCGTCGCGGGCGACGTGCGCCGGCAACCGGCGATCTGGAAACGCTGGAGCGCGCGACGTCGGAGACGGTGCGGTGTTCCTCGCTGCGCTCGCGCGGACCTGGGTCGCGGCTGAAACCAGAATCAGCCACACGCCACTTCGTCGATGCTGCAGCCGATCATGACCGCGACGTTGCGGCCATGGCCCGTTTCAGCGTCGACGAGCTCCAGAAAAGGGCGAAGCCAGAGTCGGGTCGTCCCGGTTGGGTGGACAGCTACTGCGGCGGCCGATCTCTTCACTTCGCAGCGCAGCCTCGCCGCTCGGCTGCTCGCTGCTCGGTCGCGTCGAACGTCCGGGGCCGTAGCCGGACGTCCGTGGCGAGCACCGAGCGTGCGGCCCCCAGATTCCGTTCGAGCGACGCGAGAAGGTCGTGCTCGCCATCGACGACCCGGCCAGGGCCGACCTGCCCACGCCCAACCGACCTGGCGATGAAGGACGGCGCGTGGCCATCGATGCCGCAGTGAACCGGCACCGCTTGCAGCGGACGTGAGGGACGCTGCAGCTCCGTCCGTCGCAGCGGCCTCACGCCGACGCCGAGCCCCACCGCTCGCGCAAGACGTGCTTCAACACCTTGCCGCCGGCGTTCCGCGGGAGCGCGTCGACGAAGACCACCGTGCGCGGCGATTTGTACTTCGCCAGGTGCCGCCGGCAGTGCTCGATGATGGCGTCGGCGTCCGCGTGCGCTCCCGGTTGCAAGGCCACCACCGCGCGCACGACCTCGCCCCACTTCTCGTCCGCGACGCCGATCACCGCGGCCTCGCGCACCGCGGGGTGCGAGTGGAGCACGTCCTCGACCTCGGCCGAGTACACGTTCTCGCCGCCGGAGATGATCATGTCCTTCTTCCGGTCGACCAGCGTCAGGTAGCCGCCCTCGTCGAGCACACCGAGGTCACCCGACTTGAACCACCCGCCCGGCGCGAACGCCTCGGCCGTGGCCTCGGGCCTTCCCCAGTAGCCGGCGAAGACGTTGGGGCCGCGGAACCAGACCTCTCCGATCTCCCCGGTCGCCACATCGTGGCCGCGCTCGTCCACCACCCTCAGCTCGACGTGACGCATGGGCCGCCCCACCGTGCCGGCCTTCTTCCGCCAGTCGTCCATCGACAACAGCGTTCCGCCGGGCGCGGTCTCGGTCAGGCCATAGCCCTGGAGGAAGGCGAAGCCCCGCGCGGCCGCCGCGTCGATGATCGCCCGCGGGCACGGCGCTCCGCCGCAGCCCAACGACCGCAGCGATGGAAGCTCGGCCGCGATGAAGCCGGGCCTGCGGAACAGCTCGTTCCAGATCGCCGGCACGCCGAAGAGCGTGGTGACTCCGTGCGCGCGACAGAGCGCCTCGACCTCGTCCGGCTCGAAGGAATGCACCACCACCACCCGCCCGCCCGCGTGCAGCGTCGGAATGGCGTGCAGCCCGATGCCGCCGGCGTGGAACAGCGGCAGCAGCGACATCGTCGTGTCGCGCTCGGACAGGCCGAAAGCGCACCCCACGTTGACGCAGTTCCAGAAGATGTTCGCGTGCGTGAGCACCGCACCCTTGGGCCGGCCGGTCGTACCCGACGTGTAGAGGATGAGGTGCGGATCCTGAAATCTCGCCTGCTCGCCCGCCGAGGGGGGCTCGCCGCGCTGCATGAGGAGCCGCTCGTACGTCGCTCCCAACGACACCACCGGCACGCCCTCGTCCAGCCGCCCGCGCAAGGCCGGGTCCAAGAAGAGCAGCCGGGCCCCGCAGTCCGAGAGCTGGTACTCGAGCTCGGGCCGCGCCAGCCGGTGATTCAGCGGAACGAGCATTGCGCCAATGCGCGCCGTGGCGAAGAACAGCTCGAACCACTCGATGCGGTTGTGCGCCAGCACCGCGACGCGATCGAGCCGGCCGACCCCCAGCTCAGAAGACAACCCCGCCGCCAGCCGCTCGGCCCGGTCGGCCAGCTCGCCGTACGACACGGCGCGAGCTCCCTCGAGCAACGCCGGCCTGGCCCCGTACGCTCTCGCCGCCGCCGAGAGCCAGGCCCACGCGCCGAACACCGGGCCGCACCCGGCTTCGCGCAGCCCGTCGGGTCGCACCACCGTCACGGAACCCTCACCGTCAAGGTCGGGGCCCTCCCCACGGCCTCGCCGCCTTCGATCTCCAACAAATCTGCGCCGAAGTCGATGGGGGTCCGCGCGCCGAGGCGGATTTGCGTGCGGCCGGAACGATCGATCGCGGTCAACACCGACGCGGGGAGCTCGACGTCGACGAACGCGCCGTCCGATGGAGGCGGCGAGACCGACGTCACGTTCGAGGCCGTGGCCGCGGCCGAGTGGTCCTGCGTTTCGAGCGCGGGCGACGGGCCGAAGTGGCCGCGCTGCACGTCGACCCAGATGGACCCCACCGAGCCCGAGCCCGACCGCCGCCAGAACCGAAGCGTGGCCCCGATGAGCGGCCCCTGGTCCGGCAGCGCCGAGGTGTCGAACGAGAGAATCACCCGGTACGTGTCCACTCCGTACATGCCCCAGTCGCCCACGCGGTGGACGTCGCGACTCGACCCGTGCGCCGGGAGCGCCCCGACGAACCCGTCCTCCGCACCGATCGACGTGAAGGTGTGCACCCGAGAGGTGAAGACGTACTGCTCGGTGCGCACCGGTTCGGCGTTCCCGGCGGCGTCCACGCTGAAGAAGCGCAGCGTCGCATTCGAGCTCAGCGCGATCGGCCCGGCGTACCGCGTCGACGCAGTGGTCGGCGTCGAGCCGTCGAGCGTGAAGTAGGTGCTGGCCGGCTCGTTCACCGAGAGCACCACCGCGATCGGCTGGCCGTACGAGCCGCCGGGCGGCGATGCGGTGGTGACGGGTGGCGTGGTGTCCGTCCCGTGCTGGACGGTGACGGTCGTGTCGTCGTCGACGGCCCGGTTTCCGGCGGCGTCGAAGGCCACCGCCTTCAGCCGATGCGCCCCCGCCGGCTCGGCGGCCGTGCTCCAGTCGAAGGCGTACGGCGGAGCGTTCAGGCGGGCGCGCATCGCTCCATCGACGTGGATCTCGACCGCCGCCACGGCGATGTCGTCGCCGGCCTGCGCGATGATCCGCACCATGCCGTTCACCGTGGCGCCATTCGGGGGCGAGGCGATGTCGACCGTCGGCGGCGTCACGTCGGCGCCGACCAGCCCGAAGAAGCGGGCGATCTCCTCGACGGCGCAGAGGCCCACGTTGCTGGTTTACGCGCCGGCCTGCCCGCAGCCGTTCGTGGGATCCACCGGCACGGCGTGCTGCAACGACGGCACCTCGACCGACTCGACCAGCGTCGCGCCACTGGCCGCCTGGTGCCGCTTGCGGGTCGCCGACTTCAGCGCGTCGACCTGCTCGGGCGTCTGGTCGAGCCCGTGCACCGCCGTCCATTGCTCCACCAGCTCGCGGTGGTTGTTGGGCGAGACGATCCCGTCCTGCGCGCCATGCCAGATGGCCGCGCGCGGCCAGGGCCCCTGATGGGTGGGGAACGCGGCCTTGACGCGTGCCGTCCAGTCCTTGGGCGGAAGGTCGACGCCCGGGCTCATGCACCGCCACACGTCCGCGTTCTGCTGCGACGGGCAGTCGTAGGGCGTGCCGGAAATGACGCCCCCGGCGGCGAACAGGTCGGGCCAGGTGGCGAGCATCACCGATGCCATGGCGCCGCCGGCCGAGAAGCCGAGCACGAAGACGCGAGAGCCGTCGATGGAGTAGTCGGCCTTCATCTTCTGCACCATCTCGGCGATCGACTGGTTCTCGCCGCGGCCGCGGGTGAGGTTCGTCTTGTCCGAAGGCTGGTTGTAACGGCCGAACCAGTTGAAGCACAGCGCCGGGTTGTTCTGCGTCGTCTGCTCCGCGTACACCACGTAGAACTTGTGGCGATCGGCGAGCGCATCGAGGCCGATGCTGGCGAAGTCCGCCGCCTGTTGCATGCACCCGTGCAGCGCCACCACCAGCGGCGCGTTCGGCGGCATCGATGCCGGCACGTACCGGTACATGCGCAGCCCTCCGGGGTTCGACCCGAACGAGTTGACGGCCTCGAGGCGACCCACCTCGGTCGCCACGCCGTCCTCGGCCGATGGCCGGCCCCAATGACACCCGGAGAGCAGAACGAGCGCGCCAAAGAGCGCCCGACGCGACCGATGGCTCATGGCATCACCTCACAGTGACGTACGAAGGGTGGCAAAGAGGGCGCGCTCGCCCTCGTCGACGGGACCGTCGGCCGCCTGCTCGCGCCGGAGCATCCACGCAGCCCTCACCCCGAGCGCCGCCTTCTCGCCCAGCCACAGCGTGCCGCCGACGTTCACCCAGTGGAGCACCACCGGCGTGAGCTGCCCGGGGCGGAACTGCACGCGCGTGTACTGCGCGCCGATGCCGTCGCGCTCGCGGATCGCGAAGTCCACGCCGCCGCCGGCCGACAACGAGTGGTAGTACTCGCCCGACCGGCGCCGCACGTTCTGCGGGTCGAGCATGTCGTTCTGGTTCCAGGCGACGTTGGCGAACGCCGCCAGCCGGTTCGGCAACAGCTCCACCCGCACCCCGCCGCGAACGTTGCGCCCGGTGATGCCCTCGTCCTCCTTGCTGGTGACGTCGAGGTCGACCATGTAGAGCTGCACCGCCGCCTTCGCCTCCACGCGCTCGTTCCGGTAGCTCACCGACGGAGTGGCCATGGTCAGGTGGAAGCTGTCGTCGGGCATGTGGTTGGCGACCTGGTTCACCGACTGGAACGGGTGCAGGTAGTAGCGCTCGAACGGCGGGAAGGGGCCGCCCGCCACCAGGCTGCCCGTGGTGCTGACCGGGTTGGCGGCGTTGAAGGTGAGGCCCAGCTTGAGGCCAGGCAGCACCTCGTAGACGCCGAGCGCTCCGTTGCCGCGGTTGTACCCCGAGAACAAGAGCGGCTCGCGCGTGAAGCCGTCGGTGAAGAGCATGTCGCCCACGTGCGCCGACAGAAAGTCGATGCTCGCCTCGTCGGTCACCCTGCCCGCTTCCACCTTCCACGTGGGCCGGTACAGCCGCACCAGCTGGTTCCGCACCTGCAGCGCGGCCTGCCCCTCCCAGGCGCTCGCCCCGTGGAGCCCGGCGTTGGCCTCGAATTCGCTCTCCGCGCGGATCCAGTCCGACAGGTCCGCCACCAGGCCGAAGCGGCTCACCATCAGCGTGGCCACGCGGTTCTCGCGGTACTGGCCGGGCCGGGCCTGTACCTGCTCGCCCTTGAGCCCGCCGGCGACGTTGAAGAAGGGCGCGAGCTTCACCTCTTCGGCGAGGCCCAGCGCCGAGAAGAGAAGGGTCGCGACGAGCGCGAGTCTCATGCGGCACCTACCGGTCGAGCGGCCTGGCGAGGCGGTCGAGAATCAGTCTCATCGCGGCCTCGCTCCGCAGCGCGCCATAGTGGTTGCGGAAGAGCCCGTTCAAGAAGTGGCAGGTGTCGTCGTTGTCGGTGAGCTGCACCTTGAGGTTGTCGGCGCCGTTCAACGCCGAGCTGGACTCGGAGACGAACTCGTCCTGGTAGGTGCCCTGGGCCACGTCGCGCATGACGACGGTGAGGTACCGCACGGCGTTGCCCCCGCACGCGTCCTGGTTTCCGTAGGCCGTCTTTCCGTCGGCGCACGGCGTCTCCCAGGCGCCGGCCTCGCCGTTGAGCGCCGAGAGGAACGGCGTCGGCACGAACGCGGTGCGATCGCCGAGCTCGCACGCGGCGCGGTGGTTCATCTCCGGCTCGGGCGTGCAGTACTTGCGGTAGGTGGAGACGCCGTGGTGGCCTCCCGCGAGCAGCACCACGTCCTGAAGCCGCGGGAACGGGTTCTTCCCCTGCGCGTAGAGCCGGCGCAGCGCATCGCGGGTCACCGTGCTGCCCAGCGAGAAGCCGACCAGCGAGATCTTCCGCCCGGGGTTGGCCTCGAGCACCGACTCGATGAGGTGGGCGGCGATCGGCGTCGCCCAGCCGTGGCTGACGTTGCGCGCCGGGTTCTTGTCGGGCGGGTCGTCGACCCTGTCGACGCGCAAGTCGGCCGCGTAGGTGCGGTAGCCGGCCGCGGCCAGCCGCTCGGCCAGCATCGGCCCCCGGTTGGGGTTGGGAATGTCCTTGTTGGTACACGTTCCGGTGTAGGCCTCGAAGTCGGCGGGCGACGACGAGTTGCCGTGCACCAGGATGACGATGGGCTTGCTCGTGTCCTCGCTGACGCCGGCGGGGAACGGGTACTGCTTCGCCGCGCACCGGTAGCCGGGGAGCTGCGCCGGGGTGTACTTCACTCCCTCGGTGGTGCAGCCGACGTGCGAGTCGAGCGCGCGGTAGCTGATCGCATCTTCCGGCACCTTCGTTTTCTGCTCGGTGGTGGTCTGGCTGCGCTCGGGGCCTAAGGCCGCGAGCTAGACGATGGCCATGAGACTCGGTCTCTTCATGCTTCCTCCGTGCGCCGGTCAAACCGGCGAGGTGTAGTGAATGAAAGAGTCATACG
>FWPU01004980.1_pt1 | contig 22565 bp, 18 predicted proteins | sample 2228361 | NCBI WGS metagenome assembly FWPU01 (sample SAMEA103939777, study PRJEB20133) | metagenome
CACCCCCCTGGGTCCGGCAAAGAGAAAGGCGTGGGCCACGCGTCCACTGGCAATGGCGTTTTTCAGGGTTTGGGTAACCGGTCTTTGACCAACAACCTGTTCAAAGCGCTGGGGTCTCCAGCGCCTAGCTAATACCAAGTAGGACATAACCAGTCCTCCCCCCATTTCCCTCCCCTTAATGGGGAAGGTAGAGTGGGGGTGAATACCGAGCTTGGCCGTGCACCTACCGTCGATCCTCCTTCCGGGCCCGCTGAGCACCTTCAGCTCCAGCCGGAGGGGTCTGCGGCACAGGGGGGCTTTGCTTACCGCTGCTTCCTCCCGGACCTGACGGGGTTCACAAATCCTCCTTGCGCAGAGTCCGGCTCTCAACACCCCCAGTACTCAACCGAATCCCGTAAGGATAAGACCTCGGGCAGGAATTCAACCCCGCCTATAGCGGATTTCGGGTTCAGGGCACCGCTAGTTCCCCGTCTAGCACGGCCAAGCCCTGATAGACCGTAGTTCCGGAACCTCGGCAATAAATGCCTGGCCTTTATCACTCCATCGGATCATGCTATCCTGTTGGTTATCTGACTACTCCACTAGCGTACTTCAACAGAACCGCGTGGTTTAATGGCTCGTAAACCGGTTACGCTGCCCCAGGAAGCGTGCCTCTGATTAGAATGTCCTCCCAACTCTTTTGCCTAGTATCCTGAAGAACACGTATGTTAGCCTCGTTGCGCTCGATCCATACCTTATGGGATAGAATCACGTCAAGCATCCTGTCTACCGCCACCCAGTCGCTCTCCTCGAAATCTGCCCATAACACCTGTTCCTTGCGCCACGCGGGATCCCGATATCGGCCCCGAATGGATAGAAGCTGAGCCATGGCTTCTCGGAGCTCCCTCATGACTACGATGAGGGGGCTTGTCGGCACAGCCGGTATGCGCGGAGATGTGGATCCCGAATCGAGGGATCGGACGCTAGTCGCTCTTCGAGCTTATAGATCCCTTTAGATAGGTCGAACTGGCGCGCGAGAACCTTCTCGGTGAAAAGGTGAAGGAAAACTACAAGATTATCTCGCTCTCGGTCACGCATCTCAAGAGCGAGATCGATGGGAACGTCCATTTCGTGCAGGCATAGAAGGTTATTAAATATTGCTTTGCGTACAGTCCCGTAGGCAAGGGGTTTAGTCTTTGACCTAGCCGAGACAGTTTCGACGTACTCAAAGAACTGCCCACCTCCCGCCCCCATTGCAGATACTGTGCGGAACTTTAAATAGCCTTGGAAGTGGGCCCGCATTTCGGAGCGCTCTTCCTTGGATAGGGTCTGGAAGTAAAAGCTTTCACGAATGCCTGACCGATCATCGAGTGAGTTCAAATAATCCTCCAGAGCTAGCCGAAAGATGTCGTGCCCTACCTTATCTTGGATCGCCATTGGGAAGCGGATCTGAGCGAGTTTGGTATGGGCACCAAAGTTCGTTGTCTTTAACAATTCAATGTCCGAGTTAAGGAAGACTCGGAGATACAACAGCCGGTTACCAAGAAAGAGTTGAGCTGCAGCCTTGTGTTGACCATCGAATAGGAAGATCCGCCCCCGGCCGGAGTCCTGATGATCCAGGACAAGATGAGCCAAGCTAGGTAGGAGCTGGGGGTGGCCGCGATAGAATTCCTCTATGAAGGGCTCCAAGTCAACGATAGAGCGTGGATTGATGTCGCTGTCGTGGAAAACGTGCTCAATTGGCACAAGGGTGGTGAAAGATTTCATGGATGCATTGTTGGGGTCTACGTGGATCGATATGCGATCTGTGGCTGTTCGCCCCGCGATTTCCCAAGTGGTGACAAAGGTTTCCCTACCCTCTGTGTCGCGCTCGATACGAGCGACCGTCTCTCTTTTGGCACCGCCGTGAATGCCGAGTGCAACTCCAACGGTGAACGTATCCTCCCCTTGTCCACCGTGAAGGTGGCCGCGACGAGCTTTCTGGAACCGCGCTAGACAACGCTGTAGGTCTAAGTCCCTATTCCCCTTGGCACGGTTGCAGTACGCGTGGGTCAGGCCCCAGTTGTTCCGGGTATCTATCCCACCGCGATCCCTTGAGCGAATGTGGTCGACATCTACTGGCTGAGCGAGGTCGATTATGTCTTCACAGATATAGCATCGGCCCTTCTGATAAGAATGAAGCTCGGCTATGACCTGCTCTCGCTCATTTTTTGGTAACTTCTCGAAGGCTGGGGTACCCACTTGATCTTCCCTTGCTGCCTAAGTCTGAAATTTGTCGAACGCGGCATAAATGAAGGGATGCGTATTCCCTTCCATTTGGCCGCAGTGTCCAAACCGCTCAAGGGATGGCAATATATTCGGCAAAAGATTGTGACTCTGGAGCGGGCAAATTGTCCTCAAGGAGTCCTTGCACGTCCATTTGAATCGCTTCGGACATATTCCGATCGACTTCCTAGCGCGTCTCGCCCGTTGCCACACAGCATGGCAAATCGGGTGAATATACAGAATAGTTGTCATTAGCCTTCTTGATAACAACAAGGAAGCGGTACATCGTTAATCTTCCTCCTTCGGTTGCGCTTGCTTTGAATAAGGTGTGGCGGAGGGGGTGGGATTCGAACCCACGGCACAGGCTTTAACCCGTGCACGGCATTTCCAGTGCCGCACCTTCAGCCTCTCGGTCACCCCTCCAAAATCAATAGTTTACGAAGCTAACCAGTTCTGAAACCGAGAAAGATGTTTGGGATTATTCGTGCCGACTCGCTCTAGGTAACTCCTGATGCCTGCCTCACCATAGATCGATACATGCCTCTTGTTGTCGTACTTAGCATTAAGGCCGAATTCAAGCAGGATTCCATAGACTGATTTCAGCAATGGAAGAGAATACGAAGTGAAACAGAGGCCGATGTTTGTGTACGTGATGCCCTTAGTAGTATGGGTGTGATAGTAAATGCCTCCACCGGTATCGATTAAACCCCGAATGCAGCCTCTTTTAAAATCCGCCCGCCCAAGAATCCACTCTGGAATATCCACCTGCTGAACGATCTTATCTCCTTTCACCAAACCCTTGCTGATGAGGAACTCGACGAGGTTGATCCCCGACATGACCAAAGTAAGCGTGCTCCGCTCACGCTTACCAAAGGCAACGTCTGCTCCAAATAATCGTTTGAAAAGGGAAGCGGCGTATTCTGCATACTCTCTGTCCGCTAATTCGTTCGTAGAAATCTGAACCTGGTGGTCACTGATGTTACCATCCCCCAAGATAATACCGCAAGCTTCAGCAAGGCCTTCAGACTCCTCAGGATAGTGAATCTTCTTCCGCATAATCACTCCTGAGTTCAAATACGCTTCGGGATTTTCACGTCGTTTCTGCTGAAAAACCAATCCTCCCTTTCTCCTGCTTTCGTAGATCCCAGGGTTTCCATATAACCTCACGTGTGCCTGGCCACCAAAATACCCGCCCTTGCTCACGTACCAGTAATCGTCTACAATCTGCATGTTCGAAGGCTTCGGTACATTAGCAACAAGAGATAAGCGCTCTAAAGCCGCCGGAGAGATTCGATGCTTTTCTCTTCGCCAATCCCGGATCGTCCTAGGATGCACACCGCAGATTTGGGCGAGGTCCTCCCACTGTCCTCCTAACGTCGCTCTGACCTTATCCAGAAACGCTTGTTGCTTGCCTTCTGCTAAGACGACTCTAGGCATCTTCTTCAACCATTCCGGCACATTTCGGAAAGACTCAAAAGCAAAAGTTCTACAGGTTCTAGCTTTTGTTTTCGGGGATTGACCTTTAAGCCCAACGCTTCAAGGGTTAGAGAACCGAGCAGGGGTTTGTCCTTCCTCTCTCCAAAAATAACCTCGGACGCCCCTTCGTAACCGTTCCAGCGGAAGATAGCGATGCCAACATCCCTCTCGATCTTCTCGCCATTTGCGAGCGTAAACTGCCGTCGCCATCGAGGAGCTGCCCCAATCTTTCGAAGCGTGCTCTTCGGAATCACGCTCAATGAGGCCCCGGTATCTACGATCAGCTTGACCGGAGCTTCCTTTCCCTTGCTGATTTCTTTGACATGTACCCTGACAGCAAATACACCCATCTGGATTCCTCTAAGCATGGCGGAGAGGGTGGGATTCGAACCCACGTTCGCCTGAGGCGAAAACGGTTTTCGAGACCGCCCGATTCAACCACTCTCGCACCTCTCCATGCGCCCGCTACTGCGGGCGTGTTAACGGTTCACTGTTCACGGTTGACGGAAGTAAAATCTAATCCCTCTTCCTCTGTGAACCGTGAACTGTCAACTGTGAACTAGAGTGGTGCGCCCAAGAGGATTTGAACCTCTGACCCCTGCCTCCGCAGGGCAGTGCTCTATCCGGGCTGAGCTATGGGCGCATGGCGGAGCGGGAGGGATTCGAACACTCGCTCCGCTTTTAGGGCGGAGACTCGCTTAGCAGGCGAGCACCTTCGGCCTTCTCGGTCACCTCTCCATTACTACAGTGGTCAGTTATCAGAGAACAGTTTTCAGTTAAAAATCTTTAAGCACTAACCGCTTATCCCTTTTCACTCTTCACTATTTTTGGTGGCGGAGGGGGTAGGATTCGAACCCACGATCCGCCTTAGGCGGATTGCGGTTTTCAAGACCGCCGCCTTAGACCACTCGGCCACCCCTCCCCAGCAAGCTTTCAGTTATCAGGTACCAGCAATCAGAATTTATTGGGGTTTTTATCTGGCCGCTGATTGCTGACTACTGTCTTTCTATCCTTTCCATCCCCCCCATGTAAGGGCGAAGCGCTTCAGGGATAATAACGCTTCCATCGGCCTCCTGATAACACTCCAGAATGGCCATCAGGGTCCTGCCCACTGCTAGCCCTGAACCATTTAAGGTATGGACAAACTCAGGCCTAGCTTTGGGGGCAGGCCGGTATTTAATGCCTGCCCGCCTGGCTTGAAAGTCCTCAAAGTTGCTACATGAGGAGACCTCTCGATAAAGGCCTTGGCCCGGAAGCCATGCCTCCAGGTCATAGGTCTTGGAAGCCGAGAACCCCAGGTCGCCAGTACAGAGAACTACAACCCTGTAATGGATACCCAGCCTCTGCAAGACCTCCTCGGCATCAGCAGTAAGCCTTTCCAGCTCTTTATAAGAATTGTCGGGCTCCACGAACTTTACCAGTTCCACCTTATTAAACTGGTGTTGACGGGTTAGCCCCCTCACGTCCTTGCCATATGACCCTGCTTCCCGGCGAAAACATGGACTATAAGCCACATAGGATAATGGGAGCGTCCCTGCCTCCAGGATCTCCTCCCTATGAAGATTGGTTACTGGCACCTCTGCTGTAGGGATAAGGTAGAGGCCTTCGTCTGATGTCTTAAAAAGTTCGGCTTCAAACTTTGGGAGCTGACCCGTACCCAGCATAGCGGCGCTGTTTACCAAGAAAGGGGTTAGGACTTCTCGGTATCCATGCTCTTTTACATGGAGGTCCAGCATGCAATTGATTAGAGCCCTTTCCAGAAGGGCACCGGTCCCTACCATCACGGCAAAACGGGCTCCGGCCATCCTGGCTGCCCGTTCAAAGTCTATTATGCCCAGGGCTTCACCGATCTCCCAGTGGGGCTTTGGGATAAATTCAAAGCGGGGCGGCGCCCCCCATCGCCTTACCTCGACATTATTCAAAGCAGAGGACCCCACTGGGACCGAGGAGTGGGGAAGGTTAGGAACGTTGAGAAGGATTTCCCGAAGGCGTTCCTCGTGGACTTTGATTTCCTCGTCGAGTTTCTTTATTCGCCCCGAAATTTCCCTCATTCGAATGACTTCAGGGCCCGGCTCCTCTCCTTTCCTTTTCCGCTCCGCTACTTTCTCCGAAAAAAGATTCCTCTGGTGCTTTAGTTGCTCCGCTTCCGCCAACAGACGACGCCTTTCCCCGTCTAAATGAAGGAATTCAGCAAAGTCAAATTCTGTCCCCCTTTCGACTAACCTCCGGATTACTAACTCTATATTTTCCTTGACGAAGCGAGGATCTAACATTTCCCCTTAATATAAATATAAGAAATACCACCAGAATTTGAAACAGTCAAGATTTTATCCGCTTATTCGGTCATCAGTCGAGTTATGGCAGCCACTCGATCCCCTGGTTCAAGGCCCTGGAGCCTCACCCCCTGAACTGCCCTCTTAAATTCACCGACTTCCTCTACCCTCAGGCGGGCTACCCTCCCTTCCTGGGAAATCATCATGAGTCCGTCCTCTGCCAGGACCTGCATTAGACCCACTACAGGGCCATTCTTCTCCGTAACCCGGATATTGATTATGCCCTTTCCGCCTCGGCTCTGGCGGCGGTACTCAGAAAGAGTTGTACGCTTTCCATAGCCCTTCTCTGTGACGGTAAGAATACTGGGGCCTTCGGACACTACCTCCATAGCAACCAATTCATCCCCTTTCTCGAGCTTAATACCAATAACCCCTTTCGCCGTTCGTCCCATAGGCCTTACCGAGGCCTCAGGAAAACGGATGGCCTTTCCCTTCCGGGTAGCCAGAAAGATGTCTTCCCCTTGCTTGGCCATTTGAACAGAAATGAGTTCATCGCCAGGGTCTAGGGTAAGGGCGATAATCCCTCTTGTTCTGGGGTGAGCGTACGCATTTAGCCCGGTCTTTTTTACCACCCCTCTCTTTGTGGCCATAATCAGGTAGTTTCCCACCTCAAACTGGCGAATAGGGATCATAGTGGTAATCTTTTCCCCAGTCTCAAGTTTGAGGAAATTAATAATGGCCTTACCCCGAGAGGCCCTTCCCAGTTGAGGGATCTCATGAACTTTAAGCCAGTGCACCTTTCCCTGGTTAGTGAAGAGTAGGATGTGACTAAGAGCGGAGGCCACAAATAGGTGCTCTACATAATCTTCCTCCTTTGTAAGCATTCCAGTGAGGCCCTTCCCCCCGCGCCTCTGGCTCCGATATATGCTCAATGGGCTCCGCTTTATATACCCTCCATGGGTCACGACGACTACCATTTCCTCATCGGCCACCATGTCCTCGAAGTGAATCTCCGGGCTTTCCTCCAGAACCTCGGTTTTCCTCGGGTCTCCATGGCTCTCCTTAAGGGATAGGAGCTCCTCCTTGATAATTTCTTTCAAGAGCTCTCTGCTAGCCAGAATATCTTTATAGCGGGAAATTTTGCGAAGGGCCTCCTGATATTCCTCCTGGATCTTCTGCCTTTCCAGAGCGACCAGACGCTGGAGCCGGAGCTCCAGGACTGCCTGGGCCTGGGCTGGGCTAAGCCCGAACTGCTGGATAAGACCTGTCTTTGCCTCTTCTACCGAGGTCGAGGCCTGGATCAGAGCTACCACCTGATCCAGATGGTCAAGGGCGGTCAGGTATCCTTCCAGGATGTGGGCCCGTTCTTCAGCCCGCTGGAGGTCATATTGGGTCCGTCTCCTGACTACCTCCTGGCGATGGGCCAGGAAATGAGAAAGAATCTGCCTTAAATCCAGGACCCTCGGTTGATTTTCAACCAGGGCGAGCATTATTACCCCAAAGTTGGATTGCATCTGAGTATGCTTATAGAGCTGATTCAGGATGGCTTTGGCTGATTCATCTTTCTTTAGCTCGACGACTATCCTCATCCCCTCCCGATCTGACTCGTCCCTCAGGTCGGTTATCCCCTCTATTTTCTTTTCCCTCACCAGTTCCGCTATCCGCTCCACTAGCTTGGCCTTGTTCACCTGGTAGGGTAGTTCAGAAACTATTATGTTATCCTTTCCCCCCCGCCCCTTCTCTACATAGGCCTTGGCCCGCATCTGTATCTGGCCCCTTCCTGTTCTATAAGCCTCCACGATTCCTTGCCTGCCATGGATGTAGGCCCCGGTCGGGAAATCCGGACCTTGAATAACCTCCAATAGCTCTTCCAGGCTTGCCTCCGGGTTTTCCAGAAGAATTAAGAGGGCGTTCACTACCTCCCCCAGGTTGTGAGGGGGGATATTGGTGGCCATCCCTACGGCTATCCCTGATGACCCGTTTACTAAAAGATTGGGGAGGAGGGCGGGGAGAACCTGGGGCTCCATTAGAGTTTCATCAAAGTTGGGGACAAAGTCCACTGTATCCTTTTCTATATCTTTGAGCATTTCTTGAGCAATCCTGGCCAGCCGGACTTCGGTGTAACGCATTGCTGCCGCTTCGTCTCCATCCACGGAGCCGAAGTTACCCTGACCCTCGATCAAGGGATAGCGGAGGGAAAAGTCTTGAACCATACGGATAATGCTATCATATACGGCCACATCTCCATGAGGATGGAACTTCCCCAGGACTTCTCCTACCACTCTTGCCGACTTTTTGAAGGGCCTGTTGTGGGTTAAGCCAAGCTCTCTCATTGCGTAGAGAACACGGCGGTGAACGGGTTTCAGTCCATCCCGGATATCAGGCAGGGCCCTTCCTATGATTACGCTCATGGCGTAATCCATGTAAGAGCGCCTCATCTCGTCTTCAATTTTTACTGGAATTCTTGTAGCTTCGGGGTTCATTCCTTAAATCCAATTTCTCAAATGTCCAGGTTCCTCACCTCTCGAGCGTGCTCCTGGATAAATTCCCGCCTGGGCTCTACCTGCTCCCCCATAAGGATTGTGAAAATCTGGTCTGCCTCCACTGCGTCCTCTATCCTCACATGAAGGAGAGACCTGGTCTCTGGGCTCATGGTGGTCTCCCAGAGCTGATTTGGGTTCATCTCCCCAAGCCCCTTATAGCGCTGGATAACTGCATTTGTTTTGGTCAAAGTCAAGATGTGTTCGAGAAGTTCGTCCTTGGTCTTAATGGTAATCTCTTTCCCCCCATCCCCTATCAGGACAAAGGGCGGGGAGTCCAGGCTCTGGATTTTTTCGTGAATCTCCAGCAGGTTCTCAAAATCCTGGGAGGCAAAAATCTCGGGACAGAAGAATCTCTCTTCGCCTTCCCAGACAAACCTTATTTCGTAGTCGTCCTTTTCCTCGCTCTTAATCAAGGAAAATTCGGTCTTTGATCGAACCTCCGGGATTCCATTAAGCAAATTAACCACTCTCCTGGCGTCCACATCCCCTCTGGTAAGCTGGAATCTCCTTTTGAGGAAGGCGTCCAGGATATCGGGGACCAGTCCCCCTCTGGCCACTCTGCTATATAGATGCCTGTATTCCACAAGCCTCTTCAATAGATTAGAGAGTTCTTCGCCGGCGTAAATCTTTCCGACTCCCTCAACCTTTAATTCTTTGTTTTCTGCCCCTAATTCAAGGAGGTAGCTCTGGAGTTCCCTTTCGTGCTTTAAATACCTCTCAGCCTTCCCTTTCATAATCTTAAACAATGGGGGCTGGGCTATATAAAGGTAGCCCTTCTCAATTACCGGTCTCATATGTCGGAAAAAGAAGGTCAATAGCAGGGTCCTGATATGTTCCCCATCTACATCCGCATCGGTCATAATTATAATTTTGTGGTAGCGAAGCCTGCCAACATCGAATCCCCCTCTCCCTATTCCTGTTCCCAGAGCTGAAACCAGAAGTCTGATCTCCTGGCTGGAAAGGACCTTATCAAATCTGGCCTTTTCAGTATTTAGGATCTTCCCTCTCAGGGGTAAGATGGCCTGAAAACGCCGGTCTCTTCCCTGTTTAGCAGAGCCTCCCGCTGAGTCTCCCTCCACAAGGAAGAGCTCGCACAGGGCCGGGTCTTTTTCCGAGCAATCGGCCAGTTTTCCAGGAAGGGAATCGAGCTCCAGGAATCCCTTTCGCCGGGTTAGCTCCCTAGCCCTTCTGGCTGCCTCCCGGGCTCTAGCTGCATCAATGGCTTTTTCAACGATGCGTCTTGCTTCGCTTGGATGCTCCTCTAAATACTCTGCAAGCCTCTCATTAACTATGGACTCCACAACCCCTTTCATCTCTGCATTTACCAAGCGGGCCTTGGTCTGCCCTTCAAACTGCGGATTCGGTAGCCAGACACTCACCACGGCTGTAAGTCCCTCTCGTATATCCTCTCCACTTAAGGACAGTCTTGCATTCTTCAGAAGGTCGTTAGTCACCGCATAGGCATTTATGGTGCGGGTGAGGGCGGACTTGAAACCAATGAGGTGAGATCCGCCGTCATGGGTGTTTACACTATTAGCATATGAGAATACATTCTCAGTAAATCCATCGTTATACTGGAGGGCCACTTCCACTTTTATATCGTTTTGCTTCTCTGCTAAGATATAAATTGGCTTTTCGTGAAGGGTGTTCTTGTTCTTGTTCAGGTACTGAACAAACTCAGCGATTCCGCCCTTATAAAAGAACTCCTTCCTTTCGCTTGTCCGTTCATCAAACAGGACAATAGTAAGCCCTTTTGTGAGAAATGATATTTCCCTTAAGCGATTGCTTAAGGTATCCAGACTAAAGCTCCTTTCAGGAAAGATAATGGGGTCAGGGGAAAAGCTTACCTTTGTCCCTGTAGTGCGTGTCCTGCCCCCCTCTTTAATGGGTGTAGTGGGTCTTCCCCTTTCATATCTCTGGCGATAGGACTTACCGTCCCTCTTTATCTCGATTTCCAACCATTCAGAAAGGGCGTTAACTACTGATAATCCTACGCCATGAAGGCCACCTGCCACCCTATAGGCCTTGCTATCAAATTTTGCCCCGGAATGAAGGGTTGTAAGGACCAACTCAACCGCGGGCCGTCCCGTCTCGGGGTGAATATCCACAGGAATTCCCCGACCATCGTCAATAACAGTAATGCTTTCGTCGGCGTGAATTATAACTTCTACCTTACGGCAGAAACCAACTATGGCCTCGTCTACGCTGTTATCTACTACTTCATAGACTAGGTGATGGAGACCCTCCGAGCCGGTGCCTCCTATATACATGGCCGGCCTTGTTCTCACGGCCTCCAGGCCTTCAAGGACCCTTATCTGGTCTACTCCGTACTCCATTATAGTTCCCTGGTTCTTCTTGACATTAATGGGCCACGACCCTCTGCTTTTGTAGTTGCTTGATTCATCGAGCCACTACATAAAAATCAATGGGTTGCCACATTCACGCATTATTCAGATTTAATTATTTTATCACAAAAATGGATAGCAGTGAAGGGCTTTCTTTGATATATGAGAAGGGGGGGTAATGGGGTGACCTTCATTTCCATTCAGGAACTACAGTCTCATGGGCATTATAATGCATGTATAGCCCTCGTCTCCCCGGACCCGATATAGGGTTGGGCTCAAGGGGTCGCTGAGATGGATAACAACATCTTCTCCAAAGGCAACATTAAGGAAATCTAAAATGTATTTTGCATTGAACCCCATGGATATTTCGTCCCCCTGATACTCGACCTCGAGAGTCTCCTTGGCCTCACCCAGGTCTTGATTTACACAGGAGACCACCATTCTGTCTTGGAAAATGTCCAGTTTTGTTGGTGCTATCCTCTCTCCCAGGATGGCTGTTGTGCGTCTTAGGGCTCCGCTCAGGAGGGCCCTTTTTACCAAAACCCTTCTCTGGGTAAAGCCGGGAATTACTTGTTCATAATTCGGGAACTGGCCTTCGATAAGGCGAGCCATCAAAACCTCCCTTTGGAGGTCGAAGACTATTTGGTTGTCTATCAATCGAATTCCCACTTCTCCCTCTTCGTCTCGGAGCATTTTTAATAATTCGCTTAATGCCAATTTAGGGACAAGGGCTTCCCAGTTCCCAACCCCCTTTATTTCCCCCCTGTCTTTTTTGACAAGGGCCAAACGGTGGCCATCAGTTGCCACCATGCGGAACTCTTCGGGAAGGATTTGAAAGAGAACTCCTGTCAATGTGTATCGGGTTTGGTCTGTGGAAACAGCAAAAATGGTCTTCTGTATCATTTCCCGGAGGGTCTCTCCGGAAATGACGTGGCCGCCTTCCCCCTTTAGCTCTGGAAAGGAGGGAAATTCTTCTCTTGGAAGGCCTTTAAGGCGGAACTCCGAGTGACCACAGTGGATGGAAACAACACAATCCTGGTCTGCCTCTATGTCTATGGTTGATTCTGGCAGTTCCCTGATGATTTCGTAGAGCCTCCTTCCAGGAATGGAAACTGCGCCTGACTGAAAAACTTCGGCTTCAATTCGGGAATTTATGCCTATGTCCAGGTCGGTACCAAAAAGAGAAACACCGCCTTTTTCAGCCTCCAATAAAATATGACTTAGAACAGGGAGGGTTTTTTTGGCTTCCACTACTCCCTGGACAGTAGTAAGTCCTTTTAATAGCAGCTCTTTTGGGATACGGAATTGCATCTATCTCCTCCTTACTTTTCTTGTTTCTATAATCTCATTATCATAAGTATTATTAGATAATGTGGTTATGTGGAAAAACTAGATGGACACGAATATTTCAACGGGTTTGTATTAAGGGCTATAAGGTATACTATAAACATAATCCACAGGCCATATACGTTTATCCAAAATCAATTATTTCTTGACAGGGTTAGGTTCAAGGACTATATTTCTTATTCGCAAACATCTGACATATAATTCCTTATAAGGGGAGGAATAAATTGAAGCGAACCTATCAACCCAATCGCAGCAAGAGAAAGCGCACCCACGGGTTTCTGGTTAGAATGAAATCTGTTGCCGGAAGAAGGATAATCAAACGAAAAAGGGCAAAGGGCAGGCACCGTCTTGCCGTTTAACCTCCTTAAATAAAAAAGGAAAAATGGGTCTTTCTTTTTCACGGAATCAAAGAATTTTTTCTGAAAGTGAATTCCAACATGTTATCCGCAAAGGGAAAAGATTGTTTTCTAAATATTTTATTCTTTGTGCTAAGCTCACGTCAACTAAAAAAAGAAGGTTGGGAATAAGCATAAGCAAGAAAATAGGAAGGGCAGCCGCAAGGAACCGGATGAAAAGACTATTACGGGAAGCATTTCGCCTCCATCAAGAAGAAATTAAAGAGGGCCATGATTTGCTCTTTTTAGTAAAAGAGGATTTCTCTCATTTGAAACGTCAGGAGCTGGACTCCATGGTCCTCAATCTTTTAAGGATGGGGAAGCTACTAAAGGGACATTTTCCGCCCTTCTTTTCTACGAGAACCCATGAGGATGCAAAACCATCTCCGTGAGACAGCTGTTTTCTCGATTTCCCTCTATCAGAGACTTATCTCCCCATACCTGCCCTCCAGCTGTCGTTTTTATCCCAGTTGCTCCGAATACACCAAGCAGGCAATAATAAAGAACGGCCTAAAGCGAGGGCTCTGGCAATCTCTGGGGCGAATTCTCCGATGTAATCCCTGGGGCATGGGCGGCTACGATCCTGTGAGGTAGCAGAACTAAAGATTCGATTAACACCCTGGAGGCCCAATGGACCGCCGCACAATAATAGCAACCGCATTAATATTCCTGATCTATGTGGTCTATTTTTACTTCTTTGCAGGAACGGGAACGGTTCCTCCTGAAAAGAGGGAAGCCGGACCTCCCCCTCAGGCCCAAGAATCAGAGCCTATTGCACCGCCAAAACAGGTCTTAAAGCGCCCAATAAAAAAATTCACCCCTACTGACGTTTTAGGTCTCAATGAGCAGGAAGTCTTGGTGGAGACAGATTTATTAAGGGTTGTCTTGAGCAATCGAGGCGGAACGATAAAAAGCTGGCAGCTAAAAAAATATATAGAATCCAACAAAAGGCCTGTGGAATTAGTTTCCTATGCAACTTTGAGGTCTTGGGTACAGGAAGAAAAAGAGTCCGAAAGGCTTTATAGTGTGGAGGGAAAAGGATTCCGCCTGGAGTCCCCAGGAGAAAAGGGAACAGCGGTCTTTACATACATTGACCCCTCTGGAATTCAGACCAAGAAATTCATAACATTGCAAAGCGGCAAATACTTGGCAGAAATTCGTTTAGAGATAATAAACGTAGGAACAACAGAGAGAACCCTGATTCCCATCCTATTATGGGACTCAAGGGTCCAAGAAACCCAGGAAAAAAAGGCCTACCCCCTAAAAGAGCCCACCACATGGGCCGATGATAGGAAAGTAACAGATAAATTAGAAAAGATTGAGGGGAAAGTAATCCACAGGGGTCCAATTGCATGGACAGCCCTCAACAATATATATTTCGCTGCTGCCCTCATTCCCAAGGACCCCGAGGCAAATGCCCTGGTAATGAAGAACAAAGAGGGGCAGCCAAGCGTGGGACTTGCTGGAAAGTCCAGGAGACTTCGCCCTGGAGAAATGTCCATAGAGGAGTTTGTTTTATACGCAGGCCCCAAAGAGATAGAACGGCTAAAAAGGGCAGGAAGTCACTTAGACCGGCTTGTAGATTTAGGGTGGTTTGATTTCCTTGCCCGCCCGGCCCTTTATATCCTTAAATTCCTTTATAAGTACACAGGAAACTACGGACTGGCCATAATTATTCTTACTGTCCTTATAAAGGTCCTTTTCCACCCATTAACCCATAAGAGTTTCAAGGCAATGAAAGAAATGCAAGTTCTGCAACCAAAGATCACCGCCCTGCGGGAGAAATACAAGAACAACCCTCAGAAGATGAATCAGGAAATAATGGAACTTTACAAGAGACACGGAGTCAACCCCTTTGGTGGATGCCTACCCCTGGTCCTTCAAATCCCGATCTTCATTGCCCTATATAATGCCCTGAGCAATGCCGTGGAGCTCTGGCGAGCACCTTTAATTTTCTGGATTCAGGACCTCTCCGCCAAAGACCCCTATTATGTCCTTCCAATCTTAATGGGAATATCCATGCTTGTCCAGCAATGGATAACGCCCTCCACAGGAGACCCGAGACAGGCCCAGTTAATGTATTTAATGCCATTCATATTTACCTTTATGTTCCTAAACTTCCCATCAGGGCTAGTTCTATACTGGCTGGTTAATAATCTTATAGGAATAGGCCAACAGCATTGGATAAACAAGAGAATGCTCCCCAAAAGGGGGTAAGGAGGACGGTATGGAAGAAGTGGAGACCGAAGGGAAAACCCCGGAGGAAGCAATAGAAAAGGCCCTGGCAAAGTTAGGCATACGGAGGGAGGAAGCAAAAATAGAGATTTTATCCTGGGGGAATCCAGGCTTTTTAAGTCTTATAGGATCAAAAGCGGCCAGGGTGCGAGTCTCGGTCAATGGGGAGGATGAAGAAATGAGGAAGGCAGAGAGAACCCTGGCATGCCTTCTGGAAAAGATGGGTGTGGATGCTGAAATCAAGGCTGACCGGGAGGGAAATCAGATCCTGCTTCAGGTCAAAAGTCCTCAAGGGGCGCTCCTTATTGGCCGGAGGGGAAAGGCCCTGGACGCATTGGAGTACATGGTAAATCGCATTCTGAACTCTCCTTCGATTAGGTCAAACCGGGTTTTGATCGATGTCGAGGATTACAGGAGGCGCCGCAGAGAAGAACTCGAGGCCCTGGCTGAAAGGCTTGCAGAGAAGGTCAAAGCCAGCCAGGAGGCCATTGTCATCTCTCCTTTAAGTCCAAGGGAGCGAAGGATAGTCCATCTCGCCCTCCAGGGAGACAAAAGGGTTCGCACTGCAAGTGAAGGGGCAGGACCGTTCAGGAAGGTCGTCATCTCTCCTGTTGGGCCCACTAGCGAAGCCAGATAACAGCCAATAGTATTCCATGTTTAATAGTCTTCTCCGCGAGGATACCATTGCTGCTATTTCCACCCCTTTAGGAGAGGGAGGTATAGGGGTCGTTCGATTGAGTGGTTCGACTGCCCTGACCATTGCGGAGAGAATCTTTTCTCTAACATCGCGCAAAAGCCTCAAGGGCCTGCCCTCCCATACCATTCATCATGGATTTGTGGTTGACCCTCTCACAGGAGAAAGGGTAGACGAAGCCCTTCTCCTCATAATGAAAGCCCCCCGTTCTTACACCACGGAGGATACGGTAGAGATAAGCTGCCATGGGGGTTTAGTCCCCTTGAGGCGAACCCTGGGAGCTGCCTTTCATGCGGGGGCTAGATTAGCGGAGCCAGGGGAATTCACCTTAAGGGCCTTCCTTCATGGGAGAATAGACCTGGCCCAGGCAGAAGCCGTGGAGGGGATTGTCAGGGCAAGGACAGAGCGGGGACTGCAGCTTGCCCTCAGAAACCTTGAAGGAAGGCTGTCTCACGAGATAAGAAAAATGAAGGAAGAGGTTATTTCCCTTCTCGCGGAAGCCGAAGCCGCAGTGGACTTCCCGGAGGAAGAGTTAGACATATTGGATGGAGCAAAATACAGGGAGAGGCTGAAAAATCTCGAGGAGGACATAAAAGGCCTCATCCGGGCATCCCAGGATGGGCGTATATACCAGGAGGGGATCAGGACGGTCATCGTAGGCCGCCCAAATGTGGGAAAATCCAGCATCTTAAATGCCCTTTTAGGAGAGGACCGAGCCATTGTCTCTCCGTATCCTGGGACCACCCGGGATACAATAGAGGGTTATCTTAATTATGGCGGAATCCCATTTCGCTTGATAGATACTGCAGGCCTACGCCATCCCGAGGGTTTGCACCCTGTGGAGGAAGAAGGGGTGATGAGGAGTCGGCGCTCCCTTGTTGGCGCTGACCTCCTTCTGGTGGTATTGGACGGGAGCGAGCCATTGACCGCTGAGGACAAGGTCATCATAGAAGAGGCCCGGGACAACCGGAGAGTGATAGTAATTAATAAAGCGGACTTGGTCCTCCAGGTCAAGCCCAGAGATGTAGAAAAGGATATCGGATGCCGATCAGTCCTTCTGGCCTCGGCAAAGACAGGTTTTGGCATAGAAGCGGTTAAAGAGTCCTTGTTGCAGGAGGCATTGGAGGGCAGGATGCCCTTGGAAGAAGGGACAGTAGTAGCCAACCTGCGGCACCAAGAGGCCCTCTCCCAAGCCCTTCGGTTTCTGGGGCAAGCCAGGGAGTCAGTGGAAGGGGGGGCCTCACCGGAATTTGTAGCTATTGACCTGAGGGCATCGCTGGAGGCTTTGGGGATAATTCTCGGTGAGAGAGCCTCTGAAGATGTTCTAAAAGATATCTTTTCTCGCTTCTGTATCGGGAAATAAGGAAGGACTCATTGCCGCGGGCCCTTTCTTTATTACAAGAAGGAGCGCGGGACCTGGGCCTTGAATTGGGGTCTCGGGAATTAGAGCTCTTCCATCTTTATCTGGTGGAGATTATCCGCTGGAGAGCCAAGATAAACATAACTGGCTTTCGAACCGAGGAAGAAATAATCCTGAAGGGCTTTCTCGATTCCCTCTCCTGCCATAAAGCTATTCCTATGCATCCAGACCTGAGGGTCCTGGATGTGGGAACAGGGATAGGATTCCCAGGCCTTCCCCTGAAGATAACCTTCCCCTTTCTCGACCTTACCTTGATAGAATCCTCGCGGAAAAAGGTCTCTTTTTTAAAACACGTCTGCCGGTTTTTAGGAATCGGGGATGTAAAATGTCTATGGGGGAGAGCAGAAGACCTGCTCAAACGAGAGGGCTATCAGGGGATGTATGATGTGGTTTTAGCCAGGGCTGTTTCCCGCCTCGCTTCAATAGGGCCAATCTGTGTTCCCTTCTTAAAGAAGGGGGGAATTTTTATAGCTCCAAAAGGGCCGAGAGTGGAAAAGGAAATAAGAGAGGCAAGGGAGCCCCTGGAGGGCCTGGGCTCTTGGGTTAAGGAGGTTATCCGTGTTTCGGGATTTGCCCCTGATCTCGAAAGGCATATCGTTGTAATTGAAAGGAGAACTTGAGAGTTTCACGTGAAACAATCTCCAGGTTCTCCATTATAGGCTTGACTTAATGGGATATCTTTTCTTAAAATTCATTGATTATAATTAGAGGGAAAGGCAGCTTTGGCCAGAATTATCGCTATTGCTAACCAGAAAGGAGGGGTGGGAAAGACAACCACTGCTGTTAACTTGGCTGCCTCCCTGGCTGTAGCAGAGAACCGCACCCTCCTCGTGGACATAGACCCCCAGGGGAATTCCACGAGTGGTCTGGGGATAGATAAAGAAAGGGTTTATCCCCATATATATCATGCCCTTTTGGGAGTGGCGAAGGTAGAGGAAGCCCTGGTATCCACAGACCTACAATATCTGGACCTGATTCCTTCGAATTTAGAGCTCATTGGGGCCGAAGTGGAGCTGGTTTCGGCCCAGAGTAGAGAGAGTCGTCTCAGGGCATGCTTAAAGGGCATAACCCCAAAATATAGATTCATACTGATTGATTGTCCCCCATCCCTAGGGCTCCTTACTGTTAATGCGCTTGTGGCTGCCCGATCGGTCCTTATTCCCCTTCAGTGTGAATATTACGCTATGGAAGGCCTTGCCCATCTTATAAGGGCAATTCAAAGGGTGAGGCAAACCCTGAACCCCGATTTGGAACTAGAGGGGATCTTGCTCACAATGCATGATCCGCGGCTCAATATTTCCCACCAGGTAATGGCCGAAATTAGGACCCACTTTCCAGAAAACGTCTTTAGTACCGTCATTCCCAGGAATGTGCGCCTCTCAGAGGCACCGAGCTTTGGGAAACCAGCCCTTTTGTATGATATCCGTTCTTCGGGCGCTGAGGCCTATCTCCGTTTAGCAAAGGAAGTGGTATCTGATGACAAGAAAGGCACTTGGCAAGGGTTTAGGGGCCCTAATCCCTGAGGCTCAAAAGGAAAGGGCCCAGGGGGTGATAGATGTCCCCCTGAACGAGGTTCTCCCTAATAGAGACCAGCCGAGGAGGCGTTTTCAAGAGGAAAGCCTCAAAGAGCTGGCTTCTTCCATTGAGGCTCATGGAGTTCTAGCCCCTGTTATCCTGAGACGGTCGGGCGAAGGCTATGAGTTGATTGCGGGCGAAAGGCGCTGGCGTGCAGCCAAGATTGCAGGCCTGAAAACCATTCCTGCTCTTGTCAAGGAGGCTTCAGGCCCTGCCATGCTGGAACTGGCCCTGGTGGAAAATTTACAGAGGGAAGACCTGAATCCTTTAGAGGAGGCAGAGGTCTACCGTAAGCTCTCAGAGGAGTTCGGCCTCACCCAGGAGGAGATCGCTCGCAGGGTGGGAAAGGAAAGGGCCTCGGTGGCCAATGCCCTACGCCTGCTTCGTCTTCCCGATGAGATAAAAAGCGATTTGGTTGCTGGCACCCTCACCCCTGGCCATGGTAGAGCCCTACTGGGCCTGGAAAAGATTAGTCAGCAGCTAAGGGCCCGGGAAAGGATTCTGGCCCGAAGTCTCTCGGTAAGGGAATCCGAGGCATTGGTGAGGCGAATAAAAAGAGGTAGAGAGGCCCTGGACCGATCTGGCCCTAAGGTCAGTCCTCAAATCCGGTCGCTGGAAGAGGAACTGAGCAGAATTCTGGGCACCAAGGTCCGAATTACCCGTCGGGGGGGGAAGGGCAGAGTAGAAATCGAATTTTATTCGGACCTGGATCTAGAAAGGATTCTAGAAATTATCTGTAGAAGATAAGCTCGAGGGGTATGATAATAAAGCTGAAGGAAGCCTTCCTATTTCCCTTACAGGAGAGGGAAGGAAGGAAAAGGGTCCTTTTTGGAGGAGCCCTGAACCTGGTCCCCTTACTTAATCTTATCGCTTGGGGCTACACCTTTAGAATTTTTCGTTCCTTCCTTCAAAGAGAGGACCCGTCCCTGCCCCCATGGGGAGGTTGGGCGGACCTCTTCTTGGCAGGGCTGATCGTCCTTTTAATTGGATTAGGGTATGGAATCTTTCCCCTCTTGATAGTGACCACAGGCCTGGCGCTTTTAGTAAAAGGGGGATATCTCATGGGGGTGGGATTAGTCCTTCTCTTAATAGGGTTATTAGGAGGATTGACGGTAGGCTTTTTTCTTCCTATGGGCCTGGCCCGGTATGCCTTTATAGGGCGCATAGAAGGCGCTTTCCAGGTCTTCACTATATGGGCCCAGATAAGCAATAATTTTCTTTCCTATGGAACTGTTTTCCTGCTCTGCTTCCTCTCCTTCCTCATCACTGGCCTCCTGGCCGCCATACCCTATTTAGGGCCTCCCCTCTGGCTCTTCCTTTCCTTTTATCTCATGTTGGTCTATGCCAGGCTCTTTGGCGAAGCCTGCTCTCAGGCCAGATAAGGGAAGGGCTCATTTCATAAAATTCCCGATTGCCGGGTCAAGGACATCAAACCAAGCCTGGCAGCCTTGCCTTATTCGTAAGGGCGTTCCAAGGCCCCAGGCTCCCAGTGTTTGGGAGATCGCCACAGACTGGACAAGGTCAATTCGCGGATAAAGATGAGCTCCTTGGGCAAGCGGTCATACAACTTGAAAAATAGCTCCTCGTGGGAGAGGACTTCATTAACCCATGCCTCGCGATCGATCGCCATCAATTCCTGGAATTGTTCGCGAGTGAGGTCCTCCAGACCTCGCCAGTCGAGGTCCTCGTAGCGGGGCACCCAGCCGAGCGGACTTTCAATAGCGACCGCCTGGCCATGGGCACGCTCGACAATCCATTTTAACACTCGCATGTTTTCGCTGTAGCCGGGCCAGAGGAATTTCCCATCCTTTTCTGTGCGGAACCAGTTGACAATGAAGATCCGCGGTGGATTGGGAAGTGTCCTTCCAATTCGCAGCCAATGGTTGAAGTAGGAGGCCATGTGGTAACCGCAGAACGGTAACATGGCAAACGGGTCACGCCGGACCTGTCCGACCTGGCCCGCGGCTGCGGCCGTTGTCTCGGAACCCATGGTGGCTGCCAGGTAAACCCCATAATTCCAATTGAATGCCTGGAACACTAGGGGCACGACACTGCTCCGCCGTGCTCCAAAAATAAATGCTTTGACGGGTACCCCATTCGGATTTTCCCACTCCGGGTCCATGGAGGGACATTGCCTGGCCGGAGCAGTGAAGCGGGCATTCGGATGGGCGGCGTTTCGGCCACAGCCTGGGGTCCAGTGTTGGCCCTGCCAATCAATCAACTCGGGGGGAGGTGTTTTTGTCATGCCTTCCCACCACACATCGCCATCGGGCGTCATGGCTACGTTGGTAAAGATGGTATTTTGACTAACAGTGGCCATGGCGTTCGGATTTGTTTCCACTGATGTGCCCGGCGCCACACCAAAAAAACCGGCCTCTGGATTAATCGCATAGAGCTGGCCATCCGCCCCAGGCTTGATCCAGGCAATATCATCGCCTACGGTAGTGACCTTCCAGCCTTTGAGGGCGGCCGGCGGGATCAGCATGGCAAGATTGGTCTTCCCGCTGGCGCTGGGAAAGGCGCCCGCCACATAAGTTTTTTCTCCTTGGGGGGATTGTACTCCTATGATGAGCATATGCTCGGCCAGCCAGCCTTGATCATGGGCTAGATTGGAGGCGATTCTGAGGGCAAAACATTTTTTGCCAAGCAGCGCATTGCCCCCGTACCCGCTGCCGAATGACCAGATAGAACGCTCTTCGGGGAAATGGACGATGTACTTGTGGTCTTTGTTGCAGGGCCATGGCACATCCTCTTGCCCGGGCTGAAGGGGCATACCGACCGAGTGCAGGCAGGGCACAAAAAAGCCATCCCCCAGAGCCTCTAGCGCTGCTGCCCCCATTCGGGTCATAATTCGCATATTTACTACGACATAAGCCGAATCGGTCAATTGCACCCCAATATGAGAGATGGGCGAGCCTATAGGACCCATACTGAATGGGATCACATACATCGTTCGACCGCGCATGGAACCGTCAAAAAGGGCACCTAAAGTCTTTTTCATCTCTTCGGGGTCCATCCAATTGTTAGTTGGGCCGGCGTCAATTTTTCGGATACTACAAACGAAAGTCCGGTCTTCCACCCGGGCCACATCGCTTGGATCAGATCGGGCCAAGTAGCTGTTGGGCCGTTTCTCCTCGTTTAACTTGATGAATGTGCCGGACTTTACCAGTAGAGAGCACAAATCGTCATATTCCTGCTGCGAACCATCGCACCAGTGAACCGCTTCTGGCTTGCAGAGGGCCACCATTTCCTGAACCCATGCCCGCAGCCTTTGGTTTCTTGCATAATTTGGAAAATCCATAGTGCCCCTTCTTATGATTTCCAATTATCAAAATCTTTCCAATCTGTCAAGAAAAAGGAAAAAGGCCAGCAGGAGGCCTTCCCTAATAGGGGTTGACAGGCCCTAAAGGGTATGCTAATTCTGATACTGAAGTTAGGCTTAAAGGAACCTAACCTAATGGGCCTATGAGAAAGGAGGCGCCTTCTTGCTTAAAAAAGAGAAGACCCCTGTGGATTTCGGTGAAATAAAGGCCTTCCTGGGGGAGGGCACAGAGTTCAAAGGAACTCTTTTCTTCGAGGGCACCGTTCGCATCGATGGTCGGCTGGAGGGGGAAATCGTGAGTCCTGACCTCTTAATAGTGGGCGAACCCGCCTTTATAAAAGCCCAGATTGATGTAGGGACAGTAGTGAATAGTGGGAAAATCATTGGAAACATATGTGCCAAAAAAAAGGTAGAGCTCCTCTCATCCAGCCGGGTAGTAGGGACAATCAAGACACCTGCCTTGATCATAGCGGAAGGCGCTACTTTTAATGGTAATTGCGAGATGGGTGGCCCTGAGGAGACTTATCCGCCTTCGGCAGAGGAGGCCGCAACCCCGGAAGCCCTTGAGGCTTCCCCCTAATGGGGGCACCATAAAACATAGACCGCATGCGCCGCATATATCTCGACCATAATGCTACAACCCCTTTGAGGCCTGAAGTCCTGGAGGCCATGCTCCCTTACTTTACCGAGCAATAT
>FWPU01006689.1_pt1 | contig 22562 bp, 21 predicted proteins | sample 2228361 | NCBI WGS metagenome assembly FWPU01 (sample SAMEA103939777, study PRJEB20133) | metagenome
TGTTGGGGTCCACCTCGTTGTCGCCGCGGACGATTTTCTGGCAGATGATGCGGCCATCTTCCTGAGCTTCGCGGTACTTGCAAGGCTTCATGAGACACCTCCCAGGAACAACTACACCACCGAGAAGACTTGTTTCAGGCCGGTCCGTGGAACTGTCAGCGGGACGAAGTTGATGGAGCGACCTGGCGACCCGTTTTAGAACGTGTGTTCTATCTGGCCTATTATAGCAGAACATTCGTTCTGTGTCAAGTCGGCCTCCTGGTGATTCAGACTTTTCGATGTTTTGACCTTCAAATCTGGTTTGCAGCACTACGGCTTGGAAAGCTGTAGTTTGAGGGTGCTCAAGAACACGGGCGTTTCCTTTCCAGGTCGACGGGGCTCGTCACAGGCAGGTATGACCGAACGGTCTCTTCGTTAGAAAAGTCGGAAAGCCCTGGTGCTGGTTGACCGCTGTTGACAATATCCGACATTTCTGGTATGATGATGACCAACGAGAGGTTTGCCGCGGTGTGTGCCGCATCCCCTCGTTAGCCCCGCCATGGGTTGCCAGCTATTGGCCAAATGCCAGCCCTCCAAGGAGGAGAGACCCATGCACACCTCTTCCAGATATCGTTGGTTCGTCGTCGCCGTGTTTTTCGCTTTCATACTGTTGCACCAGGCTGACAAGTTGCTCATCGGGCCGCTGACCACACCCATTATGGAGACCTTTGGCATTAACGAGGCCCAGATGGGCGCCGTGTTCACCGGCGCCCTCGTGGTCGGCGCAGTCTTCTACCCGCTGTGGGGTTATCTCTACGACCGATACGCCCGGTCCAAGCTCCTGGCTCTGGCCTCGCTCCTCTGGGGCTCCACCACCTGGTTGAGCGCCGTCGCCCCCGCCTACCCGGCCTTTCTGGTCACGCGAGCATCCACCGGGGTAGACGATTCCAGCTACCCAGGTCTCTACAGCCTCATCTCTGACTACTTCCGTCCCGACGTCCGCGGCAAGATCTACGGCCTGCTCCAGTTGGCCATGCCGCTGGGTTACCTGCTGGGCATGATCCTGGCGCTGGTACTGCGTGACGTTGTTGGCTGGCGTGGTGTGTTCTACATCACCGGATCGCTGGGACTGGTGATCGCGTTCCTGATCTTCGTCGGTGTGCGCGAGGCTCCCAGGGGGCGCAGCGAGCCGGAACTGGCGGATCTGGAGGAGATCGGCGTCTACCGGGTCGACTGGCAGGTGGCCCGGGGCCTGTTCCGCAAGCCCACCCTGCGGCTGCTCTACATCCAGGGGTTCTTCGGCGTCTTCCCGTGGAACGTCATCACCTACTGGTTCTTCCGCTACCTGGAGACCGAGCGTGGGTACAGCTCGGACGCGGTGCTGAGCACGATGGTGGTGGCGGTGCTGGTCTTGGCAGCCGGCTACCCCATCGGTGGGGCCATCGGTGATTTGTTCTTCAGGCGCACCCGGCGGGGCCGGCTCATTGTGTCCGCCACGGCTGTGCTTCTGGGCGCCATCCTGCTGATCATCACCCTCAACGTCCCGGTCCAGAACCAGGGGCTCTTCCTGGTGCTGCTCAGCATCAATGCCCTGTTCATCCCCTTCGCTGCGCCCAACCTGGTCTCGACGATCTCCGACATCACCTTGCCGGAGGTGCGCAGCACGGCCTACGCCATCCAGAGCTTCATCGAGCTGGCCGGCGCGGCCCTGGCTCCCCTGATGGCCGGCCTAATTGCCGTACGCTCATCGCTGCATACAGCCATCCTGCTCATCTGCGTCACCGCATGGGTGGTTTGCTCCCTCTTCCTGGGCTACGCGGCTTATCGGGTGCCTGCGGACATCGAGACGCTGCGGGGCCAGATGCGTGAGCGAGCCGAGCGAGAGCTGCGGGTGGCGGGGTGACAACCGAGGCTGACGAGAGATGGAGATGCTGGAGAAGCTGCTCCTGCTGCTCACCGTCGCTAGTTGGATCTACTGGATGGTGGCTTGGTGGCTGATGCGGGGCTTCTTTCGCGCCCGGCAAGACCCTGTACCTGATTTCGTGCCGCCGGTCTCCATCCTCAAGCCGGTCAGAGGTCTCGACTACCAGGCGTACGAGAACTTCGCCAGCTTCTGCCGGCAGGAGTACCCCCAGTTCGAAGTGCTCTTCGGGGTTGACGATGCCAACGACCCGGCCGTGCCGGTCATCCAGCAGATACAGCGGGACTTCCCGCACCTCAGCATACGCTTGCTGGTGGCGTCGCCGCTGGGGGCTAACCGCAAGGCGAGCATCATGCACCACCTGGCAGCCCACGCCCGCTACGACGTGCTGGTGGTCAGCGACAGCGACATGCGGGTGACGCCCGACTACCTGCGCCGGGTGGTATGGCCCCTGGCTGACAAGGCCGTGGGGCTGGTGACCTGCCTGTATCGGGGTGCGGAGGCCCTCACCCTCACCGCCAGGCTGGAGGCGCTGTATGTGGCTGCCACCTACATGCCGGAGGTGATCACCGGTCGCGGCTTCCTGTCCACCGGCTTTGCCCTGGGCACGACCATGGTGCTGCGCAATCGCGACTTGGCCCGGCTGGGCGGGTTCGCGGCCGTGGCCGACTACCTGGCAGACGACTACCAGATCGGGGCGCGTGTGTCCACCTTGGGTCTGCGGATGCACCTTTCGGACTATGTGGTGACCAACATCCTGGGCGCCACCACCTTTTGGGATCAGTGGCATCGGGAGGTGCGCTGGACGCGATGCATCCGCGTGAGTCGGCCCCTGGAATATCCCGGCCTGGTGCTCACCATGAGCACACCGTTGGCCGTGGCCTTGCTCGTGGCTTCGCACTTCGATCACATCGGCCAGGCGGCGGTGGTGACCTCGGTGTGCCTGCGCTGGGTCGTGGCCTGGCTGATCACGGGCTACACTGGAGACAGGTGGCTGCGACGGTGGCTGTGGTTGCTGCCGGTGCGCGACATGCTGACCTGCGTGGTGTGGTGCGCGGCCGGGCTGGGCCGGCGCATCGTGTGGCGGGGAGAGGAGTTTGAGCTGCAGCCCGATGGGCGCATGCGTCCTGTGCCAGCGGGCACTTCACGGCTCAGAGGCGCTGTGCGACGGCCCTACGCCCGGCTGCGACGCCTGTTAGCCCAGCGAGGCTTCAGGCGGTAGATGGGAGCTGCAGACATGTCCCTCGCACGCGTCTTCCTGGGAGCTGTAGTTCTCACTGTGATTACCGCCCCGGGCGGGCCGCCGGACCTGCCGGTGCCGGGCATCGGCAACTATCGCCACAGCATCGAGGAGGTGACAGTGATGCTGAGCGTCTTCTGAAGGAGTCGGTCATCTGCGAGATGACCTGCCTGGCCATCGAACACCAGGCCATCAACCTTTCCCAGAGTTTCCCTGACTTCCCGGCACCGGCTGCCCTCAAGGAGGCCGCCATGCGAGCCATCGGGGAGGACGTCAACCAGTACACCATCACCTGGGGCATTGAGGCCTATCAAGTCGCGGGGAGGCCGGTCAGCGAGGAGGTGCTCGCGGTCACCGTCGAGTGGGTGGTGGCGGCCTGCAAGCGGTTAGGGCTGGACTCCAGCCGGGTGCTGGGGTACCGGGAGATTGACCTGGACCGCCGCGACGACCCGGTCGGCGTTGACATGGACGATTTCCGGGCTGAGGTGGCCAAAGCGCTCCTGGCCGAGGCAGAGGCTCATCAGGTGCTCCAGTTTAATCCCAACGCTGCCCTGCAGAGCCCCATCTTCGCCGACGGCTTCGTGTCCAACTCGCCGGAGTTCGACGTGCAGATCGGCGGGCTGATGTACCACGCGCAGCGGGCGGAGCACCTGGGGACCGGGAGGGTGCACGCCTACTACGCCCGGGTGGGGGATTGGGCCAACGTGCGGTTCGTTGAGCGGACGTGAATCGCTGGGGACTTGTCAAACCGGGTTGAGAGCCATATGATTTGGTCACATGGACTTCCACCCTCACGGGTACAGGCACCCTCACGCCCGCACCGGCTCTGGCATCCAGCGGCCGCTCAGCACCCGGCGCAGGAACTGCCCGGTGTACGAGTGCTCGATCTGCGCCACCTCCTCAGGCGTGCCCTCAGCGATCACCCAGCCGCCGCCGTCGCCCCCCTCCGGCCCCAGGTCAATGATCCAGTCAGCGCTCTTGATCACGTCCAGGTTGTGCTCGATGACGATCACCGTGTTGCCGGCGTCCACCAGCCGGTTGAGGACATTGAGGAGCTTCTTCACGTCGTCGAAGTGCAGCCCGGTGGTCGGCTCGTCCAGGATGTACAGCGTTTTCCCCGTGGCCTTCTTTGAGAGCTCCTTCGATAGCTTCACCCGCTGGGCCTCGCCGCCGGAGAGGGTCGTTGCCGGCTGACCAAGCTGGATGTATCCCAGGCCCACCTCTTGCAGCGTCTTGAGCTTGCGGCGGATGGTCGGGATGGCCTCGAAGAACTCGGCCGCCTCGTCCACCGTCATGTTCAGCACGTCGGCGACGGTCTTGTCCTTGTAGCGGATTTGCAGGGTCTCGCGATTGTAACGGGCACCCTTGCAGATCTCGCATGGGATGTAGATGTCGGGCAGGAACTGCATCTCGATCTTAAGGATGCCCTCGCCCTGGCAGGCTTCGCAGCGACCGCCCTTGACGTTGAAGGAGAAGCGGCCCGGTTTGTAGCCCCGCATCTTCGACTCCGGCAGGTTGGCGAAGAGCTCCCGGATGGGGGTGAAGACGTTGGTGTAGGTGGCCGGGTTGGAGCGTGGCGTGCGCCCGATGGGCGACTGGTCAATGTTGATCACCTTGTCCAGGTGCTCCAGGCCCAGGATGGCATCGTGCTTGCCCGGACGCTCCCGGGTGCGGTAGAAGTGCTGGGCGACCCGGCGGTACAGCACCTCGATGATCAGCGTGCTCTTCCCCGACCCCGAGACGCCCGTCACGCAGATGAACTTGCCCAGGGGGAAGCGCACGTCAATGTGCTTCAGGTTGTGCTCCGCTGCGCCGCGCACCTCCAGGTACTTGCCGTTTCCGGGTCGCCGGCGCTTGGGCACCGGGATGCTCTGCTTCCCCAACAGGTACTGGCCGGTGATGGACTCCGGGCAGCTCAGCACGTCCTCCAGCGTTCCCTGGCACACCACCCGTCCGCCGTGCTCACCCGCGCCAGGACCCAGGTCCACGATCCAATCGGCCGAGCGGATGGTGGCCTCGTCGTGCTCCACCACCAACACGGTGTTTCCCAGGTCTCGCAGGTTGAGCAAGGTGCGGATCAGGCGGGCGTTGTCCCGCTGGTGCAGGCCGATGGACGGCTCGTCGAGGATGTAGAGCACCCCCATGAGCTGAGAGCCGATCTGGGTGGCCAGGCGGATGCGCTGGGCCTCCCCGCCGGCCAGCGTCCCCGTGGAGCGATCCAGGGTCAGGTAGTCCAGACCCACGTCAACCATGAACTGGAGCCGGTTGGCGATCTCCTTGAGGATCTGACCGCCGATGAGCAACTCGCGCTCGCTCAAGGGGCTGGACCCGCCCTCGGAGGAGCCGTCCCGCTTGGCCACCCCCCGCAACCAGTTGACCCACCGCAGGGCATCGGCCACCGACATGCGGGTTACCTCATAGATGTTCTTGCCAGCGATGGTGACCGCCAGTGACTCCGGCTTGAGCCGGGCCCCGTTGCAAGCTGGACACGGCACCGAGGTCATGTAGCGCTCAATCTCCGACCTGATGTAGTCCGAGTCCGTCTCCCGGTAGCGGCGTTGCAGGTTGGGGATCACCCCCTCGAAAGTGGTCTCCCATCGACGAGCACGCCCGTAGCGATCCCGGTAGGCCACGGTGATCAGCTCGTCCCCGCTGCCGTAGAGGATGATGTCCCGGTGCTTCTTGCTCAGCTCGCGCCAGGGGGTGTGGGCGGAGAAGCCGTAGTGATGGGCCACAGCTTGCAGGAGTTGTGCGTAGTAAGTGTCGGAGGTGGACGCGCGGTTGTACGGCTGGATAGCCCCCTCGGCCAGGGAGAGGTCCGGGTTGGGCACGATGAGGTCGGGGTCCAGCTCCATCCTGATCCCCAGGCCCTGGCAGGTGGGGCACGCCCCGTGGGGGCTGTTGAAGGAGAAGCTGCGTGGTTCGATTTCGCCCAGGTTGATGCCGCAGTGCACGCAGGCGAAGTGCTCCGAGAAGAGGATGTCTTCCGGTTCGGCGCCGTCACCCTTCAGCAGGGAGACGATGACCACGCCATCCCCCAGCTTGAGGGCCGTCTCCACCGAGTCGGCCAGCCGGCTGCGGTCCATGCCCGGACCGCCGTTCCCGCCGTGCCGCACGATGAGCCGGTCTACCACCGCCTCGATGGTGTGCATCTTGTAGCGGTCCAGCTCGATCTCCTCGTCCACGTCGCGGATCTCGCCGTCCACGCGCACGCGGACGAAGCCGGCCTTGCGCACGTCCTCGAACACCCGCTGGTGGTGGCCCTTGCGGGCGATCACCAGGGGAGCCATGATCATGATGCGGCTGCCCTCCGGTAGGGCCATGATGGCATCCACGATCTGCTCGGGGGTCTGCTGGGCGATGCGCCGGCCACAGTTAGGGCAGTGGGGCACGCCGATGCGGGCGTAGAGCAGCCGCAGGTAGTCGTAGATCTCGGTCACGGTGCCGACGGTGGAACGGGGGTTGTGGCTTGCCCCGCGTTGGTCAATGGAGATGGCCGGCGAGAGCCCCTCGATCTGGTCCACGTCCGGCTTCTCCATCTGGCCCAGGAACTGCCGGGCGTAGGCCGACAGTGACTCGACATAACGTCGCTGCCCCTCGGCGTAGATGGTGTCGAAGGCCAGGGAGGACTTGCCGGACCCGGAGATGCCGGTGATGACGATGAGCTTATCCCGGGGCATCTCCACGGTGATGTTCTTCAGGTTGTGCTCGCGCGCACCGCGAACGATGAGCTTATCCTGTGCCATGCTTGATCCTGCCTGCGACTTAGCCGCCAAATTTGCAAGTAAATATTATAGCACGGCTATGGGCGGTGCGCAAACAAACTAAGGCTGAGCGCTCATCGGCGCTCCACGATAGGCTGCCAGCGCTGGCGTTCGTCAGGGGGCAGTCGGGCGACGAATGCTTCGAGCTCGTCCCAGGTGGGAGCGGCCAGGCTGCCGCTGTGCCGGGTGACGGAGATGCCGGCGCACAGGCACCCCAAAGCCACCCGCTGGCGTAGGGGCCAGCCGGCCAGGGCGCCATAAATGTACCCGGCGTTGAACACGTCGCCGGCGCCTGTGGTGTCCAGGGTCGGGACCGACAGGCCGGGCACCTGCACCACCTCATCGCCCTGCCGGGCCACCGCGCCGTCCGCCCCGCGCTTGATGACCGCCGTGGCCGTCGTCCTGGCCAACTCCTCCAGGGCCTGATCCACGGTGGACGTGCGGCTGTAGGCCAGGGCCTCGGGCTCATTGGGCAGAAAGGCCGCCAAGTAGGGCAGGGACTCCAGCGTCTCCGGGTGCCATGCCTGGCTGGGGTCCCAGGAGGTGTCGGCGAAGAGGGCGATGCCGCGCTCGTGCAGGGCCACCATGCGACCGTCCACGCCGGGGCTCACGTAGTAGAAGAAACCCCGCACGCCGGCCCAGTAATCGCTGTCGGGCGGCGGGAACTCCGCCCGCAGATGCTCTCCGTAGGTCACCATAGCTCGGTCCTTGGGGTAGGAGAGGGAGACGGTGACGGCTGTGCGGGCACCTGGACAGCGCTTCACCGCTGAGAGGTCTATCCCTTCGCGGGCGAGGGTGTCCCAAATGAAGTCGCCGAAGGGATCGTCTCCAAGAGCCGAGATGAGCCCCACGCGGAGCCCCAGCCGGCTGAGAGCCATGGCCACGTTGGCCACCCCGCCGGGGGCCAGCCCCAGCCCTGTGGCGTAAATCTCCGTGCCCAGCCGGGGCAGGTCTGGCAAGCCGGTGAACAGCAGATCGGCGAAGCATGTCCCGTAGCACACTACGTCGAGAGGGGAGGCGGTACACAGTACGAGGTACGGACTATTGCGTACTACGTATTGCGTGCTGCGTACTGACTCAGCGGGGGAGAACTGCGGCAGGTGAGCCTTGTGGGCTTCCATGAGCTCGTCCAGAAGTCGCTCCGCCAGCTCGTGCGAGTGGATGAGGGGGTTGGCCAACATGGCCTGGAGCGCCTTCTGGCGTGAGCCGGTCATGGCGGCTTCCACGGCCAGCTCGTCGTAAGCCTGCAAGGCGTGGAGCAGCCCGGCCACGGCCGTAGGCAGCGGCCCCATGGGTAGTGGTCGTGCGCCTTCGCGACCAAGGACCGCCGGCACCTCCACCACGGCGTCCGGGCCGAAGTCGGTGATGGCGCCAGCGTTGGGCACGTTGACGATGAGCTCGCGGTGGCAGTCGTTAGCTACAGCGGCGATGACCTCGACGGCGTACTCCCCGTGGTCGCCTGCACCACGCTCACGGGTTGGATCTGGCGCCGGCTTCCTCGCCTCCCGGCGGTAGTTCTCGAGGATAGCCGGCAGCCGTGCCATGATCTCCTCCGCCCGGGTCATGGGGGCGGCCTGAGCCTGGCGCACCAGCTCGTCGTGGAAGTAGTAGTAGCGCAGGTAGCTGTTGGGGATCAGGCCATAGAGCCGGAAGAGACGGAAAGCGTAGCGCATGCGGCCCTCGGGCAGGGCGTCGTCCGGCAGGTCGAGGACACGCCGGTGGAGCTGTGGCAGTACGTCTTCGCCGTCCAGTTCCAGCCGGGTGATCCAGGTGGCGTGGTTGAGCCCGTACCACCGGGCTCGCAGCTTCTCAGGCTCGATCCCCAACCAGCGAGCGATCTCCGCCAAGTCGCTCCCGTGCTGGTCGCAGAGCCCCACCACCCGGTTCCAGCCTGCCCGGAGCACTGCCCGGGTGACCATCTGCGTGGGGTTGGTGTAGTTCATAATCCAGGCGTCCGGCGCCAGCTCCCGCGCCTCACGCACCACGTCCAGCACCACCGGGATGGCGCGGAAGGCCAGGAACAGCCCGCCCGGCCCAATGGTCTCCTGCCCGATGACCCCGTACTTGAGGGGGATGCGCTCGTCCAGACGACGAGCTTCGAAGCCGCCCGGGCGGAAGGTGGTGAGGATGAAGGCGGCGCCGGCGATGGCGGCCCGCCGGTCGGTGGTGGCCTCGACGCGATAGTCGGCGCCGGCGGCGTGGATCATCTTGCGGGCCAGGGTGGCCTGGAGTTCCAGGTTTTCGGGGTTGATGTCGGTGAGGGCCAGGGTGGAGCCGGCCAGCTCATCCCTCGCGGCCAGAAAGCCCCGGATGAGCCCGGGCATGTAGGCACTGCCGCCGCCGATGATGGCGATGCGCATCACTTCTGGTACACCTCGCGCTTGAGCTCGGCGATGTAAGGCAGGGTGCGGTAGGTGTCCGCGTAGTCCAGCCCGTAGCCGACCACCCACACGTTCGGGATCTCGAACCCCAGGTAGTCAATAGGGACTGGGGGGCTCTCGCGTCGTTTGCGCAGGAGCACGCAGGTGCGCAGCGAGGCCGGCTTGCGGCCTTTCAGCGTGTGGTACAGGTAGCTGAGCGTGTTCCCGGTGTCCACGATGTCCTCCACGATCACCACGTGCCGGCCCTCGATGGGCTCCCGCAGGTCCATGATGATGCGCACGGCTCCTGTGCTGATGGCCGTCTTGCCGTAGCTGGACAAAGCCATGAAGTCCACCAGGTTGGGCACGGTCAACTGGCGGGCCAGGTCGGCGAGGAAGATGAAGGCACCCTTGAGGATGCCGATCAAGAACAGGCTGTCAACGTCGGCGTAATCGTGGGAGATCTGTTCGGCCAGTTCCCGCACACGTGCCTGGATATCTTCGGTGCCGATGAGCACGCGGGCCAGGTCCGGTGGCAGCTCGCTCATCTTGACCCCTCCTTGTCCGGCCGGCTGCGGCGCCGGCCCAGCAGCCTTTCTGCCCGGCGACGTTCCTCCTCCATACGCCGGCGCTCCTCAGCCAGGGCCGCGCGCATCTTCTCCTCCTCGGCCCGCAGCCAGCGGCGCTCTTCGGCCAGCAGGTCCGGCACTTCCTGCGGGGTTTCCTCCCCCTGCACCCCCTCCAGGAGGCGCCGGCGGGCCAGCTCTTGCGCCAGGCGGGCAGCGTCCAGGTCAGCCTTGAAGCTCTCCGCCAGCTTGCGGCTCCTGGTGTCATCAGCGGGCTTCAGGCCGCGGGTCAGTTTCTGCACAGCCGTATGGATGGCCTCCTTTTCCTCCGGGGTCAGCTCGATGCCGGCCGCCTCAATGGCCGCCTCCGGGTCGGCGCGGAACACCTCCCACAGGTCTGGATGCTGAGCGGCAATGCGCGTGATGAGGCTTTGCAAGATGTCTGTGCTCATGGCTGGATGCTCCTCGAACGAAAGTTCAGGACCTTCCCAGAGGTGCCAGAGAGGGGCCAGAGGGCCACCCCTCGATCTGAGCGCGCAGGCTATTGAGCTGGGCCAGGGTAACCTTCAACTCCTCCTGGATCTCTTGGAGACGCCCATGCTCGGCGCGCACGAACTGGCCGTAGGGTTCTAACGCCTCCCGCAGGCGCCCGGCGGACCGTTCGATCTCCGCGGAGATGGATTCGTGCAAGATCCGATAGAGCTGGTCGCGCAGCCGGTCGGTCTTGTCGCGCAGGTCGGCCTTGGCACGGCTGCGCTTGAAGGGGATGATGGACAACCCCAGCACCCCGACGACGCCGGCCGCCAGCACGCCGGTCACGTCGGCCGTGGCGGAGACCAGCAGCGTCTTGAGCAGCACCCCCAGCCCCACCGCCCCCACCTCCACCAGGGCCACCTGGGCCAGGGCGTCCTGGACGCCTTCGGCCAGCTTGCGGGCTTCCACGCTGGTGTCGTAGCGCCCCACCACTTCCATGGCCGACCGGCCCACCGAGTCCAGCAGCGCCCGGCGGTGGTACTCGAAGCCCGTAGCCGCGCCTTGGGCTGCGTCCTTGAGAAACTCGGTGCGTTGACGCTTGCTGAGTTCCTGACTCATGACCCGCCACTGGTGCAGCTCGCGCTCCATCATCCAATCAATGGTTTCGTTCACCTGCTCCTCGATCTGCTGGGGCGTTGTTCCGATCACATGCTGGGCGAAGTCCTCTTGCAAGCGCCGGCTGTTCAGCAGATCCATGATGCGGCGCAGCCGCAGGGTCTCGTCGAAGAATTCCTCCCCGCGCAACCGCATGCGCAGCAGCAGGTTGTCAATCTTGGTCAACCGGCGCTCGAACTCAGCCCCAGTGTCCTGCTGGTAGAGTTTGATTTGCCCCTCGACGGCCTCCAGCGTGTTCAGGTCATCTTGGAGGAGCGCCTGGCGCTCGCCGGCCTTCGCAGCGTAGGCCCTGGCGATTTTCTCCGCCACGCCCAGCGGGTTGAGGAGCTTGAGGCGCACCCGGGTCTCCTCGTTGAGGGTCTCCAGCACGTACCCTTCGAAGGCCGCGAAGCGGCTCTGCTCCCACAGACCCTGGGGGGCGCCCCCATCCAGCTTGGCGCGCAGAGCCAGACGTGACGAGAGGGGAAATACCTCCGGGCTGATTCCCAGCAGCGTCCTGGCGTTATCTCGCACGAAGTCGGTGACGGCTTCGATCTCTGCCGGGTTTTGCAGGATGTCAATCTTGTTCACCACCAGGACGACCTTTTTGCCCCAATCGCGGATGGTTTGCAGGAACTCCCGTTCGCTCTCGGTGAAGGGGCGGTCGGCTGAGGTGACGAAGATGACCAGGTCACTGCGGGGGACGAACTCGCGAACGATGGCCTCATGGTGGCGCAGGACGGCGTTGGTGCCGGGCGTGTCCACCACGTTGATATGGCGCAGGAACTTCGCCGGATGGGTGATGACCCAGCCACCGTCGGCCAACGCCCGGGGTGGGGCCTTCTCGCCGTGCTTGAGGGTGTACACTTGGCTGGTGGTGGGGGTGACCCCTTCGGGCAGGTAGGGCTCGCCCAGGAGGGCGTTGATGAGGGCCGATTTGCCGGAGTTGAACTCGCCCACAACCACCAGCAGGAACAGCTCGTCGAGCTGGGCCAGGGCGCGGCGCAGGACGTCCAGGTCATCTCGCCGGGCTTCCCAGCCGGCCAGGGTGGCCAGCAGGCGTTCGATCTGTCGTTTTTCAGCTCGCCAGGTTTCGGCCTGGCTCTCGGTCAGGATAGGTGGTAACATGGCAAGGAGAATTGTAGCGCAGGCCGGTGAGAAAGGCAAGCGAAGCCCCCTCACCCCACTCCCCCTGGGGGTTGGGGGTGAGGGCCTACCACGCCCCCACCTGCTCCAGCAGTGGCCGGGCCTGGTTCACCGGCACCAGGACGCTGATCGCCGGCAGGTCCGAATAGCCCAGGTCCGACAGCACCTCTCTTTTCTGAATGATGGCCGAGACGATGCCAATGACCCGCCCCTCCAGGTCAATGGCCACGCCACCGCTGGATCCCGGGCTGACCTGAGCATCGGTGAGGATCACCTCCACCGGACCCCCTGGGCGCTCCCGATAGGCCATCAGCACAACGCCACGCGTGGTCACCAGGCTACCTTGCCCTGAAGCCGGGTAGCTGAGCACGTACACGCTGTCTCCCACGGCTACCTGATCCGAATCGCCCAGGGGGACGATAGCGAAACCGGGGAAATCCGACGTCGTCACCCGTACTACAGCCAGGTCGTGCTTGCTATCGCCAGCCAGGACCGCTCCAAGGAGCGTAAAGTTGAGGTGAGGGCCAATACGCAGCGTTCCCTCTCGCTGCTCGCCTGTCTCAATATCACCGATCACGTGGAAGGCTGTCAGCAGCGTGCGCCCATCACGCCCCACCACGGTACCCGTGCCCACGATCAGGCCCGCGGGCGCCTCCAGGTGCAGGCTGACCGTAGCGTCGTGGGCGCGCTTAAGTAGCTCAGGGGCGATGGGCAAGGGAGTCGGCACCAGGTGCAGGATCTTCTCCGGCCGTGGGATGAGAGGTGTGGGTCGCGGAGGCTTGGGTCGCTGCGCCAGTGCCACCCTGTCCTCGGGGCCCACCGAGCGGATGCGCAGGTTGTCAAAGCACACCCACCCCGAGTCCTTTGCCCCTCCTGAACTCACCACCAGCATCACGGCGCCTGTTCTTGGGTTGTCATCGCCCGCTACCGCGACCACATCTCCGTCAATCATGAATGCCAGACGATGCCCCTGGGCAATGATCGTGAGTTGCTGGCGGTGCTCAGGTGTGGGTAGCTGATGTCCAGGGGTCCAAGGCACCACCTGACGTGGGATGGCTCGGGTAGCGTCGAGAACCTGAAATTCCCCCGTTGGCGACAAGACGAAGAGGTAACCACCAGACGAATAGCCGGTGCTACGTACCGCCACCGCGTACGCGCCTTCAAACGAGGGCCCCTGGGGCCACGCCTCCACCTCCAGCACCAGGTCCTGGCGCTGAGGCTCCCTCAGAGTAACCGCGTATACACCCTGCGGCCCTCTCGCACGCAGGCAATAGGCCTGATCGTGGTACGCACTTTCACCTTCGCTGCTGGACCCCACCGGCCAGAACCATTGGGGCTGACTGAAGTCATCCTCAAAGATCACCCCGCCAGGTGGTATGGGGGTCCTGGTAGGGGTAGGTGTGGCAGTAGGACTGGTGGTAGGCGCCGGGGTGTGCGTGACGGTGGGGGTGGGCCTTTGTGTGGGCAGTGACGTTGGCGTGGTTGTGACCGTGGCGGTTCTGGTCGGAGGAGGTGTGTCGGTGGGCATGGGTGCGGGAGGTAGTGATGGGGTAACTGCACCGCAGCCTGCCAGGATCAGGAGACAATACGTCAGCCAGAGGGCCCGCCAAAAACGAGGCACGCTCACAACTCCTGGGGTTGCCGGCGCAGGCGTTCCCACTCCGGCACGTCTTCCTGCTCTTCCATAGCGCGCCGCAGCTCGAAGATCTGGTCGCGCAGGAGGGCGGCCTTCTCGAACTCGAGCTGGGCGGCAGCGGCCTTCATTTGCTTCTCCAACTCCTTTATGAGCCGCGCCAACTCGTGTTTGGGGATTTCGGCTGGTACGCGGTACTCAGCCCGGGGTTCGGCGACGGCTCGCACCCGGTCCGTCAGGTCGCGCACCGCCTTGACGATGCTCTGGGGTTCGATGCCGTGCTTGCGGTTGTGCTCCATTTGTATGCGGCGCCGGCGGTTGGTCTCATCTATGGCCCGGCGCATGGACTGGGTGATGGTGTCGGCGTACATGATGACCGTGCCGTTGACGTGCCGCGCCGCCCGACCGATGGTCTGGATCAGCGCCGTCTCCGACCGCAGGAAGCCTTCCTTGTCGGCGTCCAAGATGGCCACCAGGGAGACCTCCGGCAGGTCCAGCCCCTCGCGCAGCAGGTTGATGCCCACCACCACGTCGTAGTAGCCCAGACGGAGGTCCCGCAGGATCTCTACCCGCTCTAGGGTCTCGATCTCCGAGTGGAGGTAGTGGACCTTGATGCCCATCTCGGCCAGGTAGTCGGCCAGGTCCTCGGCCATGCGCTTGGTGAGGGTGGTGACGAGAGCGCGCTCGCCTCGGGACACGCGCCGGTTGATCTCGCCAATGAGGTCCTCGATCTGCCCCTTGGTGGGCTTGACGATGACCTCCGGGTCCACCAGGCCGGTGGGCCGGATGATCTGCTCCACCACCTGTTGGCTGTGTTCCAATTCGTATGGTCCCGGCGTGGCCGAGGTGTAAATGACCTGGTGGATGTGTTTCTCGAACTCCTCGAAGGTGAGCGGCCGGTTGTCCAGGGCGGAGGGCAGCCGGAAGCCGTACTCCACCAGCACCTCCTTGCGGCTGCGGTCGCCGTTGTACATACCCCGGATCTGCGGGATGGTCATGTGCGACTCGTCAATGAACATAAGGAAGTTGTCGGGGAAGTAGTCCAAGAGCGTCCAGGGGGGCTCGCCGGGCTGCCGGCGCGAGAGGTGCCGCGAGTAGTTCTCGATGCCGGCGCAGTAGCCCACCTCGCGCAACATCTCCAGGTCGTACCTTGTCCTCTGTTCGAGCCTTTGAGCTTCCAGCAACTTCCCCTGGTCCCGGAGTTCTCTCAGCCTCTGCTCCAGTTCTGCCTCGATGTCCCGCAGAGCCAGTTGTAGCTTCTCCTGCGGGGTGATGAAGTGCTTGGCCGGGAAGATCTGGATGGCGGTGTGGTTCATTAGCACCTCGCCGGTGAGGGGGTCAATCTCAGTGATGCGCTCGATCTCGTCGCCGAAGAACTCCACCCGGTAGGCGGTATCGCTGTAGGCCGGCTGCACCTCCAGCGTGTCGCCTCGCACGCGGAACTTGCCCCGGGATAGCTCGTAGTCGTTGCGCTTGTAGAAGATGTCCACCAGGTGGCGCAGCACCTTGTTGCGGTTGCGGACCTCCCCCCGGCGCAGGGGAACCACCACCTTGCCGTACTCCTCGGGATCACCGATGCCGTAGATGCAAGAGACGGAGGCCACGATGATGACGTCCCGCCGGCTGAAGAGGGCCGAGGTGGCTGCCAGGCGCAGGCGATCAATCTCCTCGTTGATGGAGGCGTCTTTCTCGATGTACAGGTCGTAGCGTGGGAGGTAGGCCTCAGGCTGGTAGTAGTCGTAGTAGCTGACGAAGTACTCCACAGCGTTGTGCGGGAAGAACTCGCGGAACTCGCTGTAGAGCTGCGCCGCCAGGGTCTTGTTGTGGGCGATGACCAGGGTGGGCCGCTGGACGGCCTCGATGATCTTGGCCATCACGTAAGTCTTGCCCGTACCCGTCGCACCCAGCAGGGTCTGGTGCTTGTAGCCCTTCTTGAGGCCCTCCACCAGCTTCTCGATGGCCTGGGGCTGGTCGCCAGTGGGTTGGAAGTCCGAGACCAGGCGGAACTTCATCGCCACTCCTCAAAGCAGAACGACTTGGGGTTTTCGTAGAGAATTGTAGTCCATCTTGGGGCTGTTGTCCAACCTGAGAGGGGACCGAATCTGTGGAAGCAAGGTAGACTATGATGCCGTGTGGAGGAGCTTGCGGGGGCACGGCCAGCTACGCACGGGAAGGTAGACTACCGGAGGAGCAACTGCAGGATGGCCACAATGCCGCTCATCAGGGCCACGGCGAACAACGCCCAGTTGCGCATGTGCACACCTAGCTGGCTTATCTCGCTTCGGAGGTCATTCATCTCACCACGTACTTGGTCTATCTGCGCGCGCATTTGGTTCATCTCAGCGCGGATTTGCTCTATCTGCGCGCGCATTTGGTTCATTTCGAGACGCAACTGGTTTATCTCGACACGTAGCGCTTCCCGCTCCTCCTTGGCTTCAAGAAAGCGGCGATCTACCTCGCTAAAGCGGCGGTCCATTTCCTGCCGCAGCTCGGTAATTCGCTGGGTGTTGCGCTCAATTGCCTCTTCCAGGCGCTGGATCTGGCTGGCGATGAAGCGATCGTAGTATAGGGGGATGGGTTGCTCCGTGGCCTCTGCCAGAAGCTGCTCCCGGATCTCGTGCAGCAGAAGCTCGCGCAGACGGTTGTACAAGGTGTCCTGGATGAACTTCAGCGTCTGTTCATCCATGGGGGGTTGTTGGGCGCCTGTTTCGTGCTCCGTCATTCGCGGCCTCCGGCATCAATTCGAGCTATAATCATTTTAGCACAGACTGGGCGCGTAGTCAAAAGGGGAGAAGTTCAACGGCCGGCGAGACGATCGTGCATCTCCGGTCCAAGCATGCAAAAGCCACCGGTGTTCTGCCGGTGGCTTTTGCCGGGTCTCGAGCGTGGCGATGTAGTAATGACCCGTTCCCAACCTATACAACGCAATCTGTGGCCTCTGGATACGGCCTCACCACGGGAATTCTGCCCCGAAATTCAACAGGTTAAGAGTTTCGGCATCACCGAGGGCGTACACTGTGGGACCGCGCAACGCCCGGCCTACCGGCTGCCGCGAGGTGCCCAAGTCCGCCAGTCCGGCTGTTCCCAAGGCGGCCCCACCTCCATCAAACACCCGGTGAACTCCATCTCCACCACGGCCTTCAAGGCATCGTACAGGTCGTAGCAGTTCGGGCACTGGTCAAGGTGCTGTTGAACCAACGGCAGCAGACTGGCCGCATCCTGCCCTGACACGCCCAGTTCAACGAAGCGAGCTATCGCGTCGTACAGGGCCGCGCAGTCAATTTCCTCCGGCTCCGTGCGGTAAATCCGTTCAATCCACGCACGGAGACGGTCGCGTTCTGTCTTCATGTGCGCTTGTCTCCTGCTGTTAGACACACTTCGGTTCACGTATCTTACCTTCATTGATTCAGGAGAAAGCGGCCAGTACTACCTCCTCTGTCAGGCCGCGTCGCAGCAGTTCTTGCTTCAGCTTCTTTCTGGCATCATGCATGATCTTGTAGACGTTGTTGCGGTTGGTGCCGAGCTTACGGGCAAGAGCTTCGGGACTCTCACCCCGGAATATGGCCCCCACTAATACGGCCCGTTGCCGCTCGGTAAGCTTCTCGTTGATCACCTGCTGAAGAGCATCCCACAACTGATGCTGCTCCAGGAGCTTCTCCGGACCGGCGGATTCGTCCTGCACCAGGTAGTCCATCACATCGCGATCCCCGTCCTCGGCCATGCTTTCGAGGGAGGCCACGGCCCAACGCCGGCGCCGCAACTCCCCCGCCGCCAGATTGATGACCACGCGGTATGCCCAGGTGGTGAAGCGACTGTCTCCACGGAAGCTATCGAGCTTGTCCAGGATCTGGATCAGCGCCTCTTGCGCCCAATCCTCGGACAGCTGCTGCAGCTCGGCCGTATCGAAGTAGGCGAGATCGCTGCGGTGCCTTGATAAGTAGACATAAACTGCGCGCAGGAGATATTCCCGTAGCTCTGCCAGAGCTTCCTCCTGCGCCGGGCCGCGGTTCCGCAAAGCAGCCAGCCAGTCCGCGTTGCTGCGTGTCGTCACAACAATGGCTCCCAAGTCCGCAAGGCGCTACACCGCCAGTTCCTGCTTGCTACGCTCCAGGCGCTCTTCCAGCTCCCGCTGCTTCTCTGCGGCCGCTCGTCTCCCCTCGGCTATCGCCTCCTCAGCACGTTGGCGGATAAGCTGACGCCACTCAGCTCCCACCTCCGAGGGCACGAAGCTTCCAAGAGCGTACCCAATCCCAAATCCGAGGCCAAGACCGACCAGGAATTTCAGCAATCTCTTCATGCGAACACTCCTCCCGTCATTGGGCCGTTATTGAGCTGAGCCTATGGCCGAGATGATGCTGGTGATGAAGAACAGGCCCAGCACCAAGGCAACGACCGCCGCCAGGATGATGGGCAGCAACACGGCCACCAATGCCTTGCCGGTCGAGAAGCGGTTGGCGATGGCCGTGCCCTTCGCGTAGATGGCCAGCCCCCACACGAAGGTCGCCAGCCCCAGGGCTCCGGCTGCCAGGCTACCCACACATGGGATCACGCCCAACAGTGGCCCGAAGGCGTCCAGGACGTGAGGTGCCACGCTCAACGCCGTTGTGCTGAGCATCTCTTGAACGGTGGCGGTGCCGCCCATGAGCTTGGCAATGACCAGGACGATGAGCCCGTAGAACATCCAGGTGCCCAGCCACCCAAAGGGTGCGGAGATCCACTCACCCAAAGCTCGAAACACTGTGCTGACCGGCATCGGTAGGGGTGTGGTCTCCACGACTATCTCGGAGATGCGCTGACCCATCCGGAATCCTTCGCGAATGCTGGTCTCGATGGCAGCCCGGACCTGGGGGTCCATCCCCCTGCCGAACTGCTCCATAGCTGTCAAAGCTTCCTCAATCCCTCGCTCAGCCTCCTCAAACTGCGCTTCCAGTGGCGGCTGCGCCAGTTGCTGAACCAAGGAGATGCCTGAAGCCACCAGTCCTACCAGCAGGCTCACCGCAACCATGAGCACCAGGGCTTTCTGGAAGCCATCTGGGGCATCTCGCATGTCCAGAAAAGCGCCGTCGTCAAAGGTCAAAGCTCCACGCGCCAGTTCAATCAACTGCCGGATCATTGCAAACCTCCCAGGCTACCCAGCAGGGCGCCAGCGGCCAGTACACCCAGGACGCCCAGCAGGATGGCGAGCAGGAACAGCAGGACCAAAGGTAAGATGGTGGCCAGAGCCGCCCGGCCCGGCGTCAGCCGGTGGACCGTCTTCAGCGCTAGAAAATTGCAAATGAGCGCCCAGACCGAGACCACGCTGCCGACCTCAACGTAGGGGATCAGGTTGGCCAAGTTGAGGAGTTGCGGAGCGGCGCCAAGAGCAGTCGCCCCGTACGTTTGTCCCAGCCCTGCCTGGCCCCCCAGCAGCCGGGCGAAGACAAACGCCAGCAGGCCGTAGATGACCCAGCCCAAGATCAGGCTGAAGGGGTTCATGACCAACCCGGCTACGGCGGAAAGCGGGCTTGGCGTGAACATAGAGGCGATGCGCCAGCCCAGCTCGTAGTTCTGCGTGAAGATGCGGACGAACTCGGGGTCGGTGGCAGCCTGTTGGTACCACGTCATCCTCTGCAGCCCCTCGAGCACCGCCGGCTTGATGGCGCTCATGTCCGGCGAGCTCAGCCACTCCAGCGTGGTGCCCACGATGCCGGTCAGGGAGAACAATAGGCCGATGATGACGATGAGTATCAGTCCGCGCACGAAGGGATTGGGGCCCTGTGCCATCGCCTCATAAGCGTCGTCCTGCAGCAGCAGTGCCCGCCATGCCATTCGCAACAGCTCCTTGATAGAGCCCATGTCTTTGCCTCCTTGATGACCATAATGCTTTCTCCGCTCGCGCGGCCGTCGCAACGGCTGCCATGGGTTGCGCGGGCTCACGACCGTAGTGGGTGGCGCATGATTTCCCTTGAACTTCCTCCTGTGGACTACGTGCTGCCGCTGTTGAGGGTTTCAATGTGGATACTTTAGGTGCAATCCTCTGTGAGACACTCGGGGCGCGTTGCCGTCTGTTCTCAATAATACCATCGTTTTGTCTGGGGGTCAAACGGAGTGTGGGGCACGGGCGGCGAGGCTTCCTACGCCCCACACCCTTCCTCCGAGGTCATTCGGTGGCGCCGAAGACCAGGGAACCGAACAGCAGCAACCCCGGCGGCATCAGGTTGGCGGTCTGATCCGCCATGATCTGGATGACGGCCGGGCGCCGTGTCTCGGTCGCCCGCTGCAGCGCCGGTAGGAGCTGCTCCTGCGTCTCCACCAACTCGCCGTGGCAGCCCAGCCCGCGGGCGGCGATGTCATAGCGCACGCCCGGCCAGTGGTCCACGCCTACCAGCTTCTCACCGCCGAAGGCCATGGTCTGTCCGGACGCCTCCATCCCCCACCGCCGGTCGCAGTTCACCACGGCGATGATTGGCAGGTCGTAGCGCCGGGCGGTCTCCAGCTCCTGCAGGTTGAAGCCGAAGGCGCCATCACCGCTGATGAGGTACACGGGCCTGTCGGGCGCGGTCACCTTGGCACCCAGAGCGCAGAGCAGGCCGGTGCCCAGGTGCCCGAACTTGCACGTGTAGACGTAGCTGCGGGGCGCGTAGACGGGGTTGTAGCTGGCGCACCACAGGCTGGTGTTGCCCCCGTCCATCACGAAGATGGCGTCGCGCGGGAAGAAAGCGCGCACCTGCTGGATCATCCAGCCTGGGTTGATGCCCCCTTCCCCGAGCTTGGTGGACCGCTCAAGTTCCGCCTGCCACTCGGCGGTCAGCTTGCGATACCCATCCCAGTCCGGCCACTCCTCGCGTGGGCTGGTCAGGCCCTTGATCGCGTCCAGGAGCGCCTCCAGCATGGCAGCCCCGTCGCCGACGATGCCCAGGGTCACCGGGCGGTTGATCCCGATGGAGGTGGGATCGGCGTCCACCTGGATGACCTTCTGGGTCCCGGCCGGCGGCCAGGACGGGGGCCGCCCCCAGCCTTCCAGCTCACCGAAACGGGTGCCGACCGCCAGCACCACATCCGCCTCACGATGAGCCTTCTCCAGGGCTTCGCGGTTGAGGATGTGGAGGTAGCGCGGATGGTCCTCCGGCACCACGCCGCGAGCGCCCAGTGAAGCGCTCATGGCGGCCCCCAGGTGGTCGGCCAGAGCCAGGAATGGTTCCCACGCCCCGGCCCACTGCACGCCGCTGCCGCGTGAAGCAGGGGACGCTGCGCCTCCGCCAGCAGGCGAGCTGCCCGCTCCACCAGCGCCGGATCGCCGGCCGATCGTGTAGCCACCCGGTACTGTTCGGCAGACCAGATGGCCACAGGCTTCGGGTCACCTTTCTCCTCCAGCACGTCCTCTGGGAACTCCAGATGGACCGGGCCAGGCCGTCCGCTGGTAGCTACCCTGAAGGCTTGCCTCACACCAGCTCAGATATCCGGCGCCAGTCTTGCACGGTGGCGTTCCACTTGGTGACCGGGCGGAACAGGGCGTTTTGGTCGGTGTACTGGAAGGCGCCGCCGCGGTCGGGGTAGATGATATTGCGGCGGCGCTGGCCGCTGATGGCCACCAGGGGGACGCTTTCGGCGTGGGCGGTGACGATGCCGCTGACCATGTTGGCGGTGCCGAGTCCGGCGCCACCGATGCACACGCCGGGCCGGCCGGTGACCCGGGCCCAGGCGTCGGCCATGTGGGCGCCGGCTGCCTCGTGCCGCGGCACGATGAGTTCCACGTCATACTCGTCCAGCTTCTCCAGCAGCGGGTTCAGGCTGCCATCAATCACACCGAACACGTGGCTGACGCCTTCCTGCTGAAGACACTTGAGCAACAGCTCTCCACCGGTGATCTCTGCCATTGTGACCTCCTCATTGGTGAATGACAAGCCCCCGTCACCGAAGCAGACGGGGGCACACACAGTGGACTGAATACCAAGCAGGATCCTCCATGGATTTTTCCGGTCGCCTGTCCATCCAGACCGTAACCTCGGATGCAATTATGCCCTAGTTTGCAGCTTCGAGCAAGCTCGCGCAGCAAGCGGCAGGGCTTTTCAGCACTTGACCCTTGCTAGAGAGCTGAAGCCCTGAGCAGGCAGCAGCCACAGGTGCGCCTCACGGCGCTGGGATGATCACCCCCCATCGTGTAGAAGACCGTTTCGGTCGAGGACACCGCTCCCAGGGTGATAGTGCAGTCCTGAGTGGCGAGCAGTTGCTCGATGATCAGGCTGCCCTCGTAGGACGGAGCGCTCCAGAACCACCCGTCCTGCCCGGCGACGGCGATGTCCACCTGCGATGCGGGCGAGACGCGTATCTCCATCCTCTGGCCGCGCAAGCACGTAGCGGTCAAGGCTGCCCGGCTCCAGGCTCCCGTGCCCGGTCGCCGAGGTGGCGCTGGGCGCCAACTGGATGCGAGTCGGCTTTGGCAGGGTCAGCGGACTGACCCACACATAGAGTTGCTAGCTGCTGGGGCTCCCGCGGGCTACCGCCTCGATGTAATAGTCCTGGGTGGCGTACAGTTGACCACGCCACCTGGGCTCGCCTACGGCGTCTCGCTTCAAGGGATGCCATCCTCTCCCACGATGGCGAGTCGCACATCGGTGCGTGGTGAAGTGATGGCCACCTCCATGATCTGGCCGGCGAAGGCCCGCAGCACGTAGTCATCCTCGGTGATGTTGCCCTTCCAAGCCTGGGTGATGATCCCTTGGCGTTCCTCTGCCAGAGGGTCGGACATAACATAAAGCGACTAAGAGCTTATCCGAAAAACCAAGCTACCCGACGGCGTCCTCGCCGTCGGGCGGGGCGAGGACGCCCCGCTTTAGCGTTTTCCG
>FWPU01006690.1_pt1 | contig 22562 bp, 22 predicted proteins | sample 2228361 | NCBI WGS metagenome assembly FWPU01 (sample SAMEA103939777, study PRJEB20133) | metagenome
CGGCGCGAGACGCGTGGACCACTGAGAATACTCCAGTCGATCGATTCGGGCCGAGCCATGGGTCCTCCTCTCCAGTTGTCGACTGCCTGTTACTCCATACAGATGGATGTGAGGCATCTTAACACGGATCACGCATGTGCAAGAAGGGCGGCGTCATGCAACGCAAGGAGTCCAACGTCCAGCCGTGACACGCACACTTAGAACCCGATCGCCATGCCTTCTTGCCGGGGATCCGATCCGGAGGCAAAGGCTCCGGTTTCCGGATCACGCGCGATGAGTTGGACGGCGCCGCCACCCCCCCAAGGCCCAAGCCGCACTACGCGATGGCCGCGCCGCTCCAGGTCTTCCAGGACGCTGTCGCCAAACCGGTCCTCGATGCGCAATTCGAAGGGGTGGCCGAGATCGTGTGGGTAGGTACCTGGCCAGACCGACCAGCGGGGCTGCTCGGCCGCTGCCTGCACATCGAGCCCACCATCAATGAGACCAGTAATCACTTGCAGATTCCACTGCGGCTGGCTGTCGCCGCCTGGCGTGCCCCCAACGACCAGCGGCGTGCCATCCTGTGCGGCAATGAGGTAGCAGTTCAGCGTGTGCATCGTCTTCTTACCAGGCTCAAAGATGTTCGGGTGCCCTTCCTCCAGCGAGAAGCAATCACCGGCGCGGTTGTTGAGCACAATGCCCGTATCGCCCGCGACCACCCCGCTGCCGAAGCCGGACGAGAGGGACAGAATCAGCGAGACCATCGTCCCGCTCTGGTCGGCCGCGCACAGGTAGGTCGTGTCCCCAGCCGAAAGAACACCAGGTTCCACCGCATCTGCCGCGTGCGCGCGGTCAATCTTCCTACGGCGCTCCTGCGCCCACGGTTTGCCAATCAAGGTCGCTAGTGGTGTCTGGACAAACGCCGGATCACCCGCGTAACGATTCCGGTCGGCAAACGCGAGCTTCATTGTCTCCGCCAGCACGTGCACGCCATCCGCGGAGGTCACACCGACGGTGGACAGATCGTCCGCCTCAACGATGTTCAGCGCTTCCAGCACCAGGAATCCCTGAGTCGGCAAGCCGGTCTCGTAGACGCGAAACCCGCGGTAGGTCGCCGAAAGCGGCGCCGCGACCGCCGTCTGATGATCGGCAAAGTCGTCTGCCGACAGCACACCGCCGCTTGCCGCGAGGAACTCGCCGATCCGGCGCGCAATGTCGCCCCGGTAGAAGACATCCGGCCCACCCTCGGCAATCTGCCGGAGCGTTCGCGCCAGATCAGTCTGTTTGAGGATCGTGCCCGGTGCCGGAGGACGCCCGCCCGGCAGAAAGATCGCGGCGGAGGTCGGATAGCGCGCCAGTGAGCTCGCTACGTCGGCAATGCGCCGCGTCCCGTAGGCAGAGAGCGGGAAGCCCCGATCGGCGTAGTCGATCGCATCGGCGGCGACGTCCGCAAATGAGCGCGTACCAAAGCGGTCCAGCAACGTGAAGCACGCATCCACCAATCCAGGCACAGCCACGGAGAGCGGCCCTGTGCGTGGCATCAGCCGCCCGCCAGCTTCTCCATGCTCGCGAAAGAAATCGACGGTTACGCCGCGCGGACCGATCCCGCTGCCGTAGATTGCCTGAAGCTCACCCGGACCACAGCCGTCGCTCGGCCGGTAGACAATGGCGAAGAGATCCCCTCCAATGCCACACATGGCGGGCAGGACGACCGAGCTTGCCAGCGCAGCGGCCACAGCCGCATCAACCGCGTTGCCACCCTCCTGCAACACGCGCAGCCCGGCAGCCGTCGCGAGCGGGTGGGCGGTTGCGATCATCCCGCGCATCGAAAACACCGGGTTGTCGCGGCGGCGCTGCCAAGCAAGATTCGCCTCCTGACCGGGACGGGGAAAACCGAGGATCATCAACGTACTCCTTACCCTGGTGAAACCAGAACGATGCATCCTGGATGCTACGCGGCAGGATACCCAACTGGATTGTGATGGGAAACACGGTAATGCCGAGACCGCAGGAAAGATGTTCAAGGCGGCACATCGCGGGCACGTAGGCTATCAGCAGGAAGAGTTAGAAGCGGGCGGGGTCGAACGGCCTTAGCACCTTAGGTATCGAGCCCGTCGTCACGAGCTCAGCAACAGCCTCACCCGTCGCCGGCGCGAGTGTGACCCCGAGCATCGCGTGCCCGCTCGCGACCGCGAAATTGCGGTACCCCGGCAGCCACCCGATCACGGGCAGCCCATCCGGCGTCATCGGCCGGAGCCCAACGCCAGTTCGGGCGACACCCGGATCTGCCGGCCAATCGCGCAATGCGGCAGCTCCGGCCCGTGCGATCGCAGCGACGCGCTCGGGACGGATTCGGTGATTGAGGCCAGAGAATTCCATGGTTCCAGCGAGCCGCACCATCCCCTCCATCGGCGTCACCGCGACTCGCGCCTCATGGAGATAGAGGGCGTGGCCGATCTGGCAGGGTGGAGGCGCGTAGTCGAGACTGTAACCCTTGCCACCTTGGATTGGCAGCCGCACGCCAGCTAGACGAGCGAGCCTTCCCGTCCACGCTCCAGCGCACAACACAGCGGCGTCGACTTCAAGACGCCCGCGCTCCAAGCGCACATTCGTGACACGCCCGTTCGCCAGATCAAATCCGGTTACGCGCGTTTGACACCGGATGTCCACACCGGCTGTCTCCAGAGCCCGGAGCAGGCCGGAGACGAGTGAATCAGGCCGGACATGCCGCTCCTGTTCCAACCAGAATCCACCGGCGATCGCCTGAGAGAGCGCGGGTTCGAACGCGCGGACATTGTCACCCCACAGCGGTTCGGATGGGACGCTCACCCCGTGAGCGCGGAGCGGTTCCATGGCGCGGAGATCGTGTTCCAGAGCAGCCGGTGAATGATACGCAAACAGAATCCCGGTGCGATGCTCCTCGAAGCGCACACCGGCGGCGGACAGCTCGTCGTAGAGCGCGAAGGTGCGGCGATTCAGCTCGGCTGTCGCCGCCAGCCCGCGTGCATAATCGCGCTCGTTGCAGTGCCGCCAGAATCTCACGAGCCACCAGAGCATGGCCGGATCAGGGCGCGGCTGGATGTAGAGCGGGCTGTCCGATCGGAGCATCCACCGCAACGAGGTCTTGACGAGTCCAGGAGCCGGAACCGGCTCTGACAGGGACGGCACAACCCACCCGGCGTTGACCGACGACGCCCCTTGCCCCGGTGTGCCAGCCGTGAGCAACGTGACCTGTACCCCTCGCCGGCGAAGAAAATAAGCGACGCTGAGCCCGATGACCCCACCGCCAACAACTGCCACTCGCTCAGTCATGTCAAGCCCCACCTGCGACGTGTCTCCGCGCAACGCCTGGTGACACTGCTCCTTGCGGTATCGTCGCCTTGCCGCTCAGTTTGAGCAAGTGGGTGACTGGACCCCATTGTGGCAAACCGGCAAGGCTGTTAGCATCCTCGCGGCATAATCGAAGCGATGCGCTCGCATCGTCTACCGTCCGCTTATCGAGGAAGCAGTCGTGAAGTTCTGGCAAGCGGCGCCGGATCGCCGAGCGAGGCGCCAATGACCGTTCCATCCGCAACCCTATCAAAGCCACGCGCAGAGACGCAGATGCCACCACCGGCGCCACGGAGGCTGGATGTCATCCGCAACCGGGCGCTGCTGACGCTGATGGGTGGCCACTTCACTGTGGATATGTATGTCGGCGTGTTGCCGGTGCTCTACCCGCTTTTGACTGACAAGTACGACCTTAATCTCAAGACAGTTGGAATGATCTCGCTCGCCTACAGTGGTATGGCGTCCATCTCCCAGCCACTTTTCGGCTGGATTGCTGACCGGCATGGGACTCGTCTCATCGGGCTCACCCTGATGTGGACAGCCGCCACCTTCGCGGTTCTCGGATTCGCACCGTCCTTTCCCGTGCTCGTGTTGCTGGCGGCGCTCTCAGGAATCGGGTCGGGCGCCTATCACCCGATGGGTGCCCTCAACGCGAGTGCAGTGATCCCCGAAGGGCAACGCAACACCGCGATGTCGATTTATGTCATGGGCGGCACGCTCGGCGTCGCTTCTGGCCCGCTCATTGGCGCCGCCGCATTCGCTCTCTTCGGCGTCCACGGTACCGCGCTGATGCTCCTTCCCGGCCTGGCTTTCGCGCTGTGGATGCTGGTCGAGATGCGCACCATCTCCCAGCGCATCACGCGGCGGTCCCAGCGCGGCTCGGCAGCCCTCCCGCCAATTCCGGTGGGACCGCTCGCGGTCGTGATCGGTATGATGATGCTGCGCTCGTGGACGCTGTTCGGTATCCAGGCCTTCATTCCCTCCTGGTATAAGGAGCTCGGCTATAGCTCCTCGTTCTACGGTCCGCTGGCAACTACGCTGCTCCTGACTAGCGCGGCGGGAACGATCGGCTCGGGCTCGCTGGCGGACAAACACGGGCGGCGCATCCTCCTGCTTGGCTCCTCGGTCCTGAGCGTGCCTAGCATCCTCCTCTTCGCCGAGTTCCCCGGCTGGCCCGGCTTTCTGTCGGCAGCGATGATCGGCTTCCTGGCCGCCTCAACCGGCCCTCTCCTGCTCGTCATCGCTCAGCAATTGATGGCCGGGCGGGCCGGAATGGCCTCTGGCCTGATCCTCGGTCTTGGCTTCGTGATGGGGGCCATCGGCGTGCCAGTTATGGGCGCGATCGCCGACGCCGCCGGAATGCAAAACGCGATCCGGTTCCAGGCTATTGTGGCAGCCGCCACCATCGTGCTCCCCTGGTTCTTGCCCACAGAAGAACGCATCCGGGCACTCACGACCCGGCCCGCACCCGATCCGGCGACAGCGCCGGTCGTTGCTAAGATGCCGAGCAATGGTGATTGAGCGATGACGATCCGCGATCCGTTCCACCTGACGTTGCTTGAACAGGGGTTGACCGCGCTCAGTGCATGGGAAGATCGCTGGCCAGCGTTTGCCCAGGATGACACGCTGCGCGTCCCGCCGGAAGCGGCCCGCGCCATGCTCAATGAGCTCACCGAGCGCCTTGCGGACAACTACCCATTTTTTCACCCGTCGTACGCGGGCCAGATGCTGAAGCCGCCTCACCCAATTGCCGCCATCGCCTACTTCCTAGCGCAGCAGATCAATCCTAATAACCACGCGCTCGACGGCGGCCCGGCAACGGCGCGGATGGAGCGCGAAGCGATCGCGGAGCTGGCGCGACTTGCCGGGTACGATCCACGCACCTGCCTGGGTCACCTGACATCCAGTGGCACGATCGCCAACCTGGAAGCGCTCTGGGTGGCTCGCTCGCTTCATCCCGACCGGGCAATCGCCTTTTCGAGCGAGGCGCACTACACGCACCGCCGGATGTGTGAGGTAATCGGCGCGCACGCGGTCGAGGTCCCCGCGGATGAGCGCGGCCGCCTGGATCTCGGCGCGCTTCGGGAACGCCTGGAAACCGGCACGATCGGCACTGTCGTCGTCACAGCCGGCACGACCGGGCTCGGCGCGATTGACCCGATCGATAAGGTCGTTCCCCTGGCACGCCAGCACGGGTGTCGGGTGCACGTGGATGCGGCCTATGGCGGATTCTTCCGCCTGCTTGCGTTGAGCCAGACGCCCGAGGACAACGCTGGCGGGGACGGACGACCACTCGAAGGGAGCCTCCGCGACGAGGACGCGGCCGCGCTTCGCGCCATCGCCCAGTGCGACAGCGTGGTGATCGATCCGCACAAGCACGGTTTGCAACCCTATGGCTGCGGATCCGTGCTCTTCCGCGATGCCTCGGTCGGCCGGTTCTACAAGCATGACTCGCCGTATACCTACTTCACCTCCAGCGACCTGCACCTTGGCGAGATTAGCCTGGAGTGCTCGCGAGCAGGAGCGGCCGCGGCCGCCCTGTGGGCAACTCTGCGCTGCTTCCCGCTCGCGCCAGATCATGGGTTCGGTCCGATCCTCCGCAAAACGCGGGCTGCGGCGCAGCGCTGGGCGGCGCTGGTCGCCGGCTCTGGCCGGCTGCGGCTTGCCACGGAGCCCTCGCTTGACATCTTGGCGTTCTATCCCCTCCCACCGGATGGCGACCGGCGCGTCTCCACGATCTCTCGCCTGACCCATCGCGTGTTCGCGGCAGGGATGCAGGCCGATGATCCGTTCTATCTGGCCAAGCTGATCGTCAAGCCGCCGTTGCTGGCAAGCCACACCGACCTTATTTGGGACGAGCCGGCGATGACCGTTTTTCGCAGCGTACTCATGAAGCCCGAGCATCTCGACGCCGTGCCGCACCTGCACGCACGGGTGTTGCAGGAGCTTGACAGGGTCATGGCCCAGGACAGGGACGAAACGGCGATAATCCCGCCGGTCGCGGGAGCGGCAACGAGGGATCAGGGATAGGGGAGCACGCATGCGCAAAATCAACACGGCGAAACGGCTGATGCACGACGGGAAACCGGCGTTCGGCTTCGGTTTGGGATTGGGCTCGCCCGTGGCGGCGGAGATCCTTTCGCATTCCGGGGCGGATTTTCTCTTGCTCGATACGCAGCACGGCTCGTTCGGGCCAGATTCCACCATGCTCGCCCTGATGGCGATGGCAGCCGGATCGGCCACACCGATGGCGCGCGTGGCGCGCAACGACTACACCCTGATCGGCCGCTTGCTCGACGAGGGAGCCCTCGGCATCATCGTCCCGATGGTGCACACCGCCGAGGATGCCAAGGCAGCCGCGGACGCTTGCCGGTTCCCGCCGGAGGGCACGCGGTCCTATGGCTGGGGCCGGGCCTCCGCCTATGGCAGCGATTACGCGCAAGCGATCAACGCCGAGATCTTCTGTGCGGTGCAAATCGAGAGCGCGCAGGCGGTTGAAAACGCGGAGGCGATCCTGAGCACCCCGGGTGTGGATGGTTGCTGGATCGGCCCAAGCGATTTGACGCTCTCGATGGGATTCCGGCCCGGCGACCCTGCGGCGGCTGAGCCACTGGCGGCGGCTGTCGAGAAGGTCCTGAAAGCCTGCCACAATACGGGGAAGATTCCAGGGTACGCCGGCTCCAGCCCGGCACAGGGCCGCGCTCTGGCAGAACAGGGCTTTCGCTTCATCACCTTCGCCAGCGACGTCGGACTTCTGCTCCACGGCGCTGCCGCGGGCCTGAGGGAGGCTCGCGGAGAGTAATGGATGCGCCCTTCCCGCCGGTCGCATTCAACCGTAACCCGGAATGATCCTAAGGCGTGGCTCCAGAGCAGGCGATTCGTCATTATGAAGCGAAAACGCTCAGAAGCCGGGCAGAGCCTTGCTGCAAGTGGCCTAAGAATGATCGAACGACTCACTAACGCAAGGGCACTGCTTGAATCCGAGCGCCGGTAGAGAGACCCCCTGGGTGAAGCGCGGCGAGAGGGACCGAGGGGCTTTTCATTGATGCCCAAGCGATGCTCCGGCTCGAATGGCCACAGCCCGAGGTCATTCACACGTGGATGAAGCCGGACAGATGTAGACAGTGACCGGCAATTGGTTCTGACGCTGATCCAAGGGGTCGAAATCATCGGCGAAGCCGCCTATCGCATCTCGCAGCAAACGCGGGAATGCCTGCCGGAGATTCCCTGGGAAGACATCCTGCCCCGCTTGCTGCCCTTGACCCGTCTTCCATGGTTGGACCGTCGCCTCAACTGCAATCTTGCTTCCGCCACTCCCAGAGTGGAACGCTCCTAGGATGACCTAGCAGGGCCAGCGACCGGCGAAACCTTAGCCCGGAGCCGCATCGCCCTTGCTTCCCCGGCGAAACGGCCCGGTCAATCCACGCGTTAGGGAAGATGACAGGACCCGCCGTGACAATGCGCGGGGCCGTGTCACGGCGGCCCTTACGTATGCCTCTGCCCCGCTGGTGATCTGGCTCGCGAAAGGACCCTGCCATGTCCACACTCCACCCGGTCCAATCCGCTCTTTCGCCGCGCAGTGGTCGCTCACTCCGGCTCATCGCTGCCATGAGCATGCTGCTCGCCCTTCTCCCATTCTTGGCGGCGCCCGCCGAGGCGGCTGGTGTCGCCTCACTCACACTGCACGTGTCCCGCTGTCCCGCGCACTACCCCGGTCCCGCCTACTTCGATGTCTGCCACGAGCGCTGGTTTGGCGGCGTTTCCTTCACGATTAGCGGCCCCACCGCCTTCACTGCCACAACGCCGCGCTCCGGCCCCGAAAAAGGCGTCATCTCCCGCGGCCGCTTAGCGCCTGGCACCTACGTCATCTCGGAGCGCTTCCCCGTCGGCACGATAGATTTCCTGGTGTACTGCTCGTTATGGAACCCCGACCTCCGCGTTCCCTTTGTCTATACCCGCAATGGCATTCAACTGACGCTCAATCCTGGCCAGGCGGTCCTCTGTGATTGGTTCCACGTTCCGGCCAAGGCAACGGCAACTACCGATCTCAACCTGCGTGCTGGCCCGAGCACGAGTCACCCCGTGCTGCGTGTGATTCCGCGCGGTCGCCGCGTGGAGCTTACCGGCCAGCGTGACAACGGTTTCCTGTCAGTCCGCTTCAAGGGGATTGATGGCTGGGCGTTTGAGCAATTCCTCAGACGGGAAGCAACCACGGTGAGCCCTACGACTGATCTCAACCTGCGGGCCGGACCAAGCACACTCCATGACGTCATCACGGTGATGCCGGCTGGCACGCTGGTGCGCGTGACTGGTCGGCAAACCGGAGGATTTTTGGCGGTGCGCTTCCGCGGGTTGGACGGCTGGGCATCGGCCCGGTTTTTGCTTGCCCAGGACCCGTGATTCGGAACGCCGCGCTCACGCAGAGCGCGCTAGGCCATCCGCGCTCCCTCGTCGCGCGTAGGGATGGTGAAGCCCGCCTGGCGCTCCAAAAGGATCTCGAACCAAGAGAGGAGGAAGAGCCAGATGGATCACCTCAGGCTACGCTCCCCGCTCCTCACGGCTGCAATCCTCGCAGCGTTCCTCGTCGTTTGGCAGACACCGATACTGTCGCTGGCCGCTGAGCATCTTTGCTCCGACTACGCATATCAGGAGGACGCGCAGGCCCGGATCAACGACTATCCCGCCACACTCGATCCAGACGGCGATGGCATCGCCTGTGAAGAATTGCCGTCTCGCATGGCCGCCGCGCCGGCCCCGGCCGCCCCTGCTCCAGCCGCGGTGCCAAGCACTGGGGTTGGGACGGCCAATCAGCCTGGAGATCAGGCGCCGTGGCTCCTCGCGGCCGCAGTCGTAGCGCTCGTCGCTGTCGCCGCCAGGCTCCGGAGCCGCCGGGCCTAGCCCCGCAGCCGTTGCCGTGGCCGCGGCACGGCGTCACGCTACCATCACGGCCCAACGCCACCTGGATCGTCGCAGAGTGATGCGGAGGGATCGCAGAACCATTTGCCGCTGATGAGGTTCACAGCAAGCCGCGTCAGGCCGGGCTTCCCGCAAGCGCCGCTCGAATGCTGCGCAAGTGTGCCTCAGGATGGCCGATCAGAACGCGCTCGATCCACTCATCCACGGTGAGATCCGGCAACTCCACGACGTAGACTCCACGCCGGGCGAGCTGCCCATCGCTCAAGCTCCGCACCACGGAGGCCACCCGGCTCGCGCTGGCCCGCAACAAGCGTACAGTCTCCTCCTGGTCACATGCTGCAAACTGCCGCCCATCCTCAGCATTCACCTCGGCAAGGCGGGCACGCGTCCAGGTCGGGCCAGGCTGCCCGTCTGCCAGCGCCTGAAACGCCTCGATTTCCACCTCATAACCCATAGCGACGTGGCGGGCCAGCGCCGCGACCGTCCGCTCTTCATTCGGGCACCAGGCTCGCCATTGCACGGCATCGAGTCCTTCGACAACACTGGCGAACCGTTCAGCCACACGTTCAAAGCGATCTGCTAGCTCCTGCGCGCGCTTGGACATGGCCGCTCCCTTCTCTAGCAGTTCGTTCGGTGCACAGGAGGATACCGCAGCGCAGCCACACATGCTGCACACGCCACGGGCAATCCACGAACAGTGAGGCACCTGGCGGTGTCCAGGTGCCTGAGCGCTACCGCTGTCTGTGGCCGTTAGCCTGCGTCATGGCGCCGGGTATTCCCTGTCCAACTGCGCCCGCTCATGAGCAGCACGCCGGTTACGGTCATCGCGAAGGCCAGCAGCAGGAGGAGCACGAGCGCCGCATCTGCATGGTCACCGGACTGCGTTCCCAGCACTCCCGTATCCGGTAGCTCCGGCCCTTGACCAGGCGTCGGTGCTGGCTCGCCGCGCGCATCGACCGGGATGATGTAGAACGAGCAGGTCAGCACATCTTCTGGCCCCAAATCCACGCCGATCTGATTCGTATTGGCGCCGCGGATCGTGCGGGGCTCTGTTTCGCCTTCGGCGCCACAAAAGGTAATGAAGTCGGCGAAGTCTCCGGGCACACCCAGGGTAATGGTATAGGCACCCTCGCCGAGCCCCTGAAATCCGACCGCTCCATCCTCACCCGTCTCACCCGAGACGCCAAACTCCGACGCGTCGAGTGTCACATCAACCGCGATATCCGCTTCCGGATCGCAGTCACCAGCGTAGTCGGTGCCGCCGTACTCCACTGGACAGACGAACGCACGCACAACGATTGCTGTCGTGCCGGCATGTGGATCCTCTTGCGCTTGCGCTGCAGCTCCGCCGGCTACTACGAGAACCACACCCAAAAGCAGCGCAAGCGCTGCCCGGCTCATTCTTTCCATGCACCTACCTCCCGATTCCTACCAACTACCTACGTGCTGTATCCGTGCCCTGGGAATCTCCGCAGCACGTCACGATGCCAATCGTCGCCGTTCACTCAGGCTCTGACATCGGCTGTTTGCCTTATTCGCACTGGCGCAGGATGGTGCCCCGCACTACGCCAAATCACGTATCCCGGCACAAGCCACTCTGCTCACACGAGCACAGACGATGGGGCAAGGCGCTTGTCAGGACGCACACCGTGCCGTACACTGCGTGTCACTCATCGGACATCCGACAACTTCAATCCGTGTGGACACAGAGACAATGGTCGCAGCATCGTCGATCGCAATACCCCGAGAAGCGCTGTCCCATGCCGTCCAGGACCGCATCACGCGCTTCATCATCGAGCAGGGTTTCCGGCCGGGCGATCTTCTGCCAGCCGAGCCCGAGCTGGCGCGCGCCCTTGGTGTCAGCCGGTCCTCACTGCGCGAGGCGATGAAGGTCCTTCAGACGCTCGGCGTCGTCGAAACGGTGCATGGCCGCGGAACCTTTGTCGGCCGTTTTTCCTTTGATCCTCTCGTGGATAGCCTCGCTTTCCGCATCCGCATTGATTTGCATCAGAACGTCAAGACGGTGCGCGAACTCCTTGAGATCCGCATGATTTTGGAAAGCGCTCTGGTCGAGCGGCTGGCGGGGACTTGCTCGCCTGAGCATCTAGCCGAGCTTCGGGCAATCCTCGACCGGATGGACGCGCGGGCAGCGGAAGGTGAGGAATTCCCTGAGGAAGACCGAGCATTCCATGAGGCACTCTACCGGCCCCTCGGCAATGCGCTGATCGTCCGGTTGCTCCAGGCGTTCTGGGAGGTCATCATGCTCGTGCGGGATGAACTGTCCTTTGAAGACGTGCCACCAGCGGTCACAGCCAGCAATCATCGCCGGATCGTCGAAGCCCTGGCCGCCGGTGATGGAGCCGCGGCAGCCGCCGCGATGACCGCCCACTTTGATGGCGTTCAGCGGCGCCTGCGTGATCCCGCGGCGGATGGCTCTCCCCGGCCCACCGGGCCTGAAACATCCCGACAACGCCGGCGAGGGAAATCTCGCCTACGTTCACAGCGCGAGCTAGGCGGTTCATGCGAACAGCAGGTTAGCAGGGCGATCACTTCATGACCATGGGTCGGCCGAGAGCGAAAGGAGGGACAGGCTGGGAAAACAGGTGGCCAGGTTGAGGTGTCGGTAGTGGAGGAAAGGAGTCAGACCGTGAGCATGACCATGCACAAAGGCGCTCGCTTACTCCTCTCGGTTGTCCTGCTCTGCGTGGTGGCGCTTCAGGGGGCTTCAGCCACCGCGGCCCAGCAGAGCGCGGGTGGGACGCTGGTCGGGGCGTTCGATGTCGGCCCAGGTGGTTGTCCGGAGTGCTTCAATCCGTTGCAAGCGACAGCAGGATTTACCTGGCTTGAAAAGTACTATTCGAAGCTGCTCCTCTACGACGTCACCTTCTCTCAGATTCAGGGCGAGCTGGCAGAATCGTGGGAGGTCTCGCCTGATGCCAGGCAGTACACCTTCAAGCTGCGCTCTGGCGTCACCTGGCACGATGGCCAGCCGTTTACCTCTGCCGATGTCAAATTCACGATCGAGCTTGCCAAGCATCCCGATAGTGCGAGCTACATCGGCGCCAAGTTCACCAGCGTCGAGTCTATTGACACGCCAGACGAGCTGACGGTCGTGCTCAACTTGAGCCAGCCGAATGCGGCGATTCTCGACGCGCTGACCTTCCTTGTGATGTTACCCAAGCATGCCCTGGAGAATATTCCGCCAGCGGATCTGGTCAAGGCCGATTGGTGGCGCACGAATCCGATCGGCACTGGTCCATTCAAATGGAGCCAGTACAAGCCAGGCGAGTTTGTGGAGCTCGTCGCCTACGATGGGTACTGGCGAGGCCGGCCAAAGCTTGACAAGATCATCAATCGCTATTTCCCCGAAGCAGGCAGTTCGGTGATCGCGCTCCGGTCAGGTGAGATCCAATTCACGTATCTCACTACCGACGAGGCGCTCTCACTTAAGGACGACCCGAACATCACCATCCTGTCCGGCCCCTCTCAAGTCGTCAATTATCTCGGCTTCGATCTCACCGATCCCCGGTTCCAAGATGTCCGCGTGCGCCAGGCATTCATGTACGCCATCGACCGCAAGGCGATTGTGGATCAACTGTACCAGGGGCAGGCGACAATCGTGCCGTGCGCTTACGTGCTTGAGAAGTATCTGGCCCCGGACGCGAACGAGTATCCCTACGATCCGGACAAGGCAAAGGCACTGCTGGCTGAGGCTGGATTCGACACATCCAAGCCCGTGCAGGAAGTCACCTATTACACGGATCAGCTCTCAACGGATGTGCTCGTCACCATTCAGCAAATGCTGGCGGACGTCGGCATCAGCATGGAGCTGCGCGCCGTGGATGTCCCGACCTACAACCAGATCATGAGCACACCCGACGATTGGGATGTGACCTTTGCGGGCGCGGCCAACGGACCGGATCCGGATGTGATGTCCACGCATTTTGAGTCGAAAGAGCAGAACCCGAATGCGCTCAACCGCTCCAACATCAAGGACGCGGAACTCGACCGCCTCTTCATCGAAGGCAGGCAAGCGACGGATCCTGAGGCGCGCGCCAAGGTCTACCAGCAGATCTGCAAGATCATGAACGAGCAGGTGTATTGGGCACCGATGTGGGTGACTACGCGCTTTGGCGGTGTCGCCAAGACGGTTGGAAACTTTGTCTGGACACCAGCTCCCGGCGGCGGCCGGTACTACGACGCCGCGGAAACCTGGACCCTCACTCAGTAAATCGCCAGGCGCCCTCACGCTCCGCCCAGTCCACAACGGGAAGGGTGAGGGCGCCCTCAACATGGCTTTGCGCTCAGGCGGCATCCCCGTACGGGTGAAGCGGCAAGGGGACCAGGGGAAGGGCAAGCACCGGCATGGCACGGTACATTCAGCGGCGCATCGCGATCGCCATACCGATCCTACTCGCCATCACCGTGCTGATTTTCTTGCTGCTCCAGCTTACGCCAGGGGATCCGCTGGATTCGTATGTGCCGCCAGATCAACCCCTGCCAGCCGAGCAGCGCGAGGCGCTTCGCCATCAACTCGGTCTCGACCGGCCGCTCGCGATTCGGTATCTCTACTGGCTGCGCGAGACGGTCCAGGGCAATCTTGGCTACCGGGCAAAAACGTTTGAGCCGGTGACCCAAGCCATCGCGCACCGCATCGGCCCCACGCTGCTGCTGATGGGAACCGCGATGACGATCGGGATCGCGCTTGGTGTAAGCCTTGGAGTGCTCGCCGCTGTCAAGCAATATTCTCTCTTGGATACCGTGTTGACAGTGCTGGCGTTCCTGGGGGTGTCCCTCCCGGTCTATCTCGCCGGCCTCATCGGTCTCTATCTCTTCTCGCTGCGCGTTGGCTGGTTCCCTTCAGGGGGATTTCAAACGCCAGGCGAGCCGTTTTCGCTCCTCGACCGTGCGCACCACCTGGTCTTGCCCGCCTCGATCATTGCGATCAACTACGTCGCATCCACGATGCGCTATACCCGGTCGGCGATGCTCGAAGTGCTCGGGCAGGATTATGTCCGCACCGCCAGGGCGAAGGGGCTGAGCGAGCGCCTTGTGGTAGGCATCCATGCCTTACGCAATGCGCTGTTGCCAGTTGTGACGATCATTGGGGCGTACATACCGAATCTGCTTGGCGGCGCTGTGTTTATTGAGTCGATCTTTTCCTGGCCCGGTATGGGACGCCTCTTCCTGGATGGCGTTGAGTCGCGCGATTATCCCTTGATTATGGGGATGACACTGATCCTGGCCGTGGTCATTCTGGCCGCCAATCTCCTGACCGATATTGTCTATGCGATCGTTGACCCGCGGATCCGCTATGAGTGACGCACGCCACCCGCCATCCATCATGAGCCGCCCGTGGAAGGCAGCCGCAACGCCGGCTGATGCCCGGCTCGACCGCCAGACTCCTGTGAGGAGCCCCCTCCAGCAGACTGTGCAGCGTTTTCTGCGCCACCGCTTGGCCGTGATCGGCCTGGTGATTGCCGCCATCATTCTCTTGCTCGCGGTCTTCGCGCCGCTCGTAACCCAGCACGGCCCGAATGCGATTGACTTGCGCGCGCGCAACCAGGGACCTTCAACCACCCACTGGCTGGGAACGGATCGGACTGGCCGGGACACGTTCTCACGCACGATCTACGCTGGACGAGTCTCCCTCTCAGTCGGCGTTGTTGCCGTCGCCATCTCTGTCACCATTGGCGCTCTGCTCGGCGCAATCGCCGGCTTTTTTGGCGGCTGGGTGGACAGCCTGATCATGCGCTTCACTGATGTGATGATGACCTTTCCGCCAATCGTCATCATCCTGACCGTGGCAGCGCTGGCTGGTCCTGGCGTCCGCAACACGATGGTCGTGATTGGCTTGCTCAACTGGCCTCTGCCATGCCGCCTTGTGCGCGCGAAGTTCCTAGCGATTCGAGAAATGGAATTCGTTGTGGCGGCCCGCGCGCTCGGAGCGCCACGCTGGCGGATCATTGGCTTTCACGCATTTCCCAATGTCGTTGATGTCCTGGTGGTCTACGCGAGTCTCGGCGTTGCCACCGCCATTCTCCTCGAAGCCGGTCTGAGTTTCCTTGGGCTCGGGGTGCAGCCACCCACGCCAAGCTGGGGCAACATGCTTAACCCCGCGCGCAACGTCAGCATCCTGGAGCAGTATCCCTGGCAATGGATGCCCGCCGGGGCTGCCATCGTGCTCACCGTCCTGGCGGTGAATTTCATTGGCGACGGCCTGCGCGACGCGCTAGACCCGCGCATGAAGATCTAACGAAGCGCTCAGCGGCGCAAATGCGTACGAGAGGAGGACATGTGACCACACTCGGTCAGCGATTGCATGGGATCGTGCCACCGGTCTGCACACCCTTTACGGAATCCCAGGACATCGACATTCCCTCGCTAGAGCGGCTCATCACCTTCTTGCTCGACGCCGGTGTGCACGGGTTGTTCCTCCTTGGCTCGACAAGCGAGGGCGCGATCCTGACCGCGGCACAACGCTCGACCGTGCTGAATATCGGCGTGCGCATGGCATCGGGCCGCGTACCTGTTCTTGCCGGGGTGATTGACACCAGCACCGACCGGGTAATCGAGCACGCGCGCAACGCAGCCGGCGCCGGGGTTGACGGCCTGGTCGTCACCGCACCGTTCTACATCCGGCCAAGTCAGGACGAGATCATCGCCCACTTCCGGGCGGTGCGCGCTGCTACAGAGTTGCCAATCCTGGCCTACGACATTCCATCCGCGGTCCAGACGAAATTAGAGCGCCAGACGGTTGTCCGGCTAGCCGAGGAGGGCGTCATCGAAGGCGTGAAAGACAGCAGCGGGGACGAAGCGAACTTCCGCGGCCTGCTGATGGACACGCGCCATCTCCCGGCATTCGCGGTCTTTACCGGCTCCGAACTCCTTGTGGATACGGCCCTGGCGCTGGGTGCACGTGGCAGCGTGCCGGGACTTGGGAACGTCGATCCCGCGGGGTATGTCCGCCTGTATGAAGCAGCGCAGCGTGGCGACTGGGATACCGCCCGCGCTGAGCAGGATCGCCTCTACCGCCTCTTTGCCGTCATCGAGCCAGGCATGCACCGGATGGGGTTCACCGCTTCGGCCATCGGGGGGTTCAAGACCGCGCTCATGCTCCGCGGCGTCATCGCCACCAACGTGCTTGCTCGCCCCATGCCTCGCTACAACGCGGAAGAGGTTGAGCAGGTACGACGTGTCCTGGTCGCCACCAACGTGCTACCAGCCGGATGATGGCTCCTCACCGGCGATCGCAAGCCCTTGACGGCCAGGATTGCACTGGCGACGTTGACCAGCGAGCAGCCGTTGCGTAGGATGCCTGCCCTAATAGGAACGGGAAGACGGCTCGTGCAAGGAGGAGCAATGCCTCGGTTTGCGGCGAATTTGACCATGTTGTTCACGGAGTATCCGGTCCTGGAGCGCTTTGACCGGGCTGCAGCGGCAGGATTCCGCGCAATTGAGTTCTTGTTTCCCTATGGGGAGGATATCCAGGGCATCAAGAACGCCCTTGAGCGAAATGGGCTCATTCAAATCCTCTTCAACCTGCCGGCCGGCGACTGGGCCAGAGGCGAGCGGGGCATTGCCAACGATCCACGCCGCGTGGCCGAATTCCGGGATGGCGTGCACCGGGCGCTGGAGATTGCCAGCCTCCTCGGCGTGTCCCGGCTCAATTGCCTTGCTGGGTTGACGCTGCCAGATGTGCCGGTTGAGGATCAATGGGCCACGCTCCGTGACAACCTTGCATTTGCCGCGGAGGCCGCTCAATCGGCCGGAGTGCGCCAGCTTGTCGAGCCCATTAACCCCTTTGACATGCCCGGCTTTCTCCTGGACCGTCCTAGCCGGGGCTTCGCGCTTCTCAAAGAGGTCGGCCATCCGAACCTTTTCCTGGAATACGACATTTACCATGCGCAGCGCACCGAAGGGAACCTCACCGCAACGCTGCGCGAGCATATTAGCCAGATTGGCCACATTCAAGCCGCTGACAGTCCGGCCAGGAACGAGCCCGGCACCGGAGAGATTCATTATCCGTTTGTCTTCCGCGAGCTTGATGCGACCGGCTATGATGGATGGGTCGGGTTGGAGTATCGCCCCGCGGGTTCGACCGAGTCGTCGCTGTCATGGTTACGCGAATGGGGCTACTGGTCATAGCCTGGGCCTGCGGCAGATGAAGACAGACAACACATCAGCGGAAAAGGGAGGCAGTGTGGAGCGGATCGGATTTATCGGACTCGGCATCATGGGCAAGCCCATGGCGCGGAACCTGGCCAAGGCAGGGTACGAGCTTGTCATCTACAACCGGAGCCGCGATGACGTTGATGAGCTTCTTCGGGAGTCGCCTGCCTTTCACGCCGCGAGTTCCCCGCGCGACGTTGCCAAGCAGGCCAAGATCGTCATCACCATGCTGCCCGATTCACCGGATGTACGCGATGTCGTCTTTGGTCCGAATGGGTTGCTCGAGGTGATGGGCGAAGGCCATTTACTCATCGACATGAGCACGATTGCGCCAGCGACGGCCATCGAGGTCAGCCAGGCACTCGCGCAGCGCGGCGCGCGTGCGTTGGATGCGCCGGTCAGCGGCGGCGACAAGGGCGCGATTGCCGGCACCCTCAGCATCATGGTGGGCGGCGATGCCGCGGATGTCGAGCGCGCAATGCCACTCTTTCAGGCCATGGGGAAGACGATCGTCCATGTTGGCGGACCCGGCGCCGGGCAGATCGTCAAAGCCTGCAACCAGGTCGTGGTGGCGCTCAATTACGCCGCTGTGAGCGAGGCACTGGTCCTTGGGGCCAAAGCCGGTGTTGATCCAGCCAAGATTGTGCAGGTGTTGAGCGGGGGGCTGGCAGCGAGCAGGGTTCTCGAGTTGCGTGGTCCAACGATGATCGCGCACCAATTTCAACCAGGGTTCCGCGTCAATCTGCACCGCAAGGATCTCGGCATTGCCCTGGCAACCGGCAAAGAGCACGGCGTGCCCTTGCCGGTCACGTCGCTTGTCAGCCAGTTCTTCGAGGCGCTGGCGGTCGCTGGCCGTGGCGACCTCGATCATTCGGCGCTGATCACCGTGTTCGAGGAACTGGCCCGGTTCCAAATTCCCGGCGAGCCGGGGAACGGAGCGCACGCCTAAAGCGTTTCGCCGCCCTGGTCCTGATCCCGAATATGAGAGCGGACCAGGGCGACGACGTCTGGAGTGACGGTCATCCCGTGCGCCTCAGCGGCGTGCCGCCCAGCCTGTGCCAGGATCTCTTCGTCCGTCTCACCAGAAAAGACCGCATCACACCCTGGCATGATCTCACCGCAAGCGAGTGTTTTCATTGGGCTCCTCCCCGGCGCAGACCGTGAGCGCCTACGCCTGATCGATCTCTGCCATCGCCAGCACTTGCTCAGCCGTCAAATCCAGATCGTGAGCCGCCTTGGCATGCGCTTGCACGGCGGCAATCAACTCCGCCTCATCATCCGAGCGAATCTCCACTCCACACGTGCACCGGACGATTTTGGTCATTGCGAGCCCCCTTCTGCTCCACGGCCAGCACCGCTTACAGCATGACACCCTCCGCTTGCAGTGAGCTTGCAGAATCCTTGCAATCGTGATTGATAATCCGTTGCGCATGAACACGATGATCAGTCCGCCACTTCGTATCTACATCTGTGGACGCCTAGCGATCGAGCGGGGCCCCTGGGTGGTGCGTGAAGAAGCGTTTCCCGCTCGCCAAGGGCGCCGCTTGTGGGTCTATCTCGTGTTGCACCACCAATGGCCCGTGGGCCGGGACGACCTCGCGAGTGCGCTCTGGGGCGAGCACATCCCCGACACATGGGATGTCTCTTTGAACGCGCTGATCAGCCGGCTCCGAGCGATGCTGCGTCCCATCGCCGGCAACCCGCCCGGTCTCGCGATTCGCAGTGAGATCGGCCGCTACCAACTCATTCTTCCCCGGGGCACCGTCATCGACTATGAGCGCGCCCGATCAGCACTGCACAGTGCCGAGACGGCACTTCACCAAGGAGAGCTCAGCAAAGCGCTCAGCGAAGCGCGCGTGGCGATGGAAATCGCCGCACGCGGATTTCTCGGCAATGACGATGCTCCGTGGATCCTCGGGCAGCGCCAGCTTCTTGCGCGGCTCCGACTCCGTGCACTGGAATGCACTGTCGAGGCGGAGCTCATCCGGGGAAATGCCAGTCTGGCTCAGCAGGAAGCTGAGCACCTCGTGCTGCTCGATCCGCTGCATGAGCCGGGCTACCGTCTGCTCATGCGCGCTCTTGCTGCCCGTGGCAACATCGCCCACATCACACGGGTGATGGAGCAATGCCGCCAGGCGCTTCACCAAGCTGCAAGAGTCGCTCCGTCCGACGCCACACAGCGTCTGTACGATGAGCTCCTCGGTGCTCGGCGCACATAACGCAGCACAGGAACAGCGCCAGGATTTCCGCGCGTCCAGCGCCCGAGCACGTGCAACGGTGTCTCTTCTGCGCCCTAAGGTAGCGCCATCGACGTTGCGCGAGTTCTACTAATGAGTAATCTTAATCACACAAGCAAGATCATCACATAGTGTGTTCCACAAGCAAATGTCCTATTCCTCCGGATAAATCATCCGGTACAGTGGCATAGTTTCGCTTGCCTTCCGTTTACCATGGGCCGCATACGTGGCACCGTTAGGAGGATCTGCGCCATGCGTGTGACAGGCACTGCGACGAAGACGGAGTGGCAGATCACCGGGGACGAGGTCGTAAGTTGCAACTGTGCATGGGGCTGTCCATGCCAGTTTAATGCGCTACCAACGTCTGGTCATTGTGAGGGGCTATCGGTCATCGCCATCACGCGGGGCTATTTTGGCCCGGTCCATTTGGATGGTGTGACATTTGCTCAGGTCTTCCACTGGGATGGCCCGATCCATGAGGGGAATGGATGGCGCCGTCTCATCCTTGACGAGCGATTGACCGCTGAGCAGCGAGACGCAATCGAGGCGCTGATCAGTGGCGCGCACGGTCATCCCGTTTTTGAGATCTTCGCGCTCATGGCCCCGAATGCCCTGCCTACGGTGATCGCCTCTATTACCTTCGAGCATGACCGGGAGCGCCGGCAAGCGTCCATCTTTATTCCCGATCTGGCCGAGAGCCACATCGAGCCGATCCGCAACCCTGTGACCCGAGAGGAGCACCGAGCACGAATTGACCTGCCCGATGGCTTCGAATTCCGCGTGGCCGAGATTGCCAACTCGGCTCGATGGCGCACCACCGCGGGCGAGCCGCTCGCAATGGAGCACGAGAATTACGTACGCGCAATTTGCCCATTTCGACTGGCGTAGCGACGGCACCACGCACTAGCGCGGCGTGCAGAAAGGCCGCAATCCTTCGGTGTTGGCTTCACTCTCAGGTCAGCGCGAGCGGAGCGAGGAAAATGCAGCACGTGTGCGTGACGCTCTCGCGTGCGTGATCTGGAGCACCTACCAATGCGCCAATCGCCGCCACAGGCCAAGGGCACCACCAGCGAGAAGCAGCGCCATGAGCAACATGACGGTCAGGGCATCAAAGCCGGCGCCTTGCCTCGGTCCAGTGCCGGTGCCAGGCAACGCTGGCCCTGCCGGCGTTGGTGTTGGCTCCTCGCCTCTCAGATTCTCTGGAATGTTGTACACATCGCAGACGACTGCCCGCCCGGCTGGCACTTCAACAGTGAAGTTTGGACCATCGGTGGCCACCTCTTCAGCACCGGCTGCGTCACCCTGCACCGAGCAAAAGACTCGGAGATCGACGAACTCCAGCGGCGGCCCTTCGGTCTCTGAGAAAACGTGCGACCCAGCCGCAAGGCCAGTGAAGACCACGTTCCCAGCCACATCAACCTCCACTGGAGCGCCACCATCGACAGAAAAAGCAACTGGCTGCTCAGGCGCGTTCCCATGGCACTCGGTGAAGATGTCTGTTACCGGCGCGCCACTTGGGCACACTCGCTTATGTAGCTCAACGCTGCCTTCTGCGCGGACATTCTCAAAGGTGACGTCGACATTGCCAGTGGTGTCAGGAATCACAACCGGCACCGGATTGCCGCCAGGAACCGTCCAGCCAGGACCGGTCTCCTCCCATACATAGTAGGTAATGCCGGTTTGCAGGTCAGGATTTGTCGGTCCAAAAACGACGGTATAGGTTTCATCCGACGTGCAAGCTTCCCCAAGCACATCGTTGCCTTCGGCATCAGAGGAGACGAAAAAGCAAACTTCCACGACCTCTGCAGGCTCTTGCCCTTCCGCCCACGTTTTGGTGACCGTTATGGTCCCCTGCTCAACTGCTCGCGCTGGTCCAAGGGAGAGACCAAACGCGACCGCGATCACCACAACAAGACCGAGCGCCGCACGTAACCGGAGCATGGTGAGCCTCCTTTCCCCATGCTGGGAAAACGATCGCGGCCACCATAGCCATCACCGCATGGCAAATCCATGCCGTGGCTCCGGCCAATGTCACATCTGCGCAACATTTCCAGAATGAGTGCGACGTACGGGGAACGAGCGATCGCAACGATGCGGCATCCCAATCAGGTTACGCCGCGCCTTCAGGCGCCGCGACAACCTGCGCTATGGCCTCCCGAATTGCCTGTTGAACCGCCATGGCTGCTGCGTCGTCAGGGTATGGCCGTCGCTTCCAAACGAATCCCGTGGTGAACAACCCGTCTTTCCGGCGCCTGGGCACGATATGCACATGGAGATGCGGCACGCTCTGGCTGATACGATTGTTGATGGCGACGAACGACCCTTCGGCCCTCATCCCAAGCTCAACAGCGCGCGTCAGCCGTTGCGCAGCCGTGAAGAGCGGCCCGATCAGGGGGACCGGCAGATCGGCAAGCGTCTGGTGGTGCGCTTTCGGCACCAGCAAACAATGACCTGGCAACAACGGCCGGTGATCGAGGAAAGCCATCACGAGGTCATCCTCGTAGACAATCCAGGCTGGAAGGTGCCCAGCCACGATCTGGCAAAATGCGCACCCGTCCTGAACCGCATGTCGTCGCTCAACAGCATCCATACCCCGCGTCCAAGTGCGATCCAACGAACGGCGTAGAACACATGGGCGCTCGCCGGCAGTTCTTGATCCACCGGCGAGCGCGAGCGTGCGATACCGTACGACCAATTCACAACGCTGTCGAGTTCACACTCCTACAGCCGAGCTCTGTATCACTAGCGTAATGAGAGGGTGGCGACACATGAGCATGAGCAATGCCGATGTGAGAAGCCAACACTATTAGCGCTCGGGATGCTTAGGCCGCACGAGCCTCAGCGTATCTCGCGGCGACCGCGTCCCAATTGACGACATTCCACCAATTGGCGAGGTACTCCCCCCGCCGGTATTGATCCTTCAGATAG
>FWPU01006693.1_pt1 | contig 22557 bp, 14 predicted proteins | sample 2228361 | NCBI WGS metagenome assembly FWPU01 (sample SAMEA103939777, study PRJEB20133) | metagenome
GCAAAACGGACTCATTGCGAAGGGCTCTGTGGATGTCTAACATCGTGTTCGGTGGATTTTTGTGCAAATATCGTTATTTTAGAACAACTCTAATAATGAAATCGGCTTTCAGGTCTTTGTGTGCGTCATTTAAAAAACTGCCTTCGTTGTTCCATTTTACATTGCTGCTGTCAATACCGCGAATAGCAAGGTTCATTTTACACAGTCGCCAGGTGGTTTGGTTGCTTTCCTGTCCGTAGATAGAAATACGGTCGGCAGGATTTAATGAAAGCTTGTTTCCGTTTTTCTTCTTATAGTAATCCTGATGTGCTTTGATGAATTTTTCACTCTGCACAAACATACCACCGCTTCCGCAGCAGGGGTCAAATACCCTGCCTTCATAAGGTTCAAGCATTTCGACCAAAAGCTTCACTACGCATTCGGGCGTGTAGAACTGTCCGCCCTTTTTGCCTTCTGCCAGCGCAAACTGACCCAGAAAGTATTCATAAACTTTGCCCAATATGTCCTTGCTTTGGGCTTCTTGTGTGCCAAGCATAGCGGTACTGATAAGGTCAATCAGTCCGCCCAGGCTGGTTTTGTCTAATTTTTCCTGGGCATACACCTTGGGCAAAACGCCTCTTAAAGGAGGGTTGTCTTTTTCGATGGCGTCCATAGCCTCGTCAACGTCTTTGCCTATGGTGGGCAGTTTGGCCCTGCTTTGCAGCCAAGACCAACGGGCAGAAGGCGGGACATAAAATACTTTCTCGGCCAGATATTCATTTTTGTCTTCGGGGTCGGCTCCCTCATATTCGCCCTTGCCCTCTTTGAGTTTGGCGTATAACTCCTCGAAGGCATCGGAAATGTATTTCAGAAAGATCAAACCCAACACCACGTGCTTATACTCAGCTGCATCCATATTTTTACGCAGCTTGTCAGCCGCTTTCCAGAGCTTTTTCTCTAACGGTTCTCCGTCTGCCTCAGCTTTGGCTTTTCTTGGATGGTCAGGTGCGATATTTTCTTTTGCTTTTTTCGCCATCTTTTGGTTTTAATTTATAAAGTTTTCTGAAATATCGGGGCAATTTTACAGCTCTTTTCTTTAAATTTTACCTATGGGTTGGCATATGTGGTTGTTTTAAAATAAAATGTATTATTTATGCGCCTGCATTAAAATTTGACTAATGAAATTAGAATATTTCAAAATAAAAAAACAAAAAGATAAAATGCACTGGTATATTTTCCGCAATCCCTGCACTGGAGCGGCACCATGGGTTCGCACTGCCGAGCTATTTTTTCCAAAAAAAATAGGGAGGAAGAGGCTGCTGGGTGGAGCAGGGCCTATTCCTCCCTTGCGCTCAGAGCGTGGTATTCAGTAGCCCGGATTTTGGCGCAGTTTACCTTCAGTGAGGTCAATTTCGCTCTGTGGTATGGGCAGTAGTTCATGTTTGCCCGGGACGAAGAATTGCTTGCCGAGGGCCTGCATGACGGAAGCAGCGCGTCCCCATCGGAGGAGGTCGAACCAACGGTGCTGTTCCATAGCCAGTTCGGCGCGGCGCTCGCGGTAGATGCGTTCGCGCAGTTGGGCTTGGTCGGTAGTAGTAACGTCGGGGAGGATGAAGTTGTTAGTGCCGCGGGCGCGTTTGCGCACCTGGTTGAGGTACTGGAGGGCCTGTGCGGGTTTGCCGTTTTCGTTGAGGGCTTCCGCAGCGATGAGGAGGATGTCGGCGTATCGGAGGATGCGGATGTTGCCCGGGCCGTTGTCCTGAAGGCCGGGGTGTGGCGGTACCCAAGCCTTTTGGTTGTACCGGGCGTTGATGATGTCCGGGTTTTTCTGGACGATGGTTTGGCCGTCGGGCAGCACTTCGCCCTCGTAGATAACGGTGGCTTCGCGGCGTGGGTCGCCAGGTTCGTAGGAGGATACTAAGTTGTCGGAGGGCCGGTTGAAGCCCCAGCCCAAATTGGGCACGCCGCGCACGCCCTGTATCATGTTGTAGGGTGAGGCACCTGGGCCGGCAATAGGGGCCGGTAAGGCGACGCAGCCAATTTCGAAGACGGACTCGGCGCCGTTTTCGCCAATGGGCAGGAAGTTGTCGGCGTAGCGGGGTAGGAGGCTGTACTGGCCGGAGTTGATGACCTCGAGGGCGTACTGTTCGGCTTTGGGGAAGTCTTTTTTGATGAGATAGAGTTTGGCCAGCAGTCCGCGCGCGGCGCCTTTGGTGGCTCGGCCCAGGTCGGCCGGGGGGTACTGCGATTTTTCGGGCAGTGCGGCGATGGCGTCCAAGAGGTCGCGCTCTATTTGGTCATAGATGACGGAGACGGGCTGCCGCTCCTGGGCGTAGTACTCGTCGCCGGTGAGTGGGCGGGTAATGAGGGGAAGGTCGCCAAACCACTGGACGAGGAGAAGGTAGGCATAGGCGCGCAGGAACTTGCATTCGCCCACTAAGCGGTCGCGCAGGGCGGGTTCGATGTCCATTTGGGGTATTTCACTGATGGCGATATTGGCCCGGGCCACCACGCGGAAGTATCCGCGCCATACGGTGGCAAAGCAGATGTTGGTGGCATCGAAAGTGAAGCTGTCCACCTCTAAGAGGAAAGGAGCGTCGTTTGGGGTCGAGCCTTTGTCGGCGTCGTCGCTGATAATGTCAGTACAGCCTAGGTAGGGAAGGCCGACGCAGTCCCAGCTGCGAAATTGGTTATAGACAGCATTGACGGCCTGGATGGCCTGTTCTTCGGTTTTGAAAAAGTTCTCGTAGGTGAGTTGCCCCAAGGGTTTGCGGTCGAGAAAGTCCTTGCGGCAGCTAAATATGGCGATGCTGCTGGCCAGTAGGGCGAGGAAGAGCAGCGAGATGAACCAGTGTTTCATGATGAACGAGCGTTTTTGTTGTGGGTAGGAATCAGAAAGTGGCATCCAATCCGAAAGAGATAGTTTTGGCTATGGGGTAGGAGCCGAAGTCCACTCCTGCAGTGAAGACGCTGCTACCGGGAAATTCCGGAGAGTATCCGTCGTAGGCTTGGCGAGTCCACAGGTTGGTGCCGTTGAAGTAGAAGCGGGCGCGTTGTAGGCCGATGCGTTGTGTGAGGGTGTGCGGCAGGGTATAGCCCACCACTATGCTGCGCAGTCGGAGGAAGGAGCCGTCCTGGACGTAGAAGCTCGACATGCGGTAGTTGTGGCCGCCGTTGGTTACGCGGGGCACGCTGTTGCTGGTGCCTTCGCCCGTCCAGCGTCCATCGTAGTAGCGGCGGTGCCAGTTGTAGATGCCGAAGCGCGACATAGCCCAGGCATTGACGACCTTGTTGCCATAGACGCCGAAGAAATCAGCAGCCAAGTCGAAGCCTTGCCACTCGAGGCCTGCCGAGAAACCGTAGGTGAGCTTAGGGATGGGGCTGCCGAGAAAGACCTTGTCGGCGTCGGTGATTTTGCCGTCGCCGTTGGTGTCTAGGTATCGGAAGTCGCCCGGTTTTTCATTGCCCAAGCGCGGCGAGGCGGCAATTTCGTCGGCATTTTGGAAGACGCCGATCACTTGGAAGCCGTAAAACTCGCCTATAGAGCGGCCCACAATGGTGCGGGTAGCAAAGTCGCCTTGTGGCGTAGCGGCGGCGCGCACTTCGGACTTGCGGGCGTCGAGTTCGACCACTTCGTTCTTGACGGTAGAAAGGATGCCGGTGAGGTTGTAAGAGAGTTTGCCGCGGGTGTCGCGCCAGCCGAGGGTGAAGTCCCAGCCTCGGTTGCGCACGTCGGCGACGTTGACCACCGGATTTCCGGCCGAGCCGACGTAGTCGGGTATAGGCAGTTCGTAGAGGATGTCGTAGGTGAGGCGGTTGTACCAGTCTATTTCAGCGGAGAGTCGGCCGTTGAAGAGGGCCATTTCGAGGCCGACGTCTAATTGGGCGGTTTCCTCCCATCGGACGTCTGGGTTGGATAGGGTGGTCAGGGTAGCGCCGGTGTTGAGGGCTTCGGTTGGCCCGAAGATGGCGTACAGGTTGCCCTGAATAATGCCGAAGGAAGGATAGAGTTGTGTCTTGTCGTTGCCTACCAGGCCCCACGAGGTGCGGAGTTTGAGGCGGTCAAAGAGGCGTTGGTTAGCCATAAACGGCTCTTGAGCGATGTTCCAGCCCACGGCAAAGGAGGGGAAATACCCCCAGCGATTTTTGGGTGAAAAGCGCGAAGAGCCGTCGGCGCGGATGGAGGCCGTCAGGAGATAGCGTTCCAGGAAGGTTACATTGATGCGGCCCAAGTAGCTGACCATAGCCCACTCACCGGCGCCGCCGTAGTTGAGCTGGGTAGTGTCGTTGCCTGCCGACAGATAGAGCAACTCATCGGCTCCGGAGGGGAAGTTGCTGCGGCTGGCGCCGAAAAACTCAAAGCGCGTCTCTTGAGCGGTATAGCCGGCCAATGCATTGATGCGCAATTTTTTCCAAGCTATGTCAAAGGTCAGCGTATTCTCCCATAGCCAAGAGCGGTTTTCGTTGAAGCCCAGTTCGAGGCGGTCGTTGTTGTTGCGCTGCGACACCGAGACCTCAAACACTGGCTCGTAGTAACGGCTGCGGGCTAAGCCGTAATCGAGGCCGAAGTTGGAGCGGAAGGTGAAGTACTTGAGCAGTTTCAAGTCGGCATAGAGAGTGCCTACCAAGCGGTTGTTTTTGGAAAAGTTGTTGTTTTTGTAGAACAAATCGGCCGCTGGGTTGCCGATGGCGGTGCCGAAGAACGTGGGGTCAGAGAACCTACCCGTAGAGTCGCGCTCTGCGTAGATGGGCGGCATCCACAGGGTCGAGAGCAAGACATTGGGCGCGTTTTGGCTGTTGGCAGCGGCGAAGGAGATGTTGTTGCCCATGCGCAGTATCTTGCTCACTTGGTACTCGTTATTGAGGCGCAGCGTAACGCGCTCGAACTCAGAGCCGCGCAAGATGCCCGACTGGTTGAAGTAATTGCCCGCAATGTTGTAGGTGTACTTGTCTGTGCCGCCGTTAGCGCTCAGCTGCACGCTGGCAATGGGTGCTTGGCGGTACATCACGTCCTGCCAGTTGGTGCCACTGCCCAAAGCCTGCGGGTCGGGGAAGAAGGGCTGGCCCACCAGTTCGTTGTACATCTGGGCGAATTCGGAGGCATTGAGCATAGGTACCTGCTGGGTCAGTGCCTGAGTGCCGTAGTAACTGTTGAGCGAAACGACAGCCCGATCAGCGGCCCTACCGCGCTTGGTGGTGATGATGATGACCCCATTGGCCCCGCGGTTGCCGTAGATGGCCGTGGCTGAAGCGTCTTTAAGCACCTCGATGGACTCCACGTCCAGTGGGTTGACGAAAGAGGCATCCTCCAGCAGCATGCCATCCACCACATAGAGCGGGTTGGCGTTGTTGAGCGTACCCGTGCCCCGGATGCGCACCACGGCCCCATCACCCGGCCGCCCGCTGGCCGGCACCACGTACACGCCGGCAATTTTGCCCTGCAGCGCTTGGTCAACGGAAGCCGTCGGAATGCGCTCGATGTCGCGCGTTTTCACGGTGCCCACAGCACCCGTCAGGTCGCTCTTGCGCTGCGTGCCATAGCCCACCACGACGATTTCACCAATGACCTCGGCCTGTGGGCTTATGGCTACATCAAGCACAGTACGCCCTTGCAGAGGCACCTCCTGTTCCCTATAGCCAGTGTAGGTAAACACCAGCACAGCATTCAGGTCGGGCACCTCTATCGAATAGTTGCCCTCGATGTCGGTTGTAGCGCCCGCGGTGGTGCCTTTCACCACGATAGTTACCCCGATAAGCGCCTCCCCAGTTTCGGCATCGGTAACTCGGCCGCTTACCCGTTGTTGGGCGAGGGCTGCCGCAGACACGGCAGAGCACAGCAGTAGAACATATAGCAGCCTCATAGTTCGAACAGTTTTTTTAGTGAAAAAATGATGATACTTTGCGCAAAGGGCAGCCGCAGGGTGCTATCGTTACCCTCGGCTGGCTTAATGCCCGCGCGGATTATGGCACCAGTTCCACCCGTATTGCCTTGCCTTGGGCGGAGTTAGGGCCGATGAAAAGGTCAAACTCACCAGGCTCGCTGCCGAACGTCATGTCGCGCCGATAGAAGCGCAGGTCGGCCTCCGTAAGCGCGAAGGTTACCGTGCGGCTTTCGCCGGGCTGCAAGTGTAGGCGTTGGATGCCTTTCAGCTCGCGCACTGGGCGCGTTACGCTGCCCACCAGGTCGCGCACGTAGAGTTGCACGACCTCTGTGCCGGCGCGGTCGCCCGTGTTGCGCACCTGGGCGCGCACCCAGAGCGTGTCGCCTGCGCGGAAAGTGCGCTGCGAGACCATTGGCGCTCCGTACTCAAAGGTGGTGTAGCTAAGGCCAAACCCAAAAGGAAACAGCGGGCTATTGGGCGAGTCAATGTACTTGCTCGTCCATTTGCTATTAGGGTCATAGGGGCGGCCAGTGTTTTTTTCATTGTAAAAGATAGGCACTTGCCCCACCGAGCGCGGGAATGTCATGGGCAATTTGCCGCTGGGGTTGTAGTCGCCAAAAAGCACGTCGGCCAGCGCGTTGCCCGCTTCAGTACCCAGCCACCAGGCCTCTACCAAAGCCGTGGCCTTTTCTACGACGCCTGGGATGGCCAATGGCCGTCCATTCATGAGTACCACGACGACGGGCTTGCCCGTAGCCGCCAGCGCTGCAATGAGGTCCTCCTGTACGCCGGGCAACGACAGCGCAGTGCGTGAGGCGGCCTCTCCACTCATTTGGGCGCTCTCTCCCACGGCTACCACCACGACGTCGGCCTTTTGGGCCGTAGCCACCGCTTGGGCAAAGCCGCTGCGGTCGTTGCCCTCGATGGCGCAGCCTTTAGCGTGCAATACGATGCCTCGGCTGGCAGCGCGCAGCCCCTCGAGTAGGCTCACACAGTCGTTAGCATTGCCCGCTGCACACCAGTTGCCGATGAGCTCGCTCTTATTGTCGGCCAGCGGCCCTACCAGCGCAATGCGCGCCGCTCTCGACAGCGGCAACACTTTTTTGTCATTCTTCAGCAAGACAATGGACTTGCGCGCCACATCGCGGGCCGCGGCGCGGTGCTCGGCGCACAATAGTAGCCGCTTTTCCCGCTCGGGGTCGCAGAACTTGTAGGGGTTTTCAAACAGCCCTAACTGGTATTTCAGCAGCAAGATTCGCCGCACGGCGCTGTCTATCTGGGCCATGGAAGCCTTGCCTTCGGCGAGCGATTTCCGGAGGAATTGCTGGAAGACAGCCCCCTGCATGTCCATATCTACGCCGGCGTGTAGGGCCAATTCGCCGGCCTCCTGCTCGTTGCGCACCACGCCGTGGGCGACCATTTCATTAATGGCAGTGTAGTCCGTTACGACGAAGCCGCCAAAGCCCAGCTCCTGGCGCAGTACCTCGGTCAGTAGGTATCGGTTGCCGGTGGCAGGTACGCCGTCGTAGTCGTTGAAAGCGGTCATGACGGTGGCCGCTCCGGCGCGCACGGCGGCGGCATAGGGCGGTAGGTAGTACTCGCGGAAGAAGCGCTCGCTCATGTCCACAGTGCCGTATTCACGTCCGGCCGTGGGGGCGCCATAGGCTGCGTAATGCTTCACACAGGCAGCCACCGCGTCCGTGCTGCCCAAGCCCTTGCCTTGAAAGCCGCGCACGCGCGCCTCGGCTACGCGGCAGCCCCACCAAGTGTCTTCACCGGCGCCCTCCATGACGCGGCCCCAGCGCGGGTCGCGACTGATGTCCACCATAGGAGCAAACGTCCAGTGCAAGCCCGCCGCCGCGGCTTCTGTAGCTGCTATGCGCGCCGCCTGTTCGATAGCCTCCAGGTCCCAGCTGGCTGCTTCGGCCAAAGGAATGGGAAAGATAGTCTTGTAACCGTGAATGACGTCGTAGCCAAAGAGGAGCGGAATCTTCAGACGCGACTCCTCCACGGCGATGCGCTGCAGTTCGCGCGTGAAGGCGACGGTGTGGCTGTTGAACAGTGCCCCGCAGCGCCCGTGGCGAATGTCGTCGCGGTAGCCTTCTCGAATGGTAGGGCCGGTGGCTTCCCAGTCGGTGGTGAAGAGGGTCATCTGCCCAATTTTTTCCTCTACCGTCATCAGGGCCAGCAGCGAGTCCACAAAGCGCTCAGCAGCGCTGGGGCTTTGCAAATCGCCCGCCCTGTCCGCATTTTGCCCCATGAGCAGCAGCCCTAACAGAGCTGCGGAGAGGCCTAAGGCCGACAGGCTCCAAGCGGGGTGTTGGAACAGCTGTGTTCGTAATGATGCTACTGAAGTCAGGCGCATAGAGCGAGAATGAGGTTTGTGCAAGAGATTTGAGAGGGTACGCATTTTCCGGCAAGGGCTGTATTCCAAACCACCCGTGCTGCGTCCGCCGCCGCCCACACCAAGGCCGTTTTTTGGGAAAAACGGCCCCAGAGCTTTGGCTTGGCTTTTTCGCGCACCCGCACCCGTGGGGGCTTCGAACTTGGGCCTGGCATGTGCCCGTCTCGCCCTGGTGGCTTAATAACGGCGTATCGGCATTGGAGGATCGCCGTGCTTGCAGGTGCGGAGGCGGGAGGTCGCTGTTTCGCTATTATTAAGGCCCGAAAGCGGGACGAAAACACGCCCGGGGCCAAACAGAAGCTGCGCGCCCAACCACTACGCCCACAGCAGCGGCTCCGAAGCCGGCAGCCGTTTTTCACCCCAAAAAACGGAGGTGAGAAAGGCGAGAAGGGGAGGATGTGGCCGGTTCTACTTTTCACTTCGAAATGGCAGCCTCTGAGGGCACTTTGGAAAATATCATTCATCATTCATCATTCATCATTTATCACTTCAAAATAGCAGGTCCTGCGGACGCCCTGGAAAATGTGCCCTTTGCAATGCGAGAGATTAACCGGTGAACGTAACCATGACCCAAACGACGATGGCCACTACCAAGGCCGAGGCCAAGATGTCCCAGAAGTTATAGCTGGCTTTCAGTTCGGCCCGGTGCTCGTCGGAGAGCGTGGCGTAGGTCAGGCCGTGTACCTGTTCGTCGGGTTGGGGCGGTGTGAGCAGGCTGACAATCACGCACACAGCCACACAAAAAAGGAAAAACCACATGGCGAACGTCAGGAAGTTGAGGTCGCCAAAAGCGTACAGCAGGCCGTTAGGGTCGAGCAAGGGGCGGTTGATTTCGAGCACTAAGCGCACTAGGGCCACTATCAAGCCAGCGATGAGCGTCGCCATGGCGCCCTTTGCGTTGATGCGGCGCGAGAAGATGCCCAACAGGAACACCGCCGTAATGGGCGGCGCAATGTAGGCTTGCACCGACTGCAGGTACTCGTAGAGCACGCCCGAGATGTTTTGCATGATGGGTATCCAGGCAATACCCAACAGGACGACTATAGCCGTAGCTATGCGCCCCACGCGCACCAGCTGTTCTTCGGGTGTGTTGGGGCGCAGTTTGCGGTATATGTCCACGGTGAACAGCGTAGAGCAAGAGTTGAACACCGACGCTAGCGAGCTCATAAGCGCCGCCAACAGACCTGCTGCCACTAACCCGCGCAAGCCGTGTGGCATCAGCTGCACCATCAGGGTCGAGAAGGCTTGGTCAGGTCTGTCTAATTGCAGCTCTCCTCGGTTCTTGAGCGCCAATGCAATGACGCCCGGCAACAGGAAGAGAAAGACGGGCATCAGCTTGAGCAAAGCGCCGAAGATGGTGCCTCGGCGGCCCTGCTGCAGGTTGCGCGCGGCCAAGGCGCGCTGGACGATGTACTGGTCAGTGCACCAATACCAAATACCGGCGATGGTGCTGGCCACTACCAACGACGGCCACGGAAAGTCGGGGTCTGTTGGTGGCCGCCACATGTTGAGGTAGCCAGGCTCCAGCGCTGCGCGCATGCCCGACCATCCGCCCACGGCATTCAGCCCAAAGAGCGTGAGCGCCCCTGCGCCCACCACCAGCACTACGGTCTGCAGGGCCTCCGTGTACACTACGGCGCGCAGGCCACCCAGCACTGTGTAAGCGCCCGTGAGTACCACTGTGAGGAAGGCGCCCAGCCAAAAGTCTATGCCCAGCAGCGTAGAAATGACGATGCCGCCAGCGTAGATGGTTACCGAGACCTTCGTCAGCACGTAGGCCAACAGCGAGAAAATCGTCAGGAACCACCGCGCCTGCGGGCTGAAGCGCCGCTCCAGAAACTCCGGCATCGTGAATACCCGGCTGCGCAGATAGAAAGGCAAGAACACCCAGCCCAACACCAGCACTATCCAGGCATGTAGTTCGTAAATGAGCATCGGAATTTTCCCACCTGCCCCAGCACCGGCCAAGCCCACGACGTGCTCAGAGCCAATATTGGAGGCAAAAATGGAAGCACCCACCACAAACCAGCCTACGTTGCGGCCTGCCAAGAAGTAGTCGGCGCTGTCGCGCTGTCGTTGGCGAATGACCCACAAAGCCAAGGCCAAGAGCACTAAAAAGTAGCCGCCGATGACGGCCCAGTCCAAGAAGTTGAAATGTTGCATAAGCAGTTTGAGCAGTTAGGTTTAATCGCTTTGCTTGTCGGAGGGTTGGCCTTTTCGCTGGGCAAAGAGCCAGCGTATCACTTGGGGGTTATAGTAAGTCTGATGCCAGATGGCGTGGGCCAGACTGTCGTATTCGGTATAGCGCACAGGCTGCCCTTGTCGGCGCAGGGCTTCCACAATGTGGCGAGAGCGGAAGGACGGTACCACTTCGTCTAATCGGCCGTGAAAGACCCACAGAGCCACTCCGCGGATGCGGTGCGCCTGCGCCGGATCGCCGCCACCACAAAGAGGGATGGCCGCGGCAAACCAGTCGGGTCGGCGCATGAGCAGGTCAAACACGCCCGCTCCACCCATGGAAAGGCCCGTGAGGTACACCCGCTTGGGGTCAATGTCGGGGTGCTCGCGCAACAGCTGTTCGATGAGGCCCATAAGCAGGCGCATAGGCTCGGTGGGCGTTTCGCTCCACGTTACGGCCGTGCGGATGTCGGCCCCCGACCAGCGCGCGTCGGGCGGGCATTGGGGGGCCAACACATAGCAAGGGTAGCGCTCGAACATTTCGCCTTCGGCAAATGCCTGCACTCCGTTGAGCAGCTGCCGCTCGTTGTCGTAGCCGCGTTCGCCTACGCCGTGGAGGAATACCACCAAGGGCACGCGCACTGCTTTACCACGCGCATCCACCAAGTGCCCCTGGGCATTGCGCTGCAGGCCACTGACGGCTGTTGCTGGCAGGCCATTAACAGGGCGCAGGAGGCGGTAGGGTAGGGCAGTGGTGCTGTTTTCGCGGAAAACGCCTTTTTCAAACAGCCATTTTGTCTCGGCAGGCACCTCTGCATTGGGTCGAACGGGCCGGTTGGGCGGCAGCGGTTCGCCCTCGAAGGCCGACAACCAGCCGCCGCTGAAGCCCGCGCGCCGAAGCCCTCGGCGGATGTACGGGTTTTTCTTCATTAACTCCCATAAGAGGCCGCTGCGGTAGTTTTCCAGCATGAGCACGATAGGCCCTTGGTCAATGCCGAGGTAGTCTTCGCCAAACCACCCTTCGGGCAAACGGCCGTCAGCAGTGAAGGTAGGGTTGAAGGCGTCTTTGAAGCCATAGGGGCCAATTAGGCTATCGTAGTACGTTTCCCACATGGCTTGCAGGGCGGGCAAGCAAACTTCAGGAGCGAAGGGCACGGAGCCGCCGGCGGCAGTAGGCGCTATGGTGCCATCGTCTTCGCAGTAGTCGGCGGCCGCACCGCGGGCGTGATAAGCCCGGAAACGTTCCCATTCTTTGGGCACGCATGCTCCTTGCCCGTAGCGTTGCACCCACTCCATGGGGCCGTCGCAGGCGGTCAGGCCCCAGATATTTTCCGAGTAGCCCTTGAAGCCGCGCGGGTTTTGGATGCAATAGGCGCGGTTGGCCAAGGTGGCGCGGCGGCTGTTCTCGAAATAGTCTATGCCCTTTTGCCGCATGTAGCGGTCTTGAATGCCGCGGAAGTCAATCCAAATATGGCTGTACTGATGGCCAAAGAGCGGCCCAAAGTTGACATGTGGCTGCCCTTGGAATTCGTCCCAATAATAGTTTAGACACCAGGCATCCCAGCTGTCGGCCGGGATAGGATGCGTGGGCGACCCCAAGGCCAACACGTACAAAATCATCGCCTCTGTATAGCCAAACCATTCGGCGCTGATGAAGCCCTTTTCGGGCCGCCAGCCCATGCTCAGGCGGTGATTGGGGCCGAGCATCCAGTCCCACTCTACGCGTCGGTAGAGCGCATCGGCCTTTTGGCGGATAGCTGCCTCTGTGGGGGCGTTGCGGTCGAAATAAGTCATGCACGACAGAACGCCAGCCATGAGCAGGCCGCTGTCAATGGAAGAAAGCTCTACATCCTTGTAGCGGCGTGCGCGCTGGTGATCGAGGAAATGATAGAAGAAGCCGCGATAGCCAGCGTTGCCTTCAGGCTCGGGGCCTTGAGGCAAATCGAGCAGTGTCTGCAGAGTGTGCAGGACGCGCTGGGCTGCTTCTTCTCGGCTTATCCACCCGCGTTCAACGCCTACTATGTACGCGCTCAAGCCGAAGCCCGTGGCTGCAATGCTCGAAAATGCCTCTGTTGGCCAGCGGTCGGGTATTTGCCCCAACGCATCGGCCCTTTCCCAAAAAAAGAGGAACGTGCGGTGCTGCAGCTCGTCTGCGCTGAAAGGTACGCGCTCTTGCGCCCACGCGCCTATGGCGCCCAACCAACACGCACACAACAATAGGATACGCATGGCCCACCGAGTGGTTTAGGTGAAAAAAGAGCACCGCCACCGCCCAGTCCACGGCTCGCGAGGCCGAGCGGCGGACGGTGCTCACGTGATAAAGCGGCTATTTTTCTAGTTCTTGATAAATTTCGCCATGCCCACCGGCAAACCCTGGGCATTAAAGCCCGTCAGCATGTACACGCCAGATGGCAATTGCGAAACGTCCAAGTCAGTGCGCGCATCGCCCGAGGTACTCACCTCAGCCACTCGGCGCCCCATCATGTCGGTGATAGCCAATCGCGCAACGTTGTCAAAGTTTTCTACCCGCAGCCACTGTTGGGTGGGGTTGGGCGATACCTTCATCGCTTCCAAGGGCAAAGGTTGCCAAACGCTCACACTTGTGCAAGAGCCAGCGCCAATGACGATGTCATCAAAATAAGAGGTTACGTTCTGGCCTGTAGCGTCAATGCCCAAGTCGAAGAAAATGGTCAGGCGTTTGAACTCCGAATTGTCGGGCACGGCCGAAAAGTCGAAGACCAGCTCTTCCCATGCGTTGATGCTCGTGTTAGGCACCGGAATTTCGAGGAAGAAGCCATTTACGGCGTCGCCTTCTACCTTGACGGCAAAGTTGCCGATGTGATCCATATGCACTTTGGCGCGTACTTGCTTGACGCCCTTCCAGTCAATAGGCGCCTCCAGGTCGGCGTACATGCCGGCAAAGGGGAGCGCATCGCCTGCCTTGACGAATTTGCCCACCTTGCTGGACGTGTTGATGCCCGACGGGTTGGGGTTATCCACCACCTCAAACTGATAGCCGGCTTGCTCCAAAGAGCCGTTGGCGAAATAGCGGAAGTTGGTGATGCTGGTCTGCGGCGTCTCGTAGTTGGCAATGCAGCCGTTGTAGCCGGCGCGTGCCCAGCGGATGTTGTCAATGTAGTAGGTACCGCCGCCTGTGGAGCTGAGTACATTGACGAAGATGACCAGCTTAGTGTTTTGCGTGCCTATGTACTTGCTGAAGTCAATGTTGAAGCGGTGCCATCGGTTGGCTGAAGGCAGCGTGTCGAAGATTTCTATAGGCGACGGGCCGCCTTCTAACTTGAAGAGGAATGGCACGTTGTTGAACGGCGACCACACCTGCAGCTGCAGCTGGTTGTACACCGACAGGTCGGGCGGCGCTGCAAACTCGTAGCCGATGCCCGCAAACTCGGTGCCTGGGCCGGCAGGGTCTCTGTATTCTCCCACCTTGAGCGAGCCATTTTCGGGCGTTAGGTGCGGGTTGTTGACCACCGTCAGGTCGCTGGCGCCGTAGAAAATCTGCACGAAGTTGCGCTGGCACTCAAAGTCATCAATGATGTTCGGAATAGGTACTACACCTACACACGGGTCCACTGTGGCCTTCGACTGGCGTATGTTGTCAATGCACCACGTCTCTCCTGGGGCGGCTGTGCCGGCGTTGAAGATGAAGCGCAGTTCGTTGAAGTCTGTGATGTTGTCGAAGGCCGAAAAATCGAAGTTTAGCGTTTCCCACTGTCCCGGGGTGGTGATGGTGGCTTCGGCGGACTTGTTGCCTTGGGTAGGTGAGCTGAGTTGCATGGTTACCTTGCCGCCGCTGGCTGGGCTGAGGACGTCCACATTGAACTGTGGGAATTGGGACAGGTCGAAAGGCGTCAGGGAGAATGCTTGCAGTGTGGAGAAGGGCGAGGAGCCTTTAGTGTAGCATCCCACGTTGGCCGAGTTGTTGACGTTATTGGGGTTTGGGTTGGGTGTTGGGCCGTTGAAGGTGCCGTGCAGGGCCGTATTTTGGTCGAGCGGTTGCCAGCCCAAGCTCAGCCCAGTTTCAAAGTCTTCGAGGGGTGGCGCTTCGGCGGGCGCCGAGAGTTTGACGTTGTCGAAGTAGTAGATGTCGCCCGGTTCGCCATTGACGCCGGCGTTGAAGAAGAGTACCCAGCGCGTATGGCCTTTGCCGGCTTGGTCGCCGAAATCTCCTTTGGCGGTTACCCACTTGTTAGTTTCGGTGATGTCCACGAAGATTTCCTTAGGTGGGTTGGGGCCGCCTTCCAGTTTGAGCAACAGTTTGCCCGTTTTGGGCGCCCACACCTGAAGCGAGAACTGGGTGCGCTGCGATAGGTCAATGGGTGTGGGGTAGGCAATGACCAAGGCCGCCCATTCCGTTCCCGGGCCAGCGGGGTCGTTCCACTGACCTACCTTGGCCGAGTTGTTGTCGCCGGTGGGGTGTGGGTTTTTCACCACGGAGAGGCTGTCCCAGCCTAAGGCATAGGCCGCGTTGCGGTTGCATTCAAAGTCGTCAATAATGTCGGGGTCGGGTATTACGCCCTGGCATGTGTTCGGGTAAGCGCACAGGTTGTCGAAGTAGTACGTCTTGTCGTCGCCCGTCTTGCCGGGGTTGAAGACGATGAGGATTTTGGTAATCGTGTTGTACCCTGCTGCGCCTGACATGTCGAAGGTCAGCCGTTGCCAGGCTCCTGCTACGGGCACGTACTTTACCTTTTCTAGGGCTTGCCCAGTGCCTTCCAGTTTGAACAGCACGCTTGTGGGGGTGGGTACCCAAACATCCAGCGAAAACTGGTTGTACACCGACAGGTCAATTGGCCCTGTGGTGATGGTGCCGAAGGCGAAGTTGAAGTCGAAATTAGGGTTGTTGGTGAAGGCGCCTACGGTGGCTGTGCTGTTCACCTGGTTAGGGTTCGGGTTGGCAATGGCGCCATCGAAGGTACCATTAAGCCCCGTCCACGTAATGTCGGAGCCGCCCTCGAAGGTCTCGTAGCAGCGTTCGGCACGCACTGCTGCGATGTCGTCGAAGTAGTACGTCTTGTCGTCGCCCAATACGAAGGAGTTGAACGATACCAGAATCGTCTTCAGGTGCGTGTAGGATGCCCCTGCCGACAGGTCAAAGGTGTACTCCACCCATTGGTTGGGCACTGTGATGTCCACGAACTTTTCCACCGGCGGGCCGCCTGGGCCTTCCAGCTTGAGCAGCGCTTTGGCCGGGGCCGTAGGTGACCAGATTTTCATCTTGAACTGGTTGAACTCGCTGATATCCAGCGGGTTGGCAAAGGTGTGCAGCGCAAAACAGAAGTCAAAGCCCGGGTTGTTGGTGTACGACCCCACGTAATCGCTGGTGTTGATGCCAGACTTGTCCGGGTTGGCAATGGCCCCGTTGAACGTGCCATTAAGCCCTACCCAGTTGAGGGTTGGCGCACCGCTCTCGAAGTCCTCATACACGACCTGAGCGCGGGCTACAGGCCCCGCTAACAGGGCCAGCAGAACAAGCAAGAAGATGTGTTTCATACGAACATGCTTTTGGTGAAAGGATTGGTGAAAGCGTCTTGGTACAAGCCATCTTCATATGGGTCTTCAAGAGCGGTATCCATGCTAATCATCGGCGATGTACAGCGGCTGTGCCCACACACCTGCTCGCGGCGTAGTCAGGCGCAGCACATACCAGCCTTTGGCCCAGGGGCCAACCATGGGGCCGATGAGGTTTTCGCCCGTGTGTAATTGGCCCTCTTGCACCCACCCACTTACTCGGCGCCCTGCGGCATCTATCAGCTCCAGCAAATAGGGCTGGCCTTCGCCCACCTCGGCTCGCACCCAGAGGCCGCTCCGAGGCGCCGGGTTGGGAAAGACCGCAAAGTTGCCCAGCGTCGTCGTTACCGCACCTGCCGATGCCACACTATCGGGCGCGAAACCACAAGCCAACAGCGCCGGCGCTATCTCTGGGTTTCGCATGAAGAGCCGCCACAGCAGCCCTGTGCGGTAGTTCTCTATCATCACTACAGTAGGCCCTTGGTCAATGGCCAAATAGCTGTTGGCAAACCAGTTCTGCGTGAGGTTGAAGGCGTCATAGAAACCATAGATGCCCCATAGTCTTTCGCCCAGTTCCCGATAGAAAAAGCGCAATGCTGCCAGGCTCTGCTCCGGCACGTAGGGCATAGAGGCCAACGCTGCCGTGGGCGCAATAGTACCTTGGTCATTCACGATGTCAAAAGCCCCATAACCATTGGGCGCATCGCAGGCCGTCAGGCCCCAGCATTCGGCGCCGTAGCCCACGTATTTTTTGGGGTTGGCCTTGGCGTATTCCCACTGAATGAGCGCATGGTGCCGGTTTCGGATGAAATAGTTGCAGCACCCATCGCGCCAGCCTCGTGGGTCGAAGCCCAGATAAGAGTAATGCGCAAAGAACATCGGCCCGCCGCCATTAGCCCCCGTGAAGATGGGATAGCCAAAATAGATAGCCGGCGTGCAGTAGTTCGCGTGGCCCGCCCACCCACTTTGGTACAGGCTGCCCGGTACCCCGTGTGTAGGTGATGCTGCAGCCAACAAATAAACAAGGTGTGTCTCGTTGAAGCCTCGCAGCGGAAAATTCATCTGCCAGCCAAAGTTCGGCGACCAATGCCAATACAACACCGGCCCGCCACCGCGCCGAAACCACGACCACTCCACCCCATGCCACAGGCTCGTGATGGCCGCCCGCAGCCCTGCCTCCTGTGCATCGTCGCGGTCGAAGTACTGCCGCGCTGCCAGCAGCCCCTGCATCAGGAAGGCCGTTTCCACCAGGTCGGCTCCGTCGTCGAAGGCGCTGAAGGGCAGGGCCTTGCCCGTGTTTCCGTTCATCCAGTGCGCAAAGGCCCCCCGAAATCGCTCGGCAAACTGCAGGAACGAAACTACCTGCACCAGCCGACTTAGCGCTTGTTGGCGCGTTATCCAGCCCCGTTCGGCGCCAACGAGCACTGCCATAATGCCAAAGCCCGAGCCTCCAGTGGTTACTAAGTCACCGCTGTTCCACCGCTCGCGCGCCAGCCCGCTCACCGGGTGCGCGTGATCCCAAAAATAGCGGAAGGTGTAGCGCTGCACCATATCGAGCAGCGCCTCGTCGTCCATAGCCCTCGTTTGCGCACAGACTGTCTCCGAAAAGTCGCTCACTGCCAGCCCATTGCTTCGCACGCTGCGCACTCGGTAACACCGCACCACCTCCAGGCCCTCGTCGCCCGTCCAGTCCACTATCAAATGGGTGCCGGCCCCCACGGTGCGCAGCAGATCAAAGGTCAGGCCTCCGTCCTCTGAGCGGAAAACCTGATAGCCCGTCAGCTGCCCATCGCTCACCGGCGCCCAGCGCAGCTCCACGTGGCGTTCGTAACCCTCCACCGCCACCTGCGCAGGTGGTACCGGCCCCTGCGCCTCCGCGCAAAAGCCGCTCCATAGCCATACGGCGATCACAGTCAAATAGCGCATAACACAGCAGCATCGCTCCGCTGCCTCTCGGCTTGTGGTTGTGCGGTGCGATTTTTTCAATGCGAAAAGTAGAGCCTGCCTTTCTTTCTGCGGTAGCAGCAGTACCTCACCATTACTACGCCATGTCTTCTTTTGCCAACACTACTGCCATCAGGAGGCTGCCGAGCCGCATTTCGGCCGCCCGCTTTTTTGCTTTACATGCCTGCTGCTCCTGGCTGGCGGCCGTTTTTCCGCCATGTTTTTTTGGGGGAAAAACGGCATTTAGCCCTGGGTGTGGCGCTGGGCGCGAGGGCGTGCTGAGGTCTTCTGTTTGGCCCTGTGCATGTTGCCCGTCCCGCGCTTGTGCTTTAATAATGGCGCGACTGCACCGTGCCGTCTCCGCGCGTGCAGCGGTGTCTGCCGGTCAATTTGGGCCGAGTGCGGAGATGCGAGGCTGCCGTTTCGCCATTATTAAGGCCGAAAGCGGGCCGCAACCAAGCTTGGGGCCACATAGGAGCTGCATTGCCCAGCTATACCCACCACAGCTTGTTCCGAAGCTGGGGGCCGTTTTTTCACCCCAAAAAAACGGGGGGAGAAAGGCTGGGTGGTGGGAGAGTATCAGGGTTGGTGAGGCCTACTACTGCGCCGACAGCACGGCAACCTATTGACCTTCTGCAATATCGCCGTTAGGCATTTGCCTTTATTATTCAATGCCCATCATTCCCCGAGTATTCTGCGAACGCTCTACTTTTGCCACACACCCTTGCTTTAATTTTAATAACGCACTCATTTATCATGCTCAAACAATTACTGCTCTGTGTCTTGTCTTTTTGGCTGTGTGCATCAGCCGCTGTGGCGCAGAAGATGGTTTCTGCCCAGTTTTTGGGCAGCCGTACGCGCCAGCAGATTGCCAACCAATTCAGCAACCCTTTGGTGCAATACGGTGCGCGTTTCTACCGCATCACCTATACCACCAAGAACACCGCCAACCAGCCCGATACGGTGTCAGGGCTGATTGTGGTGCCCCAGGACTCGACGCGCGTCTTTCCGCGCTTGGTGTACCAGCACGGCACTTCATCTACGCGTCTCGAAGTGCCCTCGTACAATATCCTGAATAATGGAGAGGGCAATATCGGGCTGCTGTTCGCCGGCATGGGCTTCGTTACGCTAATGCCTGATTACTTGGGCTTAGGTGTCGCGAAGGGCTTTCACCCCTACGTCCACGCCGCCTCGGAGTCGTGGGTAGCGGCCGATATGCTGCGCGCCCTGCCGGACTTCGTCAACTACTACGGCAGCGGGCTGTACATGAACGACCAGCTGTTTATCACGGGCTACTCTCAGGGTGGCCATGCCTCGATGGCATTCCATCGCGATGCCGAAGGCCTGTGGAAGGATGAGTTCAAGGTAACCGCGGCCGCCCACCTCTCAGGGCCTTACAGCATCGGAGAGGTCATGCGCGACCTGGCACTCTCAGACGATGTGTACAACTATGTGGCTTTCTTCCCTCACGCCTTTCTGGCCTACCAGCGCATTTATGGCAACTTGTTCAATTTCGTTGGGGAAGTCGTCCGCGCTCCGTACGTCGCGCCTATCGAACAGTTTCGAGACAATAACAATTGGAATTTGGAAACGCTGAACTTTCAACTCATTAGCTTGCTCACAAACAACGAGGGTGCTTCGCGCCCTGTGCGCCTTCTAAATCCGCCCTTTGTACAGGAAATACTAGCCGATGACTGGCATCCGGTGAATGTGGCCCTGCGCGACAACAACGTATACGCCTGGGCACCCAAGGCTCCCACGCGCCTTTTCTATTGCATGGGCGATAACCAAGTGCCTTTCAGGAATTCCATTGTAGCGCGCGATACCATGCTGGCCCGCGGCGCTACCGACCTGCAGGCTATTGATGTTAATCCGACAGCTAATCATGTTCAGTGTGCTACGCCAGCCCTGACGAACACGCTGCTGTTCTTTCTCAATTACCGCGACATTGGCTACGTGGTGGGTACCGAAGAGCCGAGCGTAGAGCCGCTCGAGGTGCAGCCTAATCCTACGCGCGATGCCGTCTGGCTCATGAACCTGCCTGCCGAAGGGCAAATCCAGGTCTTCGACGTCAGTGGCCGCCTGCGCCACCAAGTGGCTCACACTGCCGACCGCTACTACCGCCTCGACCTTTCCACCTTGGAAGGCGGTCTTTACGTGGTTCGCTTCGTCTCAGGTGGCCGCATTTGGCAGAGCAGGGTTGCTCTGTTGCGCTAATCCATCTGCACAGCCCTGCGTCGTTCTGCCCGTTGCGGTCTATCCGACCGACGCAGGGCTTCCTTCGTCTGCTCATGGGGAGTCTGAGTCCTTTTGCCAAACCCGTAAGTATCGTATCACCCTTATACTCAAAACTGTTCAGACATGCCCCTACGTATTCTCTCCATGGCCTGGGCCTTTCTGTGTGCTTTTTCCCTCAGTGGCCAAACACTCGTCGGTGTCGTGCCGCGGGGCAGCTACTCGGCCGCTTCCATCAAAAAGAACTTCGACCAGCCGCTGGCGTATTACGATGCGCAGTGTTTTCAGCTATTGTACACTACGCACAACACCGCCGGCCAACTCGACACTGTCAGTGGCTTGATGGCCATTCCGCTGGATCCCTCGCGCACTTTCCCGCGCCTGCTCTATCAGCACGGCACATCCACCTCAAAGACCGATGTGCCCTCCTTCGCTGACCTCTCCAAGTCTAATGAAGAAGGCTCTCGGGCGCTATTATTTGCCAGCTTGGGCTTTGTTACCCTAATGCCCGACTACCTAGGGCTGGGCGTGTCGAAGGGCTTTCACCCGTACGTGCACGCAGCTTCGGAGTCGTGGGTAGCCGCTGACATGCTGCGTGCTTTCACCGCCTTTGCCCAAGCCTATGGCGTGCACACGCATGAGCAGCTGTTCGTTACAGGCTACTCTCAGGGCGGCCATGCTTCGATGGCTTTCCATCGCGACGCAGAGAGCCTGTGGGCCGGAGAATTCACCGTAACTGCTGCTGCCCATCTCTCAGGCCCTTATAGCATTGGCGAGGTCATGCGCGACTTGGTGCTGTCTGACAAGGTGTATATGTACCCGGCCTATATCCCTAACACTCTTATTGGTTATCAGGGCGTATACGGTGATATCTACAACTCCCTGCAGGAGGTTTTCCGAGATCAGTACGTCGGCAAAATCACCGAATACCGCGATGGCAAGATCAATTTAGTCAGCTTACAGGCGTGGCTAATTGGTCAGCTTGTCATCTCTGAGTTAACCTGCAAGCCCACGCGTCTCTTTCGGCCTGAGTATCTGCAGGCTGTGGTCAATGAGCCAGACCACCCGCTCAACCTGGCTCTGCGGGACAACAACGTCTATGCCTGGGTGCCCAAAGCACCCACTCGCCTCTACTACTGCTCGGGCGATGACCAAGTACCTCCAGAAAACACCTTGCTCGCCCGCGATACCATGCTGGCCCGCGGTGCCGCCAACCTCGTTGCCCGCGATGTCAAGCCTGGTGCCAACCACAGCCAATGCATCCAGCCGGCTATTGACAGCGCTATCGCCTTCTTCCTAACGCTGCGCAACATCGGCTTCGTAACCGGAGCGGAACAGCCCGCTATGGGGTTCTTGTCGGCCCATCCTAACCCTACCTCTGGCGTGCTCTGGCTGCGGGAACTCTCTGCTCCGGGGCGCCTCGAAGTCGTTGATTTCAGCGGACGCATCCGATACGCTACCGAACTGGACGCTCCGGGTGATCATCGCTTAGACCTCTCCGCTTGCGAAAACGGCCTCTACTTGGTGCGGTTTTCCTCACAGGAGGGCTTGTGGCAAGGCAGGGTATTGTTGCAGCGATAGAGGAACCGATCTTGCTCATCTTCCTCCCCCCTGGCCCGCCTCACCACAGCTCCATTACCTCGACGCCCAACACGCCACGGCGCACGGGTAGCAGTATCGTGTCGCCTGGTTGAGATAGGGGAAAGTAGCGCTGGTTTTTGTACTGAAAGCGGTGGGTACGGCCCTCACGCTTGGCCGTTAGGCGATAGCCAGTAACCTCTACAGGCCTAAAGCGTAGCCAGCCGTAGGCGGAAGCAACGTAGGGCACCTCGGCCACAAATTCGAAGGGCCGATGCTCCACACTGCCACCTGTGCGATTGATGCGGCTGGCAAATAGTGGTGCAAATAGCGGCACAAACACGACGATGAGCAAGACCTCTGGCACGTGATTGGCCCAAGGTGTCAGCCGTCGGCGCAGGGCAAAAAGCAGTGACCCAGCCAACAAGGCCCCCACTGCGAATGCTCCGACCACTAAGCGCCCTGTCTGTAGGGTGTTGGTAAAAACAGGATACTCCCGGGTGTAAAGCCAGATAAGCCCGAAGAGCACGGCCACAGCGAGCATGGCTCCCAAACGAACGCGCCACGGAAGGGTTTCCATAGAGTGCAAAGGTATAAGCTTCATCCCTCAGGGCTGACCTGCTCTACCTGCACCTCGTGGCCCACCACGACCATGAGCCAGCCCAGCACGTCGCCCTGGCGCAACACGCCCTCGTGGCTCAGCCGCGCGCGCACTTGCTGGCGCCCTTCTTCCTTCACCGCCTCCTCCTGTGCGGCATCCTCTTTCTTCACGTACTTCAACTCGATGAGATGCTCGTGCCGAGGCTCCAATATCGGAGGCCGACGCCT